>Ga0114945_10001420_pt1 | contig 14918 bp, 17 predicted proteins | sample OV2TP3_FD_87194 | JGI IMG/M metagenome (GOLD analysis project Ga0114945, IMG submission 87194) | Hot spring microbial communities from Beatty, Nevada to study Microbial Dark Matter (Phase II) - OV2 TP3 | ecosystem: Environmental > Aquatic > Thermal springs > Hot (42-90C) | place: USA: Beatty... | reverse complement strand
CGGGGACTCGCCTCGCTCCCCGAAAGCAATGGGCCAGTGGGTTCTTTGAACCGTTTAGTTTCAGTGCTTTCGGCTCGCTCGCCAAGCCCCCTCACTCATGAAGCCCGGCTCGCAGAGAGTTCCGACGCCTCCGAGCCGATGTTCACTTACGAGGACAGGGAGGTCCCCTGGGATGGAACAGGGTGAGGGGTTTGCTGAGCGACCGAGGGGAGCGCGAGCGAGGCTGCGGACGTAGGGACGTGGAGGTTGGCGCAGGCCCTGAGTGGGGAGTAACCACCCTAAGGGGTTGGCGTGGGCGGCCCTCAAGGTAGAGGCTTATCGGCCGCAGCCGAGAGCGCGTTCCCCGAGGGAGCCCACCCATCGGCCGCGGTCTGAAGACTCGCCGCCGAGGAGCAAGGGAAACTCTGAAGACCTTAACTGCATGTGAAACCAGAGACTAAAAAGGAGAAAAGAAGAGGGCCGCTGCTCGGCGCTCACATGTCCATCGCGGGAGGCGTCGATAAGGCCCTCTTGGAAGGGAAAAAAGTTGACTGTGATGTGATCCAGATCTTTACCAAATCTTCGCGCCAGTGGGCCGCTGAGCCTTACACTGAAGATGAGATCCGGGACTTTCACCGCAACCAGAAGGCAACCGGCATCGTCACGGTCATCGCTCACGACTCCTATCTCCTCAACCTGGGCTCTCCCGACGAGTCATTGCGGAGACGTTCGGTGGCCGCCTTCATCGACGAGCTGCAACGCTGCGAGATTTTATCCATCCCTTATTTGATCGCCCACCCGGGCGCGCACGTGGGCGCCGGAGAGGAGGAGGGAATCAGGACGATCGCCCGATCCCTGAGCGAAGTCCACGCGGCGTGTCCCGGCCTGAAGGTCAAAGTTGCGCTCGAAATCACAGCCGGCCAGGGAAGCAATCTGGGTTACCGCTTCGAGCAGATCCGCGGCATGATCGACGCGACTAAAGAAAGCTATCGTCTCAGGGTCTGCTTTGACACCGAGCACGCCTTTGCCGCGGGCTATGACATCCGTACCAGGGAGGGCTATGAGCGGACCTTCGCTGAATTCGCGGAGGCGATCGGCCTTGAGCTCCTAGTGGCGTTCCATCTGAACGACTCAAAAAAAGAGTTTCACTCCAGGGTGGACCGTCACGAGCACATCGGCAAGGGACACATCGGCGTGGAGGCCTTCCGGCTGCTCGTGAACGACCGGCGCTTCTGGGGAATTCCCATGTGCCTCGAGACCCCGAAGGGACCTGATCTCGAAGAGGACAGAGAGAACCTGACGCTGCTGCGGAGTCTCGTTGCAAGCTAGTGTGGTGTCTCAGAAGTTCGCAGAGGAAGTCGGTAGCCTCCCCAGCGTCATGCCCGCGAAAGCGGGCATCCAGAAGTGTTTCAGTTTCCTGGATTCCGGCTCTCGCGTGCTACCGCCCGCTCGGCTGGAATGACTTGAGAATTAGGCAACGAATTTCTGAAACAGAACTCTGGGAGAGACTTGAAGATGGTTTTCTCAGGCTGGGGATCGCATACAGCGCAGAGCGACACGGGCGATCCAGGCGAGCGCTCCCAAGACCACGAGCGATGCGACAACGAAGAGATAAAAGCTGCCCCATTCGCCCCGTACGAAGCTCTTTTCAGGGTCCATCCATTTTTGCAGATCACCAAACTGGACCATCTGCCGGGCGATGGCGTTGGAGAGAAGAACAAAGAGGTGAGCGAAAAACAGGGCTGATGCGGTCCTCCTCCCCGGCCACCTCCCGTAGGCCGCAGCGAGCACTAACCCCACGGGCATGCTGAAACCTGCCAGATACCACCAGATTGGAGATAACTTCCCTGCCACCATGGGAGCATACAGGCTGCCTCCCGCGGCGTAGATACCCGAGCCTAAACCATAAACGATAAGGCTCAGCCGCGACACCCGAGTCCTGTAGCCAGGATCGGCGGAGAACCACTCGGCATCCATGACCAGAAATACGGCGACCGTGCCGAAGGCCATTCCTAGCATCAACAGATACCGAAGCAGGGCCTCCTCTTTCAGATGGAGATAGATTCCGTGAACGGAACCTGCGTCCGCAGTCGCCAGGAAGATGGACGGCCACCTCTCAGGGGTGGCGGTAAGACTCAGAGCCGCCGAGAAGGTCAGTCCGATCCAGGCGAGCAAGAGTGACGCGACGAGTCCCGCCGCCAGCCGGAAACGGTCGAATGCGGCAAGGTAAACACCGTAGTAGGCAATCACCAGCAGCGGGATCACCACAAACCAGAACCAGGCTTGAAGAATCGTCGCCGGATAGAAAAACTGCGGGTAGAGTGTCTGAATAAACAAGAGCGGCACGATCCCGGCGTTGATCCCGAATGCCATAAAGAAGGGCATGGCTGTAAAAAGTCGGGACGCCACGGCGGGCTGGCGCTTGATCAACACCAAGGCCACCGGCAAACCGGCCAACCAGAGGTTCATGAACACCATATGGAGGAAAAACCCGAAAACCTTCAGCACCAACAGAACGGCTACGGGAACCGGTAGTCCAATGGGATCAGGGATTGGCTCGATCACAACCGGTGTCCTATGGATTCAATCGGATAAGATAGCTGGCTAGGGCCTCCCGCTCGCTCTCGCTGCCTAACCAAGGGGGCATGGCTGGATTGGTCCGATGCAAGTGGGTTACCGCTTCACGGATAAGCTCGGGAGTCCACGGTTGGATCAAGGGCCTTATACCATTATAACCCCAAAGGGCATGGCAGGACGCGCAATGGTAGCGAAAGATTGCCTCCCCCACCCAGGCCTTCTGGTCCTCTGGTAGACGATCCACGTTTGATAGCATCGTTTCTGAAAGTCGCTGGCTGAGATAATACTTGAGCCACGGCGCCTGGCTGATCATGCCCTCCCCTTGGAATGCCTCAGCATCCCCGACCCGCACGCCCGGCGCCAAAATATAATTATCAATCCGGTAGGGCTTCCGCGCCCCCTCCCGAACAAACTCTCCGCTGCTAACTGCCACGACGCCCGCCAGCAGGAGAAGGATCGCACTCGGGGGCGTGATCCAGCGCGAACCGACGGCATATCCCCAAGCCAAAGCCGCCACGACCACAAGGGTGACAGTAAAATTGAGCGCTAACATGATGAGAAGCATAGGGGCTCGAACCATGTTGAGCTGGGCATGCTCCGGCATCACCAGCAGATACCACAGCCCGCCGAAGACTATGAGCACCATACCCCAAAGAGCCCATAGAGAGATCCAGCGGATAACCGAGTCTTTCCACCCCGCCTCAGCGGGCTGAAAAGAGACGTGAAGCCCAATGCCCAGAGCGGCCATGGCGAGGGAGCCCCCAGTCCTGAGCAGCACTTGGGGTAGGAAAGAAGGGTTAAGGAAGGCGGTAAAGAATCCTTTTTCTGGGGACCAGCTCCCGGAAGTCAACATAAAGGCCGTAATGCCTGCGATCAGCACAAGACTGACCCATGCCGAGAAAGCGTAAATCCAGCCCATGGCCATATGCTCTCCCGGCGTCAGACGATCCCATAGATAATAGAAGGCAAAGGCGGAAACGATCTCGAGGACAAAGACGGCCCATTCGATGGCCCAGCCAAATACAAAAATGTGGATCAGCGCGCTGGTTGTCTCCGGACTGGTAAGACCGATGGTCCACCAAATACCCGCGCCGCTAACGGCCCCGAAGACAATGGTGATAAGGACGAAAATCCGTGTAAGCCGCCTTAGATAATCCAGCAGCTCTGGGAGCTTATCCCGATAAGCCCGGCGCACTAAATCCGCCAGTAGAAAACCGCCTCCGACGGCGAACTGAGCCACGATGACATGCGGAATGGCGATGAGCGGGATGAGCATCGGAGCTGTCAAAAACGGAACATACCACGCGGGATATTCCACCTCGATCCCCCCTCAGGCGCTCGAATTCTCAGCGCAGAGCAGTATAGGCAGCCACTCTGTAGACGACATTTTGACCGCCACTAACCTGACGGAATCACGATCCCTGGAAAGAAATACTGGACGATTATACCAATAAGATATCCTAGGATGGCGGCGCCCACAGCGATAAGGAAAAACTCCAAGCCGGAAAGGAATAGAGACCTGGCCGCTAGATGACCCTTAAAGACACCCACGGAGAATAAAGTCGTTGCGGCAAGAACGATGGAGAGATAAAGGGCCCTCACCCCGGCCAAGATGAAGTAAGGAAGAAGAGGGATCAGCGCCCCGACAATAAAGGAAAGGCCCATAACCAGGGCCGCCTGAAGCGGGCGGTTGATCTCGGCCGCCCCGAGGCCGAAGACCTTTTCCTGAAAGGTCCTGAGAAAAACTTTTTCCTCTTGGGTGAGGAGCTTGACGATGCGATAGCTCTGTTCCCGTCTCAACCCTTCCTGGCTCAAGGCCTTAAGCAATCCCTCCGCGGCCAGGTAAGGCTCCCTCTCGGCCAGCTCCTCCGCCTCTCGCAGCTCTTTATCGAAGATCTGTTTTTCGGCGCTCGATGAAAGATAGGAACCCGCCGCCATGGAAATGGCCCCGGCAAACATGGCCGTAAGCCCCGCCAAGATCACGACGGTATGGCTCTCTGTTGCTCCCTGAATTCCTGCCAAAAGGCCGACGGTGCTGATGAGACCATCCTGAATCCCGAAGACAAACTCACGGACGCGCGCGCGGCTTTCAATGACCTCCTTTTTCTGCTCGATGACTTCTAAAGCCATTTCAACGCACAGCGCTCAATTCAAAATGCAAAGTTCAAATTGAAAAATGAAAAAGTTTTGCATTCTGCACTTTGCAATTTTCATTTTGCATTGAGTCGGGTCTCTTCTTTGCTCAGTTCAATACTTTAGACCGAGGTCCCCAGTCCCCTCCCCGGGTTTCCAGTCAGAAGGGCACAGCCTCTCGGTCCGCAGGGCCTTGAGAACGCGCAGTGTCTCCTCAACGCTGCGCCCGACATTCCGATGGCTCACAACCGAGTAGCTTACCTGTCCGGTGGGATTAAGAATGAAGGTCGCCCTCTGGCTTACCCCTTCCTTTTCTTCCAGCACCCCGTAGGACCGGCTAACCACTCTCTCCGCATCGCTGAGTAGGGGATAGTTCACACCTCCCAATTCTTCAATCCATGCTCGATGCGTCTCCAGCGAGTCCACGCTGATTCCGAGGATCTCGGCGCCCTCGGCGCGAAACTCTCCTGCCATTTTGCTGAACCCGACCACTTCGGTCGGACAAATGAAGGTAAAGTCCGCGGGATAGAAGAAGAGCACTAACCATTTTGTTGGATAGGACTTTAGTGAATAGTCTCCGACGCGACCCTGATAAACGCCCTTTAGGGCGAAGTCCGGGGCCTTCATACCAATGGCTACCATAACGTACCTCTTCCTTCGCTTTAGACAGGCTGAATGAGGTCAGAAGCGAACCGGTTTGGCGCTAGGGTAAATTCTGCCAGAGAGAAAATGTCTCCTTCCCCTTCTCATGAGAGGACGAAGTCAACCAGGGCTCCTGGGCCTGATTCCCCTTGATGATCCCGAAGAAGTAGATCCTCAACATTTGATCCAGCAATTCCGGAAGGGGGAGATCCCGCCTCGACTGATACCACGTATAGACCCAGTTCATCATGCCGAAAAGGGAGAAGGTGGCGGCCCTAAGATCCATCCCTTTGCCCCCCTCCTGGCGCTGGAGTGCCTCGATGAGGTTCATCAGGATCTTCACATAGCGGCGCTTCAGCACCAAAATCTTCTCTTGGAATTCACCAGTAAGCGATTCGTCTTCGTGCGCCATCACCTTCATTTCATACATATTGTGAAGGAAAAACCCGAGGTGATTCTCCGCAAAGCTGCGGATGCGCAAGCGCACGTCCGTCTCACCCTGCGCCGCCTTTTCCCACCTCTGCAGCAAGGTGACAAAGCACTGTTCTTGAATGAGGAAAAGGAGTTCCTCCTTGGTCCGGAAATAGTAGTAGAGGCCCGCCAGGCTCATGCGGGTCGCGCGCGCGATATCCCGAATCGAGGTGCGGTGAAAGCCCCTCTCGGCGAAGATTTTGGCAGAAGTCTTGAGAAGCCGCTGCAGCTTCTCATCGTAGTGCCGGGTGGAGGGTTCCGTGCGGTGATTCATAACAAGTTAGTGTCGCAAATCACCTATATCGTGTCAACCTTGAAAAGTCGTGCTTTCCTAGTGTATAGCTCTGAATAAATGAGCACCCAATACATCCTCGTTGAAAAAGAAGCTCCCATAGGCATCGTCACGCTGAACCGCCCGGAGCAGCTCAACGCCCTTGCCTCTTTCTTGGTCAAAGAACTCGCCACCGAGTTGGAAGCTTTAGATCAGGATTCCGAGGTCCGCGCCATCATCCTCACCGGAGGGGAAAAAGTCTTTGCCGCAGGCGCGGACATCAAAGAGATGGCCGATGCCGGCCCTTTTGATGAGCGTTTGAGAACCCGCCTGGCTTATAGAGATCGGATCAATAAGATCTCCAAACCTCTGATTGCCGCTGTCAGCGGATATGCCTTGGGTGGAGGGTGCGAGCTGGCCATGAGCTGTGACATCATTATTGCCTCAGAGACCGCCCGCTTCGGTCAGCCGGAGGTGAACCTTGGGATCATTCCCGGAACCGGCGGCACGCAGCGCTTGACCCGAACTGTGGGAAAATACCGCGCCATGGAGATGGTGCTGACGGGAGGGATCGTCAGCGCGGCTGAGGCGGAGAGGCGCGGGCTGGTCAATAGAGTCGTGCCGGTGGAACTTCTCCTGGAGGAAGCCAAAGGGATAGCCAGAAAAATCGCCGCCAAATCTCCCCTCGCGGTGAAGCTCGCGAAAGAGGCGATCCTGAAGGCCTTCAACACACCCCTGGACGAGGGACTGGAATTCGAGAGGAAATCCTTCTACCTCACCTTTGCCTCCGAAGATCAAAGGGAAGGCATGAAGGCCTTCATCGAAAAGCGCAAACCGGAGTTTAAGGGAAGATAACTACAATGCAAAGTGCAAATTGCAAAGTGAAGAATGGAGGGAGAGATTCTCGTTATGTTCATTTTGACTTTTACATTTTGCAGTTTTCATTTTTCCCTGCCCTAGGTGACCATGGCCTACGAAACGATCATTTATGAAAAACTAAACGGCGTCGCGACCATCACCCTCAACCGTCCTCAGGCCCTGAACGCCTTTACGCCGAAGATGAACGCCGAGTTTCAGGATGCCCTGAAGGACGCGGATGAGGATCGGAGCATCCGCTGTTTCCTGATCACCGGTTCCGGCCGCGCTTTCTGCGCCGGACAGGATCTCAAGGGCCGGACCCCAGAGCAGAGAGGCTCCCTGGGGAAGTCTCTGAGAGAAAGATACAACCCGATCATCCTGCGCCTTCGGCGTACTGAAAAAATCGCTCTCGCTGCGGTCAATGGGGTAGCCGCCGGCGCGGGATGTAACCTGGCCCTTGCCTGCGATCTGCGCATCGCCTCGCAAGAGGCCAAATTCATCCAGGCCTTTGTCCGGGTCGGGCTCGCCCCTGACTCGGGAGGAAGCTTTTTTCTTCCCCGTTTAGTCGGGCTGAGCAAGGCGATGCAACTTTTTCTCCTCGGCGAGACCGTGGAAGCCGAGGAGGCACTGAGGATCGGCCTGGTTGCCAAGGTCGTGAGCGCGGCCGAACTTCCAAAGGCCGCCCGCGAGATGGCCGAAAGCCTCGCTCGGGGACCGCGCAGCATCGGGCTTATCAAACGGGCGCTGAACCGGGCCCTGTTACCCGACTTGGAGGCCCACCTGGAATATGAAGCCTGTCTCCAAGAGATTGCCGGTAGAACGGCTGATTACGACGAAGGGGTGCGTGCCTTTTTAGAAAAACGTCAGCCGGTATTTAAGGGCGAGTAAGTTCAAGAGATTCAAGCCGTTCAACGTCTTTTAACGATTGGAACGATTTAGACGACTTGAACCGAGGCCAAGGTAGTGTAGAGAAATGGCAAACTCCGAGGTTAAGATCGGCGTCGTCGGCGCCGGCACCATGGGCGCAGGAATTGCTCAGGTATCGGCCCAGGCCGGGTTCGACACTGTGGTCTACGATGTCTCCCAGGAGTTCATCGACAGAGGGATTGGCAGGATCCGAGGCTTCATCCAGCGCAGCAGGGAGAGAGGAAGGCTCACCGCCGAACAGGAAAAGCAGATCCTGGCGCGGCTCTCCTCTTCGCTCAAGCTAGAAGACTTCGCGGGAGCTGCCCTGATTATTGAGGCCGCCCCAGAGAAGCTCGAGCTCAAGCGGGAAGTCTTCAAGAAACTCGACGCTATCTGTGGCCCACAGACCCTTCTGGCAACGAATACCTCTTCCTTATCCGTCACTGCCATCGCTGGGCCAACCCAAAACCCCGAGCGCGTGGTAGGGATGCATTTTTTCAACCCTCCACCGCTCATGGCGCTGGTGGAGGTCATCCAGGGAGATCGGACGAGCGCCGCTACCATGGATAGGGCTACATCCATCGTCCGGGAAATGGGAAAGACGCCGGTCCGTGCCAAGGATACGCCGGGCTTCATCGTCAACCGGATCGCGCGCCCTTTTTACAACGAAGCTCTACGCATCCTGGGCGAGGGCGACGTAACGGTGGAAGCCATTGACCGAATCATGAGAGGGGCTGGAGGATTCCCGATGGGCCCTTTCGAGCTGATGGATCTGATCGGGAACGACGTCAATTTCGCCACCACCGAGTCCCTCTATCTATCCTTCTTCCACGATCCGAGATTCCGCCCCAGTCCGATCCAACACCGGCTGGTCCAAGCGGGAACTCTCGGCAGAAAAACGGGGAGGGGTTTCTACAACTATGGCGACAAATAGCCCGATCATCATCGGGAAGAACCGTCTGGCCCAAGAGATAGTTGAGTTGAGCCTGGCCAGCGGCCTTGAGGCAACGATCTATCCCGACGCCTGCGCCGTGCCTGCTTCTGCCTCTCTTGTCATTGAAACATACGCCAGTGATGAACACGAGAAAAGGGAAATTCTCAAAAGGCTGGACGCCCAATTCCCATCCTCCATCGTCCTGACTTCATGCTTGGGCTTTGCCACGACCCGAATCGCCTCCTGGACGACGAGACCCGAGCGCGTCGTCGGCTTCGCCACCTTCTATCCCCTCAGGGAGAAAAAGGTGATAGAATTAAGTTCGGGCCTGAGAACTCAAGAGCATGCTCTGCAAGAAGCCGAGATCTTCTTCCGCGCTCTTGGCAAGGAGCCGGCGCGAGTGCGGGATGAGCCCGGGCTGATCTTCCCGCGCATCTTGAGCCTCATCATCAATGAGGCGGCGAGGAGCCTGGGCGAGGGCGTGGCTCAAGCGGAGGAGATCGATGTGGCGATGCGGCTTGGCGTGAACTATCCGTCGGGACCCTTGCGTTGGGCGGACCAGATCGGGCTCGATGAGGTGCTGGCGGTCTTAGAAGGACTTCAGCGAGAGACAGGTGACGATCGCTATCGGCCCGCGCCGCTGCTCAAAAAAATGGTCTTGGCAGGCTGGCTCGGCGAGAGCAGGGGCCGAGGATTTTATGATTATAGCCAAAGTAAGGAGTCAAAATGAGGCAGGCAGTCATTGTTGATGCGGTGCGAACGCCGATGGGAAGGCACGGCGGAATCCTAAAAGACATCCGCACTGACGACCTGGCAGCTCATATCATTGCCAAGCTCGTAGAGAGAACCGGCATTAAAGGTGAGGAAGTCGAGGACGTCTTTTTCGGCTGCACCAATCAAGCTGGCGAGGACTCTCGGAACGTCGCGCGCAACGCCTCTCTGCTTGCCGGCCTTCCCTACACGGTACCCGGCTGCACCGTGAACCGCCTCTGTGGCTCCGGGCTCGAAGCCGTCAATCAGGCTGGGCGGGCGATCGAGATGGATCACGGAGACCTTTTCATCGCCGGCGGCGTCGAGAGCATGACCCGAGGTCCCTGGGTCATGGGTAAGAGCGCGACCCCCTTTCAGCGCGGCGACGTAACCGCTTATGACAGCTCGCTGGGATGGCGCTTTCCCAATGTTCGGATGGGGGAGCTCTACTCGCTGATCAACAACGGGGAGACGGCTGAAAACGTTGCAGAGAAATACCAGATCACCCGTAAGGAGCAGGATTCCTTCGCCCTGGGCAGCCACTCGAAGGCCGTGCGGGCCCAAGAAGAGGGGCGGCTCAAGGACGAGATCGTGCCTGTGACGGTACCACAACGAAACGGAGGAGCGGTCACATACGACAGAGACGAAGGACCCAGGGCCGATACCTCGATGGAAAAATTGGCGGCACTGAAACCTTCCTTCAGGAAAGGCGGAACGGTGACTGCCGGCAACTCTTCCCCCCTCTCGGACGGCGCGGCAGCTCTCCTCCTCACAACTCCGGAAAAGACGAGAGCGCTCAGGCTCAAGCCGATGGTCAGGATCGTTGCGTCCGCCGTTGCCGGCGTCCACCCCTCTTATATGGGTATCGGGCCGATCCCGGCGACTCAAAAGGCGCTCGAACGGGCTGGACTGACGATCGACCAGATCGATCTCATCGAGCTCAACGAGGCCTTCGCCTCACAAGTCCTTGCGTGCATCAGAGAGCTGGGAATGGATCCCGAAAGAGTCAACGTCAACGGCGGCGCCATCGCGCTCGGCCATCCGCTCGGCTGCAGCGGCGCCCGCATCATGAGCACCCTGATCCATGAAATGAAAAGGCGCGGGAGCCGCTACGGGCTGGCCACTATGTGCATCGGCGTGGGCCAGGGGATCGCCACCATCGTGGAGAGAGTGGACTAGCGATGAGCGAAATGACCACCCACGAGATCTTCCTGGAAGTTCGCCCTGAAGACATCGCCTATGTGAAGTTCATCTTCGAATCCTACGAGGGGGTGGGGATCATACGAACGGTGGACCGAAAGAAGGCTGTCATCGTCCTCCTGGTGGTTGAGGACTTCCTGAGCGCCGGCCGCGCTATTCTAACCTCTCTCAAGAGCGAAATTCCCCTGAGCGAGATCCCCCGGCCTACCGAGATAGGAGAGGACTGGCTTCTGAGGGAACTCGCAGTTTCAGACAGAGACAGAGATTTGAGACGGAGAGAATGAACTTTTCCCCTGTCACTGTCTCTATCTCTGTCTGGCCTCTGTTGTAATGCCAAGCGCTGCGTCATCCACAAAAGAAAAGATCCTGATGTTTTTCTTTTCAAGGCCCCGCCGCCGCTTTAAGCCGTCGGAGATCCTGAAGGGTATCGGCGCGTCACACGACAACCTGCAGGCTGTCATCGACAGCCTGAGAGAGCTGTCAAATGAGGGGAGGGTCGTTCGGCTCAAAAAAAACCATTACGCCCTTCCGGGCGCGCAAAACTATTTGACCGGGAGAGTCCAGGCCCACCCAGACGGCTTTGGTTTCCTCATTCCCGACGAAAGAGCGCGAGAGGATATCTACTTAAGCCGGCGTGAGATGCGCCGGGTCATGCACGGGGACCGGGTCATGGTCCGGATCGAAGGAAAAAGGCACGCAGAGGCCGAGGCCCATATCGTCCAGATCTTGGAGCGCGGACAGAAGCGTATTCTTGGAACCTACGAGGAGTTCCAGAAAAGGCACTATCTCATCCCTATGGATTTAAGGATAGCCCCTGCGATTCCCCTTACGTCGGGCAGTCTGAAGCCTGAGAAAGGCAAGGTCATCGCCGCAGAGATCGTCCGATATGGAACCGGATTCTCCGCTCCCGAGGCAAAGCTTCTGGAGGTCCTGGGCGATGCCGATGATCCAAACGTCCAGGCCCAAGCGATCGTCTTCCGCTATGGCCTTCCCACCGCGTTCACTTCGGGGGCACAGCGTGAGGCACAAAATTGCCTCCGACGGATCGCTCCCGAAGAGTTCGAATGGCGCGCAGATCTCCGCTCGCTGCCCACGGTTACCATAGACGGGGAACAGGCGCGCGACTTCGATGACGCCGTCGGCATCGAGCGGAAAAACGGTCTCTACTATCTCTACGTCTCGATCGCCGACGTGGCTCACTACGTCAAGCCCGCAACGGCTCTCGATCAGGACGCTTACCAGAGAGGAACCAGCGTCTACTTCCCTGACCGGGCGCTTCCCATGCTCCCCGAAGAGCTCTCCAACGGGATCTGCAGTCTTAATCCCGGTGAAGATCGGCTCACGAAAACCGTCCTTCTTGAGATTGACGGGAAGGGGAAAGTGTTGAGCAGCCATTTCTCCAACTCGGTGATCCGCAGCCACGCGCGTATGACGTATACCGAAGTCCGCCGGATCCTTGTGGACCGGGATGAAGAATGCCTGCGGCGCTACGGCGATCTTGTTGATCATTTCAAACTGATGCAGGAGCTGGCCCTGCTCCTTTGGGAACACAGGAAGGCGCGAGGAAGCTTGGATTTTGACCTGCCCGAGGCGGAAATCGTTCTTGACCTTCAAGGAACGCCCGAGAACATCGCGCGGGCGGAGCGCAGCATCGCGCACCGGATCATTGAGGAGTTCATGATCGCAGCCAACGAGGCGGTGGCGAGCCACCTCAGGGAAAAAGAGTTTCCCCTCCTGTACCGGGTGCATGAAGGCCCGGATGAAGAAACCCTCCAGGCCCTCTCCCCGTTCCTCCTGAGCCTGGGATACCGCCTGCCGTTAAAAAGAGGAAAGACATCTCCCAAGGATCTTCAGAGGATCCTTGAGGCCTGTCGCGGAAAACCGGAAGAGAGGGTCATCAACCACATCCTGCTGCGCGCCATGAAGCAGGCCCATTATGCGCCCGAAAACACCGGCCACTTCGGCCTCGCCTCAACCTGCTACACGCACTTCACGTCACCGATTCGTCGTTATCCCGACCTCATCGTACATCGGATGTTGGGAACCGCCCTGGGCGGGAAAAGGCTCAAGCCCAAGGAGAGGGACGATCTCATCTCGTACCTCGAAGAAGCAGGCGAGCATACCTCGGAGCGCGAGAGAATAGCGATGGACGCGGAGCGCGAGATGGTGGACCTCAAGAAGGCTCAATTCATGATGGACAAGATAGGCCAGGAGTTTACAGGTTTTATCGTCAGTCTTGCCAGCTTCGGTTTCTTCGTGGAACTGGAGGACTACTTTGTCGAGGGTCTTGTGCGCCTCTCCTCACTCGCTGATGACTCTTACCACTACTACGAGAAGGAATATATCATCAAAGGCCGCCGCCGCGGACGCACGTTTCGCCTAGGGGATGCGGTCCGGATCAAGGTGCTCCGTGTCCACGCCTTCCGCGGCGAGATCGACTTCGAACTCATCTAACCATCACCCGGCTTGACGCGAGGAGCCTTTTGGTATACCTTTAGTAGGAATTTCTTGTCTGGAGTATTCTATGGCTATCGTTAAAGTAACTGAGAAGGGGCAGGTAACGCTGCCCATCGACCTGCGAAGAAAGCTCGGGATCACCAAGGATAACTATCTGGTGGTGGAGGCTGAGGGGGAATATCTCAAACTTAGAAAGCTCTCGCCCGAAAAACCGCTGGAGCCTGAGGATCCCATCTGGAACCTAATCGGCAAGGGATCGAGCGGAAGCAAAGATGTTTCCGTGCGCCACGACCACTACTTGGCCGAAGAAGAGCGGAAGAGGTGGCGCAGCTCCTAGTGGACACAAGCGCGGTCTATGCCCTGATCGACCGAGACGACACCTACCACCGAAAGGCGGTGAGTCTGCTCCGCTCTCTGCTCCGAAGAGGATTAAAGCCCCTTCTCACCAATTTTATTGTGGCGGAGAGTCATGCTTTGCTCCTCTCCCGCCTCGGGCCAGAAATCGCCCGGGACTGGCTCCTGCACCAGATCTGGGCCGTGGAGCCCGTCTCTCTTCAGGACGAGGAAAAAGCAAGAGGAATCATCCGAAGGTATACGGACAAAACCTTTTCTTATACCGATGCCACAAGCTTTGCCGTGATGGAGCGCCTCGGCATCCACGAGGCCTTTGCCTTTGATCCCCACTTTCGGCAGTATGGCCTCAAGCTCTTATCCTGACACCTTCCAAATTCCGCAGGCCGGACCTTCCGCCTGGGCGACTCACTCAGCGTCAAAGTGGTGCGCATGCACGCCTTCCGCGGCGAAATAGACTTCGAACTCACCAACTAAAGTGTTTGTGCTTGGTCCACCGTCGGCAATAGGGCCGGGCTAGGCTTGACAAGGCGGGCTTATTGTTCATACTGATATAAGAATCGGTATGAAGGAGGTATGACTCGTGACCGTCGCTAAAGTTGCCCTAAGCCTGCCTGAACCCCTTGTCACTCAGATTGATCGGTTGGCTAAAAAAGCTGGTCTCTCCCGCAGCGCGTTCGTGCGCCAAGCCGTCGAGCGGACCCTGCAGGAATCCGCTGAGACTCAGTCGCTTCGGGCGGCCTACCAGATCTACGCTGAGATCGGTGAAGAGGATCGTAAGCTGTCAAAAAGGTTTCTCCCCCTGGCAGCCGAGACGCTACCACGGCAAACCAAGCGGAGGCGCCGTTAGATGGACTTTCCACGTAGAGGCGAGATCTATTTCATTGATTTCCCTGTGACCGGGGCTGGTGAGATGGCAGGGCCTCATCCGGCGCTGATCGTTCAAAACGATGTAGGGAATCAAGCGAGCCAGTTGACCATTGTAGCGGCTATCACGAGCAACCTCCGAGTGGCTCGGCTGCCAGTGGGAGTCCAGATTTCTCCGAAGGAATCCGGCTTGCCGCGGCCATCGGTCGTTCATCTCGGCCATCTCTACACTATTGACAAGCGCCGCCTGGGACGCCGGGTGGGTAACCTCCCTATAGCTCGACTGCGGGAAGTGGACCGTGCCGCCCAAGTAAGCCTTGGGCTCAGGCCTTTTGTAATTAACCGCGCTCCTTAAAACCAAGTGTCACTTTCCGCATCGTCAGCCTTGCGAGCTTCGGCTTTTTTGTCTCAATACCTCATCAAAGGGCGCCGCCACGGCCGAACCTTTCGCCTGGGCGACCCCGTACGGATCAAGGTGGTCCGCATTAACGCCTTCCGCTCCGAAATCGATTTTGAATTAGT
>Ga0114945_10001418_pt1 | contig 14918 bp, 20 predicted proteins | sample OV2TP3_FD_87194 | JGI IMG/M metagenome (GOLD analysis project Ga0114945, IMG submission 87194) | Hot spring microbial communities from Beatty, Nevada to study Microbial Dark Matter (Phase II) - OV2 TP3 | ecosystem: Environmental > Aquatic > Thermal springs > Hot (42-90C) | place: USA: Beatty... | reverse complement strand
TCAGTCTGATGTCGCGGCGGCGATGGCGGTACGGCTCGACAAGGAAACCGTGAACCGGCTCTGGAAGGAGCAGACAGCGTGGCGTGCGGCCAAGCCGGAGAGCTGGTGGTTCGGGGTGCCGGAATCTTGGGGCTGGTGAGCGCGATGGGGCAGAGTCGCTCAGTCCCGCAGCCGCACCAATAGAGGACGAAGCGAGCTGATAAAAGAGTTGCAGAAGTGAGACGGGCGGGTGCACGGTAGTAGCGATGGCTTATCCGTTAGCTCTTCTGTTGATCGGGTTCGTGGTGACTGCTGCCTCACCGCCAGAGCCGTGGCGGGTGGCGCATCTTGAGAATGGTCAGCGGATTTACCTCCACGGTGTAACCGCTCAAGGTCGCGTGGTGCAGAACAGCCATGGGATGGAGGGAGTCGGCTGCGCAATGTGCCACGGTTCCAACGGGACCGGCGGCGAGATGCACGGTATCCCCGTTCCGAACATCACGTTTCAGTTCCTGACTGATCCCAAGGGCTATGAAGCGCCGACCGGGCGGCGCCGTCCACCGCACAACGAAGAGACAATCAAAGCGGCGATCGTTGCCGGAATCGACTCGGCCGGCAACACGCTTGATCCCGAGATGCCAAGGTGGATGGGACTGACCGCCAAGGATCTGGAGGACCTGATCGGCTTCCTGAAGACCTTGGGGCAAGAGCAGCAGCGGACGATCCCGCAGACGCCGCAGGGCTTGTGAAAAGCGCAAGGGCGAGACCGCTCTGCTCAGAGGCTCCGGCTCGACCGCACTACGCCTCGCCTCTGCTCGGCTGCGCAACTTGTTCCGTCCGGAGCTTCTCTCGAACGGAACTGCGAACAGTGCTCGCCGTCCCTTGGACCGCATCACCTCGGCAAGTGCGGTTCCCTCGCCTTGCCATTCGCGAGTCGGTCTCGCCCATCGCGCAGCGGAAGGAGCGGTTGACAGCTGAAACAGCGTAAGATACGATGGCGCCCACTGCGTGGTTGTCAGCTTGTTTTATTCTGGAAGGAGAAGATCAGTGGCAGCACAAGTGGCAAAAGTCGAGCAAGCCACCTGGGACCGGGAAGTCATGAAAGCACCCGGGCTGGTCATGGTGGATTTCTGGGCGGTGTGGTGCGGTCCGTGTCAGATGGTGGCCCCGATCGTGGACGAATTGGCCGCCGAATACGCCGGCAAGCTGAAGGTCATGAAGCTGAATACTGACGAGAATCCAGAGATTGCCGGACAGTATCAGGTGATGAGCATCCCCTCGATTTTGTTTTTCAAGAACGGGCAGCCGGTTGAAAAGCTGATCGGCGCGCGGCCCAAGCGGCAGTTCAAGGAAGTGATCGATTCCCTGCTCGCACAGTACTCACCGACAGCCTAAACAGCAGTAAGGAGTGTGCAGTGAGGCGTAAGGGGTGAATCCAAGAGCTCCGACCTGCCTTTTCCCCTCACCCCTCACCCTTCACCCCTCACCTCGTTTGCGGCTATGCTGACCGAGCTCCGAATCACCAACCTTGCGGTCATTGAGCAGGTCAGCCTTCAATTCTCAGAAGGATTTCAGGTTCTGACCGGCGAGACCGGGGCCGGAAAATCCATCCTTGTGGACGCCGTGGCCTTGTTGATGGGCGGGCGGGCCTCCACGGACCACATCCGGGCCGGCGCCGAAGAAGCGGTCCTTGAGGCTGCCTGGACCATTCCCACGACCGGACCTGTCACCGACCACGTGCAGCAGGCCGGGCTTCTCGGCCCACACGAGACCGAAGTGATCATCCGGAGGGTGCTCTCCCGCTCCGGCCGAAACCGCATCTACCTGAACGGTAATCTCGCCCCGCTGAGCCTCGTCCAGTCGCTCGCCGGCCTGCTCATTGACATTCACGGACAACATGAGCAGCAGTCGCTCCTGTCGCTCCAGGCGCAACTCGATGCCTTGGATGCGTTCGCAGGTCTGAACGAGATGAGGAAGACTTACGCGGTTCAGCATGACCGGTGGCGCATGCGACAGCGGGAGCTGGAGGAGGTGCGAAGCCTGGCGGCGCAACGGCTGGAGCGCGAGGAGCTGCTTCGGTTTCAGGTGCGAGAGCTGGAAGAGGCGGCGGTGCAGCCGGGAGAGGAGGAGGCACTCAGCAATGAGCGCCGCCGCCTCGCTCACGCCAGCCGCCTGCGAGAGCTGGCGGATGCGGCCTATGGCGGCCTGTACGACAGCGAGCTATCGATCCTCGGCGGACTAGGCTCGGTGACCCAGCAGCTCCGCGAGCTGAGCGGCGTCGATTCCGACACGGCGGAATTGCTGTCGCAGACCGAAGGGGCGACCGTTCAGCTTCGAGAACTCGCGCACCGGCTGCGCGACTATCGTGAGACTCTGGAACAGGATCCCGAGCGTCTGATGCAGATCGAGGACCGGCTGGACCGGCTCCACCGGCTGAAGCAGAAGTTCGGCGCAGATGCGGATGCGTTGGCGACGCGCTGCCGCGAGCTGAAGCGCCAGCTCGAGGAACTGGAGGGTTCACAGGCCCGTACGGTGGAGCTTGAGGCGCTTGTTGCGGAAGAGCTCGCCGCCCTGGAAGCCTCGGCGGACCAGCTATCCGAGCGCCGGCTGCGCGGGGCTGCGAAGATGGAGAAACGGATCAAGGAGGAGCTGACGGCGCTCCGGATGGACCACACGCGCTTCGAGATCCAGGTGCATGCGGACCGAGAGCAGATCGGTCTCGGTCCGACCGGTCGAGACCGCGTGGAATATCTCTTATCCGCCAACCCCGGAGAGCCGCTTCAGCCATTGTCACGCGTGGCCTCGGGCGGGGAACTCTCCCGAATCATGCTGGCCATCAAGAGCGTGCTGGCGGAGACCGATGGCGTGCCGGTGTTGATCTTTGACGAGGTGGATGCCGGCGTCGGCGGCGCCGTGGCGGCGGTCATGGGCCAGCGGCTCCGCACTTTGGGCCGCTACCATCAGGTGTTGTGCCTGACCCATCTACCTCAGATCGCTTCTCAGGCCGACACGCACTTCCTGGTCGAGAAGAGCGTGGTCAAGAAACGCACCGTGACGTGCGTGCGGCGGCTGGATCCTGACGGCCGTCGAGAGGAGATCGCCCGCATGCTGGCCGGCCTGGCCATCACCAAGGCCGCGCGTGAGACCGCGGCGGAGATGATCGGCGAGCAGCCCAAATGATTGCTCCGACTGCGACCGTGGAAGAGGGTGTGGCGCAAGCCCTCGCGACGGTGGACTTCGAGACAAGCGCTCAGCGCTATCGCGATCAAAACGAATTCTTCCATCTCAGCCGCTTCCTGCCCCCGGCCACGATCGACGCGTTGCTTGCCGATGTGCGGCAGGTGCGGGACAGGCTGAACCGGAATTATATCCCCGGTCATAAGAAGGGCGGCAGCGTCAGCTACTATACGCTTGCCGAAAAGGCGCCGGCGATCCTCGCGCTGTACCGGTCTCCGGCGTTGATGGGGTTCCTGAGCCGGCTTTCCGACGCCCGGCTGCTGCTGTGTCCCGATCAGGACCCTCATGCGTGCGCGCTCTATTTCTACACCGAGCCGGGTGACCATATCGGCTTTCACTACGACACGTCGTATTATCGCGGCGCGCGCTATACCGTCCTGATCGGTCTGGTGGAGCGATCCATGAGCCGGCTGGTCTGCCAGCTGTACAAAGACGATCCGACCCGTGAGACCCGGGAGGTCTCGATCGCCACCGATCCCGGCTGCCTGATCTTCTTCAACGGCGACAAGCTCTACCATGCCGTGTCGCCGCTGGGGGCAGGGGAAGAGCGGATCGTGCTGACGCTGCAGTACGTCACCAATCCGGAGATGGACGGCTTCAGACGGCTGTTTTCGGACTTGAAGGACGCCTTCGCGTACTTCGGGGTGGGGACTCTGCTGCGCCGGAAGCTTTTCGGCCGCTAGTGTCTCTCGCTCGTCCTAGGGGCAGTCGCGATCACAGCTCCGACGCTCGCGAACCGGGACCCATTGCTCCGGGATTGCAATGGGTGCCCCCTCTGGGCTGCAATGGGTGCCCACAGGCCGACGTAGTTCCAGCCCGGGTAACCCGTTGCTCCAGGAAATGCAACGGGTGCCCAGGTTGCAGCCGTCTGATCTCAGCGCGAGAACTTGGTTTTCCAGAAGAACACCACCGCCATCCGCTTCGACGCCAGCTCATGGCCCCAGCCGAAGTAGGCGGTGGCTGAATGTACGATGTCCGACCGGTACACCAGGAGCCGGTTGAACACGTAGGGCACCTCCAGCTCCTCTTCCCACATCGTCGGATCCATCTGCTCCATCCCCGGAATCTGGCTGATGCTCTCGTACTCCGGGGGACAGACATTCCCGCCGAGCCCACCGTCCGGCAGCTTCAGCCGATAGAACGAGGTGCCGCAGTGCGTCGTGGGTGCGGCGGGATGCAGGTACAGCACCCCGGCATAGTTGCAGATCCGCGCGGAATCGACGTGAGGCCGCGCGACGCCTTCGCCCCCTCCGACGATCTGGATGTGGTTGTGTCCGGAGATCGCGGTCTCAGTATGGCTCTGCGGCTGCAGGCGCGCCGTCCCGACGAGCGTCCGCACCCGATCCTCCAAGCCCTGGAGCTCCTCCGGCGTGAGGGCGTCCGGCGCACGCATCCCGGGCCAGGGCTCCGGCCGCCAGGGTGACCCGATCGTCCAGGTACTCTTGGAGATGCATCGCTGGGCGACCTTCAGCGGATTGTCGAGGACATCGTCCACGATCCAGTAGTCGGAGCCGTATTCCGGCTTGCGGTAGGGGAGGGCGACGGTCATGGCTTCTTTGAAGATGCGGCAGCGGGAGACAGCCGTTTCCAGAGGTAGGTGCCGCCATGTTGGCGCGGGGGAATGTTGCTCCGCTGCCCCACCCGGCTGTACCACCAGATCCCTTTCGCTTCCATCCCGTCCTCAGACAGTCGCAGCTCGAATCCGCCTTCACGATCGTTCCCGGACTGGTGCCAGGTTCCGTGCCACTCCCCATCCGTGAAGCGCGTTGTCTGGATGCGTCCGCCCTGGTGTGTGTATGTGCCGTTTCCCTGTGAATCCAAGGTCGCAATGTAGGTCTTGTCCTCTTCGTGGATCGCCCATTGCCCGCTCGGGTCGATCGTCGCGGCTGCCGCAGCCGCCGCTGCGTCCGTCATGATCCTGTTCTCTTGGGCCAGTTGGAGAGCGGCCATGTCAAACCCGGCGTTCCGAAATGACTCGTGCCAGCTCACCAGGATCCACTTCCCCTGCCGACGAGCGAGGACGCCGGTCTCGCGCAACGGAAGGCTGGTGCGCGTTTCATCTTTCCCGTGCCCGACATACCGGATGTAGTCCAGTTCCATGGTGAACCACGCGATGTCCCCCGCTTGCCAGACTTTCAGTTCCGTGATCGGGATCTCCAACCGTGCCACCGATTCGAACTCCCGTTGCATCTCACGGGCGAAGTCGGTCCAGCCGATGTATTTCCGTCCGCCGATGCTGTATCCGACCGCATCGGGGTCTTGGGCCATCATCGCCGCCATCCTCGACAGATCCTTCTCGGCATTGGCTCTGACCAAATCCATGAGCACTTGTTCCGGGGTGTCCGGCACGGCCAGGGCGAGGGACGGAAAAGCAAAGGACGCAAAGGAATAGAAGATCAGCAGCGCGAGAGCGACCATTATCACCCTTCTTCACTGACAAGGATCACGGTCACGTTATCCTCACCGCCTTGCCGGTTAGCCTCGTCCACGAGGGCTCGGCACGCGGCGGCGCCGGATCCGGTCTGCTTCAACAGGATGGCCAGTATTTCAGCATCCGTCAACATTTTGGTCAACCCGTCCGTGCACAGCAACAGCCGGTCACCCGGCTGGAGCGTACGGCATGAAATGTCCGGCTCCACCCTGGCTTGCGAGCCCACCGCACGGCTCAGCACATGGCGGAGCGGATGAGCGGCAGCATGCTCCGGGGTGAGGTTGCCCTGTCTGATCTGCTCTTCGACCCACGAGTGGTCGTGCGTCATAGCCGTGAGGGTGTCATGACGGAACAGATAGGCGCGGCTGTCCCCGACGTGGACCACTGTTGCCTGCGATGATGAGCTGGCCGGCGTGGAGGAGGCAGGGATGTAGACCGCGACGAGCGTGGTTCCCATGCCGGTCAACTCTCGCTGCTTCCTGGCCGTAGCACGGATGGCCTCATTCGCGACCTGAATGGCCTGGCGGAGGGCGTGGGTGACACTCTGCTGGCTTAGAGTCTCCGTGCGTTTCTTGAGCGCCGCAGCGAAGCTGTCCACCGCGATGCGGCTGGCAATGTCACCGCCTGGTCCGCCGCCCATCCCGTCCGCGACGACCCACAGCCCCAGATCATCCAGGATGGCAAAGACATCCTGGTTGGACGTGCGTATCCGGCCGCGGTCGGTCAGCCCAGCGCCGCGCCATGCCGTTGCTTGTCCCATGGGTGCCTTCGGCTGCTCAGCTCAGGGCGTGATCAGCCGCCCCTCGCGGTCCATAGCGCTCTGTCAGCCGGGTGTAGACGAGCCGTGCCAGCGGGAGGAGATTTCGAGTATCAGCTTCGTTGTAGCGAAGCAACAAGTCGAGGGCCTCCCGACTGCCTTGCCGCCAGGCTTGCCATAGCCGGACAGCGTCCCACCCGTCCAACCCCTGCAGGTCACGGGGTCTCTCGAGCCCAAGAAGCGATTCGACCCGCTTGAGGCCGCCGCGAAGGCCGATCCGCCTCGCCGCGAAGCACAGATCAATGTGGGGTTGATCCAACACCAGACTCGGAAATTTGACCCGGAGATAGGGGAGATCGAAGATGCTGCCGCAGAACGTCACCAGCAGGTCGTAACGACAGAGTTCATGCCTCAACCGCTCCTCGGTCAGCGAGCTGTCGCGGACGAGCGTGGTCATGGCGCCGTTCGCATACAGGCCGACTACCGTGACCTCGCCGGAGGCCGGCGGCCCACCGGTGGTCTCGATGTCGAGGAAGGCCGCGCGCGGGCCGAAGGTATCGAATAACCGCCAGTGATCGCGGGATTTCAATCGGCAGGAGAAGTACCTGGCATTGCCTTGCTGCAGGTGTACCGCAGCCGTAGCCAGCTCACCGTCATAGCGGATCTTGCGTTCCGGAGCGATGCCCGGGAGCGAGCGACTGGTGCGGAAGGCTGCCCAATCGCCTATTCCGTTTTCCCAGAGCCGTCGCTCCGTGCTCTCACCGATGCCCTTCAGCAAGACGAAGGTAGCCTGAATCATGGCTGATGCGCGTGAATTGGCGCGAATTGTAGCCTTGATTTCACAGGGGAAACAAGCTAAATTTTGCCGTCAGTTACGAGCGTCCACAGGAACCAAGAGATGGCGGACAACGGATCGCGGCGCATCAAGATCACCGTGGGGCCGGTGAGCCTTGAGGCCGAGTTGAAACAGAACAAGACCGCCGAGGCGGTGTACGCCGCCCTGCCGATTGAAACCTCGTTCAATACATGGGGCGAGGAGTTCTATTTCAAGATCCCGGGCGTTAAAGACTATCGCGAGACAGCTACGACGAGGGTCAAAGTGGGAGATCTCGCCATCTGGGGAGCCGGCGAAGTCCTCGCGATCTTTTTCGGGCGCACGCCGATGAGCATCGGGGCCGAGCCTGTTCCTGTGGATCGGGTCAATGTAGTGGGCCAGATTCTGGGCGATGCGACGCGACTCCGTGAGGTAATGGGAGCTTCCACGATCAGAGTGGAGAAGGCGTAACGGTAGAGCATGAAACTGTCCAAAGGCCGGATCGGTCAGATGGCACGGGCGCTGGCAGGCACGCTCCACGACCGAGGCCACCTTGAATTGATCGGGCCGCAACAGGACTTGATTCACGCTTTGGAGCATGCCATCAGTGAGGAGCTGTCCGTCGAGGATCGTCTAAATGTGGAAGTCCGCGAGCTGATGAAGGGATATCAGGCCGAGATCGAGCGCGGCGGCGTGGATTATCAAAAGATGTTCACCATGATCAAGAACAAGCTGGTCCGGGAGCGTGGCCTGATCCTCTAAAATCGCGTCATTGGTCATTCGTCACTCGTCATTGGCAAGAAGTTAGAGGACGGAGGGCAGTTATCTCAACGAATGACTGATGACCATTGACGAATGACGCCTTTTCTTATGCTGTTGACCGACGACAAGGTCAGCCATCTCTCGCACGTGATCCTGGATTGCCTGAAGAAGACCCCCGTGGCCAGACTCAAAGGAGACGAGCGCCACGCCTTGCGCGAAATCAAGCGGATTCTTGTCGCGCAGTTGGCCCTCGAGGAAGACATGGATCGTGTGGTCCGCGTGCGCTTGGCCAGCTATTCCCGCCCGATTCCGGAAGGAAGCCAGGAGTGGGATGTCTTGTATCGCAAAACCTACGAAGAGGAGCTTCGGAAAAGGAAAGGATAAGGAAAGGACAAGGAGGATTATGAAACTCATCGGCGTACTGCTCATCTCACTCGCTGTTCTATCACTGACGGCCTGTTCCACTTCCGATTCCAGCGCAAAAGTGCGGCAACCACTCCCGGTGGTCAATGTCCCGGTGGGGGTCAAGCAGTCCACGGAGCAGGGCATCCGGGCCTATCAGAAACGCCAGTACGAGACCGCTAAGACCTATTTTGAAGAGGCCGTCGCGGCTGCGCCGACGTCCGGGGAAGCTCATTACAACCTCGGACTCGTCCTGTTTGCGTTGGGGGCGGATGGCGAGGCGAGAGATCACTTTATCGAGGCGGCCAACCTGGCCCCCGGCAACAAGGTGATCTGGGACTCTCCAGCCTTGCGCCCGTACGGGGACCCCGAGCCGACGAAGAAAAAGACGACGGGAAAGGAATTCTCGACCCGGAAGCCTTCCTTCGGCGGCATGGGCCAACGCTAAGTCGATAGATGAGAAGACACGGGCGCGAGGCCAGGGGCTAGAGGAGCGGGGAGATGGCTGAGCTGACGGTGGGTGACAAAGCGCCTGATTTTTCCCTTCCGAACGAAGCCGGCAAGCCCATCAGCTTGAAGAGCCTCAGGGGCAAGCATGTGGTCCTCTACTTTTATCCCAAAGACGATACCCCGGGCTGTACGGTGGAAGCCTGCGGGTTCCGGGATACGATCGCGTCGGTCCAGAAACGTGGTGCGGTCGTGCTCGGCGTCAGCCTGGATGGAGCGGAGTCCCACCGGAAGTTCATTGCCAAACACAAGCTACCCTTCTCGTTGCTCTGCGATGAGGATGCATCGGTCTCCAAAGCCTACGATGTCTACAAGGAAAAGAACATGTACGGGAAGAAGTACTGGGGCATTGAACGCAGCACGTTCATCATCGATCCTGTCGGTCGCCTGAAGGCCATCTTCCGCAAGGTGAAAGTGGACGGCCATGTGGATGAAGTGCTCGCTGCCCTTCGGGCGTAGGCACAGGGCGCGAGGCAATGGGCTATAGGAAGAAGTGGATTTCAACCTATAGCCTCTCGTCCATAGCCCATAGCCTGTCGAAGTATGGATGAGCGCGAGAAGACGTGGCACGGGCTGCGGGCTGCTTCCCTGTCCATCGTGACCGGCGTCGGGCATCTCTATATCGGAGAGAAGCGAGGGTACATGCTTCTCGCCATCGGGGCTGCGCTGTTTCTCATCTCGCGCTTCCTGTGGCCTCCTGCAGAGCTGTTCTACGTCATGCTGGTCATCGTCAGTGCCTTCGATGCCTATGCCATCGTCAAGCGCGGGTACGGCCTGTTCTAGCCCTCCTGTAGCCAGCGCTCAGTGCAGCACGGAAACCCCGGGGATGTCCCGTCTTTCAATCAAGATACCGTGCCGGCCTTTTGTGTCTCGTTGTCTCGGGAGGATTCTCGCCGTGGCCGTGGTCGCTCTCTCGGCATCTGGGCCGATCTGTACGCCGGCATCGGCCGCTGAGAAAGTCGCCGCCAAGCTATGGGTCGCCGACGCCTTGGCGATGCCGGGGCGGCCGGTTCGCCTGGAGGCGAGGTTGCTCCGCACAGGCCTGTTCTCCCAGCAGGGCTTGGGGGGCGAGCGGATCGAGTTTCACGTGGATGGCCGGTCCATCGGGACGGCCCTTACCGGCGGAGACGGCCGAGCCTTCCTGGAGCACACGCCCCGCATGCGGGGGCGACACGAGATCCGAGCCGTGCTGAGCCCCAACCCTCGGGTGACGAGCCCAGAGGGTACGGCCACCTTGTGGTGCTGGGAACGGCGGCGGCCTATCCTGTTGGTCGATGTGGAGGCGGTCACCGAGCCGCCCAAGTCGCCATTGCCACTCCCCTCACTCCCGCTGGACTTCGGGAAGGCAAACCGGGGAAAACCCGAGCCGAACGCCGCGCAGGAACTCAAGCGGCTGTCGGAGTTTTTCTACAACGTGATCTACCTCTCCCGATCGGGGTCCGAGGACTTGGCCCAGCTGCAGGAGATCCGAGCGTGGCTTCTGGACCATCAGTTCCCGGCAGGTCTGGTGATCATGCTTCGGCCGGGTGCGGAAACGTTGGCGCAGAAGATCGATGAGATGCGCGCCGAGGGATGGGACAATCTCCACGCCGGCATTGGCCGGACTCGCGAGTTTGCCGAGGTGCTCCTGGCCCACCGGATGGGCGCTGTCATTCTTCCGCCTTCTGAGAAAGACCTTGACCTTCCCCGAAAGGCCAAAGTGGTGAAAACATGGAAGGAGATACGCAAAAAGCTATAGACACACTCCGGCACGGACAGTCTCTGAAGGCTTTGGTTTTTTGCGAGGATAGAATGGAAGTCTTTCATTTAGCAAGCGGTTCCTTTAAGATGGTTCATCACCAGATGATGGGATAACGAGGCGCGGGCGGATGCCGGCCAAGACAACCTTCCTCTGTCAGGCCTGCGGCTATCAGTCCTCGGGGTGGCTCGGGCGGTGCCCGGACTGTGGGCGCTGGAACAGCATGAAGGAGGAACGGGTCGCCGATCCCGTCCAGGAGCGCCGGCCGCGGAGCCTGAAAGAGTCCCTCCATCCCCAACCCACCTCCATCGCCGCCATTGAAGCCGTCGGCGAGAACCGCACCAGCACCGGTATTGGGGAATTCGACCGCGTTCTGGGCGGCGGTGTCGTTCCAGGGTCCGTCATGCTGATCGGAGGGGACCCGGGAATCGGCAAGACGACCCTCCTTCTGCAGGCGCTGTCCGGCTTGGTCTCGAAGGCAGAGCGGGTCCTCTACGTGTCGGGCGAAGAGTCCCCGCGGCAGATGAAGATGCGTGGACAGCGGCTGGGCGTGGAAGATCCCCGGCTCTATATTCTGGCTGAGACCTCCCTGGAGCAGATCTTCAAATCGGTCCAGGATCTCCAGCCGGCCGCCCTCGCCGTGGACTCCATCCAGACGGTCTATACGGAACAGATCACGTCGGCGCCCGGCAGCATCAGCCAGGTGCAGGAGGTGGCCGGCCAACTGATGTGGTTTGCGAAGCGGAGCGGGGTGCCGGTGTTCATCATCGGCCACGTGACCAAAGAAGGGGCGATTGCGGGGCCCCGGTTGCTCGAGCACATCGTGGACACGGTCCTGTATTTCGAAGGCGACAAAGGGCACGCGTATCGGATCCTCCGGGCAGTCAAGAATCGGTTCGGATCGGCGAACGAGATCGGCGTGTTCGAGATGAAAGATGGGGGACTCGCCGAAGTGGCGAATCCTTCGGAGCTGTTCCTCGCCGAGCGCTTGCAGAAAACCGCCGGATCGGTCGTGGTTTCCAGCTTGGAAGGCTCTCGGCCGATTCTCATCGAGTTGCAAGCGCTGGTGACCGCGACCGGGTACGCCATGCCCAAGCGCATGGCCAACGGGATCGAGATCAATCGGATCTCGCTGCTGCTCGCTGTGATGGAAAAGCGCTTGGGACTGCACTTGGCCGGGCAGGACGTCTACGTGAATGTGGTGGGCGGCATGCGGATCGACGAGCCGGCGATTGATCTCGGCATTGTCACGGCCGTGACTTCGAGCCTGCGCGACCGCCCAATCGATTCCGCGACGATCGTGATCGGCGAGGTGGGATTGGGCGGCGAAGTCCGGGCGATCAGCCAAGCCGAGTTGCGCCTGCGCGAGGCCATGAAACTGGGATTCCGGCGCTGTCTCATGCCGGCGGGCAACGTGGAGAAGCTTGCCCACCCCGTCGACGGCATCGACCTGGTCTCGATCCGGGAGGTGGGAGAAGCGTTGGATGCGATCTTGGCGTAGTCGCGAAATGAAAAATTTCAAATTTACATTTTTCATTTTACATTCTGCATTGGCGACGACGCTCGTGGGCTGTGCACTGTTCCGCGCGGGGCCGCTGCAGGAAGCGACAGCCGAGCAACTGGCCGCGCTGCTGCACGAGCGGCAGGCGGAGATCCGGAGCATGAAAGGGCTCTTCCGTGCCCAGATCAGTGGCCTGGGTCTGCCGATCGCTCAGCGGCTGGAAGGCTCCGTGCTGTTTCGCCGCCCCAACACCTATCGGCTGCAGGGCTTTGACCGGATGGGAAGCCCGCTCTTCGACCTGACGCGCGGCGATGATTCCTATCGGCTTCGGCTTCCGACCACGGGCCGGGTCTATAACGGCCGCCTGGTCGATCTGGATCAAGCGGAGCGGATGGGTATGCCGCTTCGGTTGAGCCTCTTGGCGATGAGCGGACTGGTCGGCACCGAATCGGTCTCCAAGGGTGACAGCCTGGTGCTCCAGGAGGACGACGACCGATACCGCCTCGATGTCCTGGGACCGACAGGAGGCGGTGCGACTCGGCGGTTGTGGTTCGATCGCCGGTCGCTTCAGGTGGTCCGCGAAGACCGGTTTTCACCGTCAGGGGAATTGGAGGCCACCATTCAATTTGAGGACTTTCGGCCGATCGCCTTGCCTGGTAACCACCGGTCACCATCCGAAGAGCCGATGCTCGAAGCGCCAAGCCCGGGCGGTGCTCGGATGCTGAAACCTTTTCGGATCACCATCCAGGATGGGCGCGGCCAGGGAACATTGCTGCTGACCTTTCATGAGATCGTGCCGAACCCCGAGCTCGACCCTACCGACCTGGGGCTCGATACCGGAAAGGGTTGAGGTGATGTTGTTGTTGGCTATTGAGACCGCGACGCGGCGGCAGAGCGTGGCTCTCCTGGCCGAGCAGACCGTGCTGGCCCGGTCGGAGGAAGATGCGGAGGGGTCGCACGCCAAGAAGTTGATTCCGGCGATCGACCGACTGCTTGCGGCGAATAAGCTGGCCTTGCGGGACCTTGGCGGACTGGCGGTATCCATTGGCCCGGGCTCGTTTACCGGATTGCGGGTCGGGCTGGCCACAATGTTGGCGTTTCGGTCTGTGACCGGCTTGCCGCTGGCGGCCGTGCCGACCCTGGAGGCGATGGCCTGGAATGTACGCGGAGCCGCGGAGGCGGTATGTCCCATGCTCAGGGCCAGAACCGGGGAGCTGTACTGGGCGCTTTTCCAGTGGCGGTCCGGTCGGCTGGAGCGTCTGGGGGAAGATCACGTGGGGTCTCCACTCATGGTAGCACGGTGCATTCACGGCCCGACGATCGCTCTGGGCGATGGGTGGGAGGCCTATAGCGAGGAGATCATCCGGTGCCTCGATCCCGGCGCTGCGATCCGCGCCGCTCCGGCTGAGGCAATGGCCGCCTCGGCGGTGAGCGTCGGCCTAGCCGGATTAGCCATGCTGGAACGGGGCGAGGCGGCCGGCGCGACGATCTCGCCGCGATATATCCAGCGAGCAGAGGCGGAGCTGAAGTGGACGCGCGAGCGGAAGCAGAAGGAACCTCAATTTAGAAAACCCGCCATGGCCAAGCAATGAGTGAGACCAGCGTGCAGATTCTGGTGATCGGGCTGGCCAGCCGTCAGGACGTCGACCGGCTTCTGGCGATCGAGCAAGCTTCCTTTTCGGCCCCTTGGACGCGCAAGATGTTCGAGGCGGAACTGGAAGGGAATCCGTTCGGGTCTCTCTTGACGGCGCGATTGAGAACGCCCGGCGATGAGTTGCAGCCGGTCATCGGGTATATTTGCTTCTGGGTCGTGTTTGAGGAGTTACGGGTCATGAATTTGGGAGTCGAGCCCTCGGTTCGCCGGCGTGGCATAGGGACCAACCTGGTCCGGCGTGCCCTCGGTGTGGGGGCCGAGCGGGGAGCGGTGCGTGCACTGCTGGAAGTGCGTGCCTCGAACAGCGCTGCGGTGGGCCTGTATGAAGGCATCGGGTTTCGAGTGGTCGGGCGACGGCCGCGGTATTACACCAACCCGATCGAAGATGCGACGTTGATGGAGATGAATCCACTGGTGTCGGCGCTGCAACAGACACACTAAACTTTCACTGTATCGAGCTGCTTGTGCAGCAGGAGGGTAGAGCACATGCTTACGGAAGGTCGGATTGCGGAACTGCTGCGTGAGTCCAATCCCGAGTTTCGAGCATTGGAAGAATCCCACCACAAGCTGGATGCGGAATTATCAGAGCTTCACAAGCGGCATGTCTTGACGCCCCAGGAAGAGATCTTGAAAAAGCGGATCCAGAAAGAAAAGCTCGCCAAGAAGGACCGGATGGCCGAACTGATTCGGCAATACCGCCAGACCCATGGCCACGCGGCTCCGACCGAGCGGTTTGGTACCTTGAGGTAGCATGCCTGCGCTCGCGCATCCTCTGGCCGCACATCTGGCGACGATCAAGCGCCGCCTTCTGGTGATCGGTGCCACGATCATCGTGGCGTTCGTCTTCACCTTCGCGTACGCCTCGGAGCTGATCGACTGGTTCAAGCGGCCGTTTACCGATGATCTGCTGTTCTATGCGCCGACGGAGGCGTTGTTTGCTTCGGTGAAGGTGTCGTTTCTGGCGGGGGTCGTGCTGAGTCTTCCGGTGATGCTGTATCAATTCTGGAAATTCATCGAGCCGGCGCTCCTGCCGCGTGAACAGCGGTGGGCCATTCCACTGTTTTGCTTGGGGGCGGGGCTGTTTGCCCTGGGACTGGCGTTCTGCAATCTGGTGATCCTGCCGTTGGTGATCCGGT
>Ga0114945_10001416_pt1 | contig 14921 bp, 11 predicted proteins | sample OV2TP3_FD_87194 | JGI IMG/M metagenome (GOLD analysis project Ga0114945, IMG submission 87194) | Hot spring microbial communities from Beatty, Nevada to study Microbial Dark Matter (Phase II) - OV2 TP3 | ecosystem: Environmental > Aquatic > Thermal springs > Hot (42-90C) | place: USA: Beatty... | reverse complement strand
CTTCCAGATCCGGGCCGAGAGGAGAGCCGATCCGACCATCCCGAGCCGGAGCCGATGAGATTCGGCGACGCGAACGAGCCGGGCGATGTCGTCGACCGGCATTTCGACGAGTTTTTTCCGTTCGTATCCGACGGTGCAAAACCGGCATTTGAACGGGCATCCGCGCTCGACTTCCACCAGGAGACTGCAGGAAAATTCCGTGTGGGGCGTGGCGACGGAATTGAAGCATCCCCTGGGCGACCGGATCTCCGGTCGAAGGATTTCCCCACCGGCATCCAATCGACGCCCCGTGAGGAATCCCGGGACACATTCGAGATCGGACAGAACCCGGTCCCTGGATTTGCCGCGAAGGTCGATCAGCGCGGCGGCCATGCGGTCAAAGACCGGCTCGACGTCTCCCGCAAATACCGCGTCCGCAAACGGCAAGAGGAATCGCGGATTCAAACTCGGCGCCGCCCCGCCCACCACGATCAGAGGCCAGTCGCGGTCGCGGCGATCCGGCGACATCACCGGGATACCATTATCGGAGAGAAAATGGATCACGTTCAGAGCGTCCATTTCGAAGGGGAGCGTAAAGAGGATGGCGTCGAAGCGGCCGATATCGGCGTCGGTTTCGAGACTGCGGCGGGTCAATCCATCCTCGACAAAGGCGCGTTCGCACGAAATTTCAGGATGTTCGTTCAAGATCCGGTAGAGGTACAGAAATCCGAGGTTCGACATGCCGACGTGGTAGGTATTCGGATAAACGAGGAGCACCCGGACCCGCGCCGAGTGCGGGATATAGGGGGCGGGGGGGATATAGATTTCGTCGGCCAGGAGTCTGCGTCGTTTTTCCCGGACCGGGAACCCCCGAGCGGGTCTGGAGGCGAGCGTATCTGGGAAATCCGAAGCCCAGCGCGGGACGGGTTTCATGTGAAGCGGCTATCCGAGAATGCCGGTATCGATATCGGGGAAATGGCCCTTCAGGTAGAGTTCCCAGGCCGCCGGTTTGGAAGCGCGGGTGCGGGCCTCGTCGGTGGAGATGAGGCCGGCGTTAAAGAGATCGACGAGTGACTGGTCGTAGGTCTGCATGCCTTCCTGGCGGCCCTGGTGGATGGCGGATTTGAGTTTGGGTATGCGGTTGTCGACGATGAGTTTTTTGACGATGGGCGACTGGATCATGACCTCGACATTCGGCACCATTCCCTTGCCGTCGACCTTGGGCACGAGCCGTTGGGAGACGACCGCCATGAGGAATTCAGACAACAGAACCCGGAGCCGGTCTTTTTCCTCGGCTTCGTAGAATTCGAGAATGCGTTCAATGGTTTGCGGCGCGTTGGCGGTGTGGAGCGTCGAAAAGACCAGGTGTCCGGTTTCCGCCGCGGTAAACGCGGTGTCGACGGTTTCCTTGTCGCGCATTTCGCCGACCAGGATGATATCGGGATTTTGCCGGAGGACGAACTTGAGGGCGGTACCGTAACTTCCCGTATCCAGCCCGATTTCACGCTGAGTGAGCACGCTCAATTTGTCACGGTGCAAAAATTCGATGGGGTCTTCGATCGTCACGATATGTTTGGCCATGTTGGAATTGATGTAATCCATCATGGCGGCCAGAGTGGTGGATTTCCCGCTGCCGGTGGTTCCGGTAACCAGGACGATGCCGAACTGATAGGCGCAGAGATGGTACATGATCTGAGGCAGTGTCAATTCCTCGAAATTGGGTATGACTCCCTTGATGTGCCGGAGGACCATGCCCAATGACCCGCGCTGGCTGAACATATTGACGCGAAACCGTCCGACGCCCGCGACCGAATAAGCCATATCCTGTTCCGATCCGGCCTTGACCTTGGAGACTTTTTCCCAGTCGGTGACGTTGAGGCAGAGTTTTTCCATTTCGTCGGGTTTGAGCGGGTCCATTTCGACTTTCATGAGGGCCCGATTAATTCGCATTGCCGGCGCGGACCCCGTTTTGAGGATGATGTCGGACGCGCCATTGTCGACCATGTTTTTGAGAAAATCGTTGATATGATATCCAGCAGCCATAGCGCCTAGTCTATATCTAAACCCCGGGGCGGGGTCGAGGGCGGCGGGAGAAATTCGGGGAAGCCGGCTGCCCGATCATCCCATCATCGCGACGGCGCGGATGAAAAAAGTTCAATCGGCGTCCCGTCGAAATCATCGGGCCGGTGGTATCGTCCCAACAGGTTTAAAATGCTCGGCAAGAGGTCGATCGTCCGCGCGCGCGGGATGCGGCGGCGGACGATATTCGGGCCGATCGCCAGCAGAGGAACGATCATCTCCTGCCTCGTATATCCGCCGTGCCGACCCCGATGCCAGCTCCATGCCGTTTCGTATCCGTCCCGGGGGACGATCAGGATGTCCGGCGCGCGCGGGGCGGCCATCAGGCGGGGAATCTGAACGGCCGCATCGGGATACTCCCCGAGATCGTGTTCGACCTCCAAGCGTCCGGCATTTGAAAATGCCGAAACCTTTCCCGACAGGGGATCGCGGATGACAATGAACGCGATTTGCGGGCGGCGCGTCAATTCATCGATCAGATTGACCCGGCGGCCTCCGGCGGTCGGATAGGAAAGAAGCTCCGATTCATCCGGCCGGCGGGACCACGACATCTCCGTGTCCGTGCGATGGGGCAGATACAGGAATGCGTAGCCGACGCCGGCCATCCACATGACGGCGTCGTAATCGGTCCAGCCTTCCGTCCGCGCCGTGTAGAGGAATTTGTCCAGGAGGTCGAATCCCAATGAGGTGAAAAGCGAATAGAGATCGATTCTGCCCCTAACCGGCGCATGGCCATGATCCGCCGTGAAAAAAATGTAAGTGTTTTTGTCGAGCCCGCGTTTTTTCAACAGCTTGAAAAACCGTCCCATGTCCTGATCCAGTTTCCGAAGGCCGATCCGGACCCATTCCGATTTCGGACCATAGCGATGCGCGGGCCAGTCCAGGCCCGTCAGGACAACCACCGACACATCCGGCGGATTTTTTTTTTGGAACCGCCGTTGAAGGGCTTTCATCCGGAGTCCATCCGGAGGAAGCCATGGCGGGACATACTCATCCGCCCCACGGTGCACGACCGATCCGATCGAAACGGTGTTCAAGTCCTCCAGATGCTCAAAAATCGTTTTCACCGACGGATCAATGTCGTCGTCAATGAGTTCGGCGCCCACGCCGGCGTAGGATCGGTTGCGATTGGACGAGCGGTCATACCATCGAATCGCCGTGATGCCATGCCGGTCGGCCCAGCAGCCGGTGAGGATGCAGGTGTGAGCATAAAACGAAATCGTCGGGAAAGGCGCGATGGCCTCATCCACCCGCGCGCCGCTGCGATCGACCGCCGCCGCCAGGTTCGGCAGGTCGCCGGAATCGAGCATTCCATAAAGCAATTCCGCGCTGACGCTGTCGACGATGAAGAGGACAACGCGCGTGTCCGCGCGCGCCGCCGGCGCCGCGAACAGGACGACGCAGACCAGCGCCGCGCCAGCTCCGCCAGACAGGCGGATCATCCGTGTGTGAACGGGCGGGGCGGAGGAAGTCGGTCAACATTCATGAAATCGGCGCCAGATGTTCCGCCACGTCCGTCGCATAGGCTTTGATCGCCGGGATGATTCCGGCGAAAGCGCCGATGACGCACATTCCCGGCGGAGTCAGGACCAGGACGGGATGAAACTGAAACACATCCAGAACGACGCCGACTTGAGTCCGGATGATCGTCGCCACGGCGATCAAAATCACCGAGTAGACGGCATAGCCGAGGATCGATCCGAGGCCCGCAATCACCGCCGATTCCAGAACAATGACCGAAAACACTCTCCGGCGGCTTGCCCCCATCGCCCGCAGGATCGCGAATTCCCTCCGGCGGCCGTTGATGGTGTTGTAGACGCCGGCCAAAATTGACGCGCCGGCCACGACAACCACCAGGTACGCCACCAGCTCCAGGACGCGGTTCATCCATCCGATTTTCTCGAACAGTTCCGCCATCACCCGGGCGATCGGCCAGGCCAGCGTCGCGGTCTTGCCCTGCCTGTTGATCATCTGATCCAAAGAAAACCCGGCCATCGGCGAGCGTAATTTCAGCATCACGGCGCTCACTTCCTTGTGTTCGTCCGGAATATCCTCGCCTTCGACCGGCACGAACATTTCTCCGCTCCCTCTTAGGACATGTCCGCCGAGATGGAACAGGCCATCGATCGGGATCCAAATCACCCGGTCAGCGGGCGAATTCGTCGGCCGCAGGACGCCGACTACGTCGTAGAGTTCGGAGTGGTGCATGTTCTCGTCGTCGACCAGGCCGTGATAGGGATTGAACTTGGAGCCGACGACAAGCCCCGTCTTTTCCGAGACGACCGAACCGATGACGGCTTCGAGGCGTTTGGAATCAAAAATCCGGCCGGCGTCGGAGACGCCGGCACTTGGGGCTCCGGAGGCGCTGATCCGGCCGGCGTCGGAGACGCCGGCACTTGGGGCTCCGGAGGCGCTGATCCGGCCGGCGGCGGGGACGCCGGCACTGGGGGCACCGGAGGCGCTGATCCGGCCCTGCAGATATTCGAACCGCGTGAACATTTCATCCGTTGTTCCGACGATGCGAAATCCCCGGAAGTTGTCGCCGACGGCGTACGGTACGGCCAGCTCAACGCGTGGGTCTTTTTTGATCGCGGCGTACATCGACCACGGCAGATTTCCCGGCGACGTTTCGAGGTGAAAGACGGTGTTGAGCACCAGTTGAAGCTGGCTGCCGCGCGCGCCGAGGACGGCGTCGAATCCGGCATTGCCGCCGGTGAAGGCATCGTAGGTCTGCTTCTTAATGGCGAAGACCGCCATGAGAAGCCCGCATCCCAGCGCGACGGAAAAGACCGTGACAATCGTCGCGAGGGCGTGCTGGCGAAGACTTTTACCCACCATCCAACCGACGCCGCGCAGGCGATTCACGATCATCATGCCGAACGATTAATCTGATCGAGCGACAGACTCTTTTCAAATCGCTGAAGGACTTCGAGATCATGACTGACGAGCAGGAGGGCGGCGCCGTTTTCGGCGCAAATGTCACGCATGAGCGTGATGACTTCCCGGGCGCGGATCGCATCGAGGTTTCCCGTCGGCTCGTCAGCGAGGACCAGTTGGGGCCGGTTGGCCAGGGCGCGGGCGACGGCGACGCGCTGTTGCTGGCCCACGGAAAGCTGCCGAGGAAGATAATTTTGGCGATCCGTCAGTCCGACTCTATCGAGCAACCGGGACGCCTCCGTGAGATCCATGCCGCGGCCGAACATCATCGCCAGGGCGACATTTTCGAGGGCCGTGTATCCCTGAAGCAGGTTAAATGTCTGGAAAATATAACCGATGGCCCGGCCGCGCAGTCGGTCGCGGCCGGATTCCGACAACGACGCCATGTCCATCCCGTTGAGGCAGATCCGCCCGCTGTCCGGCCGAAGGATGCCGGCGATCAAATTCAGAAAGGTCGACTTGCCGGACCCGCTTCTGCCTTCGAGCGCGATGGACTCGCCCTTGTCCATGCCGAATTCCGGGATGTCGATCACCCCGTGACCCGGACCCTCCGGCGTTGAAAAGGATTTTTTAAGGTGTTTGATTTCCAAGAGGGTCATCGGGTTTGGAGCAGCGATTTCTGCATCTGGATGATTTCGTTTCGGAGCTGAATGCCTTCCGGCGTCATTTCCACTTTTTCGGCCTCCATGAAATACATGCAAAAAACCGTGCCGTCCCGAATCTCCTCCCCGACAACCAGTGTTCCCCAGACATGAATCGGCATATCCTTGAAGTACTTCGTCTTTTTTCCGGCGCTCATCTTCGCGTAGACGATCTCGTTGATCCTCGGCGGGACGCCGTAGCAGCACGCCTGCTGACTCGGGACCAGAATAAAACTGAGGACGTCGCCCTCTCCGAAATCAATCGGAATCATGTAACCCTCAACCGTTGCCTTTTTACCGTCCAGTTCCCTGATGCGCCGTGGAATCTGGTTTTTGGCATGAAGCCGCGCGAGAACGACTCGCGAATCCTCAGTGAAAATCTCCTCTTCCGAGAATTCGTAGCTGAAGTCTGAAAGATGCTCGAATCGGACCTGCAGATAGCCGTTGTTTTTCGGAAGCGTCGAAAGAAGTGAGCGGGTGTCCGCGTCGGCCATTCGACGCGATACAGCGGGTCCGGAGTCGACGGGATCCAGCGCGGATGCGGCGCCGGCCGTCAGGACCAATAGGAACAGCCAGATTGTCAGACGGATGAGTGTCATCTTGATCTCCATAGTATTACGGAGGTGGAATCAAAAACAAGTTGCCGGGCGACACGCGGTTGCGGAACGAAAGCGGATATTGATAAGGGTAGGGGGATGGAAGCTGTAAGAGCACGGTGGCGCGAATTGTGATGGAGCGGAGAGAGGCAATTCTGATTGAGCACTGGCCGGCGTCGGCCGGCGTCGGAGACGCCGGCACTTGGGGCCGCGGAGCGGCTGATCCGGAGACGCCGGCACTGGTGGCTGCGGGGCGGCCGAGGCGATTTTTTCTCAAGCCGATCGAGACGATTGAAGCCCGGAGCATGGAGGATGCGCGCCGGTGTCTTGACCGGATAGAGTCAAGCCGGAGGCGGCTTGATGGACCCGACCGGCCATGGGTGTCGGGGTGGGTAGGGTTTGTATCCTATGAATGGGGCCGCCGGATGCTGCTCGGACCGCAGACCGGCACTTGGGGCCGCGGAGCGGCTGATCCTGAGACGCAATGCCTGCCGCTCATTCGTTTTTCGCGTGTCTGTGTCGACCCGTCACGGACGTTTCGTGGGACGGAGCGCGCGGACTTCCCCCGGCATCGACTGAGGCATTCCTCAGACAGGCGTGGGGAGTATCTGCGAAAAATCGGCCGGATTCAGGAGGAGCTGCGCCGCGGGAACGTCTACGAGGTGAATCTGTCCCAGCGGTGGACTTGGCAGTTTGACGCCGAGGCGCAAATGATCCCGCTTTTTTCCGAACTCAGTCGCGCGATGCGTCCGCGATTCGGCTACGCGGACCTGTCGGGCGACGGAACGGCCTTGCTCTGTTTTTCTCCGGAACGATTTTTCTCTGTCCGGAGCCGAAGGATCATGGCGGAGCCGATCAAGGGCACATCCGTGACCCGTGGGGCGCTGTTGAGGAGCGGGAAAGAGCGCGCGGAGTTATTGATGATCACCGATCTATTTCGGAATGACTTTGGCAGAATCTGCCGGCCGGGAAGCATCCGCGCGGAAGGACCGTTTGTTCTGGAGCTGCCATACGCCTTTCATTTATTCTCGCGGGTCCGGGGAACACTGACGCCCATGGCCGGCGTCGCCGAAGTGTTGACGGCGCTTTTCCCGTCCGCGTCGGTGACCGGAGCGCCGAAACTGGCGGCGGTGAGACTGATCGACCGGCTCGAGCCATTTCGCCGGGAAGAGGCGTTTGGGGCGATCGGCTGGATCGGCAAAGACCGGATGGAGTTCGCGGTCTCGATCCGCACGGCGCTCTATCGCCGGCGGCGCCTGAGGTACACCTCGGGCGGGGGAATCACCATCTATTCCGATCCGAAAAAAGAATACGAGGAGTCTCTACTGAAAGCGGTCCGCGTAAAAGAGACGCTGGCGCGCCTGCAGACTGTGTCTTGAGAAGTTGTGAAAAAATTGATTTTTAACACGGAGGCCACGGAGATTGGTCACGGAGGGCACAGAGGATAGAATTTTGTTTTTCCTTGAATGAACAAAGTTATAAAATATCCTCAGTGTTCTCCGTGCTCAGCCTTTGTGAACTCCGTGGTGAATTTTTTGTTTTTTCACACGTCCTGCGTCTAGCCCGGCGGCCAGCGGAAGGGTCTGCCGCCGAGGACATGGACGTGGAGATGGAAGACGGTTTGAAGGGCGTCGCGGTTGCAATTGATGACGACGCGGTATCCGCTCTCGTCAATTCCAAGATCTCTGGCCATGGCGGGGATTTTGGAAAAGAGGTATCCGACGACATCCGCGTGGCCGGTGGAGACGTCATTGGACGTGGGGATGTGGGATTTTGGGATGACGAGAAAATGGACCGGCGCCTGTGGGCTGATGTCGTGGAAGGCCAGGATGCGGTCATCCTCGTACACTTTTTTGGGTGCGATCTGTCCTTTGACCATTTTGCAAAACAGACAGTCCTTTTCTGACTCCATCGCGCTCATGAACCGACTCCCCCACTTGGAATGCCATTCGTGAATCCGGGAGGTATTGTCATTTGCGAATCCACAAAAGTCAAACGCATCAGCATCGCCGGATAATGAGGGGGGACCGGCACAGTCTTTCCTTGTTCCATGCTGTGATTTTTTGGGCTGGTTGATTGACAAACGCTATACCAATAGTAATGTTACGTTGTTTGTATCCCGATAAATAGAATAGTGGGTGGGGTGTACACCAGCCTGAATTCCGAGGGGGGAAGATGGGCGGGGGTACATGCCGATGCGGTCTCTGTGACATGAAACACAGAGCCGGGCGAGGTTTTTTGTTCTTCGGTCAAAGTAGCGGATACTGACGGGTGGCCGGGCCCAAGGGGGGCGCGGTCCGAGGGAACGAGAGGCACGAATGGCCCTGAGCTTACCGAAGCTACCGAAGATGTCGTTTTCGCTCTTCGGGAAGAAGTCCTGTTTGGCGGTGGACGTGGGGACGGCTGCCGTCAAGATCTGCCGGATTGCCGGCGGTGGAGGCAAGTACAAAGCGGAGCTTGCCGACAGTCTGCCCATGCCCCCTGGGTTAACCGGAAAAGATTTTGAGATCAAATCCGCGGAATTGCTCACCGAGCTGGTGTCAAAGCACAAACTCAAAAAACAGAGCGCCATCTTCGCTCTTCCTTCCCAGGCCGTCATCATCCGGTACCTGACCTTCCAGGGAATACCGCGGGAGAAGCTGGAGGGAGTGATCCGGCATGAAGCGGAGGGGCACATTCCATTTCCGCTGGCGGAAGTGTCGATGGACTGGTGCGAAGCCCGGAAGAAAGAGAACGGGTTTGACATTTTGCTGGTGGCGATCAAGCGGGACAAGCTGGAGAGCATGGTGGCGATCATTGAAGACGCGGGACTGGAAGTCCAGATGGTCGACGTGACGACCCTGGCGCTCTTTTCCCTTTACTATCAAACCTATCTGAAAGACCAGGCCGGCGAGGAGGAGGGCGCGGAAGTATTTGTCGATATCGGAGCGGGAACGACCGACATAGCGTTTCTCAAGAATCAGCGGGTGTTTTTCACCCGGAGCGTGCCGATCGCGGGCCGAAGTTTTACGGAAATCATCGCCAAGCGAATGAATGTCCCGGAAGAAAAGGCCGAGGAGTGGAAGATCAAATTCGCGGAGGTCAAGGCCATTGCGGCGGACATTTCCGCGGCGGAGGGCACCGGAGCCAGGGCGCCCGGGTTTGGAATGGCGAAGGCGCCGGGCGCCGGACTGCCATCCGCCAAGGCGGCTGGAGCGGCAACAGGCCTTGGCGCGCCCAAACCAGCGGGTCTGGGTCCGCCATCCGCGGCCGGGGGGCTGACGCCACCAAAACCAGCCGGAGGATTGACGCCGCCCGCGGCTGGGGGTCTGACGCCGCCCAAACCGGCCGGGGGATTGACGCCGCCCGCGGCGGGTGGACTGACGCCGCCAAAACCGGCCGGGGGACTGGCACCGCCGTCGGCGCCCGCCGCGCCGGGCGGGTTAAAACCACCGGGCGCGCCGGCGGCCGCAAAACCTCCGGAGAGCCCGGCGCCACCGCCGCCGGCGGCAGGCTCGGAAGAATCGTCGCAGGAAAACAAAGACATACCCAAGAAAGTGACCGAAGTTGCGCTGCCCAAACCGCCCCTCATGTCACCCCCGGGGATGGCCGGGCCGGCGCCAAGCAAACCTGCGGCTGAATCGCCCGCAGACAAGTCCGCAGGCCTTGCCGAACCGCCCTTGCCGAAGCCTCCGACACTTTCCATGCCGAAACCGCCCACACCTGCCATGCCACTGGCCCAACCTGATCCCGCCGTTCCAATATCCGCGCCGGCAACACCGGTCACGGCTCCTCTTATGCCGCCGGCGGCAGCAGCGGCTGCGGCGACCGCGCCAGTTGCGGTCGCGCCGAAAGCGCCACCGCCAGCGCCAGGAGCGCCCAAGCCGCCGAGTTTGACTTTGCCCAAACCTCCGGCGACCGCCGCTCCTGCTGCCCAACCAGCCGCTCCACCCGCTCCGGCCGCGCCTGCTCCCGCCGCCCAAAAGGTCCCGGCGCCACCGCCGCTTGGCGCTCCCAAGCCGCCGAGCCTCTCATTGCCAAAACCTCCAGTTGGCGTCGCACCATCGGCGCCGCCCGCTCCACTTGCTCCACCCGCTCCGGCGTCGACAGCTCCGGCTGCAGCCCCGGCCGCGCCAAGGGTCCCGCCGCCGCCGGGTTTGCCCAAACCCCCGGGGATGAGTCTGCCGAAACCTCCGGCGCCTCCGGATGGGAAGTCGTTGGGCGCCGCGAAAGCGGGGGACAGTGAAGTTTTCAATTTATTCGAGGGTGAGGACGAGAAAGTGGAGAAAGACAAATTAACGGCGGCGGTCAAACCGATCGCTGACCGGCTGGCGACGGAATTCCGAAGGTCGTTCGACTATTTCAGCGGCCAGTTAAGCGGCGGGGATATCAAGAAAGTGACGCTAAGCGGCGGCGGAGCGGCGCTGAAAGGGCTGGCGGAGTATCTATCGGCCCAATTGAACGTGCCGGTAACGGTCTACAATCCGGCGGAGAAGATATCCGGACAGGCGGATTTCACGCTGGCGCAGCACCAGCATTTCAGTGTGGCCTACGGCATGGGGATCCGGGTATTGGACAAGTCACCGATCGAGGTGAATCTCCTGCCCGAAAACATCGTGGCTGTCCGGCGGATGCGGTCGATGGGCAAGGACATCAAACTTCTGGGCGTCGCGGCCGTGTTTTTCCTCACGTTCGCCGCCGCTTTCGCGCTCCGTACCTACCAGAACACATCGACCCTGCACACCAAACTGATGGCGGACATACAGGAACTTGAGCCGATCGTCAGCCGGACGAGGCAGCTTGAAAAGGACCAGAAAACCGTGGACGACATGGAAAAATCGATATCTTCCCTGGTGGGCGGCAAGGCGCGCTGGATCGACGTGTTGATCGCACTCGACAAAACGCTTCCGGACAACGCCTCCATCGTCAACATGACCATGCCCGTGAAAGAGCGGATGGAAGTGCGGATTATCGCTTCGACTCTCAACGAGATCCCGGAGATCGGGAGGCGGTTTCAGACACCGGAGCTGACGAAGAATTTGTTCACGATCGTCAACCGGCCGACTCCGGTCGAGATTGAGAAGACGAGCGGGCAGGGGCAGGGGCAGAAATTCTTTCAGGTCGATTTCATGCTTCAGATCAATCACGCCGCCGCGTTGAAAACGGCGGGACAGCCGGGGACCTGAGATGGCGCTGAAGGAAAGCGACAAGAAAGCGCTGGGGCTGTTGTCTCTGGCGCTGGTTGGCGGAGTGATTTACATGGGAATCATTCCGCTCTACGAGGAGCACGAAAAGCGGCTGCAGGAAATCGATAAACTGGTGGGAGAGCTTAGGGTTGCGCACCGAAAAGCCGAAAATATGGGTGATCTGGTCCGCGATGTCGAGTTGCTGAAATACCGGCTGGCGGACCTGAAAAAAGTTCTGCCGTCGGACCAGGGGTCATTTGAGTTGATAGAGAAATTGCAGGGGCTGGCGGCGCGCACCGGTGTGCGGATTCGGCAGATCGCGATCGAGGAGCGGCCGGACAAAGGTGAGGGGTGGAGGGCGGAGGGGTTGCGGATCAATTTCACGGGGTACTGGTTTCAGTACATAGAGTTTTTATGGAAACTGGAGAATTACGAGCGGTTGATCGACGTGACCTCGATGCGGATCGGGCCGGAACCGCTGGAGCCGGGAGTGAAGATGCAGCGATTCAGCTTTGAGATCACCGCCAACATCTACTCTTCCACCATCAGCGAGACGTAAGAGGGAAGGCCGGCAGGATCATGGAAAAGTACAAAGCGATGTTCATGAAAATCAACTCGAAGGTCCCGGTGGTCAAAGTTCTGTTCTGGCTGGCCTTCATCGGGAGCTGTATTCTGGCTTATTTCCTGGTCGACATTTTCTCGTTCAAAGTCGATTTCATCACCCTCTATGGCCTTGAACCCGCCAACATCGTGCGGGAACGCGCCGAAAAACAACTTCGCATCGCCAAAACCCCGGAAGCGCCGGCGCCCAGGGCGCCGCAGCAATTAACCTATGACCAACGGCTCCTCCGGCAGCACAATCCGTACCTGCCCCCGGGGGTGATCGAAGGTCCCCGGAGCGTCGACGAAGACAAAGTCACCGACATCAGCGGCATCGATCTGATCGGAACGGTCTATTCCTACACCCCGCGCCGTCGCACGGCGCTAGTGGAGTACAACGGGATGGCCATGGTTGTCGTGGAGGGGGGGCTCATCCGCGGCACGCAAAAGCGCGTGATTGAGATCGGCCGGAGCAAAGTTCTGATCCAGGAAGAGGGCCTGATGCCGTCGGCCGTTCATCTGCCGTCTGAACACGGGCTGGATGATCTATCCAGCGCGCTGGCCTCAAACCAGTACCGGGATCAGTCCAACTGGGAATACACCGCCCGGTCGCAACGAAAAGACAAAAAGAAAAAAGAGGAGGAAGAAGGCGAGAAGGCGGCGGAGGATCAGGCGGAAAAAGATCCCGGCAAGTCCAAGAAGAAGGCGGATGAGGAGGCCGCGGATGAGGAGGAGGAAGAGGAGGAGTCGCCGGCGGAACCGGACGGCGGCGGGGATGCGGGCGGTGGAGAGGGTGGAGTGGACATCGGAGGTGGAGAATAGACCTATGATCACAAAAAGATGCGCGGGAGCGTTGCTGTCGGTCGCATCCATCCCGGCCCTCGTCGTGTCGTTGACGATGGCCGCGACAAGCGCATTCGGCGTCGAGACGGAGTTGGAAGTCTCCGCCGGCGACGCCGCGGAGGCGGTGTGGATCGTGCCGGTGAAAGTCCAGGCCGGCGAGGCGTTCACCGCCAGGCTTGAAATCCGCGACCGGTACGGCAACGTGGTGACCGACTATGGCCGGCGGGGCCGGGGATTCGAGATCCTGTCGACCGGCCGGGGGGAGCTATGGCCGAAAGCGGTGGCGGCGAAGCAATTTGAGAGGGGCGTGGCGGAGATACAGTTGGTCTACAAAATCGCCGAGCGAATCGAGCTCATCGCCCGGACGGCGACGGGACCCGGGCCCAGGCTCGAGGCCAAGAGCATCCCCTTCTATGTCTCGCCGGGAAAACTGGCCGAGCTTCGGGTGGTTTCTCCCGCCAGCGCCCGGGCCGGTGTGCCGTTCCGCGTGACCATAGTGGCTCTGGACGCGTCGGGCAATCAGGTCCGGGATTTCGCCGACCGGACAGACGGTGTGATTCTCTCGACGGACGGGCTGGGAGTGCTGAGTCCGGTCCGGATCCCGGCGATCCAGTTTCGGGAAGGGCTGGCGGAGCTGACCGTCACGTATTCAGCGACGGGCGACATCGATTTACGGGTGAAGGATTCGCGAAGCGCTGTGGCCGGCAAGTCGGCCGCGAAGATCAAAGTCGGCGCGGGGGAGCCGGTGAAATTTTTGGTCACCGCGCCCGGGAGGGCGATCGCGGACGAATCATTCGACATTGCGATCACCGCGGTTGACGCGTTCGGAAACGCAGTGCTCGATTATGACGCGATCGGCACCATGGTTTTTCTGGGCGCGGACGGATCGGTTCTGCCCAGACCGTCGGAGATCCCGGCGAAAAAATTCGCGCAGGGCGTGGCCTATGTCCAAGTGACCTACAGCCAGCCCGAAAACGTGGCTCTTGCCGTATCCGAGCCCGGCACCACGCGGGGCGGTCAGTCAGGCCGGATCGACATTCAGTCAGGCGGGGCACGGGCGTTTGAAGTGATCGCGCCCGAAGCCGTTGAGGCCGGATCGCCGTTTACGGTCAAAGTCCGCGCCATCGATGCCCGTGGGAATCCCGCTCCGAGGCCGCCTGACGGACGGATCATCCTGTCGATCCTGGGATCCGTCGGCACCACGCCGATTGAACTTTCTTCTTCCGCTTTCAAAAACGGCCAGATCGAACACCGCGTTTCGTACAACGTCGCCGAAGAAATTCTCCTGAGCGCCCAGGATGGCGTCGGCGCCGTGCGGTCGGAGCCGGCCGAGGTCACCGTCCGGCCGGGACCGGTGGCGACGGTTGAAGCCCAGGTGCCGTACACGGCCAGCGCCGGCGCGGGTGTTCCGGTCAACCTGCTTCTGCTGGACGCCTTTCGAAATCCGGTGTCGGAATCGCCCAGGTGGAGCGGCCGGATTCTGATTCGGACGGAGGGACCGGAGGTGATGTCGCCAGTGGAGGTAGGGCCGGAGGCATTTGTGAAAGGCAAGGCGACGGCGACCATCCCGTATTTTCGTTCCGGAAAAGTCTCCGTGGCGGCGGACGTATTTACCGGGGCCGGCCGGCCGGTCCGGGTGTCGGTGGGATCGCTGGATGTCATTCCCGCGCCGCTGCACCATTTCGACGTCATGGCTCCCGGCCAGGCGGCCGCCGGAAAACCGTTTCGGATTGCTGTGACCGCCAGGGACGCCTACGGAAATCCCGTGATCGACTATGACCGCACGGGCGGTGGGATCACCATCCAGTCATCCGGCATCGCCGACCTGCAGCCGTCACAGGTGACGCCGGCTTCGTTTAAGACCGGCGTGGCCCAGGTGGAGTTGCGGACATTCGCGACCGAGCGGATCACGCTGACCGTATCGGAGAAGTTCGGGTCGGTTTCCGGCAAGTCAGGACAAATTCAAATTATTGCTTCCCCTTTGTCCCATTTTCTGGTATCCGCTTCCCCTAAAGTCCGGGCCGGAGAAATGTTTCCCGTCCGCATCGAGGCGCAGGACATGTACTACAACATCATCAAGG
>Ga0114945_10001415_pt1 | contig 14931 bp, 14 predicted proteins | sample OV2TP3_FD_87194 | JGI IMG/M metagenome (GOLD analysis project Ga0114945, IMG submission 87194) | Hot spring microbial communities from Beatty, Nevada to study Microbial Dark Matter (Phase II) - OV2 TP3 | ecosystem: Environmental > Aquatic > Thermal springs > Hot (42-90C) | place: USA: Beatty... | reverse complement strand
CGTCTCTTCGTGGGTGAACGCCTGGATGGTGGAGATCGCGCCAAACTGCTCGTGCAGGTCTCCCGAGATATCCTGGAGCTGGTCGTGGATGTCGCGGCTCTTTTTCCGGATGCGACGGGTCAGACGGGCATTAATCACCGCGTAACAAGGGATGACGCTCAACGCCACCAGCGCGAGCTTCCAGTGGACGAGTGCGAGGAGGCCGATGATCATCGCGACGCAGGAGAGGTCCATCGCGGTGTTGACCAAGGCTGATCCGACAAAGTTCTGAGCGGAGGCGATGTCGATGGTCATCCGGGCCACGACCGCACCAATCTGCTGCCGATCGAAGAAACTTAAGCTCATCCGCTGGACGTGCAGGTACAAGTCCTGGCGCAGGTCGAAGATGATGCGGTGCCCGGCCAGGCCGGAGAGATAGGAACGCCAATAGCTGATCACCGCATAGACGGCATAGAGGCCGCAGAGCGCTGCCATCAGCCCATGGAGGTGAAGATAGGCTGTGTTTCCTCCGGATGCTAGCAAATCATCCACGACAATTTTGAGCGTCCACGGCATGACCAGGGGAATGAGATAGCGGATGATGCCGCAGGCGATGGCCAAAGCGATGAGGAGCCGAAAGGGGTGGATATAACCCAAGAACCGTCTCAAGCTGTACCGTGAGAGCCTGAATTGCTTGGGCAGGGTCGAATCAGTCCAGATCACTCTTCTCATGGGGCTTCCAGTATAACATAAGGTGCTGTCCTAATTTGCCACGATGTCGCTGATGCACGCGGATCGAAACGCTGATGCACGCTGAAATCGGCGGTGATCCCCGCCTGCCCCGAAGTCCCCTGGGCGGGCAGGAGCGTAGCCATCAGCGTGGTTCAGCGATTTCGAGTGGATTTTAGGACACTACCTAACATAAGGTCTCCTAGACAGCGTTTGGTAAGAGTGCTATCCTACCTCGTGGTAACAGGCGTCTGACCGAGTGGGTTGGCGCCGTTTTTAAAACGAAAAGTTTGTGAAAAAAATCACAAACTTTTCCCTTGAAGGCGTCTAACAGCCTCACGTTGGGACAGGAGGCGGTGGGAGTGACGATGATCGAGTACATTGGACTCTTACTGCTGGCATTGTTGTCTGGCCTCGTGGCGACGGGGATGGTGGTGGCCAATCGGTTCCTCGGCCCCAGACGCCCGCATTCGGTCAAGGCCCAGCCGTTTGAATGTGGGATGGAGCCATTGGCGCTGCCGGCAGGGCGATTGCCAGTACACTTTTACGTGATCGCCATGCTGTTTGTGGTCTTCGATGTGGAGCTGGTCTTCCTGTTTCCGTGGGCGGTGGTGCTCAGAGAACTTGGCTGGTTTGGCCTCATCGAGATGGGGTTGTTTCTTGGCATCGTCGTGGCAGCCTTTGTGTATGCCTGGAAGAAGGGAGCGTTGGAGTGGGAGCGCTGAAAGAGGGGACAAGGGTCATGGGAAAAGGGACAAGTGATGCAATTAACCTGTCCAAATTAGACTGGATGACGACGCGGGTAGACGCTGCCCTCGGATGGGCCAGGAAATTCTCGATCTTCCAATACCCCTTTGTGACGGCCTGCTGCGGGATGGAGTATATGGCCACGGCTTGCTCCCACTACGACGTGGACCGTTTCGGCGCCGGGTTTCCCCGCTTCTCCCCACGCCAGGCGGATGTGCTCTTTGTCGTCGGTACCATCAGCCACAAACTGGCGCCCATTCTCAAGCGCGTCTATGAGCAGATGATGGAACCCAAGTGGGTGGTAGCCTTTGGTGTGTGCACGTGCACTGGTGGCTTCTACGACAACTACGCCACGGTCATGGGCATCGATACGATCGTTCCGGTTGATGTCTATATCCCAGGGTGCCCCCCGCGTCCAGAAAATGTGCTGGATGGGTTGATGAAACTTCAGGAGAAGATTCAGCACGGGATCAAGGCAACGCTTCCACAGCACGCGTTCGGTCGCCCGACAGAGTTCCAGCAGCCCCATCGGGCAGAAGAGCATCTCTAAAGGCAGCAATCAGCAAAAAGAGAATGGCTACTGAACCGTTACCGTTCGCCGAGACCGTTCGGGATCGTTTCCCACAATGGGTGATTGGTGCGCATTGCTATCGGGGTGATGAAACAATGATCCTCAAGCGGGAAGGATTGCTGGAGGTCTGCCGGTTCCTCAGGGACGATCCGGGGATGGCGTTCGAATGCTTGATGGATCTGACCTGTGTCGATTACCTGCACTTTGGTAGCTCCTTGGGGAGCGCGCCGTTAATGAAGACCCCCTCGCCGCTGCCGTACTTCATGCGACCCAAGCCGACGACGGAGACCTGGGGGCGCATGGTGGGGGAGGACCACCGGTTTGAGGTGGTCTATCACTTTTACTCGCTCTCCCGCAACCATCGATTGCGCCTCAAGGTGCCGCTGACCGAGGCGGAGGCGACGGTCGATTCAGTGACCGGCCTGTGGCAGTCCGCCAATTGGTTTGAGCGTGAAGTGTGGGACATGTTTGGCATCCGCTTCCGCGGTCATCCCAATCTCAAACGCATCCTGATGTATGAGCCATTTGATGGGTATCCGTTGCGCAAAGACTACCCAGTGAATCGCCGCCAACCGCTGGTCGGCCCAGTGAATTGAGAGTGACGAGTGACGAGTGAAGAGCGAATGAGCATCCAGGCAGAACTCCTTCACGCCAAGCGCGATTCCACACTCATCACTCATCACTCATCACTCGCCACTGAAAAAAGGCACATGTTTCTCAACGTCGGACCTTCGCACCCAGCGATGCATGGCATTGTTCAGATCATCACGGAACTCGATGGAGAACGCGTCGTCAGTGCGGAGGTGGAGATCGGCTATCTGCACCGCGGCTTCGAGAAGATGTGTGAGACGGGGCCGTACAACAACGCGATGCCGTATGCGGACCGACTCAATTACGTCTCTCCCTTGATTAACAACTTTGGATTTTGCCTCGCCGTGGAGCGCCTGTTGGGCATCGAAGCCACGGAGCGCTGTCAATACATCCGAGTCATCATGAGCGAGATCTCCCGCATCACCGATCACCTGACTTGCATCGGGGCTTCCGCCATGGAACTGGGCGCGTTCACCGTCTTCTTGTACATGATTAAAGCCCGTGAATGGCTCTGGGAGCTCGTCGAGGCGGTTACTGGAGCCCGGTTGACCATCTCGTACGGACGGGTCGGCGGCGTCAAAGCGGATCTTCCCGAGGGCTTTGCCGAGCGGACGAAGAAGATCCTCGAAGAAGTCCGAAAGGTCCTCATCGAGTGTGATCAACTCCTGACGAGGAATCGGATCTTCATCGATCGGATGCAGGGGACCGGCGTCATTGCCCCAAAGGAGGCGATTTCTTTCGGCATCACCGGTCCATTTCTGCGGGCGTGCGGAGTCAACTACGATGTCCGCAAAGCCCAACCCTATTTTGTGTATGACCGCATGCGCTTCGATGTGCCGACGGCGGAACATGGCGATAACTACGGTCGCTACCTCGTCCGGATGGAAGAAATGGAGCAGAGCATGCGCATCGTCGAGCAGGCGCTGGCAACCATTCCCCAGGGGCCGATTGTGGTCGATGCCGAGGGACGCGTGATGCCTGCCGCGATGATGGTGGACCTGGCCAAGGCCGGAGCGACCAGGGACTTCAAAACGGTGCAGACCGTGCCGGATCCTACCCTCGAGGGGGCCACCAAACGCCTCCACACGGTCATCAACGCGCCAGAGAAACGCGCCGTGCTGCCGCCCAAAGAAGACACCTACGGCAACATTGAAGGGTTGATGCACCATTTTAAGCTTGTGATGATCGGTCACGGCATTCGACCCCCACCGGGGGAGGTCTACGCGGCCGTGGAAGGAGCCAATGGGGAACTGGGTTTCTATGTCGTCAGCGACGGGAGCGACCGTCCCTATCGTGTCCGGGTGCGCCCACCGTGCTTTACGATTATGGGCGCGCTGAGCCATATGCTGGTAGGTGACATGCTAGCGGACATGGTGCCGACATTTGGGTCGGTGAATATGATCGGGGGAGAGCTGGACCGATGATCCCCCCACCTGTTTATTCGCCCACAGCGAATCCCACGCAGCCTCAAACTCAGATCGGCGCGAAGCGCCGAAAACAGGTGGGGGATGAGTTCGGAGTTTAACGGTGAACAGTTCCAGGTAGAGGCGGAGCAGCTTGTGGCTAGGTACGAGCGCAAGTCGGCGGCGATGCTCCCGATCTTGCATCTGGTCCAAGCGCGTCTGGGCGTTATCTCCCCTGAAGCGGAAGAATGGGTTGGCGCCCTCCTGGGCGTCACCACCGCGCATGTGCATGAGGTGGTCACCTTTTACAGCCTGTTTCGTCAGAAGCCCATCGGCCGCTATCATCTGCAAGTTTGCAGCAACATCTCCTGCATGCTCAGCGGCTCCGAGCAGTATCTCGCCATGCTCTCAGAGCGGCTGGGGATTTTTCCTGGACAGACCACTCCAGATAGTCGGTTCACGCTCTCGACGGTAGAGTGTTTATGCGCGTGTGAGATGGCGCCGATGCTCCAAGTCAACGAAATCTATGTGGGTCCCATGACGCCAGAGCTCATTGACCGCGTCGTCAACCAGCCCGAACACCTCACCCAGATGGGCCTGCCGTTCCGCGGCGCGCCGGGTTTGGTTGAGCCGGTTCTTTCCAAGCGTTTCGGCCTCAAAGACTCGCAGGCCATTGAGACCTACGTGCGGGATGATGGCTACCAGGCGGCCCGTCGGGCGGTCACAGCACTGAGCCCAGAGGCGATCATTGCGGAAGTGACCGCCTCGAACCTGCGAGGATTGGGCGGGGCCGGATTTCCCACGGGGAAAAAATGGAGCTTTATTCCTCGAGAAACGACCAAGCCAAAATTTCTGGTCGTGAATGCCGACGAAGGTGAGCCGGGGACGATTAAAGATCGCTACATCATCGAGCAGGATCCGCACCGCTTGATCGAGGGGATGGTGATCGCCGCTTATGCCACCGGGTGCCGCAAAGCATACGTCTACATTCGGGGGGAATACGTGCATCCGGCTCGGATTTTTCGGCGAGCTGTTGAAGAGGCGTATCGGTACGGCTTCTTAGGCCAAAAAATCTTTAACAGCTCCTTCAGTCTTGAGGTTATCATCCATGAAGGGGCGGGGGCGTATATCTGTGGAGAGGAAACGGCCCTCCTCGAATCGTTAGAAGGCAAGAAGGGTTTTCCTCGTCTGAAGCCGCCCTTTCCCGCGATCAGCGGGCTGTTCGGCTGTCCGACTGTGATCAATAATGTCGAGACGTTGGCGTGCGTGCCGACGATCATCCACAAAGGCGGGGCATGGTTTTCGAAACTGGGATACGGGAAGACTGGTGGCACGAGGCTGTTCAGTCTCAGCGGCCATGTTAGCCGTCCGGGCCTCTACGAAGCCTCCCATGGCGTGACACTCCGCGAATTGATTTTTGATGACGCAGGCGGAATTCCCGAGGGGCGGACGCTGAAGGCCGTAGTTCCTGGCGGGCTCTCCGCCAAAATCCTCCGGGCTGATGAGGTTGACGTCCGCATGGACTTTGATTCCCTCGCGCAAGCCGGCACGATGGCGGGTTCTGCTGGCGTCATCGTCATGGACGAGACGACCTGCATCGTGAAGGCGCTGTGGCATGCCAGCAAGTTCTTTGCCCATGAGTCCTGCGGGCAGTGCTCGCCCTGCCGCGAGGGCACCGGGTGGGTTCACAAGATTATTACCCGAATTGCCAACGGGCAAGGGCGCCCGCCCGATCTTGACACTCTGATCAACATTGCCACGAACATGGAGGGCCGCACGATCTGCGTCTTTGCCGACGCCGCGGCCTGGCCTGTCCAAAGCTACGTCACCAAATTTCGGGACGAATTTGAATACCACGTGCGCGAGAAGCGCTGCAATCTCACTCAGGAGCTCGTCGGCGTCCATGGCTGATCGGCAATGGGTGTGGGTGGCCGTCGTGGTGATGACGGTCGTGTTCTTTGGCCAGGCATATCTGATGATCGCACGGCCAACGCTGTGGGCCGAGTGGGTCTTTAGCCGACCCATGCGATGGTATGGCCTGACGGTGTCCATCGGCGATGAGCAGAAACTCCATCGAGTGGCCAGCCGGCTCGGGTGGACGTACGTGTTGCTGGGCGTTGTGGCGATTCTGCTGGTGTTAGGAGCCGCCTATGGGTGCTTGCCGGAGTGGTTGGGAATCGGCTCATGCCGCGGATAATCATTGACGGCAAAGAGCTGACCGTCCCTGAGGGGGCCACGGTCCTGCAGGCCTGCGAGCAGGCGGGAAGCCCCGTGCCGTTCTATTGCTACCATCCAGGACTGTCGATTGCCGGCAACTGTCGTATCTGCCTCGTCGAAATCGAAAAGATGCCGAAGCTCCAGATTGCCTGCTATGCCAGCGTGGCCGACGGCATGGTCGTCCATACGACCTCTGACAAAGCCCTGAAAGGCCGGCAGGATGTGCTGGAGTTCTTGCTGGCCAACCATCCCTTGGACTGTCCAGTCTGCGATCAGGCGGGGGAGTGCTGGCTGCAGGATTACTATATGGAATACGGACTCTACGATGCGAAGTTCGATGAGCAGAAAGTCAAAAAATCGAAAAAGGCGACGGTGGTTGGACCCCATGTGATACTGGATATGGAGCGGTGTATTCTGTGTTCCCGCTGTGTGCGTTTCACCGATGAAGTCACCAAGACGGGGGAGCTAGGGATCTTTCACCGCGGCGACCATGCGGAGCTCGACGTGTATCCCGGCAAGTCGTTGGACAACAATTACTCCGGCTGCGTGGTCGATATCTGTCCTGTTGGGGCGCTGACCGATCGGGATTTCCGATTCAAGTGCCGTGTGTGGTATCTCGGGAGGACCAACTCCATCTGTCCAGGCTGCTCCATGGGTTGCAACATTGAGATTCACGACAACCGAGAGCGCGCGCAGCGGCCACACATCGGTGGCGGGGCTCGGGTGATGCGGTTGAAGCCACGTTACAACGCGGCGGTGAACCAATGGTGGATGTGCGACCGGGGACGCTACAACTACACCTGGATCGATGAGAACCGGATCACCACCGCTCAGATCAATGAGGAAGGCGCCGCTCGACCGGTCAGTTGGGAGGTCGCGCTGGATCGCATCGTCCAGACGATCACGCGTCTGAAACATGCCAACCAGCTCGATCGCATCGGCGTCATCCTCTCCACCCATTTGACCAACGAAGCGCTCTACGTGGCCAAGCGCCTCTTCCAGGGACTCGGCATCTCCAAGGTGACGGTGCAGGGCCCGGCTCAGCCGGGGCGGAGCGATGACTTGCTGATGAAGGCCGATCTCTCTCCTAACACCAGAGGGGCGCAGGCGCTGGGGTTGTTGTCTGACAGCTCCAGGCTCTTCACAGAGGCGATGCGCAAGGAGCTTGCCGTCCTGTATGTGGTGGGCCATGATGTCATCGACGTGTGGGGAAAGCCAACCATCAGCAAGGCGCTTGAGCATCTTGAGCTGTTGATTTTTCAAGGCTCCACGGTCAATGCCAGCTGCCAGGTGGCGCACATCGTGCTGCCGAGTGCGGTCTACGCGGAAACGGACGGGACCTTTACCAATTGCCAGTCGCGCGTCCAGCGTATCCATCAGGCATTTCCACCGCTCGGTGAGGCCAAAGCCGATTGGCGCATCTTTGTGGAGTTGGCGAAGCGGCTGGAGGTGGCTGTAGATTTCCCGAATGCCCAAGCGATTTTTGCAGAGCTATCAGCTCGTGAGCCGGCGTTTCGCGGCCTGACCTATGAGGGAATCGGCGAGGCAGGGGCGTTGCTGAACCAGTGACCAGTGACGAGTGATCAGTGATGAGTGCCATAGCGATTGATGTGGCGGTAAAGTTCGTGCTGGCGGTGATTGTGGTCTTCGCCGTCCTCAATCTGGCGGGGATTCAGACCTGGATGGAACGCAAACAAAGCGCCGTGATGCAGGATCGCATCGGGGCCAACCGAGCCACCTTCGCCTTGCCGTGGTGGTGGGCGGCACCCATCAACGTCCTGCTCCGGAAGCTCGGGGGACTGGGGTTGTTGCACCCTCTTGCCGACGTCATCAAACTGCTCACGAAAGAAGATTTTTCGCCGGCCTCTGGCAATCGCACGCTCCATACGCTCGCCCCCTGGATTTCAGTGTTCTTCGCCTTGATCGTTTTTGCCGCGATTCCGTTTGGAGACCGAATCGAGCTGTTTGGCCGAACGATTGAATTGCAGGTGGCCCATCTGAATGCCGCGCTGCTCTACATCCTCGCCCTGGCCTCCATCGGAATCTACGGCGTGATCATCGCCGGGATGGCGTCGGGCACCAACCTGTCGGTCATCGGAGGCCTCCGGGCGGCCTCGCAGATGTTGGCGTATGAGATTGCCTTAGGGGTCTCGCTGGTGGGGGTGGTGATCTGGTACGGGACCCTCGATCTCCAGGAGATGATCCGCAGGCAGGGAGAGCTGTGGTGGGGGTGGATGCCCGCCTGGGGCGTGTTTGTCCAACCGGTTGGGTGTCTGGTCTTCATCACCGCGGCGCTGGCAGAGACCAAGCGCATCCCGTTTGATCTACCCGAGGGAGAGCCGGAGATCATCGGCTACTTTGTGGAATACAGCGGCATGAAGTTTGGGCTCTTCTTCCTCACCGATTTTGTCGAAACCACGCTGGTGGCAGCCCTCACCACCGTGTTGTTCTTTGGCGGGTGGCAGATCCCGTGGCTGCCTCCTGATGCGTTTGCGCAGCCAATCATGGCCGTGTTAGGGGTGGTGGCCTTCACGCTGAAAGTCAGCTTCTTCCTCTGGTTGTTTATGACGATCCGCTGGACTCTGCCGAGGTTCCGCTATGATCAGCTGATGCGGTTGGGATGGAAGGGGTTGTTTCCTGTGTCCCTGGCGAACGTCGGCATCACCAGCCTCATGCGGATCCTCGTGCACTGATGTCCAGCCTCAGCGAGGAGTTGCTCCATCGGATTCGCCAGGCGCATACGCGTCGGAAGCTCACCTGGTGGGAACGCATCTACCTGCCGGCGATTGCGCAGGGCTTGTGGGTCACCTCGAGCCACTTCTGGCGCAATCTCGGTTTGCACCTCGCGCATCGCCTCGGATTGTTTCGGCATCGACCAGCCTCAGTGACCATCCAATACCCAGAGCAGCAGCGTGACACTTCACCCCGGTTACGGACCCGTCATCGCCTCACGCGGCGGGAGGACGGCACCCCGCGTTGCGTGGGGTGCATGCTCTGCGAGACGGTCTGTCCGGCGAAGTGCATCTACATTACGCCAGGTGAGCATCCGGATCCGAACATCGAGAAGTTTGCGAAGAGCTTCGATCTCGACCTGGGCAAGTGCGTCTACTGTGGCTACTGTGTGGAGGTGTGTCCAGAGGACGCCATCCGGATGGACACCCAGCGCCACGACATCTCGGCGTTCTCCCGTGATGGCATGTGGCTCGATATCGTCGAGCTGCTCTACCCCGGCACGCGACGACATACCGATCCGCCCAAAAAGTTCATCCAGCTCGAACTCGACGAGTTCCGCCAATTGAAATCCACGCTCCCTACCAACCAGCCCACTGTACCATCGTAAGCGACCCCGTGAACGACGGTGCGCGATGATAACCCAGATCGTTTCGGGTGGGCAGACCGGGGTTGACCGGGCGGCCTTGGATGTCGCCTTGGAATGTGGGATGGCATGTGGCGGCTGGTGCCCAAAAGATCGGCAGGCCGAAGACGGACCCATTCCAGCCCGGTATCCTCTGCACGAGACGCCGGAGGCCGGCTACGCACAACGGACCGAATGGAACGTACGCGATTCGGATGGGACCTTGGTCTTGACGCAGGGCCAGCCGACAGGAGGAACCGCGATGACGGTGGCCATCGCAGCTCGCCTCGGCAAACCGTGCCTCATCCTCGATCGAGACACGCAGCCCAGCGTTGATCAGGTGAAGGCCTGGGTGGCGCAGCACCATATCCGCGTCCTGAACGTTGCCGGCCCACGAGAAAGCACGATACCAGGCATGTACGCTTGGGCCGTTGGGTTGTTGCGTGACGTCTTCTCCTCGTGCGGCGGCGAAGCCACATGAGCGTTTCAGGAGCAACTCGCAACGGGGAGACGGTTTTGATCACCGGGGCATCGAGCGGGATCGGCTATGAACTGGCAAGACTCTTTGCGCGTGATGGCTATCGCCTGGTGCTGGTGGCACGGAACCGCGAGCGGCTGGCCGCCATTACAGAAGAACTGCAGCGCCTCTCCAACGCCTCAGTGATCCTTGCGTCCAAAGATCTCTCACAGCCGCGCGCTCCCGAAGAGCTGTTCGAGGAACTTCAGCGAGACCGCGTGGCCGTCGATGTCCTTGTCAACAATGCAGGGATTGGTTTGTATGGCCTATTTACTGAGACGGATCTTGAGATTGAGCTCAGCATGATGCGGCTCAATATGGTGTCGCTGACGCATCTGACAAAACTATGTCTTCCACACATGCTGGGCCATCGGGCTGGGAAGATTCTGAACGTCGCGTCCACCGCCGCCTTTCAGCCGGGTCCGCTCATGGCGGTCTACTATGCGACGAAGGCGTACGTCCTTTCGTTCTCCGAAGCGCTTGCCAATGAGTTGCGTGGGACCGGTGTTACGGTAACCGCCCTATGCCCTGGCCCGACCGCGACAGGGTTTCAGCGCCAGGCGCGGCTGGAGCGGTCGCGGCTCTTTGCCTCGCGCGGGATGAATGCGGCCACCGTGGCGAAAGTAGGCTATCGCGGCTTGCTTCGCCATGACACGGTTGTGATCCCGGGACTGCGCAATCAGATTCTCGCCCAGGTCGTCCGGCTGACGCCAAGAAATCTCGTGACCCACATTGTGCGAGGATTGCAGGAGCGGACAAAGAGCTCCGCTGAGGGCTAATTCCCAACACAGGTTTCTGGGATGAATCGCATGTCTTGCAATGGGTCACGTTGTGTGGTAGCGTAGCCGCAACCAACAGGAGGTCAAGATGCATCGGACACATCGCATGACGGTCGTGGGACTGGTGGCAGTGCTGTGCCTCAGCGGATGTTACGGGCCCTTTCATCTGACGAGGAAATTACACCAGTGGAACGGACAGGTGGGCGACCGGTGGGTCAATGAGTTTATGTTTCTTCTCTTAGCGTGGGTGCCGGTCTACGGGCTGACGGTGTTAGGTGATGCGGTCGTGTTCAACTCCATTGAATTTTGGACCGGGGAGAACCCGATTACCTCAGGGGAGAAACACGCCTCGACGACACGGACAAAGCACATCATTCAGCGAGACGCCAAGGCGATCCTGACCTATACCACCTCTTCCAACGGAGCCCAACTCCTTGTCGAGCAGTTTCAGCAAGGACAGGAGGCCGAGAGCGTCCGCCTCCAGCAGGTGGACGGGATCACCGTTGCCTCAAACGCCGAAGGCAAAACACTCTTTACCGCCCAGACGCTTCCCGATGGGAGTATGATCGTCAGCGACAGCGCGGGCACGCAAGTCGCTTACTACTCGCCCGATCAGGTTCAGCGACTGGCCCGTTCAACGAGTCGGTAGGCGTTCGATTCGGGCTTGTGGTGCGGTCCCGCTCCTGGCGGGACCGCATTGTTTGTGACCAGAGACCACCCGCTCCTTCAAGCCGTTGATGGCGATTGAGTTCTCGAAGTACCAGGCGCTCGGAAACGACTACCTCGTCATCGACCCCAACAAGACCCCTTTTCCGCTCTCCCCTAAGACGGTCCGCCTGATCTGTGACCGGCATCAAGGCGTCGGCTCTGATGGATTGCTCTATGGTCCCATCCAGCAGGGTCCAACGCTTCATGTGCGCATCTTTAATCCAGACGGCAGTGAAGCCGAGAAAAGCGGCAACGGCACCCGCATTTTTGCCAAGTATCTCATCGACACAGGCTATGTGACGGACACCCAGTTCACCCTGCAGACGGCTGGCGGGCCAGTCCGCATTGAAGTCCTGGATCGGGATGCCACGCAGTTTCGGACGGATATGGGAACCGTGACCTATCAGAGCGAGGCGATTCCCGTCTCCGGAAAACCGCGCGAGGTGGTGAATGAGCGGTTGCGAGTCGATCGGGAGACCTGCTGGGTCACCTGCCTGTCGATCGGCAATCCACACTGCGTCATTCCCATGAAGGACATCTCCAGGTCGTTTGCGATGAGGCTTGGGCCGTTGATCGAAAGCCATGCCATGTTTCCGAATCGGATCAACGTCCAGTTTATGAAAGTCCTCGACCGCCATACCATTGAAATTGAGATCTGGGAACGAGGGGCGGGCTATACGTTGGCGTCGGGAAGCAGCAGTTGCGCCGCCGCCAGCGCCGCGCAGCGATTGGGGCTCGTGGAGAGTCCTGTCACGGTGCATATGCCGGGAGGCAGCCTTGCGATCGAGTTGAAGCCGGATGGGCATGTGTTGATGACTGGCCCGGCGTTTCCTGTGATGACGGGCCAACTTTCCCCTGAGTTGTGGAAGCGCCTCCAGGCCGCAGAAGACGCACGGCCTCGCTGATGAAGGTCTTGGTATCAGGGTCCTCCGGGTTGATTGGCTCCGCGCTGTTACCCGTGCTCGTGTCAAGCGGCCACCAGGTCATCCGTCTTCGTCGAGCTGGATCACGGCTGACGTCGTCTGATGACATTGTGTGGGATCCCGAAGGAGGTCACATCGATGCCGCGAGCCTTGGAGGAATAGAGGCCGTCGTCCACCTTGCCGGGGAAAACATCGCCACGGGCAGATGGACTGAGGCGAAAAAAGCCAGGATTCGAATCAGCCGAGTTCAGGGCACTCGACTGCTCTGTGAGGCGCTCGCCGCGCTGACAACCCCTCCGCGGGTGATAGTCTGCGCCTCAGCGATCGGCTACTATGGCCACCGCGGTGATGAATTGTTGAGCGAAGAGAGCGTTGGAGGCTTCGGCTTCTTGGCGGAGATCTGCCGAGATTGGGAAGGTGCCACAGAGCCTGCGGTGCGCCGGGGCTTGCGCGTTGTGAATCTTCGGATCGGTGTGGTCCTCAGCCGGCAAGGTGGAGCGCTGGCGAAGATGCTGCCGCTATTTATAGCCGGTCTTGGAGGACCGGTGGGACGCGGGGAGCAGTATTGGAGCTGGGTGGCCATCGACGATGTCGTGGGAACTATTCACCATGCGCTCTTGACCGATTCGCTTCGAGGACCGGTCAACGTCGTGGCACCCAATCCAGCAACCAATCGGCAGTTCACCAAGATCCTCGCCCAGGTATTGAAGCGCCCCGCGCTACTTCCTGTACCCCCCGTCGCGCTTCGTCTGCTCTTGAGTGAGATGGCGGAGGAACTGCTCCTCTGCAGTGCCCGGGTGACCCCGGCCAAGTTGCTGGCAACAGGCTATACGTTCCACTACCCGGATTTGGAAGAGGCGCTTCGGCATCTCCTTGGAAGGGGTTCGCGGAACGGCTAGAGTTCGCCCAGGGTCCTAGAACATGATTGCGGACGTCATGAGTCGAAGAAACGGCTCCTGGAAGATGCCGATGATGAGGATGCCTCCGACGAGCACCAGGAGAATCGCGATCGTCACGCGGTCCACGGGAATCAACCAGCGTGTCTTGGGGGGACGGATGTACATCCGTCTGACCACCATCAAGTAGTAGTAGAGCGAGATCGCGACGTTTACCGCCCCGAGGGCCACAAGCCACACCCGATTGGCCTCAGCAGTGGCCAGGAGCACCACGAGCTTTCCAACGAATCCCGCCAGCGGTGGCACGCCCGCCAGCGACAACAGTCCCAAGAACATCGCCGCAGCAAGGAATGGCGATCGCTGGGACAGCCCGTCATAGTCCTCCAACGAGTCGCTCTGCACCGATCCTGAAACGACCGCGACGACCAGAAACGCGGCGAGATTGCTGAACAGATACGCCAACAGGTACACCCCAACGGCTTGAGCTCCTCCAGGGCTTGCGGTTGACAGGCCCATCAGCAGATACCCCGCGTGTCCAATCGAGGAGTACCCCAGCAGCCGCTTGATGTTGGTTTGCGGAATCGCCCCGAGGTTGCCGTAGAGCATGGTGGCGGCCGCGAGGACCGCCAGGAGGTCCGCCCACAGCCATTGGGCTGGCAAGCACACGCTGTACAACACGCGGAGCAGCGCCACGACGCCAGCCATCTTCGACCCCACCGAGAGCAACGCCACCACCGGCACCGGCGCCCCTTCGTACACATCAGGCACCCACAAGTGAAAGGGAACCGCCGCAATCTTGAATCCGAGACCTGCCAGCACGAAGAGAAGACCCGCGTTGGCCAGCGGAGTCTGCTGGCCGCTTGCAAACAGATCCCGCAGCACGCCAAAGCCTGTCCCGCCCGATGCGCCATAGAGCAGACCGACGCCGTAGATCAAAAAGCCTGACGAGATCGAACCGAGGATGAGATACTTCAATCCCGCCTCGACGGACCTCGCATCGGTCTTCACATACGCCGCCATGACATAGAGGGAGAACGTCAGCAGTTCGAGGCCGATGAACAAGAGGAGCAGGTCATTCGTCGAGGCGAGCACCAAGGTGCCCAGCAGCGCGGTCAAGAGCAACAGGTAGAATTCGCCGAGGTTTTCGCTGAGCTGTTTCGCGAAGAGCCGGGTCATGAGGACCACGACACCAACGGTGAATACAAAGAGCCATTTGAACGACCAGGCAAACTGGTCGAGCACAAACATCGGGTCTCCCGCCTTCCCGATCCATCGTCGCTGCCACCAGAGGACCAGTCCCAACAGCACGAGTCCCCCGAAAGTGAGTTTCCACAATGAGCCCTTGCGGGACTGAGGCCACAGCAGATCGGCACCCAGTACCACGACGATCCATCCGCACAGCGCCAATTCGCATGCCACGGTCTGCCAGATCATCCCATCACCTGTCGCTTCGCCGCCCCGGCCCGCCGAGAGCTTCCGCCGGGGCGGGCAGGCGAAGCGCCTTGGGGACCAAAGG
>Ga0114945_10001414_pt1 | contig 14949 bp, 10 predicted proteins | sample OV2TP3_FD_87194 | JGI IMG/M metagenome (GOLD analysis project Ga0114945, IMG submission 87194) | Hot spring microbial communities from Beatty, Nevada to study Microbial Dark Matter (Phase II) - OV2 TP3 | ecosystem: Environmental > Aquatic > Thermal springs > Hot (42-90C) | place: USA: Beatty... | reverse complement strand
CCACGGAGGTACACGTCGTTCGGTCCGGTCTTCGCCTGCGAGCCGCCGGACTGCTCGACGATGCCGGTCACCATGCGCCGGATCGCCTCGATGAGCTCCTTGGACTCCTTGAGGTACACGAACCCGCGCGAGATGATGTCCGGGTTCGTGACGAGCTTCCCACTCTTGCCCTCGATCGTCACGATGACGACGAGCATCCCGTCGTCCGCGAGCTGCTTGCGGTCGCGCAGCACGATCTCGGAGACATCGCCGACGCCGAGCCCATCGACCATGACGTACTCCGACGGCACGCGCTCGTTCGTGAGGCGCCCGCCGGCCGCGTCGAACGTGATGACCCGGCCGTTCTCCGGGATGATGACGTGCTCGCGCGCCATGCCGACCTGGAGCGCGAGCTTCCCGTGCGCGACGAGGAAGGAGTAGTTCCCGTGGATCGGGATGAGATACCTCGGGTTCACGAGCTTGATCATGAGCTTCAAATCATCCTGGAGCCCGTGGCCGCCGGAGTGGACGTCCATCATCTGGTAGTGGATGACCTCTGCACCCTGGCGGGCGAGGTTGTCCTTCAGCCGCTGGACGGAGCGTTCGTTCCCCGGGATGACGGACGAGGAGAAGATGATCGTGTCGCCGGGCTCGACCTCGACGAGCCGGTGCTCGCGGTTCGCGATGCGCATCAAGGCGGCGCGCTCCTGGCCCATCGCGCCGGTGCAGAGGATCATTTGCTGCTCCGGCGGGAGCCGCAGGAGGTCGCGGGTCTCGACGATGAGCCCCTTTGGGTACTGCAGGTACCGGAGCTCGTGCGCGATCTCGATGTTCGTCTTCATCGAGAACCCTTCGATCGCGACCTTCCGGTTGTGCTTCTCCGCGATCCAGAAGAGTTGCTGGATGCGCGCGAGGAGCGTCGAGAAGAGCCCGACGACGATCCGTCCCTTCGCGTCCTTCACGATCTGGTCGAGCGTCTTCGTGATCTCCGACTCCGAGATCTGGTGCCCCGGGCGCTCCGCCGCGGTCGAGTCCGACAGGAGCGCGAGGACGTGCTTGTCCGCGAGCGCCGCGATCTTCGCGATGTCGCCCGGCGTCGTCCCGATCGGGGCGAGGTCGAATTTGAAGTCTCCGGTGTTCACGACGATGCCGAGCGGCGTGTGGACGATGAGGCCGATGGAGTCCGGAATGTTGTGGCTCTCGAAGAACGACTCGACGCGGAAGTGCCCGAGCTGGAGCACGTCGCCCGGCTGGATGACGTTGAGGCGGAGCGGCGGCATCTGGAACTCCTCGTGCCGCTTCTTGATGATCGCGAGTGAGAGCTTCGTCGCGAAGATCGGCGGGTTCCCGAGGCGCGGGGCGAGGTAGCTGATCGCGCCGATGTGGTCGAAGTGCGCGTGCGTGATGACGATGCCGCGAATGCGCTGCTCCTTGCCCCGGAGGTAGCCGATGTTCGGAATGACGAAATCCACGCCGGGCATGTCCTCCTCGGGGAACTGCACCCCCATGTCCATGATGAGGAGGTCGTCCCCGTACTCGAGGACCGTCATGTTCCTCCCGACTTCGTCGCACCCGCCGATTGGAATGCAGCGGAGCGTGCCGTGCGCGTTCACGCCTTGAGGTGCCGGTTGTGTGTGCGGGCGCAGGCCATGGCGGCCATGCTGCCGCGCCCGGCGTCGGTGTCGGGGTGGAGCAGCTACGGTCGGTGCTGCCGAAAATACAAGTTCACTCATAATGAAATTTCAGATTTTAGATTTCGTGTGGGCGAGGAGGGATTCGAACCCTCATGAGATTGCTCTCGCTGGCTCCTGAAGCCAGTGCGTCTGCCGTTCCGCCACTCGCCCATGGCAGCGGACTACCGTTTCCACACTCGCTCCGTCTCCGTGTACCATTCGCCGATGGTGTTGAACCGATCGGCGGGTTGCGTGAGGGCGCCGAAGCGGACCCCGCGTACCGCATCGGTCACCGCGTACGTGAGCGTCGGCGTCGTGAGGAAGATCGCCGGCCGCTCCTCCGCGAGGAGCTCCTGAAACTTCGCGTAGAGCTTCCCGCGCGCCTCGTGATCGAGCGCCGCGCGCGCGTCCTCGAGGAGCTTGTCGATCGCGCGGTTCGAGAAGTACGAGAGGTTCAGGCCCGGGTGGCGCACCTGCGAGGAGTGCCAGAACGGGAATGGATCGGGATCCGGCCCGAGGATTTGACTGAAGAGGAGCGTGTCGTACGCGCGGTTCGGGATGACCTCGCTGCGGATGCGCTCGAGCGGAACGACGTCCATCCGCGTCTGGATGCCAATCGCGCGCCAGTGGTCGCGAATGCGCTCCGCGACCGCGACGAGCTCCGGTGCGTCCGGCGTCGTGATCGTGAGCGCGAGGATCGTGCCGCTGGAGAGCCGGAAGTACGGGAGTTCGGGGCATCCGGTACAGTCCGGCGCGACCTCGGCGCGCACGCGCTCCTCGATCGTTCGGCGTTCCTCATCCGTCGGCGCGCGCTGGCTCCGCGGCTTCCCCGCGCGCTTCTTCTCTGCCTCGAGTTTCTGGAGCTCGCTGCTCGTCCGCGTCGCGACGAGCGTCGCTGCGTCCATGCGCACCCACTTCGCCCCATCGAGGAGCTGTGCCGCGCGGTCTGGTTCAAACGGATCGGACGCTGGTGGGTCCGCGATCGGCGTAAACCCTGGGATGATCGGTCCGCCGATCGCGTCGGCGGCGCCGGTGAGAATCGACGCGATCACTGCGCGTCGATCAACGGCGAGCGAGAGTGCGCGGCGGACTGCGGCATCACGGAGTACGGTGCTGCGCTTCTGGTTCAGGAACACCGCGCTCGTGGATGGGAGCCGGATCGCGTGTCGAGTGACATCGCGACGCGTGATCCCATTCGCGGGAATCGGCATGAGCGTGCCGATGCCGTCAATCTCGCGTCCGTTCAGCGCGGCAATGAGCTGATCGCGTTCTCCGAAAAAGCGGAAGGTGATGCGTTCGAGCAGCGGTGAGGTGCGGTGGAATCCGTCGTACCGTTCGAGCGTGTACGACCGGACGCTCCCGCGGCGATCCTTCGTGAGCCCGACGAATCGGTACGGTCCAGACCCAATCGGTCGGAGGTTGAGCTCTGCGAGCGGGAGGTGCGTGGGCGGGATGTCGCTCCAGAGGTGCTCCGGCAGGATCCCCACCGTGAGCGCGCTCAGGAATACGGCGAGCGGACGATCAATCGAAAACTTCACCGTGCGCTCATCGGTGCGCTCAGCGGTGACACCGCGGAATGCGCCCCGGAGCGGGCTCCCAGCGTTCGAGTCTTGGATGAGGTGGATGGTGAAGACGACGTCGTCCGCGGTGAGATTCGCGCCATCATGCCATCGGAGATCGGAGCGGAGCGTCACCGTCACCGCTTTCCCGTCGCTCGCAACCTCGAAGCGCTCCGCGAGATCCGGAGCGACCGCGCCCTGATCATCAATGCGGAAAAGCCCGGAGAAGAGGAGGCGCGTGAGGTCTTGGTCAACCTCGTTCGTCGGCGCGAACAGCGGGTTCACGAGCCGCGGTTCCCCGAGGAGCCCCTCGACGTACGTCCCACCGACCGACGGCTGGACGATAGTCTTCCCACGGTACCACGCCGTTCCCATGAGTGCGATGCCAAGGACGACCGCGAGCGCACCGGCCGCGAGCACGACCCGCTCCGGCGGAGTGAGGACCCGCGGGATTCGGAGGAGCTGGCGGAACGTCAACGACATGGCTTCATTGCTCCATTGTTTCACTGTCATGTGCAGCGTTCAACGCTTCAATCCCACAACAGCAATGGAACCATGAAGCAATGAAACAATGGACGCGGTCGTCAGAGGACTACTTGTGCCAGTGCCGATCCGAAGAAGATCACGGCAAGGACGACCGTCGCGACGACGAGCGTCTTCTCGAGGCCGCGGACAGTGCGATACACGTTGCCCTCGCCGCCGAACGCGGACCCGAGCCCGGTCCCGCGCTGCTGGAGGAGGATGGTGATGATGAGGAGAATCGCGGAGACGAGCTGGAGGATGGCCAATGCAGACATACAAAAACGAGGCTCATTCGCCTCAGTTCTCCACTGTACCATGCGACGCTCGGCGTGTCAATCGGGTCCGAGCGTGGTACGTTGTGGAGTGTATGAAGCCCTGGTACCTCCGTTGGTGGGGCATTGCGTTCCTCGGCTACCTCGCGGTGACCGGCGTGCTCGGTGTTGTTTTCCTCACGACGTCGCGCCGTCCCCCACCGGCACCGCTCGACACGCTGCGAGTGGGTGGGTTCACGCCCACCGAGTCGAGAGTCGAGAGCCCCGACGCTCCGGTCGGGGCGAGTCGAAAGTCGAAAGGTACGGATACCGCGACGGTACCCATCGTGACCGATGGCGATCCGGCGATCGGAGCGCCTGCGGACCAAGCGGCGCTCACGATCGTCGAGTTCTCCGACTTCCAGTGCCCGTTTTGCCGCGCCGCGTTCCCGATCATCCGGGAGGCAGTCGCGACGTTCGGCAATCGGGGCCTCCGCTTCGTCTACCGCGACTTCCCGGTTGACGAAATCCACGATGAGGCGCGGCTCGCGGCCGAGGCGGCCCAGTGCGCGCACCGCGAGGGGAAGTTCTGGGCATACCACGACAAGCTGTTCCAGGAGCAGACCGTCCGCTGCCCGCCCGGCATCTCGTGCGCGGAGGGGTACGACCGCGATGCGCTCGTTGCGTACGCCGAGCAGGTCGGGCTCGAACGGCAGCGCTTCGAGGTGTGCCTCGCCGCACGTGAGTTTGCTCCAGCAGTAGAAGAGGATTACCAAGCCGGTGTGAAGCTCGGCGTGCGCGGGACCCCGACGTGGTTCTTCATCTCCAAGGGCGATGCGACGACCGCACGACGCGTCGAGGGCGTGATCCCGCGCGAGGCGCTGACGCAGCTCCTCGAGCGTCAGCTTCGCTGACATATACGAATCTGCGAATGAATGCGAATCTACAAATACGCGAATGTCGAGTGAGCGCGGTGGTGCTAACCGTGCTCGTCTTGATACTGCTCGCTCCGGTCGGGGCAGCGGCGGCGGATCCCCAGACGAATCCGACGTGCTGGACGGGGAATCAGTGTCGGGCGGCGGGAGGGCACTTCGAGAGCGGGCGCGGGGAATGTGCGGGGAGTGTGTGGGGGCACTGCTACGTGCAGCGACCGATCGACATCCAGGTTCACATCCCCGGGCTCGCAGGGAAGCAGGTGCGCGATCTCGCGCAGTACATCCAGGTCGTGTACGCGTGGGGCGTGCGCGTCGCTGCGATCGCTGCGGTCATCGCGATCATGATCGGCGGACTCCTGTGGCTCACCTCCGCGGGCGCCGAGCGGCTCGGGAAGGCGAAGGAGATCATCGGGAACGCCATCATTGGGCTCCTCCTCGCGCTGTTCTCGTTTGTCATTCTGAAGACGATCAATCCGGACCTCGTCCGGCTCTCGCTCCCGCGTACCATGATGGTGCGCACGATCGCAGTGGGCGCGCAGTTCTGCTTCAACGTGCCGTCCGACGTGCCGATCCTCGAGGGCGGCCCGAACGGCGCGATCGTCGCCGACTCGGCCCGTGCCTCGCTCCGCTGCGGCTTCACCTACCACACGCCATCCGCGCTCGCGAAGACGTGCGTGGGCTATACCTGTGATTCTGGGAAGATGTGTTTGTCTGAGGGAACTGGAACCTATGAGTGCGTTGAGGGGGTAATCGGAGGGAGTTTGGGTGGCGACAGCGAAGTGATCCGGGACCCCGACCACGGCGTCGAGCTGCATGTAGTGTGCAGCGATGGCTCCGATCATAGAATTTTGAGTACGCATTGGATACCGACCGCGCAGCGACAGCGATTCTTTACGTTTCCGAAATCGCCGAGCGCGATCCGTGCCGTGGAGAGCGCATGCGGAGGTTCTACGGGCGAAGGAACGGTTTCGGCGAGTACGGTTCGGGGGTTCACCTTCTGGATGATCGTGAACGGCGATTGGCGTGCGGTCGGCATGAAGTCGTGCGGTGGGGCATCGAAGCCGCTTTCCGTGACAGCGTCCGATGAGGGGAACGTTGGGAACATCGTGTGGCGTTCGCTTGGCGATGACGAATTTATCAATCAGATGAGGATCTACGCGGCGCTCCGCCAACCAAGGCCAGGATTTCCGGTCACGCCGTTCCAGTGCGATCTCACGTTGAATCGGAGCAATTTTCCGTAGGGCCACGGTCGACTACATCCACGCAACCCAGTGTCACTTTTTAGATCAGTCAGGATTTTTGGAGAGCAATCACCACGATGGAAGACCTCTCCGTCCTCGACCTCCTTCACTTTCGGCCCTCCACGGGGTGATCCCACCTTTTCTTCCGAAAAATGCGGTACGGAGTTGACGCACCGCGGTTGACCGCCTACGCTGGGAGTCATGGGTTCGATATCGTCGGTGGATAACCCGCATGCCATAAAGCGCGGGGGCGTATTTTCTATGCCCGTCTACCATGCAATGTGAGGAGCTATGTCAACGGGACCAGATCACATCCGCGTGCGTGGCGCGCGCGTCCACAACCTCAAGAACGTCTCCGTGGACATCCCGCGGGGGAAGCTCACGGTCATCACGGGCTTGTCGGGTTCCGGCAAGTCCTCGCTTGCGTTCGACACGATCTACGCCGAGGGACAGCGCCGGTACGTGGAATCGCTCTCCGCCTACGCGCGGCAGTTCCTCGGCGTCATGGACAAGCCGGACGTCGATGCCATCGAGGGACTCTCGCCGACGATCTCCATTGATCAGCGCACCGTGTCCCACAACCCGCGTTCGACCGTCGGGACGATCACGGAAATCTACGACTACGTCCGTCTCCTCTTCGCACGGATTGGCCGCCCGCACTGCCCGACGTGCGGCCGCGAGGTGGTACGGCAGACCATTGATCAGATCGTTGATCGCATCCTCGAGCTTCCCGAAGGCACACGGATCCTCCTCCTCGCGCCGATGATCCGGGACCAGAAGGGGGAGATGAAGGCAGTGGTGAAGAAGGTGGACCAGGCTGGCTACAGCCGCGTGCGCATGGACGGCGTGCTCTACACGATCGACGAGGCCGCGAGCCTCGCGGTGGACAAGCAGAAGAAGCACTCGCTCGAGGTTGTCGTCGACCGAATCGGCGTGGCGCAGGAGCAACGCTCGCGCCTCGCGGACTCCGCCGAGACCGCGCTCGACCTCGGAAATGGACTCCTCCAGGTCATCGTCCTCGACGAGCAGGACGGCGAGGCGCAGACATTCCTGTTCTCACAGCTCTTCTCCTGTCCGGTGGATGGGGTGTCGATTCCGGAGCTCGAGCCGCGGAACTTCTCATTCAACTCGCCGCACGGCGCGTGCCCGACCTGCTCCGGCCTCGGGACGCTCCTCGAGCTCGACGCCGAGCTCGTCATGCCGAACAAGTCCCTCACCATCGCGCAGGGCGCGATCCGTCCGTGGACGAAGGTGTTCGCGAACCAGAGCTGGATGTACCAGACGCTCGAACGTGTCGCGGTCGTCCACGGATTCTCCGTCGACATACCGGTGAAGGACCTCACGAAGCAGCAGCTCGACGTCATCCTGTACGGCGATGGCGCCTTCGATGGCGTCATTCCGTACCTCGAGAAGAAGTATAAGGAGACGGACTCGGAGTACATCCGTTCGGAGATCGAGCACTACATGCGATCGAAGCCGTGCCCGGCATGCTCCGGCAAGCGACTGAAACCCGAAGCGCTCGCGGTGACGGTCGCGGGGAAGAATATTGCTCATGTGACGGGGTTCTCCATTGAAGATGCCGCCACGTTCTTCTCTGCTCTCACGAGCAATGCGCATGGCAAAACGCAAAATGCAAAACGCAAAATGCAAAACGGGACACTCAGTGAGCGTGAGGCGAAAATTGCGACGCTCATCCTCAGGGAGATCACGACGCGCCTGACGTTCCTCCACAACGTCGGCCTCGACTACCTCACGCTCGATCGCTCGGCGTCAACGCTCTCTGGCGGCGAGGCGCAGCGCATTCGTCTCGCGACGCAGATCGGAAGCGCGCTCACCGGTGTCATCTACATCCTCGACGAGCCCTCGATCGGCCTCCACCAGCGCGACAACGACAAGCTCCTCACGACCTTGAAGGAGCTCCGCGACCTCGGGAACTCCGTCATCGTCGTCGAGCACGACGAGGCGACGATGCGCGCGGCCGACTTCCTCATTGACATCGGCCCCGGCGCAGGGGACCACGGCGGCCGCATTGTCGCGGCCGGAACCGCCGCACAACTCATGAAGCACGCAGAGTCGCTCACCGGCAAGTACCTCTCCGGGAAGCAGGCGATCACCCGTCCGACGCAGTACCGAGACGGCAGCGGGAAGACGATCACGATCAAGCACGCGACGGAGAACAACCTCAAGGGCATTGATGTCGCGATCCCGCTGGGAAAGTTCGTGTGCATCACCGGCGTGTCGGGCTCCGGGAAGTCCACGCTCATGATTGACATCCTCGGTCGGTACCTCAACCAGCGCTTCTACCAGGCGAAGGATGCGCCGGGGAAACACAAGGCGATCATCGGCGTCGAACACATTGATAAGGTCATTGACATTGACCAGTCGCCGATCGGCCGGACGCCGCGTTCGAACCCCGCGACGTACACGGGCGTGTTCACGCCGATCCGCGAGCTCTACACGGAGCTCCCAGAGGCGAAGGTGCGCGGGTACAAGGCCGGGCGCTTCAGTTTCAACGTCGTCGGCGGGCGGTGCGAGGCGTGCCAGGGCGACGGGATGGTGAAGATCGCCATGCAGTTTTTGCCAGACGTCTACGTCGAGTGTGAGGAGTGCCGCGGGAAGCGGTACAATCGCGAGGCGCTCGAGATCCACTACAAAGGCAAGCACATCTCGGACATCTTGGCCATGACCGTCGAGGAGGCGCGAACATTCTTCGCGACGATCCCGGCGATCGCGGACAAGCTCGCGGTGCTCGAGGAGGTGGGGCTCGGGTACGTGAAGCTCGGGCAGTCCGCGACGACGCTCTCCGGCGGCGAAGCGCAGCGCATCAAGCTCGCGACCGAGCTCTCACGGCGCGAAACCGGCCGCACGCTCTACATCCTCGACGAGCCGACGACCGGGCTCCACTTCGCGGACATCGAGCGGTTGCTCAAGGTCCTCGGGCAGCTCGTGGATAAGGGGAACACCGTGCTCGTCATCGAGCACAACCTCGACGTCATCGCGAACGCCGACTGGGTCATTGACCTCGGCCCCGAGGGTGGGAGCCACGGCGGCGAGGTCGTCGCCGCCGGCACCCCACGCGACGTCGCGAAGGCAAAGGGGTCCATCACGGGGCAGTACCTCAAACGTGTATTGCAAGGCGTAAAGGCGTAGAGGTGTACGAAGGTGTAGCGAAGAGGGATCGAAAATCCCCGAGGCCAGTGCGGCCTCGGGGATTTCACGGTTGGCATCAATCACGCTGCGATTTCTTTCATCTTTTTCCCGTACTTCCCGCGGAGGTGGTGCAGTTTTGCGCGGCGGACTTGGTAGCGCTTGACCGTCTCTACCTTCGCGATCGTCGGCGCGCGGAGCGGGAAGATGCGCTCGACGCCGATCCCCTGGCTCACCTTGCGCACGGTGAACGTCGCGCCGGGCTCGTTCCCGTGCCGGCGAGCAATGACGATGCCCTCGAAGATCTGAATTCGCTCCTTCTCCTCGCCCTTCGAGGTCATCTCCTTCACGCGCTGGTGGACCTTGACGACCTCGCCGGGCCGTGGGTTCCATTGTGGTTGTGCTGCGGTCATAGAGTTACGGGGATGCACGGATCGCATCGAGGACGAATCGCGCGACCTCGGTCGGCGTTCGCTCATCCGTCGTGATGATCAGATCGTACGGGGCGAGGTTTCGGATGTCAATACGGTAGAACTTCCGGTACCTCCGCGCTTCCCCATTCGCGCGTTCTCTGAGCTTCCGGAGTGTTTCTGCTCGCGTGCCGCCCTCGCGCTCCATGATGCGACGGACGCGCGTCGCCTCTCGCGCGGTCACCCAGATGCGGAACGCCGGGAGTCGGCTGCGCTTCGTCATCCACCCCGCGAGGCGACCTTCAAGGATGAGGTCGCGGCGTTTTCGGGCACGCGCAACGAGCGCGGCGTCGAGCTTCCGGTCGAGCGCGGGGTGCGCCTCGACGTGGCGAGCAAACTCGGCCAGCGTCATCGTATGCCGTTGAGCGGCGTCACGGAAGATCTGCCCCGCGTTGAGGTACGGGTAGCGGAGTGCTTTCGCGAGGTTCTTCGCGAGCGTGGATTTCCCCGAGCCGGGGGTTCCAGAGATCGTGATGCGCACAGGGATCGTAAACTCTAACATCGAAACCCGAAACCCTAAACAAATCCAAAATTCAAAACTCCAAATTTAGGGTTCAGAGTTTAGGGTTTAGAGTTTTCGAGAGGAAGCCGTATGCTTCCTCTGCCGTCATCGCCTCGCCTCGCTGGAGCCGCGTGAGCTGCTCTTCACGGAGTGCTTCGATGAGCTCGCCGATGCGCGGTCCGGGCGGCAAGCCGAAGCGCTGCATGATGTCATTCCCATTGATGACCGGCTTCGGGAGGCGATTCCGCTCCTCGATGAGTGCGGCGAGGTCGCGGATGCGCTGTCGGAGCGCGCGGAAGTGCACGAGGTCCGGAGGTCCGCCTCCCATGGGTACCGCGGCGGAGCCGTCGCAGAATGACACGCGCTGGAGCGCTTCGCCTGGCTTGTTCGGGTTGAAGAAGTACTTCTCGAGCGTCGCATTCCGCATGGTTCCAGGATCATTGAGGAGCAGGAGGTGATGGTCCACGACGAGCCCGAGGTCCGCGGGGTCCACGTGGAGTCGGTGTCCCTTGGGGAATGGCGAGGCGAACGCGAGTCGATGGGCGATCCTCCGCACCATCTCGCCACCCACCGCGTCGTGACCGTCGAAGCGGATGCGGTCGGTGCCGTCCCGTTCCGGGGTCTTCTGCGTCGGCGGCTTCCCGAAGTCATGGAAGAGCGTGCCGAGGATCACGAGCGCGGACGGTCGTTCATCCCCAAACTCCGCGCGATACTCGGGCGAGGAGAGCTTGGAAAGCGCGAGGCGCGTGTGTGTCCAGACGTCGCCCTCGGAGTGGTAGATGTCCGGCTGTGTGCATCCTTTCATCGCGAGCGCTTCTGGCATGAGCTCGGCGATGGCTCCCGCCTCGTCCCAGAGGTCCATGCTCCGGACGGGATCGGCGTCGAACGACTTGATGAGCTCGCGGGCGATGACCTCGCGCGGCGTGACGAACTCTCGGTCCGCGAGGAGCGTGGTCTGCTCGTGTGCCTTCTGTACGGGGCGCTGCTCGTTGATCTTCGGCATGAGCGCTTGGATCGCCCGCATCGTTGCCGGCTCGATGTCGAACGACAGCTGGCAGGCAAATCGGAGCGCTCGGAGCATGCGCGAGCGGTCCTCGGTGAAGCGCTCCGTCGCATCCCCGACCGCACGGATGGTACGGGCATCGAGGTCTGCGCGTCCGCCGTACGGGTCCACGAGCTTCCCGTTCCGCACGTCCCATGCCATCGCGTTGATCGTGAAATCGCGGCGCGCGAGGTCGTCTTCGGTGCGGAGGTCCGGGTTGGCCTGCACGTCGAAGTCGCGCGCGCCGCCGGTGCCCTCGGCGTGCTCCGTCCGCGGGAGTGCGATGTCAATGGCTTCAGCGCCCTCGGGCCAGTCGGCGGGGACGAACTTGAACACGCCGAAGTTTCGGCCGACGAGATTCACGCTGCCGCGGGCGCTGAGGAACGCCTCGAGATCTCGCACCGGCACGCCGCGGATGACGAAGTCGTAGTCCTTCGCCTCGCGGCCGAGCAGCGCGTCGCGGACGATCCCGCCGACGAGGTACGCCTCCGATCCCGGGAACTCCGCCGCAAGCTCGCGCAGGAATCCAAGGCCAGGCTCCTGTTCGAGGGAGCGGCCGAATTGTGCGAGCCGTTCATCCGGTGTGTCCGGCATAGGTGGTCTCCCTTTTTCCATACGTATTCGTACCGTACCACGATGACATTGACGGCGACGAGGGAACGCGCTATGGTAGCGCTCCGCTGCCCTTTCGTCAACCCAGCACAGGAGGCGCATACGATGTCACCAGAGCTGAAGCTGTTCTGCGGACGGTCGAACGTCCCGCTCGCGCAGGCGATCGGTCGCGAGCTCTCGACGCTCTTCGGCCACCCAGTGTCGGTCCCGTGCGTCGCGAAGCAATTCAACGACGGAGAGCCGAACGTCCAGCTCACCGAGAACGTCCGCGGTTCGGATGTGTTCCTTGTCCAGTCGACGCACCAGCCCGGCGATCACTTCGTCGAGCTCCTCGCGATGGCGAACGCCGCCGAGCTCGCGTCGGCCAAGAGCGTCACCGCAGTCATGCCGTACTTCGGGTGCGCGCGGCAGGATCGAAAGGTGAAGCCGCGGACGCCGATCACCGCGCAGGCAGTGTGCCGAGCGCTCGAGGCAGTCGCCATCGACCGCCTCCTCACGACCGACCTCCACGCCGGCCAGATCCAGGGGTTCTTCCGCGGTCCGTTCGACAACCTCGAGGCGCTCCCGCTCCTCCTCCGTGCGATTCGCCAGGAGCTCCGCGTTGACTTTCGCGAGGTCGCGTTCGTCTCGCCGGATGACAACGGCGTCGAGCGCTGTCGAGAGACCGGCAAGCTCGTCGGCTGCAACCTCGTGACGTTCGTCATGAAGCAGCGGGATGCGGAGGACGGGACCGTGCACTCGTATGGCGTTCGGGATCCGGATCTCGTGCGTGACCACGACGCGCTCCTCATTGACGACATCGTGGACACCGCGGGTTCGCTCATGAAGGCAGCGGACGCACTCCGCACGGCGGGTGCCCGGCGCATCTTCGCGGCTTGCGTGCACCCGGTGCTCTCGCGCGATCAGAAGACCGGCGAACTCGCGTGCGAACGGATCGCGCGGTCAGCGATCGAGCGGCTCTACGTGACCGACACGATCCCCATCGACCGCGCGCCGGGGGCGAGTGATCCCGTGTTCCGCGAAAAGTTGCGGATCGTCTCCACCGCCGAACTCTTCGCCGGAGCGATCAAGGAGATTCGCGAGCACGGTTCCGTGAGCGCGATGTTCCAGCGCACGGCCGCGGAGATCATGGCCGACTGAAGTGATCCATCGAGGCCCCCGACACGCGTCGGGGGCCTCTGCTCGTCGTGCTACACTGTGGATACCACTCTATGCAAGACGTGACGCCAACTCTCCGATCCCTCGGCCTCCTCGAGAGCGAGGTGAAGGTGTACCTCGCGGCGCTTGAAGGTGGGCCGTCGACGGTCATTGACCTCGCGGGTGCGACGCGGCTCTCGCGGCCCGCGACGTACACCGCGATCGAGACGCTCACCGAGCGCGGCCTCATGAGCACCGTGCAGGCCGGCAAGAAGCGGCTCTTTGCCGCCGAGCACCCGGACCGGCTCCTCCAGTACGCGAAGCGCCGGGAATCCGAACTCCGCGCGCGCGTCGCCGACCTCGAGCGCGCGCTTCCCGAACTCGCACTCCGTGTCGGCGGGGAGAAGCCGATCGTGAAGCTGTTCGAAGGGAAGGAAGGGATTCAGGCGATCGCCGAGGATATCCGGGAGACGCGTCCGCAGCGCATTGATGAAATCACGAACGTGGACGCGATGCGTACCGCACTGTCGAACGAAGATCTCTTGCCGATTCGTCACGAACTCGAGCGTATTGGGACACGAGTACGTGGCCTCTACGCAGGGACGAACCTCCGCCCACCTCCAAATGTCGATGCGCGGGCGCTCCCGGAACGTTACTGTCGGTTCAGGGGGAATATCTCCGTGACCAGCAAACGTATCGCGATCGTCACGTTTACTGGAAAGCTCCACTCGATCATGGTCGAGAGCGAAGACCTTTCGGATACATTCCGGACGCTCTTCGAGCTCGCGTGGGAGACTGCGAAAGAATTTCCAAAGCCCAGTGGTCCCCTCCCCTTAGGGTAAGGGGAGGTTGGGAGGGGTTACGAACGACTCGTAACTCTCCCTCACCACCCCTCTTACCCTAAGAGGGGGAGACGTCCTCGGAAAAGACACCTGGTGTCTTTTTTTGTTTCGAGAAAAATGAGATCCCCGGCGCTGGTCAGCGCCGGGGTCTCGGTCACCCTCCGAACATTGGGCACCTCCGTGGTTGGGGGGTGGCGATCCAGATCCCGCACCTTTCGCTTCGTTGGAGCGATTTGGTTGCTCTTCGTTCACGAAGCGGGATCAGGGTGTTGCCGGGCGTCGATCATGCTGATGCGTCGCCCAGCTTCTCCACTCCCACCACTCGGGTGGCCTTTCTCCCTCGGGTGACCTCTGTTGCCGTGGAACCTCGAGGATCTCTAACGGCGCGCTAGCCTCCGCACATGGTGCACCTCCTGCAAGGGATTTGTTCGGTGTGACCGTTGGCCCCGTACTTCGGGGCCGCGAAACGTTCGAAAAGGGCCGCATCCCCGAGCACCATGTGCCTTGGGCTCGGTGAGCGTCGAATCCACTGTATCACGGACCAGGATGACGTGTCAAGTAGTCACGGTACTGTCGGTTGACCGTCTCGTATTTTCTGACAAAATTGTAATGCATATTTTCTTTGTATTGTATTCCAGAATAATGCTTGTATTGAGCCAGTATTCTATCATAAGTAATGCAACCACTTGACAAGATTTTTAAAGTATGGTAGAGTGCTAAATGTACGGTGGAACTGGTGCTTGCGACGGCGCAGAAATCATACCCGCGTCGATCACCTGGCCAGCAAAACCGACTTCACACGGCAATCTCAGTCCTCGTGCTGAGAACTCAGCAAATCAACGTGTCATTCCGAGGAGCGACGAGGAATCTCACACCATGGCGTGAGATCCTTCGCCCGGCTCAGGATGACACTAGCCGTTGGCTGAGTTCTCGGCACGAAGGGCCACGCTCCTTCCAAGCCGAAACAGTTTGCCCGACGCGCGGTGTAGGCGAGAGCTACTTCGCACTCATGGACAGCGCAACGGTCCACACGCCCT
>Ga0114945_10001413_pt1 | contig 14952 bp, 12 predicted proteins | sample OV2TP3_FD_87194 | JGI IMG/M metagenome (GOLD analysis project Ga0114945, IMG submission 87194) | Hot spring microbial communities from Beatty, Nevada to study Microbial Dark Matter (Phase II) - OV2 TP3 | ecosystem: Environmental > Aquatic > Thermal springs > Hot (42-90C) | place: USA: Beatty... | reverse complement strand
TTGTTCTCAAGGAAGACTATGCCCGCCGCTACGGGTTCCCGCGCATTGTGGGCGAACATCCAGTCATTTTGGCGACGGCGCGCGAGATGCAGCGCATCGCGCCCAGCGATGCGACGGTTCTGCTGCTGGGCGAAAGCGGAACCGGAAAGGAGCTGTTCGCGCGTGCCATCCATCAACTGAGCCCGCGCGCTGCCAAGCCCTTTGTGGCCTTGAACTGCGCCGCCATTCCCGAATCTCTGGTGGAAAACGAATTGTTCGGCCATGAACGCGGCGCTTTTACCGGCGCCGATTCCCGCAGGGCGGGGAAGTTTGAGTTGGCCCACGGGGGAACGATTTTTCTGGATGAAATCGGCGATCTGCCTGCCGAGGCCCAAACCAAGCTGCTGCGCGTGATGGAGGAGCGCGTGGTCGAGAGGCTGGGAGGATCCGCGCCACTCGAGGTCAACGTGCGCGTCCTGGCGGCCACAAACCGCGACCTCGAATCAGCGGCCTCCAGCGGAGAATTCCGGCGCGATCTTTATTTCCGGTTGGCGGTTGTCCCCCTGCGCATTCCGCCCCTGCGCGAACGCGGCGAAGATGTCCTGGTGATTGCGGAGCATTTTCTGGAGCGCTTCCGCCGCGAACTGCGCAAACCGCATCTCCGCCTCGCTCCGGATGCCATGGCCGCTCTCCGGGCACACCCCTGGCCGGGCAACGTGCGCGAACTGCAAAACGCCTTGGAGCGCGCTTCCCTGTTGCACGACGGGATGCTTGTTGCCTCTGATTTGGGGCTGCGCTCGGCATTGCCCGCGGAGGAAAGCGCGAGACGTTTCGATCTGGACGGCACTCTGCCGGAGGTGTCATCCCGCGCGGTGGAGGCCGTGGAACGCGCCAAGATTGAAGCCACGTTGCGAGAGTGTCGCTGGAACAAGTCCAGCGCCGCTTCACGGCTGGGAGTGTCCTACAAGACCCTGCTGCACAAGATTCGCGCCTACGAGCTGGATTGAGATTCCGCCTGCTTGAGAGCGCGCAACCGGGCAATTTGCTTCATATGGTGGCGCGTGTGGGCCAGGTGGAACTTGCGCCATTGTTGTGTTGAGAGCGGACCCAGAACAACGTGGCTGGCAACTTTTTGCCGGGCGCCGAACCGGGCTTCACATTGGGATATCACCTCGTCCATGGCGGCCAGATTCTGCCGTATGGCCTTCAGGGACTCTTCCGGGCCGATGCCTTTGGGCACGGAAAAGGCAGGAGCCTTGCGCCCTTCGGGAAAGATTCCCAAGCTTACTACTAGGATGGTAGCCAGTCGCTGATACAGAGTGGCAGGAGACACCGCCGGCTTGCCGGAATCCAGGCCTCGCTGCAGGACGTGACACGTTGTGCCAAAGGTAATGGAAAGGTGCTCCAGAATCTCCGCCGCCGACCATTTGCCCTCCGGATGGCGCGAGAGCTGGGCAGAATCCATCCTGTCGGTGGCGGAATGAATGGCGTCGAGTGCGTCCTGCAAGAGGCGGTCCATCGTGGTTTCGGAAGGTTTAGAATAGGCCCCTACGCATGGCCTGCGCGAGACGGCTCATTATACGGGTGAAATCATGAAAAGCGTTGGTACGGGATTGCTGGCGGTCGTGCTGCTGATGGGGTGCTCTTCGGATGCTCCCCGCACGGGCGGCGAGAGCAATCCCGCGAAGCCGGCGGTGAAGCCGCCGGAATATGAAAGCGGGCGGGTCGCCCTGCAACGGTTGTACGTAACGGCGCGCCAGTGGTCGGCGGATGCGCAGCCCTTCCGGCTGGAGTCCCAATTCACTGCCGATTCTGCGGCAGCGGAGGGCAAAGCGGGCGTCTGGCGAGCCAGCTTCGCGGCTCCCTCCCGCCGCGCAGCCAAGAGCTACCTCTGGTCCGGCGTCACCGCAAACGATGCACCGGAGCGCGGCATAACGCCCGGCCCGGAAGACAGCTTCAACCCCAACAATACCTCCACGCATCCCTTCGATCTGGCCTTCTTGAAGATTGACACCGATCAGGCGTTCAATACGGCCCAGGAGCATGGAGGCAAAGCGATCCTGGCCAAGACGCCCGACCAACCGGTGATATTTCTCTTGGATTGGAACACACAGAAAAACCAGCTCGTTTGGCACGTCACTTACGGTGCCAGCCGCGCCGACGCCAAACTTACGGTTGCGGTGAACGCTTCGACGGGGGAGTTTCTGCGGGTGGAGAAGTAGCCGGACGCGGGTCGAGCGCGGAAGTTTCCTGGGCTTTCAGCTTTTCCAACGAGCTTCGGGCGGCAGCGGCGAATTCGCCCTCCGGCAGGATTTTCAGGTAGGCCTCAAAAAGCCGGCGGGATTCTTCCAGCTCGCCAATCACTTCCAGCGCGCGCGCCAGACGGAACGTTGCCCCGGCGTCGTTGGGCTTGTAGACCAGCGCCGACCGGTAGCGGCTGATGGCCGCTCCATAGTTCTTGCGCTTGAAGTAATAATCTCCCACTTCGACGTCTTTTTCCGCCTTGTGGGGATCGTAGGGCGTGAATTCCGTGACATCCCCGGCTGACTCAGACTTGCCGGGGTCACCGCCCGGTGGCGTGAGATCGATGATTGTCTCCCGGCTGGAGCTGTATTCCTTGTTCTCTGCCGGCGTGGAACGCGGCACGGGATCACTCTTGCGCACCGGCGGCTGCTCCCTCTTGGCTGAGGGGGCAGCCTGCGGCAGCGCCGGCAATCCCCAGCCAACCGTAAGGAGCGCAACTCCCAACACCAGCCTGCGTCCCATGGACATCATTCTAATCGAATGCGATGCCTCACAGGGACACACCGGTTGCATGCCCGGCGGAGTAGAATTTTTGTGGCATGGATCTGGGGGAAAAAGTCCGCAGTTTGCCCACGTCACCGGGCGTGTACCTCTACAAAGACGCCGAGGGCCTGGTGATCTACGTGGGCAAGGCCAAGAACCTGCGCGCGCGTGTGCGTTCGTACTTTGCCGAGGGAAGGCCGGAAGACGCCAAGACCGGATCCCTGTTGCGCGAGGCCGCCGATGTGGACTACATCGTGGTGGACAATGAAAAAGAGGCCCTGGCCCTCGAAAACAACCTTATCAAGCAAAAGAAGCCGCGCTTCAACATCTTGCTGCGCGACGACAAGACCTACCCGTACATCCGCTTGACCCTCCAGGAGCGTTTCCCGCGGGTCCACGTAACACGCCGCCTGCGCAAAGACGGCAGCGCATATTTTGGGCCGTATTTCCCTGCCAGCCTCGCCCACAGGCTCGTGGACCTGATCCACCGTCACTTTCTGGTGCCGTCGTGCCGTGTGGACTTGACTCGTTTCCATCCCCGTCCTTGTTTGCAGTTTTACATCAAGCGCTGTCTGGGTCCGTGCGTCAAGGATTTGACTACTCCAGAGATTTACGAAGAAGCCGTACGCGACGTCCGTCAGTTCCTGGACGGCAAGCCCTCGCACCTGGCGAATTCGCTGCGCGCGCGCATGGAGGAGGCCTCCGAGCGGCAGGCGTACGAGCAGGCCGCCCGCTATCGCGACCTGGTGTCCGTCATCGAGCAGATGCAGGAAAAGCAGCGCATCGCCGCGGCGGAAGGGGAAGACGCCGACGTCTTCGGATACCACTACGAGAATGCGATGCTGGCCGTCAATCTATTCCACATGCGGGGTGGACGCGTGCTCGACCGTCGCGAGTTCTTCTGGGAAGACCTGACTGCAGCCGGCACAGCGAACCGCTTTGAACCCGGCGAGTTTTTTGCCGCTTTACTCAAGCAGGTTTACCTGGACCAGCACTACATTCCCAGCAGCATCCATGTTCCTGTGGATTTTGAGGACCGGACAACCCTCGAAGAACTGCTTCGCGAAAAACGCGGGGCGGGAGTGGAGATTCTGGCTCCGCAGCGGGGCGGCAAAAGGTCGCTGGTGGACCTGGTCAGTAAAAACGCGCGCCAATCTTACCAACAACGATTCCGGGTGATGAAACCGGCCACCGCCGCCACCCGGGAGGCGCTGCAGGACGCCCTCTGGCTTCCCGAACTGCCCCGGCGAATCGAGTGTTTCGACATCTCGCATCTTCAGGGTGTGGAAACGGTGGCCTCCATGGTGGTGTGGGAAAGCGGCAGAATGAACAAGTCCGAGTACCGAAAATTTGTGATCCGCTCGGTTGCGGGGGTGGACGATTTTGCCGCCATGCGGGAAGTCGTGACCCGTCGCTATCGCAGGCTGCGGGAAGAAAAACGCTCTTTCCCCAGCCTGGTGCTGGTGGACGGCGGCGTAGGACAACTGCACGCCGCGGCGCAGGCGTTGGAGGAATTGGAGATCATCAATCTTCCGCTGGCGGCGCTGGCCAAGAGGGAGGAAATTCTCTACCTGTTGGGCCAGGAGGAGCCGGTGGTCCTGGACCGCCATTCGCCGGCGCTGCACCTGGTGCAGCGCATTCGCGACGAATCGCATCGCTTTGCACTAACCTTCCATCGCAAGCGTCGCCAGATGCGGGACCGCGAGTCGGAGCTGCTGGCTGTACCTGGAATCGGGCCGGCCGCGAGAAGACGCCTGCTGGAACATTTCGGCAGCGTTCGCGCCGTCAAGCGGGCCGACCCGGTCTCGCTTGCAGCAGTGGTGACGCGCAAGCAGGCGGAGGCTATTCTGAACCACTTTCGCGATTAGAGACGGAACTTGGAGACACGCATGAAGTCAGCCTTACCCTTACTGGCTGTGCTGTTGGCATTCGCCAGCTACCCGGCCGTGCAATCGCAGGAGACCCCGAACACCGACATGCAGGTCATCCTCCTGGGAACCGGTTACCCAAGGCCGGACGCGGAGCGCGCCGGCCCTTCCACTGCCGTCGTAGTGAATGGCAAGCTTTTTATCGTGGATGCCGGTCGCGGCGTGGTGATGCGGCTGGCAGCCACAGGGTTGGAGTTGAAGTCGCTGCGCGCGGTGTTTCTGACGCACCTGCATTCCGATCACACTTCCGGCCTGCCCGACCTCTTCAGCACTTCCTGGATCTTTGGCCGCTACACGCCCCTCGATCTTTACGGCCCCAAGGGGACAAAGAAGCTGGCCGATGCGATGGTTCGGTTTTTTGCGGACGATATTCACATCCGGCGCGACCTGACGGAGATGCATCCTGGCGCGGGCGCCACCATTCGGGCGCACAGAGTGAAAGAAGGAACCGTCTACCAGGATGAAGACGTGCGGATTACGGCGTTTGCTGTGGATCACACGCCCGTCAAGAATGCTTTCGGATACAAGTTTGAAAGCGGGAGTCGCAGCATAGTGATTTCCGGTGATACAAGGCCCAGCGACAATCTGGTCCGTCACGCCCAGGGCGTAGATGTGCTGATCCACGAGGCCTATTTGCCGGAATGGCTCGACAAGGTGGACACGCCCGAAGTTGCGGCGCGCCTCAAGTTTTATCACTCCACGCCCGAAGAGGCCGGCATGGCAGCCCAGAAAGCGGGCGTGAAGCTACTGGTGCTGACCCACCTGGTGCCGGGCAATGACGAGAAAACCTTCCACGAACGCGCCGCCCGGCATTTCAACGGAACAATCGTGATTGGCCGGGACCTGATGCGATTCTAGGCAGAACGGCTTTACGCCTTGTCCCGCCCGCCTGCTTCGCGCGTCTCCAGTTCCTTCATCAGGTACACCTTGACGTGGGCCTGGATGCGGGCGTGGCGCAGGACGTCACGCAAGACGGCGGTGGGCAGCGCCTGCGCGAAGGAGAGAGTTCGTGCCAGCGGCGTTTTGCCGTTGCGGAGGAGGGCAACGCGAATCTCCTGGCGCAGGGACCATTTCTGATGCCGGCAGACTATCTCCACAAAAACCTGCGGCGCCTCCTCTTTCTGCAAGGTTCTGACGATCCAGGCTTCAGTCATTCGTGGATTCTCGAGCGCGGCATCGACGATGCGGCCCTCCGGATCCATCAGGAGAGCGGCGGCCACGCGCGACGAGGACTGCCGTGCCAGCGTCAACCTTTCCCCCAACGTCACGGTTTCCAGGCGCGCGACGATAGCCTCCTCGGCGGCCATCTTGATATCGGCCGGTACGGCCGGCGAGAGCGCAATCTTCATCAGTTCAAAGGTGTAGAGATGGCGGGCGATGGGCAGTGAAACGTGGCGCGGGGTACGGGGATGACACACCAGCGCGTTGAGAACCAGGCGGCTTTTCATCACCGCGCCGTTCCTGGACATGTCTTCCAGGGCGAACCGGGACAGATCGCGGCGCTCCAACATCGCCAAAGCGAGGTCTTCGGTCAGGCCTGGGTCGGACGCCACCCGCCGCTGCACATTCTCGGAGGGATGGTGCACCAACGCTTTCAACGAACCTTCTAAGGCGTCCGCCGGCTGGCGTGGGTCGTCGGTGGGTTCAGGCTTCATGGCTGCTCAGAGCCGTACATCCGCCAGGAACAAGAATGCGGCCTTAGGTTCTCACACGACCACGTGCGCGGCTGCACGGCGCGCAAATTCCACGGCCCCTGCCACCGCATCCACGTGGCCAAACGTCACCGCGGCCTGCGTGCGTTCGGCACGCAGAGAGTTCTCAAACACCTGCTGAATGCAAAACGAATTTATGAAAACGCCGCCACTGATGCGCACGCGCACCGCCTGCGGCCCAGGCCAGAGGCGTCGAATCACAATGCGGGCCAGCTGCGCCAACTCCGTGCCGGCGCGCATCAGAATGTCGCGCGCCAAGCCGTCACCCCGGTCCGCAGCCAGCAACACCTGGGGAAACAGGACCGCAAAATCCGGGGGCGGGTTGCTGCTGGCCATGCGCGCCACGTCCTCGCGCGTGGCCAGCCGCCAGGCGTTCAGGATGCCCTCAACCAATGCAGTGCTCTGCCCGGCATCGTAGGCGCGCAGCGCCGCCGCCACCGCGGCCCGTCCGATCCAATCCCCCGAACCTTCGTCGGAAACCACAGAACCCCAGCCCCCGGCGCGGGCGGTCTCTCCTCGCTCGTTGCGCCCGTAAGCAATCGACCCGGTGCCGGCGATCACAATGACGCCCGAAACACCCGGGAAGGCCGCTTCGTGGGCCACCACCATGTCACCCACGACATCCACCTCTGCCTTTACCAGCTCCCGTACCAGGCGGCGCACGATGTCACGCGAGTCCGGATGAGAGGCTCCGGCAATTCCCACGCAGGTGCGAACCACACTTCCCGGATCCGCGCCCGCGGCCTTGCACGCCTGCAAGATGGCTTCGCGCAGGGCCGCGCGCGCCTGTTCTTCGCCCACGCGAAGCACTTTGCTCCCACTGGCAGTGGCCCGTCCCAGGATCGATTTTTCATCGCCGACCGCGCACTCGGTCTTGGTGCCGCCACCGTCGATACCCAGGAAGAGCGCCATGGCAGCTATTTTTATCACAGGAACGCGCCCTCCTGCTCTGCAGATTTTGCCGGCCTTTGCCGATTTTTGCCTGATAATGGGCGCCGAAGCCGCTGCCGCCGTCCATGACTCTGCGACCGCTCGATCTGCTCATCGTTGTGCTCTATCTCGGAGGCATTACGGCCTTCGGCATGCGTTTTCGCCGCTCGCAGCGCACGCTGCGCGGCTACTTTCTCGCGGATCGAGACATCCCCTGGTGGGCCATTTCCCTTTCCATCGTGGCCACCGAAACCAGCACCCTCACTATCATCAGCATTCCGGGGCTGGCTTACGACACCAACTTGGCATTCCTGCAGGTGGCACTGGGGTATTGCCTGGGACGCGTGCTCATCAGCCTGGTTTTGCTTCCCCAATACTTCCGGGGCGAGCTCTATACCGCCTACGAGCTCATGGAACGGCGCTTTGGAGGAAACTTGCGCAGCGCGACCGCCGCCCTCTTTCTCCTGACCCGCGCCGTGGCCGACGGAGTACGCGTGTGGGCGGTTTCCATTGTGGTGATGATTGCCCTGGGCACCGGCGATGTGGCCTCGGTCGCCCTGATCACTGTGCTGACGCTGGCTTATACGCTGGAAGGGGGCCTCGCTGCCGTAATCTGGACGGACGTGGTGCAGCTCGCGGTATACGTTGGCGGGACACTGGTAGGGCTGATGGTCATTCTGCAACTGGTTCCAGGTGGAGCCCCGGCCGTGCTTTCGGTGGCGGAAGCGGCGGGCAGGCTGCAAGTATTCGACTTTTCCTTCGACTTCAGCAGAGCATACACATTCTGGGCGGGGCTGATCGGCGGCGGCTTTCTGACCATGGCGAGCCACGGCACCGACCAGTTGATTGTGCAAAGGTTGCTGGCCGCGCGCAGCCGCCTGGAGTCGCAGGCGGCTCTGATATCCAGCGGGATTATTGTCTTCTTGCAATTCGTCATTTTCCTGTTGATCGGCGTGGCGCTGTTTGCCTTCTACCGGCTGGTGGAACCCTCCGCCGTCTTTGCCCGTTCGGACGCCATCTTCCCCACCTTTATCGTCACTCGGATGCCCGCGGGCGTCGCCGGGCTTCTACTGGCCGCGATACTTGCGGCTGCCATGTCCACGCTCAGTTCTTCGCTCAGCTCCTTGTCTTCCACCTCCATCGTGGATTTCTACGTGCGCCGGAACCCGGAGACGAGCGAAGCCAGGCGCATGGTGCTCTCGCGGCGCGCGACGCTGTTTTGGGCGATGGTTCTCTTCGGCTTTGCATTGCTCGCGCGACGAGGCGGGCGTGTGGTCGAACTGGGGCTCACCATCGCCTCGGTGGCCTACGGGGCGCTGCTCGGCGTTTTCCTGCTGGGCGTGCTCACCCGCAGGACCCACGAACGCGGCGCCATCCTGGGCCTGGCCGCCGGGCTGGCAGTGGGACTCTACTTGTGGCTGGCCACCGCAGTTCCCTGGACCTGGTACGTCGCACTGGGAACCATGGCCACGTTCAGCATCGGTTATGTTGCCAGCCTGTTCCTATCAGACCCCAACAACAAGGGAGAACAGAGTGCCTGAAACGACCCTCGGAGAGCCAAACCAAACCACTTCATCGGACGGGCTGGCGCGCGATCTTACTGTCGGCCACGCCACTGCGATTGTGGTGGGAACTATCATTGGCAGCGGAATCTTCCTGGTTCCCAGGGAGATGATGGAAGCAGTGGGATCGGTGCAATGGGTGTTCCTGGCCTGGGTGGTGGGAGGATTGCTCTCCTTCTTCGGCGCCGTTACCTACGCCGAACTGGGTGCGATGAAGCCCGGCGCCGGCGGCGAGTACATCTACGTGCGCGACGCCTACGGCCCGCTGCTTGGCTTTCTGTACGCCTGGACCTGGTTCACCATCGGAAAGCCGGCTTCCATCGCCAGCGTGAGCAGCGGGATGGTCCGTGTTCTGGGAACTTTTCCTGCGCTGGCATTCCTGAGTCACGAAGTATTGGGATTTCAGCTCTTCACGGAACGGATTGCGATCACATGGGGACACGGCTTGGCCGTAACCGCGATCCTGTTCATCACGGCTCTCAACTACGTGGGAGTCCGGCGCGCGGGATCGTTTCAAGCCTTTTTTACCATTCTGAAAGTTGCCATGATCGCGGCCATTGCGCTGGTCTGCTTTGCCTCTCCCGCGGGTGACTGGAACAACTATTCCACCGGCGCCGCCGCCAGCCCGGGCGGCATTTCCGGGTTCATGGTGGCGCTGATTGCCGCGCTCTGGGCCTACGACGGCTGGAACAACCTGAACATGGTGGGAGGGGAAATCCGAAGGCCCGGACGTTCCATCCCCCTGGCGCTGGTTGGGGGCATTCTGGCTGTGGCGGCGCTCTACCTGCTGACCAACGCCGCCGTGCAGTACATGATGCCGGCCGCATTGGTGGCACAGTCCGACCAGCCGGCCTCCCTGGCCATGCTGCTGGCCTCCGGCACCTGGGGCGCAGGCCTGGTGACGGTCGGCATGGCCGTTTCCATGTTCGTGACCATGAACGGACAGATTCTCACTGGCGCCCGCATCCCCTTTGCCGCTGCGCGTGATGGTTATTTCTTTCACCGCTTGGCAGACGTGCATCCCCGCTTTCACACGCCCACCATGTCCTTGATTTTCCAGTCGGCGTTGACCATCGCCCTGGTGCTGCTGGGCGGCAGCTTCCAGCAGTTGTTTTCTCTGGCCATTTTCTCAGCCTGGCTTTTCTATATGATTGCGGCCAGCAGCATCTTCGTGTTTCGCAGGCGCGAGCCGGATGCCGACCGGCCGTACCGCGCCTGGGGATATCCGGTGGTGCCAGGTTTGTTTATCCTGGCCTCGGCGGTTCTCCTGTACTACTCGTTTACCGAAAACCTGCGCAATTCGCTTTGGGGGTCGCTGGTGATTCTGGCAGGGGTTCCGGTGTTCTTTGCCTTCGCGCGGACGCGCCGCGGACAACATCCATCCCCAGCAACATCTGGGCAGGAAAAATAACGCGTCAGGCGGCGCTGGCCGTACGCGCCTGGCGGACCTTGTCGTACACGCGCACATACTCGCGCGCGGAACTGGCCCAGGAGAAGTCCTTGGCCATACCGTTGCGCATCAGGGTCTGCCACGCGGACTGATCGCGGTATGCAGCCAGGGCAGCGCGCAGCGTGGCCAGCAGCGCCTCGCCGCTGTATTCGGAGAACTTGAATCCTGTGCCCTTGCCCGTTTTCGCATCCCACGGCTCGATGGTGTCGTCGAGCCCGCCGGTGGCGCGCACCACCGGCACCGTGCCGTATTTCAGGCTGTAGATCTGGTTCAGGCCGCAGGGCTCGTAGCGCGAAGGCATCAGAAACATGTCCGCGCCCGCTTCGATCTTGTGCGCCAGGGCGTTGTCGTAGGCGACCTTGACGGCAAACTTTTTCGGATACTGCTTGTTCAGACGGCGAAACAGTTCTTCGTATTCCTTGTCACCGGATCCCAGGGCCACGACAATCATCTCTTCGCGCACCAGGCGATCCGCGACCTGGGCGATCAGGTCGAAACCCTTCTGCGCCGCAAATCGCGAGACGATCCCGATTACAGGTAGACTGGGGTCCGCTTCGCTCACGCCGAACTCCGTCAGCAAGTCCTTCTTGCAGGCCGCCTTTCCGCCCAGGTTCTCCGCGGAAAAGTGTGCGGCGGCAAACTTGTCGGCTTGCGGGTTCCACTCGTCGTAATCCACCCCGTTGAGAATGCCGGTCACAGTGGAGGAGCGCGCGCGCAGCACACCTTCCAGCCCGAATCCATATTCGGCCGTCTGGATTTCCTGGCTGTATTTCTTGCTGACCGTGGTGATGAAATCGGAAAACATCAGCGCACCCTTCAGGAAGTTGACCTTGCCGTAGAATTCCAGCTTGGTAATGGTGAACAGGTCCCAGGGCAGCATGATGAGCGGCAGCGTATCGGGCGGGAACAACCCCTGGTAGCCGATGTTGTGGATGGTGAACACGGTGGGGATATTCTGGAAGGCCGGATCTTCCGAGTAGGTGGTTCGCAGCAGAACGGGCACTAGGGCGGACTGCCAGTCGTGGCAGTGAAACACATCCGGCACGCCCAGGATCTTGGAAGCTTCCAGCACGGCGCGGGAGAACATGGAAAAGCGTTCCGCGTTGTCGGGATAGTCGCCGCTGGGGGTTCCGTAAAGGGCGTCACGATCGAAAAACGGCGCATAGTCGATGAAATAGAATTGCACCTTGTTGTGCGTGCCGCCGTCCAGGACCGAGCAGAAGCGGAAGCGGTCGTCGAACGGAATCGTAATGCTGCGCACTACCGTTTCCGCCTGGGAGAGGCGGGTTTGCCGGTAGCGCGGAAGGAAGACGCTGACCTGATGTCCCACGGCGGCCAATGCCGGAGGAAGGGCGCCCACTACATCGGCGAGGCCTCCTGTCTTGGAAAACGGGACGCACTCAGAAGCGACAAATGAGATTTGCATCGGGTGTCCTCCTCCGGTTGCTGCACTAAGATTTCGCGGCGCGAAGGTGCCTAGTCTATATGGCGGAGAGAAAAAGGGCCAACGCAAGCGGGCGCAGCCGTCGCCGGCCCAAACTGGGGCAGAACTTTCTGGTCGATGGCAGCGCCGCAGCCCGTATCGTCGCAGCGCTGGGTGACGTTCGGCAATCTACCGTGGTGGAAATCGGACCCGGCCACGGAGCACTCACGGACATCCTGGCCGAACAGGCACACCGCCTGGTGGCCATCGAACTGGACCGCATCCTGTGCGCTCAGCTGCGCATGCGCTATGCCCGCAAGGAAAACGTCGAGATTGTCGAGGGAAACGTACTCGCCATCCAACTTCCCACTCTAATCGGCCTGCTGCCCGCCGACCTGGCTGGCCAGCGACGCAAGCCCCGGGAGAAGGCGCTGGTGGTGGGCAACCTGCCCTACTACATTACGTCGCCGGTTCTGTCGCGCTTGTTTTCCTTTGCCGAATACATCGATCGCATTGTGGTGTTGGTGCAGAAGGAAGTCGCGGAGCGGATCGTCGCGCGCCCGGAAAGTCGTGCCTATGGCCTGCTTTCTGCCACGGCGCAACTCTATGCCCGCGTGGAGAAGCTCTTCACGCTGCCTCCGGGTGTGTTTTCCCCTCCACCCAAAGTGCATTCCACCGCATTGCGGCTTACCATAGAACCTCGGGGACAGGCTTTGGGAGTCGCCGAGGATGAGTTTGTGCGGTTCCTGGCCCTCTGCTTTGGCCAGAAGCGCAAGACTCTGGTCAACAATCTGAAGGCCGCATTTGGAGCGGACGCAGCGGCAGGAGCCCTGGAGGCAGCAGGAGTTCCGCGCAACGCCCGCGCCGAAGCTCTTACTCTTCGGGACACGGCAAGGGTATTTCGTGCCCTGCGTGCTGCGCGGGAAGGAAGCAACCGTTAGCCGCTGAGTCCGCTTCCGGTGGACGAGGTGTTCATGAGCAGCCTGGTTCGAGAGCCCGCAGTCGCCGGGTACTTCTACCCGGGGAAAGCGGCGCCCTTGCTGCGCGACATACACTCTTACGTGCCTGCCACGGGCGAAAAAGTCCGGGCGCTGGGATGCGTGGCGCCGCACGCCGGATATGTGTATTCCGGACACGTGGCGGGAGCGGTCTATGCGCGCCTGGAACTGCCCCGTCAGTTCGTCATCCTTTGCCCCAATCACACCGGGATGGGCGAGCCCCTGGCCATCATGAGCCATGGCTCCTGGGCCACTCCCCTGGGTGAAGCTCCCATCAACCATGACCTGGCGGCCAAACTCAAGGAAGCATGTCCTCTGTTGAGCGAGGATGCGGAGGCGCACCGCACCGAACATGCCCTGGAGGTCCACTTGCCCTTCCTGCAGGCGCTGGTGCCGGATTTCAGTTTTGTTCCCATTGCCGTCGGCGTCGGGTCTTTCCCGCCCCTGGCAACCCTGGGAGAGGCCCTGGCTGCATTGGTCAAGGCCTGGCCTGAGCCCGTGCTCCTGGTTTCTTCCAGCGACATGAACCACTACGAGTCGGACGCTGTAACGCGCGTCAAGGACGGCAAAGCCATCGAGCGCATGCTGGCGCTCGATGCCCGGGGACTCTATGAGACGGTGCGGCAGGAAGACATCAGCATGTGCGGCATTAGCCCTACGGTGGTCATGATGACGGCGGTGAAGAGATTGGGAGCCTCATCCGCGGAACTGGTGAAGTACGCAACGTCGGGCGACGTCTCGGGCGATCGCGACCGCGTTGTGGGATACGCGGGAATCCTGGTGCGCTAACCCTTCACTCCAGGCACACTTTCCCGCGAGAAGCCGTGATTCCCTGTGCAGGTCGCGGTTCTAGGGTTGCGGCGAAGAACGCGTGCTGCTGCTGCTTCCGGAGCTTTGAGTTCCTCCGCCCGAGCTGCCCCCAACCGACTTGCTCATGCCGCCGCCGGAATGGGAAGAGCCGGTCGAACGCGACGGAGGAGGCGAAAAGCTGCGCGAAGGGGCCGAGCTCTGGCTGGGAGCTGGCGGTGGACTCGAGCGTGGCGCCGGGGTGTAGCGTGGTGTGTTGCGATCGGTCGATCTCGAACGTTCCACCTGGATTCCGTCCGACGCCGGGTCTCTTCCGAAAGTGCGCCGCGAAGGAACATTCGGGTTCTCTTGTCGGGTCGACGGGACGGGGCTCTCCTCGCTGCGGAATGACTTCCGGTAATCGCTCGCGTCGCGATCCAGGATGCGGCCCGGGCGAATCGCTGGCACTGGGTCGCTGCTGGGACTGGATGTGCCGGGGGACGACGGCTGGTTGCTGCGGAACGCGACATCTGGGTTGGGCGCGCTTCCGCTGTCATCGGCCAAACCACCACCACGCCGGATCCCGTCGTTGACGGAGCGATCGACCCGCACCAGGGAGTCGTTGTCGATCACCACGGGAGCGACGCGCTTGCGTCCGCGGGTGTCGCGCTCTCCTGAATCGGGCCTCGGAGAGGCAGGGATCGGCCCCTGGCCAACGTTGATCACGCCGCCGTTGGGTTCCGAAGGCGGCACGGGTGGCTGGAAGCCGCGCGGTGTGCGCCGCACAGGGGGAACCCTGTACCACGTGTTCCAAGTCCGTGCCGGCTGCCAGCACCAGCCGTAGCTGCTGAGGTAGTACCAGCTGCCGTAGCGATACGGCACCCAGCCCCAGGGATAGGCTGAGACAAACACGTAGCCAATGCCCGGATAATAGACCCACGCGCCATTCAAGTACGGGTTCCAGCCCACGCCCACATGGTAGGGGCGCCACATGTAGCCGTACCCGGCAAGATAGAAATAAGACCCGTGGTAGTTCAGATCGCTCAGGCCGTACCCGCTGTACGACGAGTAGCCCCCGTAGTTCCGTGAACTGGCGTAGCGGTCGCGATACTGCCGGCGATCGTCGTCCCACTGGTCGTACTGGCCTTCTTCTGTAGAGCGCGCCAGGTAGTAGCGCTCGGGATCATCCATATCCAGGCTCAGGCTCTCACCCTTGCGCACCGCCAGATGATTGACATCCCCGGTGATTTCAACTTCGCCGCGGGTCACCACAACCCGGGCGGTATTCCGGTTCAGCTCGATGCGGAAGCGGCTGTCGCGCAGCAAGACCAGTTCCTGCCGGCCGAAAATCACGCGGAAGTCGTCGTGGCGACGATGGCGGACGTCAAAGTAGGCCG
>Ga0114945_10001411_pt1 | contig 14961 bp, 18 predicted proteins | sample OV2TP3_FD_87194 | JGI IMG/M metagenome (GOLD analysis project Ga0114945, IMG submission 87194) | Hot spring microbial communities from Beatty, Nevada to study Microbial Dark Matter (Phase II) - OV2 TP3 | ecosystem: Environmental > Aquatic > Thermal springs > Hot (42-90C) | place: USA: Beatty... | reverse complement strand
TTTCATGAGGCGATTTTTTGATCCTCAATGCGCCAGTCTTGCGGAAAAGAGTAAATTTACCTACTATTAAAGTCATGGAATTACCTAAGCAGGGCCTGCCCGCCGCTAAGCGGGAAGAGCAAATTTTAAAATTCTGGAGAGAGATAGATGCCTTTAAGAAGAGCATTAACAGGCGATCTAAAAATCGCCAATTTGTATTTTATGAAGGGCCGCCGACGGCAAATGGCAGGCCAGGGATTCATCATGTTTTGTCTCGGTCTTTTAAAGACATAATCTGCCGCTACAAGACGATGAAAGGGTATAGAGTAGAAAGGAAAGCTGGATGGGACACTCATGGTTTGCCGGTTGAAATAGAAATAGAAAAACAGCTCGGGCTTAAAAATAAAAAAGATATAGATAAATATGGCATCGCAAAATTCAATGAAAAGTGCCGTGAATCTGTATGGAAATATAAAACAGAATGGGATAATCTCACAGAACGAATTGGATTCTGGATTGATCTTGAAAATCCGTATATTACTTATGATCCATTATATATGGAAGCTTTATGGGGAATTATAAAGAAAGCGTACGAAAAAAATTTACTGTACGAAGGTCACAGAGTCGCGCCATACTGCCCAAGATGCGGTACGTCTGTATCATCGCACGAAGTGGCGCTGGGATACAAAGATATAACAGAAGATTCCGTCTTCGTTAAATTTTCAATTTTCAATTTTCAATTTTCAAACACGTACTTACTCGCTTGGACAACAACTCCCTGGACTTTGCCGGGCAATGTGGCGCTAGCCGTAGGCGCCAAGATTAATTATGTTTTGGTTAAGCAAGGCGAAGAGCATTATATTTTGGCAAAAGAGAGGCTAAATATATTGGAGGGCGAGTATGAGATTATAAAGGAGTTTGTTGGCAAAGAATTAGAAGGTCTGGAATATGAGCCAGTGTTTGAAATTTTCAATTTTCAATTTTCAATTTTCAAAAATTTACACCATGTAGTCCTAGCTGATTTCGTGACAACACAAGAGGGCACGGGTATAGTACATACTGCCGTTATGTATGGTGAAGACGACTATAATTTAGGTCAGAAATTAGATCTGCCAAGAGTTCATACAGTAGATGAGGCCGGGAAATTTAATAATTTAGTTCCAAAGTGGCAAGGCGAATTTGTAAAAGACGCGGAGTCGAAAATTATAGAAGATTTGAAGGCTCGCAATATCTTGTATAAAAAAGAAAAATATGCGCACCCTTATCCTTTTTGCTGGCGCTGCGGCACGCCACTTCTCTACTACGCGATGCGGTCGTGGTTTATAAAAATGAGCGCGTTGCGCGATAATCTTATAAAAAATAACGGCGCAATAAATTGGGTGCCTGACTATATAAAAGAAGGTCGTTTTGGCGAATGGCTGCGCGATGTAAAGGACTGGAATTTTTCCCGATTAAGATATTGGGGCACGCCATTGCCAATATGGAAATGCAAAGACTGCAAGAGCGTGAAGGTTGTCGGGTCAATAAAAGAGCTTGGGAAACAAATTCCCAAAAATAGAAAAAAAGAAATAGACCTTCACAGGCCATATGTAGATAAAATAACCTTCAAGTGTGCATGCAAAGGAACAATGAAGAGAGAAGAGGCGCTTGTTGATGTATGGTTTGATTCGGGGTCTATGCCCCTTGCTTCGCAAGTGCAGAATCATGCGGACATTAACGCAGAATTACGCGGAAAGATTTTATTTCCGGCCGACTACATTTGCGAGGGAATAGATCAGACCAGGGGTTGGTTTTATACATTGCTTGCGGTATCTGCGATTTTAGGATTTAAATCTCCGTATAAAAATGTAATTTCCCTTGCTCATGTTTTGGATAAAAAAGGCGAAAAGATGTCTAAATCAAAAGGCAATGTTGTTGATCCATGGGAGATGATAAATAAATACTCGTCTGACGCGTTGCGGTGGTACTTTTATACAGTGAACCAGCCGGGAGATTATAAGCGTTTTGACGAGAGCGATCTTCAAAAAACACAGAGAAAATTTATTTCAACCCTCTATAATGCGTTGGCGTTTTATAGGACCTATAGGACCTATAGGACTAATAGGACCAATAACGTTCTAGACCGATGGATTCTGTCGCGGCTGAATAATCTAATCGCTGATATAGTAAAAAGACTTGATAACTACGATGTTACAGGCGCTGCGCGCGGCATAGAAAGTTTTGTTATAGACGATCTTTCTAATTGGTATATTCGCCGTTCGCGGAAAAGATTCCCGGAGCAGGTTATTGCACATGTTTTACTGGAAACGAGCAAACTGTGCGCTCCTTTCGTGCCATTTTTGAGCGAGCATATTTTTCAAGACCTAAAAGCTAAAAGCTATAAAGCCCTGCCTACCGGCAGGCAGGTAAAAGCTGGTTCAGTTCACTGGCAAGATTTCCCAAAGGATAATAAAAAATATATAGATCTAGATTTGGAGAAAGAGATGTCCCTGGCTCGAAAGATAGTCGAAATTGTCCACGGCGAGAGGGCAAGGGCCGGTATAAGAGTGCGTCAGCCGCTCGGCGCATTAGAAATAGATGCAGATTTGCCGGATGAAATAAATAAGATTATCGCAGACGAAGTAAATGTTAAAGAAGTAAAGAGGGGAGTAAAAATCGCGCTAGATACAAAACTTACTCCAAGGCTCAAGGAAGAGGGTTTTATAAATGAATTTATGCGCCATGTGCAGGACCTGCGAAAATCCTCGGGATTTGTGCCGAAAGACAAAATTATGCTTAGATACTTTGTTGGTTCTGATTTAAGTAAGTCTATATATAAGCGGAAGAACGCTATAATAAAACAGAGCAACGCAAGTGATATAATAGAAGCCAAGGGTAAAAAAGAAGTGTTTAAAGCCCAGGCAGAGTTTGAGTGGGAGGGGGAGAGGGTCTGGATAGGAATTAGAAAAATAAAAAATAAAAAATAAAAAGTAAAAATGAAAAGAGCATGGCAAATATAATCACACAAGATGAATACGACAAATTAAAATTTGAGCTGGATAAGCTCAATTCTGTAGATAAAAAAAGAGTCTCAAAGGACCTTAGGGAGGCTATTTCGCAAGGGGATCTTTCGGAAAACGCGGCTTACGCGGAAGCAAAAGAGCGCCAATCTTCAATAGAAACACGAGTTAAAGAAATCGAGAATAAGCTTGCTATGGCAGAAATTGCAGACAGCGGGGGGGGAGGGGCGGATATTATTGGCATTGGCTCCAGTTTCAAGGTTCGCGATGAGGGGAGCAAGCAGGAACGCGCATTTTCTTTAGTAGGTCCGGAAGTTTCAAATCCCACCGAAGGCAAAATATCATTCGACTCGCCCCTTGGCTCCGCGTTTTTGGATAAAAAAAAAGGCGATAGCGTGGAAGTCGTAACGCCGGGAGGGAAGCGGAGATATACGGTGCTTGAAATAATTTAGATTTTTGGTACGATATACATATGACGATTTTGAAATGCGACTTATGCAAGAAGATTATAAAAAAAAGAGCCGATAAGAGCTGGCTTTGGTTTTCTTTCAAGGGTTGAGCTATGTCATAAATGCGGGGCTCCAGTTCTTGAGTTTTTAAAGAAAACAGGCATAATAAAAATGTCAGAATCGGCAAAAAAGAAAAGCATGGCATAGAACCGAGCGCGCGCTACATTGCCTATTGACATGTATAATAGTTTTGTGCTAAGGTTATCTGGCTAGCGCAATTACGATAGAACATTAAGCCCAAAGGAGGGCGAAATGCGAAAGTACGCGAAAGTTCTGGTAGGCATGGCTCTTGTGTTGTTCGCAGTTTCCTTTGTTGCTTGCGGTAGTAAAGGACCATCAATAATCAGATCACAGTCCCAGATTATAGAGAATTTCAGTTATGATATGAGCGTGATTACTACCGTTGGAAACAGGTCGTATATTCCGATCAATATAGGCGGCCGCCCAGATCAGAATGTAGCACTTATACTAGGAGTCCTAAAAAAGTTTGAGGAAGAGAAACAAGTAGAGGTTGTTAGTTGGCAAGTTGATAAACGGCAAGTAGGATACGCCACATCCGCAAAAATTTTTGGCATTTGGGTTGACCACAGGCCAAAAGAATAAAATCACAAGGCGAGGAAACTCGCCTTTTTTGTTGGTCAGATTGACATTGCTATATAAAAGGGCTTAAAATATGATTATGCAAACTATTACAATACCGGAACAGCTTACAAAGGAGAAGGATCTCATGATTATTTCTCGAAGGGAGTATAATGATCTTTTATGCACTAAAAAAAAGAGGGAAAAGACAAGCCTAGATAAGGAGTTAGACGAATCTATAAAAGAATACAGACAGGGAAAAGTAATTGGGCCGTTTAGCTCGATTCGCGAATTAAGAAAATCATTGGAGAAATGAACATTTTTTATTTGCCGAAATTTAAGGCGAGCTTTAATAAATGTCCGGAAGTAATAAAGAAAAAATTTTATAAACAAGCCGAATATTTGCGGAAAAGCATTCGTCACCCCTCACTTCATAGCAAAAAATATGATGAGAAAGAGGGGATATGGCAAGCTAGAGTAGACCGAAGTTATCGGTTTTATTTTTTAATAGATAAAGATACTTACATTTTGCTAAGTATCAAACGGCATTTGAAGTAATGCATTCAACTTGCGGTATTATTCTAAAGCGCGAGGATTTCCGCGAGCGCGATGAGCGCGTTACTTTATATACGCGCGATTTCGGTAAAATATCCGTGATCGCAAAAGGCCTGAAGCGCATAGAAGCAAAGTTGCGTGGAAATTTGGATATTTTCAATTTTGTTGACATAATCTTTGTGGAGGGAGTAAATTTCTATATATTGACGGGAGTTGACTTGAAAAGTAATTTTTCATCTATTACAAAAGATTCTTCTGTGTACAGCGCAGCATTGTCTGCTGCGCAGGCGGTATCGTATATTTTCGAGGAGCGCGCGAAAGACAAGGATTTTTTTGAGGCTTTGCATTTTACTATAAAAAAACTCAATGAATACGCTTCGGGGAATACCCCAATGGCGAGTTTATACTCGTGGCTCTTATTGAAGAAATTTCAAATGGTTATTCTGGAAAATCAGGGGTATAAAGTAAACAAAGAAAGTCTTTCTAAAAATTCCGAGCTTCTGTTCCAGATGCTTAAGGGCTCAAGTCATTCGAGCGTGAGTTTGTCAAAACAAGACTTTTTAAACATAGAAGATTCATTTACGAGGTCTTTTGAATATTTTTTTTCCGCCGGAGGCGGATCCGCCTTTGGCGGAAATTTTAAGTTTTCATCATGGATTCCATCAACGGAGGAAAAATAGCAGATTTTTTGAGCAGACTAACATTGACGAAGATTTCGGGCATCATACTTATGTTAGGCCTTGTATTTTTTTCGTATCTTTTTTTAAGCAGATCAAGTTTTTCGAGTTCAAACATATCAATTTCAATAAAAGGTCCGGAAACTTTCAAGTCTCAGGAGAAAGTGGATTTTAAGGTAACATTAACTAACGAGTCAAAGTTTGATATTCAAAGCGGCGCGCTTTATGTTACATTGCCTGAGTTTTTGGTGTTTGATGGAGATGAAACCAGTGAAAAAAGGATTGAGTTCGGCAGTGTAGCAAAACATGAGAAAATTTCTATTGGCATTACTCTTTTCGCTAAGGACACGCAGAAGCAAGGCGTTATTAAAGTGCGGGCTGAATACGCGCCAAAAAATTTACAGGGCATATTCGAAAGCGTCGCAAGCGCTAACGTTTCGATAGCATCACTGCCGCTAACGGTTATTTTTGATCTTCCCCAAAAGGCGGTAAACGGCCAGAGCGTTAGGGGCTCTTTTCATTTCGTAGCTGAAAAAGAAATAGAATCATTGCCTTTAATTTCAAGAATTATGTTTCCCGATAATTTTACACTGCGCGATTCTGAGCCTAAACCTCAAGATACCACAACGTGGAATTTTGACGAGATTAGCCCCGGTGAAAGCTATAGGGTTGAATTCGAGGGCGTTATAGAGGGCTACGAAAGCGAAACAAAGAATTTCGATCTTCTTTTTGGAACATCGGATGACAAAACCGGATTCAAAGAACAGTATAAAATCTCCCGGCAAATTAGAATTTCATCTTCTCCTATTGAATTCACTCAAACCGTTAACGGATCTATAGAACATGTTGCTTCCCCGGGAGAAGAGCTTAAGTTTAAGATAGCCTATAAAAATAAGACCGGCGTAGACATAGAAGACGTAACAATAAGCGCACAGCTTATCGGCGATGCGTTTGACTTTAATACTTTAAATACCGGATCCGGATATTTTAACAAAGAGACAGATACTATAGTTTGGAACAAAGATTTTCTCTTGGGTCTTTTCTCCCTAGATAAAGATGAAAGCGGCATTGTGGAATTTTCTGTGTCGCTGAAAAAAAATGCCGCTCCAGGAGATTATAGCGACAAAAATATTTACGTTAAAAGCAGAGCCGTTATAGATACTGTAAAAATTCCCCTTGCGCTAAACGGCCTGTCTCTGCGAGCAGAAAATTCTGTACGGGTTAACCTTAGGACATCTCTGGGATTATCTCAAAGGGCGTATTATTACGAAGGACCATTTTCTAATTCAGGCCCAATACCGCCCAAAGTCGGGGAACGAACCACTTATACAATATTTTGGGAAGCAGAGAATAGTTCAAATGAAGTAAAAGATGTGACAGTAGAAGCGCCATTGTCAAGGCGCGTGGTATTTGAAGGAAAAGTTTATCCGCAAGATACCCGCCTTAATTACAATTCTTCAACGCATAGCTTATCATGGGATCTGGGTAAGCTCTTACCCGGCGTGGGATCAATAATTCCGGCGAAGACTGTGGCTTTCCATGTATCACTTACGCCGAGTGAAGAAATACGGGGAAATGTTGCCGAGCTTGTAGAGCAGGCCAAAATAAGCGGCACAGATGTATTTGTGAATGAATTCGTCGAATCCTTTGCGTCTTCCATAGACACAAGCTTACCAAATGATGGCGGAATACAATCGGGAGACGGAATCGTGGAGTAAATTTTACTCGATCATTATTGTATTACAATTCGGGGCATGATATTATATAAAAATGGCAAACCAAGCTACAAAAGATTCCATAATTATTTCTAGAAAAACCGTACAGAAATATGGGGGAGTCGTTGTGTTGCCTATAAGGGAATACAAAGACCTTCAGGAGCGCGCCGTACCGACTTACCAGCTATATGGCAAAGAGGCAGAGGAATTAGATAAATTAGTAGAAGAAGGGCTTAGGGACTATAAAGCGGGGAGATGCAAAAAAATTAAGTCTTTGGCTGATTTGGACTAAGTATAAGTTTATGACAATCAGGACTTCTCCTAGATTTGAGAGGAACTATAGAAAGCTTTCTAGCCGTATAAAAGAGCAGGCAAAAAAGAAAGAGAGAATTTTTCGCAAAGACGCCTTTGATACGCGCTTGAAAACACATAAACTTTTGGGATACAAGCAAGATACTTGGGCTTTTTCAATAAATTATTCTTACAGGATAAAATTTACCTTCCTCCGCAATAAGGAGGTTTTATTTTTAGATATCGGCTCGCACGATATTTATAAGTAATAACATAAATAATTTAATGGACAATATAATATCTCTAGCCAAGCGCCGCGGTTTTATTTTTCCCAATTCGTCTATTTATGGGGGTTTTTCCAGTGTCTACGATTATGGGCCGCTTGGAGTAGAGTTAAAAAATAATATTAAGAAAGAATGGTGGCGTTCTATTGTGCAAATGCGTGAAGATGTAGTTGGTGTAGATAGTGCGATTTTGATGTCGCCTAAAGTTTGGGAAGCATCAGGGCATTTGACCGCCGGTTTCGCCGATTCTCTTGTAGAGTGCAAAAGATGCCATGAGAGATTTCGCGCGGATAAAACCCGCGAAGAAGGAGGCGTTAAGGGCGAGGATAAATGTCCGGCGTGCGGCGGCGAGCTTACTGAATCAAAAAAATTTAATTTAATGATGAAGACTCACGTGGGTCCGGTTGAAGACGAAAGCAGTGAGAGCTATCTTCGCGCGGAAACCGCTCAAGGCATTTTTATGAATTATCAGAACATACTTGATACTGCCCGCGTGAAAATTCCATTTGGAATCGCACAGATCGGCAAAGCTTTTCGCAACGAAATTACGCCGGGTAATTTTATTTATCGTATGCGGGAATTTGAGCAGATGGAACTTGAATACTTTATTAAACCACAAGACGCAGAAAAAACCTTTGAATATTGGAAGAGCGAGCGTATGCAATGGTACCTGGACCTTGGCGTAAAAAAAGAAAACTTAAGATTCAGGGAGCACGAAAAAAGTGAGCTCGCGCATTACGCGCGCCGGGCAGTTGATATAGAATATAATTTTCCGTTCGGGTGGAGAGAAATAGAAGGTATCCACGACAGGGGAGATTGGGATTTATCTAATCACGCGAAGCACAGCGGAAAAAACTTAAAGTACGAGGATTATTATCCGTATGTTATAGAAACTTCGGCAGGGGCGGACAGAAGTTTGTTGGTCTTTTTGCTCGACGCGCTAGAGTCTATAGAAGGCGGTCGCCGCGCTGAGCGTGGTTCAAGTCACGCTGAGCGTGACACAAGAGAAAAAGAGCTTGTATTAAAGCTCCATAAAAAACTCTCGCCTATTAAGGCCGCGGTTTTACCGCTCGTAAAAAATAAACCTGAAATAGTTAATAAAGCAAAAGAAGTTTTTAACATACTAAAGCCGCATTTTATAGTTCAGTATGACGAGCAAGGATCTATAGGCAGAAGATACCGCAGGCAAGACGAGATAGGCACCCCCTTGTGCGTAACTATAGACTTTGATAGCATAGAAGACAATTCTGTTACTCTTCGCGATCGAGATACTATGAAGCAGGAACGAGTGAAAATTAGCGAGCTAGTGAAGCACATTCAAAATTAGGAGGTGCCTGCTGTGGCAAAGCACAAAACAGAGTGCTATCCCGCTAGTTACTTAGCGGAGTGTATCGCGACGTTTGTATTCGTATTCATTGGAGCAGGAGTAATATTATCCGCGTCTTACTTTAATAACTTTGACGGCGTTGCGATTGCGGCGGCTCATGGTTTTACGATATTCATAATGGTCGCGGCAACGGCTAATGTTTCCGGCGGGCATATAAATCCTGCTGTTACATGGGCAATGATGCTGCGAGGTGTATTTACTAAAGATTTTTCCATCTTAAATGGTGTGATCTATATACTTGCGCAGGTTGTCGGCGGGGCTTTGGGAGTTTCCGCACTCTCTGTCTTAATGTACTTTGTTCCAGGTGGCAAAGAGGCGGCGGCTGCGGTTAATTATGGAACCCCCGGTCTTGCGGCGAACTTAGATCCTTGGGGCGGATTTTTTCTAGAAATGATCTTTGGGTTTATACTTGTGTTTGTGATTTTGCGAACAGCTGTTGAGCAGAAGCTTTCATGGGCTCCATTTGCTATAGGAATGACAGTATTTGTTCTCGCCCTTTCGGGCGGATCGTACACGGGTGCCGCGATGAACACGGCACGTTGGTTTGGTCCGGCGCTTATATCCGGAACGTGGGATAACGCATGGGTTTACACATTTGCTCCAATGGTCGGAGCAATATTCGCAGTTATAGCCAACGTGTTCATCTCTTTCAAAAAGTCAAACATAAGCCCCGAATAATTAGGGGCCTTTTGTTTATACTGTGATTGACTTGCGCGAGGGAGAAGGATAGTATTATAGTATATTATTAATTTTTAATAACAATGTTTAAGCAAACAAAACAAACAAAAATTATATCGGTTTCTCTGTCCCCCAAAGTTGAAGATAGGCTCGAAAAGTTCGCTGAGAAAAAGGGCAAATCCCGATCTTCGGTAGTTGGGGATGCTCTGCAATACTATTTTTTGCGTCAGGAATTCAATCTGCTTCAGCGGGAGCTTTCAATCCGGGGAAGTATGCTTGGAGTTTTTAAGGAGCAAGACGTGGACAGACTAATACATTCTGTTAGGGAATAAGTCCTGCTTTATGAGGGTAGTTTTCGATACAAATATTTATATTTCCGCTCTCCTTTTTCCCGGAAAATACCCTGAATTTGTTTTGGATAGAGCGTTGCAGGGGGATTTTGATTTGTATATTTCACATTTCGTGCTTGGAGAGTTCCGCAGAATACTGCAGGAAAAGTTCAGACTTTCCCCAAGCCAAATAGAAAAATACTTAAAGCATCTAAATTCGTTTACAACTACTATAAAAACAAAAAGCAATGTTAATGTTGTAAAAAGTAACGTAGATGATAATAGAATTTTGGAACTAGCGCTTGATGCTAAGGCCGCCTATTTAGTATCTGGAGACAAGAAGCATCTATTGACCATTAAGATTTATAAAAATATAAAAATAGTAAGCGCGAAAGAATTTGCGGATTTATTATAATATATTATGCCCACTATAGAATATAAAAAAACAACTTTAAGAAACGGCGTGCGCGTAATAATCGCGCCGATGGAGAATACTAAAGCAGTTACAGTGCTTGTTTTGGTTGGCACCGGATCTAAATATGAAACAAAAAAAATAAACGGCGTTTCGCATTTTCTGGAGCACATGTTTTTCAAGGGAACGGAGAAACGGCCCAGAGCCGTAGACATTAGCTCGCTCCTTGATGGCGTTGGCGGAGAATTTAACGCATTTACGGGCGAGGAGTTTACGGGGTATTATGTAAAGGTAGCCACGGAGCACTTTGATTTAGCGCTTGACGTTGTTTCTGATATTTTACTGCATTCAAAATTTGACGCCAAAGAAATCGACAGAGAAAGAGGGGTGATCATAGAAGAGATAAACATGAACAGCGACAACCCGATGCGCAAGGTTTTTGACGTTTGGGGCGAACTTCTATATGGCGATCAGCCGGCAGGCCGGCCAATCGCGGGCACAAAAGAAACAATGGAGGGGATTTTGCGCGAAGACATCATCGATTATTTTGAAAGGCAATATGTCGGAGATAACATAGTAGTAATAGTAGCGGGAAATACTAAAAATGGACTTGCTTTAAGTAAAATAAAGAAATATTTTTCGCCGCTAAAACACGGGAAGTCATTTGAGAAAGGCAAGGTAGTAGAAATGCAGAAATGCCCATCAGCTCTTTTGTATCAAAAAGAAACAGATCAGACGCATATATGCGCTGGTTTCAGGAGTTTTAACATTTTTGATCCCAAAAAGTATATAGCGCAGAGCATGGCCGTTATTCTGGGGGGAGGCATGAGTTCCAGGATGTTTATAAGCGTGCGTGAAAGAAGAGGGCTTGTTTATTATATTTCAACATCGGCAGATTCCGATACAGATACGGGTTCTATAATTACCCGCGCTGGAGTGGACAACAAAAAAGTAGAAGAGGCGGTAAGGACTATAGTTTCTCAATACAGAAAAATAAAAAAGCAAAAAGTATCTGATTCTGAATTAAAAAAAGCGAAAAATTACATTCGCGGCAAGACTTACCTTGGATTAGAGGCCTCCGATGACGTCGCGGAATTTTTAGGAGGTCAGGAGATTATAGAAAATAACATACTTTCTGTTGAGGAAATATTAAAGCGAATAGATGGTGTTACTGTGAAGGACATTCAGGAAGTCGCTCAAGAAATATTCACGCCGGAGAAAATTAACCTAGCTCTTGTCGGGCCATTCAGTGATAAGGGGAAATTCGAAGAGTTATTAGGAGAGATTAGTAAATAAGTAAGTAAGTGAATAAGTTGTAAGTTTTTCGTACCAACTTACAACTTACAACTTACAACCTACAACTTGAACAAACAAATATTAGATATTTCAACATCGTCAATAATACGTGTATTTGTCGTACTTTTAGTTATTGCCTTTTTGTTTTCAATCTGGCCTATTTTAGCTAATATTTTTTTGGCAATTGTCATTGCCTCTGGTGTAGAGCCCGCGGTAAGGGGATTATCAAAAATTAAAATCCCCAGATTCATTTCAGCGGTTATCATCTATTTGGCAGGTCTTCTAATATTTACATCAGTCTTTTACATGGTTTTGCCCTCACTGATTACCGAAATTAAACAACTTTCTTCAGATGTTCCAGGAAAATATACAGAACTTATTGCGGGGATAGAGCAGTTTTTCGGAAAATCTCCCTCGCCGGCAAATACGCAAGATCAGTTCGGAAATTTTTTCAACGACATTCAAGCTCGAATATCGGGTGAGGCGTCTAATATCTTCGGCTTTATATCCGACCTTTTTGGGAACGTCATGTCTTTTATGCTTGTACTTATCATCTCCTTTTACCTTGTGATTCAAAAAAATGGCATAGAGCGCTTTCTGGAATCTTTTGTGCCGGATCAGCACAAGGAGTACGCGGTAGATTTATGGGAGCGAGTGCAATCAAGACTTGGGCGATGGTTTCAAGTGCAGCTTCTTTTGGGCGTCTTTGTCGGGACATTTATGTTTTTGGCGTTGTGGCTATTGGGCGTAAAGTATGCCCTCACTATAGCTTTTTTGGCAGGGGTTTTGGAAATCATACCGGTAATAGGGCCGATAGTTGCGGGACTTATTACTTTTATTTTGGTTTCTTCCCAGTCTCCGTTATTGGCGCTTGGAGCGATAGCGATATATTTTGGAATTGAGCAGATCCAGCAAAATTTATTGGTGCCGAATTTTTTATCAAAAGCAATCGGGCTTAATCCAGTTTTGATTATTATTGCTCTTCTCGTGGGAGCTCAACTCATGGGTTTTTGGGGAATCGTTCTTGCCCTTCCTATTTCGGTAACCTTACTTGAGTTTCTAAAAGATTTCCGGAAGTGAAACCCTTTCGAAACTTTAGCGCCGCGCCCTTCGTAGCTTTAGCGAAGAAGGGAAGGAGGGTGATTAAAGTATAATAAAGTATAAAGCTACTAAGACAGCTATGACTTGAGTAGACAGGCCGATTCGCAGGGGCGGGAGCCCCTTTTCTTTGTTAAAATGTATTTTTCTATGTAATGCATAGAAGATTTTTAAAAATGAAATAATCCGTCCCTTACTCTTTTTTTTTGTAAATAAAAGAAATGTTAAGCCGTCCGGTAAAATGCCAAAGAATCCCCCCAGCGCCAAGTAAGCAAAATCTATACGGTTCGTGCTTATAAGAATCGCAAAAATTAATACTGCAAAGCCGGTTATTATATCTAAAAAAACTCGCAGCAATATAGGTCTGCAGTATTTTATCCCGCGTATTTTTATTTGTTTTAATGCCTCAACAGAGTATTCCCAGTGAGGAGTTTTATCTAAAATAAAGTGCGATAGAAATGCTAAAATCAGCCCCAATATTGGATTTTGAAATTGCGAAGCAACAGCCGCGCCGACTAATATGTGTGGAGCGAGTAGCATAGCGTATTGTATATTTATAGCACAAAAAACGATTGACCTCCATATTTTTTACTGATATATTGGAAACATGCAAAAATCTTTGCGTTACAATATAATTTTCAGGCAAGAACCCGAAGGCGGGTTTACTGTCATGGTTCCTAGCTTGCCGGGATGTGTTACTTACGGAGAAACTATTGATGAAGCAAAGAAAATGGCAAGTGATGCCATAGGGGCTTATATTGCTAGTCTGGAAAAACACCACGAAGCAATCCCAACAGACGAGGAAAGCTTTTTATTTTCTGCAATTGAGATAAAGCAGCAGCATAGTTTAACGCATGCCTAAACTACCAGTCTTAACTCCGGGAAAACTTATAAAAATTTTAGAAAAACTCGGCTTCCAACTGGATCATTCCACTGGAAGTCATTTTGTATTTTATCACCCCATAAATAGAAGAAGGGCGGTTGTTCCGCGACACGCGAAAGATTTACCGCGCGGCACACTAATGAGTATCATGAAAAGCGCCGATATGACAAAAAAAGAACTTAAGAAATATCTATTGTAATATGCCAAAGAAATTTTATATTACAACCGCAATAGATTATGTGAACGGCCCTCCCCACATTGGCCATGCATTTGAAAAGGTGCAGGCGGATGTTTTGGCGCGGTATAATCGCGCTTTGGGCAATGATGTTTTTTTTCTGACAGGAACAGATGAACACGGGGCAAAGATTGTGAGATCCGCAGAAAGGGCAGGTGTTCCCGTTAAAGAATTTGTAGATTTAAATTCAAAAAAATTTCAAGAATTAACAAGAGTATTAAACATATCAAACGACTATTTTGTACGAACCAGTGATAGGGAGATACACTGGCCAGCGGTTGAGAAAATGTGGCGAGAACTTGAGAAAAGCGGCGATATATATAAAAAAATATATAAGGGGTTATATTGCGTGGGCCACGAAGCTTTTATTACAGAAAAAGATCTGGTGGATAATAAATGTGATATCCATAAAACACAGCCGGAGATAGTAGATGAAGAGAATTATTTTTTCAGGCTGTCAAAATACACAGAAAAAATAAAACAAAAAATAAAGTCGGGAGAATTTAAGATTGTCCCGGAATCTGCTAAAAATGAAATTTTGAAACTCGCGGAAAAGGGCTTTGAAGATGTAAGTTTTTCCCGCCCAAGCAAAGATTTAAGCTGGGGAGTGCCTGTACCGGGCGATCCCTCGGCCACGATCTATGTGTGGGGCGACGCGCTGGTGAATTATCTCTCGGCGATAGGTTACGGTTTTGAGAGTTCCAAGTTGGGAGCTTCCCGCCAAAGGCGGGCGGCAAGTTTCAAGAAATACTGGCCCGCGGATGTTCAGGTAATAGGCAAAGATATACTAAGATTCCACGCGGCAGTCTGGCCCGGTATGCTGCTTTCCGTAGGACTGCCGTTGCCAAAAACTTTATTCGCGCATGGCTTTATAAGCGTTGGGGGAGAGAAGATGTCCAAGTCGCTTGGCAACGTGGTTGACCCGTTTGAGCTTATTGGGAAGTATGGCGCCGATGCCGTCCGGTATTATTTATTACGCGAGATTCCCTCAACTCGGGACGGGGATTTTACTAATGAAAGATTTTTGGAGCGCTACAAGGCCGATCTTGCGAAGG
>Ga0114945_10001409_pt1 | contig 14971 bp, 11 predicted proteins | sample OV2TP3_FD_87194 | JGI IMG/M metagenome (GOLD analysis project Ga0114945, IMG submission 87194) | Hot spring microbial communities from Beatty, Nevada to study Microbial Dark Matter (Phase II) - OV2 TP3 | ecosystem: Environmental > Aquatic > Thermal springs > Hot (42-90C) | place: USA: Beatty... | reverse complement strand
GACGGCCGCCGCTCCATCGCCACCCGCTTCTCCGGCCCCTCGCCCTTCCAGGGCGAGAACGAAACCGACACCCTCATCACCGTCCGCGTCCCCCAGGGCCTCTTCTTCGCCCTTTTCGTTGTCCCCGACGCCGACTACCGCAACTACCAGCCCGCCTTCGCCCAGATGCTCGACTCCGTCAGATTTCGCTAGATCGTTGAACCGTTGATTCGTTGATCCGGGCGCGGCAGCCACACCCCAGACCGGTTCAACAGTTCAACCAACCAACGATTAGTGCTTCAGGCTGTTGCAAGGCGGGTCAACCCTTTAGGGTTGACATTCCCGGCCGGGGAAATGTGGGCTTTAGCCCCTGAGGATTCCTTTCAGAAACTCCGATACAACCGTTCAGCCCAGCGGCCCCTGCCGCTGGGATCGGTTCCGGCGAGAGAGCCATGTTGAGACGCTCAGGTACGTGAATAGGAAAACCAGTAGGCTGGCCGCAGTACAGAGCCATTTGTCCTCAACTTCTGCGAGTCTCTCCAGAAGGAGATAGGTGATTCCTCCAGCCGCTGCACCGGGATAGAGCCCAACCCAGTCCCGCCACGAGTGTTTCAACTCTTGGGTCTTGCTCATCGATTCTCTGACATCTAGTCAGCAGCCTCCCTCGGGGGAGAGGGCTTCCACCGCAGAACCGGCTTGCGGTTCGCTGTCACTTCATCGAGCCGGCGCACGCGCGTCGTGTGCGGCGCCGTCTTCACAAGCTGCGGGTCGGACTCGGTCTCGCGGGCAATGGCACGCATGGCTTCGATAAACAAATCGAGCTCCTCTCGACTCTCGCTCTCCGTCGGCTCGATCATCAGCGCCCCGTGCACAATCAACGGAAACGCCACCGTGTACGGATGAAACCCGTAATCAATCAGCCGCTTGGCGATGTCCACCGTGCTCACGCCGTTCTTCGCCTGGCGCTTGTCGCTGAAAACACACTCGTGCAGCGACGGCGTCGAGTACGGCAGCTCGTACACATCCTCCAGCTTCTTCCGGATGTAGTTCGAGTTCAGCACCGCGTCCCGCGTCGTCTGCAGAATCCCCTCCGGCCCGTTGGCCAGGATGTAGGCCAGCGCCCGCACCAGCACCCCGAAGTTGCCCACAAACGCCCGCACCCGCCCGATGGACTGCGGCCGGTCGTAGCTCAGCCGCAGCTTTCCACCCGCTTCTTCCACCACCGGCACCGGCAGGAACGGCTCCAGGAACTTCTTCACGCCCACGGGCCCCGCCCCCGGCCCGCCGCCCCCGTGCGGCGTCGAAAACGTCTTGTGCAGGTTCAGGTGCAGGATGTCGACGCCGAAGTCGCCCGGCCGCGTCACCCCCGCCAGCGCGTTCATGTTGGCGCCGTCCATGTAGAGCAGCGCGCCATGCTCATGCACGATGTCGGCGATCTTGTGAATCTTGTCCTCGAAAATCCCCAGCGTATTGGGATTGGTGAGCATCAGCGCGGCCACCTTGTCGCCCATGTGCTGCCGCAGCGAGTCGAGGTCCAGCCGCCCGTCCTTCCACGACTTCACGTTCTCCACCCGGTAGCCCGCAATCGCCGCCGTCGCCGGGTTGGTCCCGTGCGCCGAGTCCGGCACCAGCACGACCTCGCGCGGGTTGCCGCGGCTCTGGTGCCACGCCCGCGTCATCAGCACGCCGGTCAGCTCCCCGTGCGCCCCCGCCGCCGGCTGCAGCGTAATCGCGTCCATTCCGGTGATTTCCAGCAGGCACCGCGACAGCAGTTGCATCACCTTCAGGCAGCCCTGGCTGACGTCGTCGGGCTGCATCGGGTGCTCGGTCGCCAGCCCGGACAAGCGCGCCGCCGCTTCGTTCACCCGCGGGTTGTACTTCATCGTGCACGACCCCAGCGGATACATCCCCGTGTCCACGCCGTAGTTCCACGTCGAGAGCCGCGTGAAGTGCCGGATGATTTCGATCTCGCTCACCTCGGGGAATCCTTCAATCTCGCTCCGCACCTGTGCTGCGCCCAGCGCCTTGGCCGCCTCCACCGCCGGAACGTCCAGTGCCGGCAGCGCGTAGCCGCGCTTCCCCGGGGCGCTCTTCTCAAAGAGCAGCCCTTCGCTCTGGGTGACATGTGAGCGAGCCTTGCTGGTCTTGTCGGTCATTTGATCCCGATGCTGTGCCTCGTGGTGATGTATTTGGTACCAGGTACCTGGTACCCGGTACTTAGCCTTTCAGCGCGATCGTGAATGCCTCCACCACTCGATCCAACTCAGCCTTCTTGGCTGTCTCGGTTACACAGAGCACCAGCGCATTCTTCATCTCCGGATACCACCGCCCCAACTCCACTCCCGCCAGAATCTCCTGCTCGCGCAGCTTGCGGTGCACCTCCGCGGCGTCTTTGTCTACTTGAATCGCGAACTCATTGAAGAACGGGGCGGGGAACACCCGCGTCAACCCCGGCAGCTTCCCCAGCTCCTCGGCCAGATAATGCGCCTTGGCCAGGTTCTGCTCCGCCAGCTCCCGCAGCCCCTGCTTGCCGTAGATGGACAGAAAGATGGTCACCGCCAGCGCGCACAACGCCTGGTTGGTGCAGATGTTCGAGGTCGCCTTCTCCCGCCGAATGTGCTGCTCGCGCGTCGAAAGTGTCAGCACGAACCCGCGCCGGCCCTCGCTGTCGGTCGTCTGCCCGGCCAACCGCCCCGGCAGACTGCGCACGAACTTCTCCTTGCTCGCGATAACGCCGGCGTACGGCCCGCCGTAGCTCGGCGCCAGCCCAAACCCTTGCGACTCCATCGCCACGATGTCGGCCTCCGCCGGCGGCCGCAGCAGACCCAGCGACACCGGCTCGGTGATGACGCTGATGAGCAGCGCCCCGTGCTTGTGGGCCGCCTCCGCCATGGCGGGAATGTCTTCGATGCAGCCGAAGAAGTTCGGCGACTGCACCGCCACCGCTGCCGTTTGGTCGTTCAAGGCCGCCCCCAGCGCCGCCGCATCCACCTGCCCGCTCTTTGCGTTCGGAATCTCAACCACCTCGATGCCCTGGCTCCGAGCGTACGTTCGCAGCACTTCGCGGTACTCCGGATGCACGCTCCGCGTCACCAGCACGCGCCGCCGGCCATTGATGCGCACCGCCATTATCGCCGCCTCCGGCAGCGCGGTCGAGCCGTCGTACATCGAGGCGTTCGCGACCTCCTGCCCGGTCAACTGGCACATCAGGGTCTGGAATTCAAAGATGGCCTGCAGCGTTCCCTGGGAAATCTCGGCCTGATACGGCGTGTAGGCCGTGAACCACTCCCCGCGCGAAATCAGCGCGTCCACCACCACTGGCCGGAAGTGGTCGTAGGCCCCCGCGCCCAGCAAGCGCACGCAGTTGCAGGCGTTCTCGGCCCCGCGCGCGCGGAAGTAGTCCAGGATCTCGTACTCTGACATCGCCGCGGGAATCTGGAGCGGCCGCTTCAGCCGCAGGTCGTCGGCGATGCAGCCGAACAGGTCTTCGATGGAGGAGCAGCCGAGCTCCGACAACATCTGCGCCCGCTCGGCGTCCGACTTCGGCAGGTAGCGCACTGGTTGCCTCGTCAGGGCCGGGCTTCAGCCCGGCCGTTCGAGTCAGCAAGAAAAACAGGGGCTTTAGCCCCTGAGGTCAGTCTCTGAGTCATTGTCCCTTGTTAGTCGCCGCTGTCTTCCGCGGCAATGAACTGCTCGTACTGTTGCGCGGTCAGCAGCGCGTCGAGCTCTTTGGGGTTGTCGAGCTTGAGCTTGATGAGCCAAGCGCCACCGTGCGGGTCCTGGTTGAGCAGCTCAGGCTTCTCGGCGAGTTGCGAGTTGACCTCCATCACCGTCCCCGCGGCCGGGCAGTAGAGGTCGGAGACCGCCTTTACCGACTCCACCGTGCCGAACGACTCCATCGCCGCCAGCTTCCTTCCCACTGCCGGCAGCTCGACAAAAACGATGTCGCCCAGCTTCTCCTGTGCGTGGTGCGTGATGCCGACAACACCCGCGCCGCCGTCGGCCTTGATCCACTCGTGCTCTTTGGTGTAGCGGAACTCCTTCGGATAGTCAGCCATGGTTTCCTCGTCCGGCTCCGCGCGGGCTACGGGCGGGGCCGTTTGTAGAACGGCAGCGGTACGATTTCCGCCGGCACCCGCTGGCTGCGGATGCCGATTTCAATCTGCGTGCCGGGCGTTGCGGACGCCACGGGCACGTAGGCCATGCCGATGTTTTTCTGCAGGAACGGCGCCGGCGAGCCCGAGGTGACGCGCCCGGCCTCGCCGCCGTCGACGAACACTGGGTAGGCGTCGCGAGCGATGCCGCGCCCGCGCATCTCGAACCCCACCAGCTTGCGTTCCAGCCCGCGTTCTTTTTGCGCCGCCAGGGCCGCGCGCCCGGTGAACTCGCCCTTGTCCATCTTGCAAATCCAACCCAGGCCCGCCTCCCACACCGTGGTGGTGTCGTCGATTTCGTGGCCGTAGAGGCAGAACCCAGCCTCCAGCCGCAGCGTGTTGCGCGCGCCCAGCCCAGCCGGAATCAGCCCATGTGGCTTGCCGGCTTCCAGCAGACCGCTCCACATCTTCTCTGAATGCTCCGGGGAAAAGTAGAGCTCGAATCCGTCCTCGCCCGTGTAGCCCGTGCGCGCGATGAGGCAGTCCACGCCCATTACCTGACCGAAGGTGAAGCGGTAGTACTTGATGGCGCTGAGGTCGACGGGCGTCAGCGGCTGCAGAATCGCTTGCGCCTTCGGCCCCTGCACCGCCAGCTGGGTGTAGCTGTCGCCGCTGTCGATGACCTCGGCGTTGGACCGGTTCTGCCCGCGGATGTGCTCGTAGTCTTTCTCGCGGTTGGCGGCGTTCACGCAGAAAAAGTAGTGCGTGTCGGAGAATTTGTGCACGATGACATCGTCGACGAACGTCCCCTGATCGGTCAGCAGCCCGGAGTACTGCGCCTGCCCGACCACCAGCTTCGAGGCATCATTCGAGGTGACCTGCTGCACCAGCTTCGAAGCCTCGCCGCCGCGGATTTCGATCTCCCCCATGTGGCTGACATCGAACAACCCGCAGCCGGTGCGAACGGCCAGATGCTCCTGGATGATGCCGGTGTACTCCACCGGCATGTCCCAGCCGCCGAACCCCACCATCTTCGCGCCCGCGGCGCGGTGGACGTTGTTGAGCGCGGTCTTGCGCAGAGAAGTTGCGGTCTCAGTCGCCAAGTGAGTCCTCGTTCAGGGCGGAAAAGAAAAACTAACACACGCTCCCAGGAGGGTCAAGGCAGCGCCAGAGGTCGCGCGCAGACTACGACGGGTTCTTCCGTACCTCGAGAGGAACGTCGATGCGCCCAAGGCCCCCGCTGAGGTTGTCGCGCACCAGCAGCTTGAGCGAGTAGGAGCCCGGCGGCACGCTCAACTCCAGCTTGTACGGAAGGCCCTGGTTCAGCACGCGGGCGAAGATCTCGGCTGGAAACTCGAAGTCGAGCCGCTGGCTGGCGCTGGCGGCCAGGTGGCTCTCGGCGTCAATGGCCGCCGCCAGCAGGTCGAGGCTCACGTGGCGTTTTCCGTCCGGGGTTTCGCGGGCTTCGACGGTCGCGAGATCAACCACGAACTCTGCGGTCACCGCCGCGGGATCGCCCGGCGCCGGCGGAGCGACGCGGCTCTGGAACGCCACCGCAGTGGCCGGCAGCGGGCTGGCCAGCGCTGCCATCACCTCCTGAGTTTCCTCCTCCGGGGACCGCTCGGCGCGAGGCGCCGGGTCGTCGGCTTGGTAGCCGCGGCGGTGCCGCACCTGCAAGCCCTTGCGCGCCAGTCGGACTTCAATCTTGTGGAACTTCCCGTCTTCGCGGGCGGCGGGGTAGTAGCCCAGCGTGTAGTACTGCGCACCGTCGGCCACCGCCTCGTTGACGGCGGCGCCGATGTCGCTCCGGTTGGTGAAGGCGCGCCCGCCGGAGTCTTCGGCAATTTCCTTCAAGCTCACGTGCGAGCTCTGCACCTGCCAGCGGCTGCTGGCCCCGCGCTCGTGCGTTGAATAGGGGCCGGTCTGCTGCGTCATGGCCACGATGTCGGCGCGCCCGGGGATGTTGCCGCCCTCGAAGTCGGGCGAGTAGCCGAGCAGGCCGCGTGGGTCGATCGGATAGACGGCCACCTGCGCCGCCGTCAGCAGCCGCGAGGCGTCCTCCATCTGCCGGCCATAGTTGCGCGCGAACTCGGCGTGCTTCGATTGCTCGGCCAGAATCGCCACCGGGAAGCCGGCGGAAACCCAGACGAGGTTCTTGCGCCCGGGATAGCCGGCGACAGCCTGGGCGATGGCCGTGAGCGCGCTGAGCGTCTGCTTCACGCGCGCGTCCGCCGACGCCCCCAGCATCACCATGTTCATCCGCTCCGGGATGCCGAAGTGCCGCTCGGCGGTGGGAACATTGCGGATGGCTTCCGGCGCCACCTGGAAGGGACTGGCCGCGATGAGCGCGGCGGAGTCCTGGACCTTGGCACGTTCGGCGGCGGCGCGCAGCTTCTCCGGGTCGGTGGTGAAGTCCTGCAACACGTAGAGCCGGTCGGTCAGCACCAGCAACGCCGTGCGCTGCTCCGGCCGGAAGTCGGTTTGGACGTACTTGATGATGTGGTCGCGCGCCTGCGCCTGGTCCACCGCGGTGGTGTTGAGGAAGTCGAGCAGGATGATGTTAAGCGGCCCGCCCGCCGCCAGAGCGTTCGCCCGGTTGCTGTGGACGTGGGGAGGAAGGGCCGCGGCCTCGGCTGCAGCGTCCTCGCCGGGTTGCTCAAAGGTGAAGACGGAAATCGGCTGCGGCTTGCCGTCCTCGAGCAGCGTGAAGTCTTCGCGCGTGAGTTCGGTGACCGGACGGCCGTCCTTGTCGGTGACGATGACGTCCACCAGCACCAGCCGCGTCGTCACCCGCACCGTGCCCGCCGCCGTCGGCGCTTGCTGCCCCAAGAGCGACACCGCTCCCGCGCAGAGAATAACCGCCACGGCAGCGCACGTCAGCAAGCTCCGCAGCCGCACTCCTCTCCTCCTCACCGCGACTTGTCTACGCAACCCCATGATACGTTTCATTCAGATGCCGCGAAAGCCCCCGCCGGGGCTACCGGAGCTGGGCGCTCGGCTCCGTTGGCGGCTCTCTTGACTGCGAGGAGGGGTGCTGTTAGGCTGAAACCAGCCCAAAACGGGAGGCGAAACGACTACCCCGGGTAGATGAGACGCACCGTAAAGATTACCTCGGAAATCGAACCGCTGTTCGGGACTCTGGACGAAAACCTCAAGCTGTTCGAATCTGTCCTCAAAGTCACCACCCACCTGCAGGACGAAGCCCTGGAGCTGGAGGGCGAGGCGGCCAACGTCGAGCGCGCCGAGCGCTTCCTGCGCGACTACATGACCCTGTCGAAGGAGGGCCACGCCTTCGGCAACGGCGAGGTGGCGAGCCTGCTGCGCATCGTCGAGCAAGACCCCAACGCCTCTCTGCGCGAGCTGGTGGAAGCGCCGCGCCCGCGCCTGTTCGGCAAGAAGGCGGTCACCCCCAAAAGCCCCAACCAACGCGCCTACATGGAGGCCATCGAGGCGCGCGACATGGTTTTCGCCATCGGCCCCGGCGGCACCGGCAAGACCTACTTGGCGGTGGCGATGGCGGTTTCCGCATTGCTCACCAAGAAGGTCGACCGCATCATCCTGGTGCGCCCCGCGGTCGAGGCCGGCGAGCGGCTCGGGTATCTCCCCGGCACGCTGCAGGAAAAAGTCGACCCCTACATGCGCCCGCTCTATGACGCGCTCTACGACCTGCTCGAGCCCGACAAGCTCAGCCGCTACCTCGAGAAGGGAATCATCGAAGTCGCCCCGCTGGCCTTCATGCGCGGCCGCACGCTCAACAGCAGCTTCGTCATCCTCGACGAAGCCCAGAACACCACCAGCGAGCAGATGAAGATGTTTCTGACGCGCCTCGGGTTCAGCTCCAAGGCCGTCATTACGGGCGACGTCACCCAGATTGATTTGCCCCCGGCACGCCGCTCCGGGCTGATTGAGGCGCTGGACGTGGTCGGCCACATCCCCGGCATCTCCATGATCCGCTTCAACGAGCGCGACGTCGTCCGCCACACCTTGGTGCAGCAGATCATCAAGGCCTACGAAAATTACGAGACCGAGCAGGCGGCGCGCCCGCTGGCCGTCCGCAACCACCGCAACGACGACGAGTAGTGGGCCCGGCAACATGCTCACCAACCGACAACGCGGAGTTTCCATTGACACCGAGGAGCTGGAAGCGTTTCGCCGGCGCCTGAGCCGCGTCACCGGTGCGGCTGCGGAGAGCTTCAGCGTCGCGCTGGTGAGCGATCGGCGCATCGCTGCCCTCAACCGGCGCTACCGCGGCCAGCCGCGGCCCACCGATGTCCTCTCCTTTCCCGCCGGCGGCAACGGCTACCTGGGCGATGTGGTAATCTCCGCCCCGGCCGCCCGACGCCACGCGCGCCGCTTCCGGCACAGCCTGGAGGAGGAGATCAAGCTGCTCATGCTCCACGGGCTGCTGCACCTGATGGGCTACGACCACGAAACCGACAACGGGCGCATGAACCGGCGCGAGCACGCCCTGCGCCGCCGGCTGGGGCTGGAGTAGCCATGCTGGAAATCCTGCTGCACACGCTGGTCATCACCGTCCTCACCCTGGCGCTGGCGCTGTTCAGCTACGTCTACCGCCTCTACCAGGAGAAGGGCCGGCAGGCCACGCGCCGCGTGCGCGTGCACCTCGAGTACTTCCACACCAAGATCGCCCCGCGGCTGAAGATGGACCGGCGTCGCGCCATGCAGACGTTTTCGCTGCTGGCCCAGCTCACGCTGGTCGTCACGGCCCTGGCCATCGGCTTCGCCGCCGAGACGTTTTCGAAGAGCGCCGCCCGCGCGGTGTTTGAAACGGCGTTTTTCGTCGTGCTGGAAATCATCCTGGTGTACCAGTTCATCCCCTACATGCTGGTGACGCGGACGATGGGCAGGTGGCTGGGGCCGATGACGCCTGTCCTGCGAGTGTTCGGCTACCTGGTCCTGCCCCTCATCGCCCTCTACGAGTTTTTCGTTTCGCTGCTGCACCTGGCGGAGCCGCTGGAGGAGGAGCCGGCGGAGCAGAAAGCCGGGCAAGCCATCGAAGAGCTGGTCGAGGTGGGCCAGGAGCGCGGGCTGCTGGAGAAGGAAGACATTCCCCTCATCGCCTCGGTGCTCCAGTTCGCCGACAAGACGGCGCGCGAGGTGATGACCCCGCGGCCGGAAATCGTCGGCATCCCGCAGAGCGGGACGCTGGCCGAGCTGCGGCAGATCCTCCGCGAGAAGCACCTCTCCCGCATCGTGGTGCACGGCGAGGCCCTGGACGACGTCAAGGGCGTGGTCACCGCCCGCAGCCTGCTCGAAGTGCCGGAATCGGAGCTGGCCCAGCGGCGCGTGGCCGAGCTGACCCGGCCGGTACTGTGCATCCCCGAGACCAAGCCGGTGGTCGAGCTCATCCGCGATCTGCAGCGCGAGATGCAGCAGATGGCGATCGTAGTGGACGAATACGGCGGCGTGGTCGGCCTCCTGACCCTCGACGACCTCTCGGAGGAAATCCTGGGCGAGATCAACGACGCTGACCAGGTGCGCCGCGCCGAAGTGGTCAAGGAATCCGACTCCAGTTTCCTGGTGCGCGGCGGCGTCGAGCTGGAAAAGCTGGAGATTGCCCTGGCTCTTCCCATGGAGCGCCACAACGCCTCCACCTTCGCCGGCCTGGTGCACAACTGGTTCGGCTATGTGCCCAAGCCGGGCGAGACCATCACGCGCGACGGCCTGCGGGTCGAAGTGCTCGAAGCCACGCCGCGGCGCGTGGTGCGGCTGCGCGTCGCCAAGCTGCCGCCGCCGGCGGAGGCGACTGCGGCAGGCAAGAAGGGAACGCGCGCCAGCCGCGCCCGATGAGTTTTCGCTCGGGCTACGTCACCCTGCTGGGCCGGCCCAACACCGGCAAGTCTACCCTGGTGAACGCGCTGGTGGGCGAGAAGGTGGCCATCGTCTCTTCGCGCCCGCAGACCACACGCACCCGCATCCAGGCGGTGCTCCACCGCGAGGACGCACAGGTGGTTTTTCTCGACACGCCTGGCGTCCACAACCCCCGCACGCGCATGAACCAGGAGATGATGCGCGCCGTGCGCGACGCGCTCGAAGGGGTCGACCTGCTGCTGGTGCTGGTCGATGCCAGCCGCCCCACCAATGAAGAAGACGAAATGACGGTGGAGATTGCGCGGAAGTTCTCGGGGCCGAGCCTCTTGGTCCTGAACAAAATTGACGTGGTTCGCAAGGAGGTGCTGCTGCCACTCATCGAGCGCTTCCGGCGGATGCACGACTTCCTCGAGTTCATCCCCGTGTCGGCGCTACGGGGCGAGAACCTCGACCTGTTGGAGCGCAAGATTGTTGAAAACCTGCCGGAGGGGCCGGCATTGTTCCCCGAAGACACCTTCACCGACCAGCCGGTGCGCTTCCTGGCGGCGGAGCTCATCCGCGAAAAGGTTCTCCACGAGACCCGCGAGGAAGTCCCCTACGCCACGACTGTGGTGGTGGAGAACTTTGAAGAGCCCCAGCAGGAAGGACCGGCGGGATTGGCCCGAATCCGCGCCGTCATCCTGGTGGAGCGGGAAGGGCAGAAGGGCATCCTCATCGGCGCCAAGGGACAGCGGTTGAAGAAGGTTGGCCAGGAGGCGCGCGAGGAGCTGGAGGCGCTGTTGGGCTGCCGGGTTTTCCTCGAGCTCTTCGTCAAAGCCCAGCCCGACTGGCGCGAACACCCCGGCGTCGAGCGTCTCATTGATTGGCGCAAGGAGATGGAAGGGTAGGGCAGGGGCTCGCCCCCTGCCGCTCCTCTCATCCGGTCTTGCGGGGGGCGATGCCGAGCGCCTTCATCTTGCGGTGGAGGTGAGAGCGCTCGAGGCCGATGGCAGCGGCGGTCTTGGTCACGTTCCAGGCGTTTTCTTCGAGCTTGCTCAGAATGAACTCGCGTTCGGTGCGCTCGCGAGCTTCCTGGAGCGTGCCGGCGGCGGTTGGCAGCGTGCGCCCGCGGAAGAGCTCCGGGGGCAGGTGGCGCGACTCGATGCGCTCGCCCGGAACCATGATGACCAATCGCTCGACCAGATTCTTCAGCTCCCGTACGTTTCCCGGCCACGAGTAGCTCTCCAGAACCTGCCGCGCGTCTGGCGCCAGCTCTTTCTTGCGGCGCCCGTAGGCGGTCGCGAATTCCCCCAGAAAAAAGTCGGCCAGTTGGGGTATGTCCTCAACCCGCTCGCGCAGCGGCGGCACGTAAAAGGGAATCACGTTGAGACGGAAGAACAAGTCTTCGCGGAAGCGGTTGGCGGCGATTTCCTCTTCCAGGTCCTTGTTGGTGGCGGCGAGCACGCGCACGTCGACCTGCACGGGCGCGGAGCCGATGGGCTCAAAGCGCTGCTCTTCCAGCACGCGCAAGACTTTGGCCTGGGTGCGCAGGCTCATGTCGCCGACTTCGTCGAGGAAGATGGTGCCCTCGTCGGCCAGGCGGAACTTGCCGCGCTTGTCCTCGCTGGCCCCGGTGTAGGAGCCCTTGCGGTGGCCAAAGAGCTCGCTCTCGATGAGCTCCTCGGGGATGGCGGCGCAGTTGACCTCGACGAACGGCCGTGCGGCGCGCAGCGAGCCGGCGTGCAGCGCGCGCGCCACCAGCTCCTTGCCGGTGCCGCTCTCGCCGTAGATGAGCACGCGGCTGTTGGTGGGGGCAGTGAGCGCGAGTTGCTGGCGCAAGGCCTTCATGGGCACGCTCTCGCCGATGATGCGATAGCGGGCGCGGAGCTGGTCGCGCAGCTCCCGGTTTTCTTCGGCGAGGCGCAACTGGTCGAGCGCGTGCCGCACGAGCAGGACCGTGCGCTCCATCGCGAGCGGCTTCTCGATGAAGTCGAAGGCCCCCAGCTTGGTGCCCTTGACCGCGGTCTCGATGGTGGCGTGGCCGGAGATAAGGATGACCGCGGGGGCAGTGTCGCGCTCTTTGAGCCGGCGCAGGACTTCGAGGCCGTCCATACCCGGCAGCCAGACGTCGAGCAGCAACAGGTCGAAGGGGTTCTTCTCCACCGCCTTCAGACACTCTTCGCCGCTGGCCACCGCCTCGGCCGCCCAGCCTTCCTCGCGCAGGATGTCCACCAGCGCGCTGCGGATGCCGGCCTCGTCGTCCACCACCAGGATGGAGTGAGGGTTCATGGTGTTTCCGCGCTCGCGGGCGCTTCCGTTGGGAGCTCGATGATAAAGCGGGCGCCGGCGGGCTGGTTGTCCTCGACGCGGATGCGGCCGCGGTGCTCGGCCACGATGCGGCTGACGATGGCCAGCCCCAGCCCCATGCCGTCGGACTTGGTAGAGAAGAACGGCAGGAAAAGCCGCTCTTTGTTCTCCGGCGAGATTCCCGGGCCGGTATCGCTGACGCTGAGCTCAACGGCGGCGTGGGGCGCCAGCGAGCGCGTGCGGACGAGAATCTCCTTGTTGGAGGCTCCCGACACCGCTTCCTTCGCATTCTCAATCAGGTTGATGAGCACGCGGCGAAGCAATCCCGGGTCGGCAGGGACAGGCGGGAGGTCGGGCGCCAGCTCGGCGCTCAACTGGATGCCGTTCATGGACTCGGAGTAGAGCGCCAGCGTGCCCTCCACCACGTCGTTCATGCGCGTGGGCACGGGCGCGGCCATGGGGAAGCGCGCGAAGCGGGAGAACTCGTCCACCAGCGATTTCAGGCTGTGGACCTCCTGGGTGATGAGCCCGGCGCACTGGGCGATGAGCCCGCGGAAGCGCTCGCGCTCGGCCGGGTCGACCTCCTCGGCGTGCTCGAGGTAGCGGCGAATGCGATCGGCGCTGAGCTGGATGGGCGTGAGGGGGTTCTTGATCTCGTGGGCGATGCGCTGCGCCACCTCCTGCCAGGCGGCAGCCTTCTGCGCCTTGAACAGGTCGGTCAAATCGTCGAGCACCAGCACGAAGCCTTCACCCGGCCCTCCGCGCAGCGCCGAGATGCTGACAGCCATATGCGCGATGCGGTCGGGGAAGCGCAAGTCCATGGGCGCAGCCGCGTAGCCGGCGCGGGCGGCGTCTTGGAAGAGCGCCTGGCAGGCGTGGGCGGTTTCTTCTCCGAGGCAGGCTTCGAGCGTTGTGCCCTCGGCCAGGGGATGGCCGAGCAGTTGCCGGGCGGTCGGGTTGGCGCCAAGCAGCCTTCGGTCGGCGCTCAGCGTCAGCACGCCGGTGGGGATGCTCTCCAGGATGGCCTCCATCCAGCGGCGGCGCGCGCGCAGCTCGGTGACCGCCTGCTCCAGGCTGCGGCGGCTCTCCCCGAGCTGAGCCGTCATCTGGTTGAAGGAGTCCACCAGCGTGGCCAGCTCGTCGCGCGCCGGGACTTCGACCCGGTAGTCGAAGTTGCCGCGCGAAACCTCTTCGGTGGCCACCGCCAGCGCCTGGATGGGAATGGTGACCTGCTTGGAGAGATAGAGCGCGGTCCACGTGGTGGCCAGGAGCAGCAAGATGGTGATGAGGCCGAGGGTCAGCACCGCCTGCCAGCGGTAGGCTTTGCTCTCGCGGGTGACGGCGTCGTAAGCGCGGGAATGTTCATCGATGCGCGCCGCCGTGGCCAACACTTCCGACGGCATGCGCCGCGCCACTACAACGGCGCCTCGCGGCTCTCCGCGCGCCGACGGCAGCGGAGCGCGCGCCAGGACATAGGCGCTGCCGGGTTGGGTTTCGACCCGACGCGGCTCGCCTGCGCGCAGGTCAGGCAGATGATGGCTGAAATCGGCGCCGGTGCCGGGGGCGGGGTAGGAAGCCACGACGCGGCCCTGTGGGTCGAGAACCACCGCCCAGGCCAGCTCTCGCCGGCGTGCGAAGCGAGCGAGCGAATCCTCGATGGCCGCGTCCGGAGAACTTACCTGCGGGGCCAGCTCGGGGTTTTCGGCCAGCAACTGCGCCAGCTCCAGCGTGTGCCGCTCGTGCTCGCTCAGGATGTGGGAGACGAGCGAGGCGGCGTCGTCGCGGACGATTTCCAGCGGGCGCGGAAACCACTTGGCCAGCGTGCGGTTGACCAGCGCGTAGCTGATGAAGAACAGCGCCACCACCGGCAGCAGGGAAACCGCCAGCGCCCCGGCGACCATCTTGGTCTTGAAGGTGCTTCCCAGCACCCGCCGCCGCTCGGTGTAGAGCCGCGCCAGGTAGCGCGTCAGCACCAGGCCGTAAAGGATAAAGGCCAGAAAGGTGAGGCCGGAGAAAAGGTAGAGCAGGATGACTTCCGCGGGCTCATCCGGCTGCAGGAAGGGGACGTTGATGGAGCCGAGGATGAAGACCACGCCGAGCAGGAGCACGAAGCCCACCGCGAGCAGCGTCCAGCGCAGGCGGCGCGAACGCTCAGGCATGGGCCGCCTCCAACTCAGGCCCGAGCGGGCAGGCCGAGCAATCCGGGTTGCGGTTGTGGCAGTAGTTCTTCCCAACGGCGACCAGCAGCGCGTGATATTCGTTGAACAGCTTGGCCTCCGCCGGAAGATGGCGGTGGAAGAAACCTTGCAGCTCCGCGTAGGAGGCGCCGGCGGGCGCGAGTCCGTGGCGCGCGAGGACGCGGCGGGTGTAGGCGTCGATGACAAAGACCGGCCGGTGGGCGGCGTAGAGAAGAATCGAGTCCGCGGTCTCCGGGCCGATACCACGCAGCGCGAGCAACTCCTCGCGCAGCTTGTCGGTCGGACGCCCGAGCAAACGGCCGAGCGAGCCGCGATAGTGATTGTTCAGATGGTGGAGAAAGCTGCGGACGGCGCGCGACTTCTGCCGGAAGTAGCCCGAGGGCCGCAGCAGACGTGCCAGCTTGGGCGCCGGCACCCGGGCCAGCCTGGCCGGCGAGAGGCCGGCTTCGCGGCGCAGGTTGCCGAAGGCCTTTTCGACATTGCTCCAGGCGGTGTTCTGCGTCAGCAGCGCGCCGAGAATCACCTCGAAGCGCGTGCGCCCGGGCCACCAGTGCTGCGGGCCGAAACGCCGGTAGAGCCGTT
>Ga0114945_10001407_pt1 | contig 14976 bp, 21 predicted proteins | sample OV2TP3_FD_87194 | JGI IMG/M metagenome (GOLD analysis project Ga0114945, IMG submission 87194) | Hot spring microbial communities from Beatty, Nevada to study Microbial Dark Matter (Phase II) - OV2 TP3 | ecosystem: Environmental > Aquatic > Thermal springs > Hot (42-90C) | place: USA: Beatty... | reverse complement strand
GATCCACTAAATAATGCATCAATGCCCCTATACATCTCTTCTACTCTGCAATTATCCTCACTAAAGAACAAGACTACAGCTTCCTCATCACATTCTTCTAGCTTGCAGACTTTGGCTTTAACTTCCATTTTCTATTGAAGAAACTTGTTTAAGTATTTTTTTAGTTTTCTCTTTTTCAACTATAAGAGTATCTCCCATACCACCCTAATAAACCCCATTTCTTTAAAAGTTTAACTATTTATATTTATTATCTTCTAATGCGCCCAATCCAAACTTATAGCCTTCCCTCCACTTAAATACCTATAAGCCTCTAACCCTGCTTTAGCACCCTCTCCTGCAGATATTACTGTCTGCTTGAAAGGAATTGTAGTAACATCACCTGCTGCAAATATTCCTTCACATGAAGTATTGCATCTCTCATCTACAATTATTTCATGCTTCTCATTTAGCTTTACTAAATCTTTAACAGAAGATGTATCAACAATGTATCCAAGCCCTATAAACACTCCATCAACTTCAATCTCCCTTTTTTCATTATTTTTATTTTGCACTATAATTGAGCTTACAAATCTATTGCCTTTTATCTCTATAACACTATAATTTAAAACTAACTCAACATTACTAATTGAGGTTAATTTATTAACTAATTCCTCATTTGCAGCTAATTTTTCTGCATTATAAATAACATACAATTTACTAGCCTCATTAGCCAGCTCAATAGCTTCCTCTATTGCAGTATTACTACCACCTATCATAGCAATCTTTCTGCATTTAAACAAAGGACCATCACAAGTTGCACATGTACTAACCCCTTTACCAAAGAATTTCTCTTCACCAGGCACATTTAAAGTTCTAGGTATTTTCCCAGAAGTTATTATTAAAGCCCTACATTTGTGCTCAGTATTATCTGACATTACAATCTTAAAAGTATTATCACTCTCCTTGAATACTGCAGTTACCTTTCCTTTTATTATCTCAACCTTAAATCTTAAAGCCTGCTCCTCAAACTTCTGCATTAATTCAAACCCTGACATTGGCTCCACACCAGGATAATTTTCTATATGAGAAGTTAGATTAGTCTGTCCTCCTATGTCTAAGCTTATGACTAGAGTTTTTAGCTCTTTTCTTGCAGTGTACATAGCTGCTGTCAGTCCCGCAGAACCTGCCCCTATCACAATTATATCATAATCCATACAACACAGAAATCTATAGATAGGGATTAATAAATCCTGCTATTTCGCTAAGGATAATCTATTCAAGAGTATTACCATTTGCAACTCGTGACCTTGTGTATGCTTATCTGTTCACGATATAATTTATTTTTTGTCTATTATGCTTATTCAATTTTATTTAATTCAATTTTTGTTAGCTATTAATATTGTTAAACTTTGCAACGTTTGGTTACCTTGTATCCCTGTCCGCCACATATAGCTGTAAATCAATAATTGGCGGACTAATGGCAGACACTATGCGAAACGTTCGCAAATTATAGCTATTATTTTAAATTTTTGATTACTCTATGCAAATTATCTCTCAATATAGCAGGTTTTAATATTATATTATTAAATGTTAAAATCCTTATTAGAACTATACCTATATCAACTTCTTGCCTTCTTCATCATATATATGAATAACATTAACAGGACATGCCTGTGCCGCCTCCATATTTAATTTAAGCTCTGTTTCGTCAATCTCAGTTTTCTTAAGATTAGCCTTTCCATCCTGCATGCTTATATCCCAGTTATCTGGATTAACTGCTGCACATGATGCTGCTCCTATACAATTCTCTCTATCAAACTCAATCTTGTATTTCTTTCCCATTAAATATAAGCTATCTCATACAGTTTTTAAGGTTTTCTGTTATGGACTAGATGCTTTCCACAGTGCTTCAAAATACATCTTAAAATTCTCGTAAATCTCTTTAGAATGCACTAAGACACCTATAGGCATATCTCTCCATGATGTAAATAGTACTTTATTTTGACGTATATCAACATTACTTGGCAAAGGGTTATCTGTAAAGCGTATTTTCATCCATTTAGCTTGTTTAATAAACCATGAGTTTCTATATTCTTCATTACTAATACCCCTCACTATTAGCCTGCTTTTTTTAAACTTTAATTGAAGTCTTGAAAAGAATAAATCAACTTAATAAAAAAAGAATTCAAAAAATATTTTATGAACCTTTGTCATCATAAATGATAGTAATACAAGTTTATTTGTAAATTTTTCCACAACATTTATATACAAGTTACCACATTTGTATACAAACGGTGATTATATGACAGAAACAATATCTGTAAGGATTGATAAGATAGAGTTAAAAGAAATTAATGAAATTTCAAAATTAGAGAAGAAGACTAAGTCTAATGTACTGAGAGAAGTGCTTGATAAGGGAATAAAGGGAAAAAAGCTAGAGATAGCTTTGGATAAATTTAGGAATAATGAAGCAAGTATAGGAAAAGCAGCTAGACTTGCAGGTATGCCTTTATCACAATTCATGGATGTATTGGTTGAAAAAAATATAGATTTTCATTATGGAATTAAGGAGCTTGAAGAGGATTTTGAGGGATTAATTTGATTGTAGATTCTTCCTCTCTCATTATTTATGGCAAGTTAAATAAGATAAATATTTTACTAAAATTATTTAATGAAATAGAAATTACTGAAGGCGTATATAAAGAGGCGATATTAGAAGGCTTAGAGAAAAAGCTTGAAGATTCTTTCATACTAAAGAATCATTTAGATAAAAACCAAATAAAAATAGTTAAATTAGATGATAAACATTTGAAATTAGCAGACAGGATTCAGGAACTGCACAATATAGGAATTGGAGAATCCCAAGCAATAGCATTAGCAAGGCAGCTTAATAGAAAAGAATTAATTGTTGACGAAGCTTTGGCAAGAGAGACTGCAAGCTCATTTGGATTAAAGCCTCTCGGTTCGTTAAGAATCTTACTTCTTGCTTATAAAAGAAATTTACTTAATGAGAAAGAAGTTAAAGAATTAGTAAACAGGATGATTAAGCTAAAATTTAGGATAGGCGCTGCCACTTTAATAAGGTTTGTTGAGTTGTTTGAGAAAATTAAAAAATAATGGCTACTTCATAGCATAAATTCTTTTACTTAACATCATCCAAACTCTAAATAGCTCATTACACGTTTAATTCATATAAAAAGTGAATGAAATCTCTTGCGATGACAATATCTCTAGCAAACTGTGGATGCTCAAATACTTGTTTTCTAAATGCTTCTATATCAGCTTTTGTACGTTTCCTTCCTCCATAACATTTACGTATTGTTGCTATATTGCGCTTTGTTGGCTCTAGACCTCCAAAATCAAACTCTACTGTGTAGGATTTTACTCTTGGAGATTTCTGTATTGCATGCCATATAACACTATATGTGTCATCTTCTATTTCATGCGTTTTTGAATAGAAAGGAAACCCTCTCAGTCTAAAGTCTTTTTCCGTCACAACAGAAGGCGAAGCGTATACGCTTGAGCCACGCTCATATTTTCGGTACTGCTCAGTATGTAAATCTAAAACTAGTCTTGGTTTGATTTCTCTAATGGTCTGTTCAATCTCTTTTTCTATTTCTTCATCTATGCTAGAACCAGAACTAGGATATCCCAAATTCCATGCTAAACCTGAAGTACAAGAATGTGCCATCACATGAAAGAATATTCTATCAGTTGGATAGTATTGAGCATAATTAGGAGTAGCTGCAAGCCATACCACATCTTCTCCAATATGCTAACCAATAAAAGCTAATGCTTGGCATCTTTCTTGTAGATTTGTCATTCCAGTAATAGTTTCTATTTTCTTTTTAAATATTTCTATTTGTAACAACTATTAGAGGATAAATTTACTATAGAGGTAAAGCATATGAGCAATACTATTTTTATATATATATCTGCAAAGTTATAAATAAGCCAAAATCATCCCAAAACATATGGAAAATGCAATAGAAATAAATAACGTTTCAAAAGAGTTTAGGCAAGGTAAAAAGATAGTCAGAGCTCTCGAAAACATCAATTTCCAAATAAGAAAAGGAGAGATTTTTGGCCTTTTAGGTCCTAATGGAGCTGGAAAAAGTACCTTATTAAACATAATAACAAATTTACTAACCCCTGATAATGGAAATGTATTAATATTTGGCAAAGACCCAAGAATTGATAGAGGAGTTATAGAAAACCTGAGTTTTGCAGCAGGTGACACAAGATTCCACTGGGTACTAAGAGTTAAAGATATTCTTAAGTTTTATGGGATATCTTATGGAATACCAAAACTTGAGAGAAATAAAAGGATAAAAGAGCTTACAGACTTCTTTGGAATAAGTGACATGATGGAAAAACGTTTTGATGCCCTCTCAACTGGAGAGAGAATGCGCCTAGTATTTTGCAAGACACTTCTAAATAGTCCAAAAATCTTGCTTCTTGATGAACCAACCCTTGGCTTGGACCCAGACATTGCTATAAAGCTTAGAAAGGAGATTAAAAAGATTAACAAAGAAGTTGAAACAACTATTTTGCTTACTAGCCATTATATGCTTGAAGTAGAGCAACTGTGCAACAGAATTGCTTTTATAAACAAGGGTAGGATAATCGACATTGGGAAAATAAGTGATGTAAAGCAGAAGTATTTCAGTACTTATGAATTGGTTATAGAAGTAGAAAGGATATTGCTTAAGAATATACTTGAGAACCTAGGGTTTAAGGTAGAGGGTAATATTTTAAAGAAAACAATGAAAAATTCTGAAGATTTTAACAAATACATCTCTAGTCTTCAAAAAAATCAGTTCAGAATCCTAAATATAGAGATCAAAAGACCATCTCTAGAAGATTATTTCATAAAAGTACTGGGTGAGAAAATTGAGGCTTAACAAGATTAGAGCTTTGATTTACAGGGACTTTATAATACTTACAAGAGCTAAGTGGCGCTTAGTTGAAGCTATTTATTTTCCAATTACCACAATAATTATTTGGGGTTTCTTTGCTTTATACTCAAGGCAGATAGCAGTTGAAGCTGGCCTAATAGTTTTAGTGATAAATATTTTCTGGAACTTTGCGTACATAGCCCAAAGCACTGCAAATCTGCAAGTAATGGAAGATACATGGTCTGGAAGCCTAAAGCAGGTTTTACTATCTGGCATAAGTGAGTTTGAATATCTCTTTGCCAGGCTTATCACAGCAACAATAATTTCTCTAATTGTAATGCTCTTAATCCTAATTTTTTCATTTATATTCGTGCCTGAGGTTTTCACTCAACCACTACTATTAGCAGAACTAACATTAATAACCTTAATTGGCTCTCTTGCCTTAGCAGTTATAATAGCTGCTGTCTACATTTCAGCTGGAAGAGAATACGGTTTTCTTGCATGGACAGCTTTACAATTATTTATTCTATTATCTGCCCCATTTAATCCAATTGAGATTTTTCCAAAAGTAATGCAGTATATTGCTATGATAATGCCTTTCACCTTTATTTTCGAGGCTGCAAGAAATTTAGTAATAACTAATACAATTAACCCCTCTCTTTTATGGCAATCATTTTTAGTTGTATCAATTTACTTTATTATTGGCTGGCCACTGTATCATTTTGCCTTCAAAAGAGCCAGAAAAACAGGCGGCTTAGTTAGAATTAGTTAGATTATACTGAGTCAAGAAAGTTTTTAGGAACTGTTTGAGTTTCGCTCAAACCTACGAACAATAGTGAGTATGTTCTTGGCGAATGTATATAGGAACGAACAAAAATAGCACCAAATTATTTTTGTAAGTGACTAGATACATAAAAATTCTTTATGCAACACTATGCTTCATAACAATTGAATCATTCTAAGGCCTTACAATTTTATCTCTATAATAGGCTGCCTTCCATTGAATCCTGCACGGATCTCATGCCAATATCTAATTTCTTTTTCTCCAAGTTTCCAGCAAAAGAATATGTCCCTTCCCTCAAAACTTGAATAGAAATCTACCAGGCCCTGCTCAACATCCTTAAGAATACATCCAATATTTTCCAGTTCTTCAAGTAACTTATAAAATTCATAAGATAGCCTATGATATTGCTTATTTACTCTTGTAACATTTTGAAACTGCTCAAAACTTAGATCTCTTGTGTCTATTTCTATAGAATTTAGCAAGGCAATTGTTTTATTTAGTTTCATTAATTTTCTTACAAGCCTATTTACTTTAGGTAAGGCTTCCTGAGCCTCTTCCAATTCAAAGTATTTTAGCATCAACTGTATCTAAGTCTTTTTAATTTATATAACTTTCTATTGTTATATTTACAGATTATAAAGAAAAATCTTTAGTCTTAACTAGAATTATTAGATCTTTTACTAAAATAGCAAGTACAAGTGGAATTATAATGTAAACAAGGTGATTAAATTTCCATGCACCTACAAAGTCTCCCTGCAATAGCCTCGAAGTTGCCCTAGTAATTCCAGAGGAATAAGGAGTAAAACCAAGCTGTTCATACAAAGAGCGAATTGGTAAATAATGGAGCTTATCAGTTGGTAGAATAAAAAGGATAATAAGCCCTGAAGTAAATACAATAACTCTACTTATTGGCTTGGATAAACTAAGAATATAAAGAATCTTCTGAAATGCTATTTTAATCCTTGTGTAAAAATTTGCCATCACTGTCCTTCAAATTATTTGTTGCAATTAAAATTAGGTCTATTAACCACCAGATACCACATCCGCCTAATGTTAATAGCTTTAGTATGCCTGTTCCAATCAAACCCATATAAAATCTATCTACACCCAAGCTACCAACAAAGATTGATAGTAAAAGCGCAACAAGATAGTTTCTTTTTCCTTCTGGCTTTTCATCAGTGTCTTTTTTATCTTTTTTTACTTTTGAATCTGCCATAAATATTACCACATTTGCTTTAAGTATATTTAAACCTTTTTATTTTGCTACCTAAAAATCGTCATCAGTTCTATATCTTTTTATTGTCCATATCAGCAAACCTATAAGAGCCCCAACTAAAAAATAGATTATTAGATTTATTATAATTCCAATTGCAAGCCCAAAGTATTTTCCTGTAAAGGAACTAATCATTTCTTCAATCCTTAAACCTGGGAAAAGAATTATACTATAAGAGTCAAGCAGATAATCTCTATAAATTCCAACTTCAATATTTAGAACCTTAATGATATACATAATAGTAAAATATAGCAGCATTAATATCTCTAAATAAATTCCATATCTTATCCAATGTATTTTCTCATCATGCATTATAATCCTCTACTGAGAGATTTAATTAGGACACTTAATTAGCATATTTCTTTATAAAAGTTAGCATATTTCAGGCTAATAGAAGTTGATCGTATAGAATTTAATAATAGCTATCTAGAAATAAAGAATAAATGGTTTCTGATGATTCAAATTGTAGAATTTAGTTTAGTCAAGAAAGAGTATAAATATATTTGCACCTGCATGGAATCTACGAGCCTTATACATGATTTGATTGTTTTAATGTGGCAATACATTTGCAAAACATTTAAATAAACTCTGATTTTCATAATTTTATGATAGAAACATACCCTGTTGATATTGAAGTAGGGAGTTTAGAAGTTAAACTCACTGAAGATTTAAAAAGCCATGGTTTTCAGAGACTCTATTTGGGTGATCTACACTATTTAGATAGAACTTATTTGGAGCACAGAGATAGAAGAGAGGGCCCTATAGCCCCACCCCTTACGCCTTTTGAGAGGAGGTCGCGTTCTGATGATGATTTTCTTCTTTATAATAATCCTGAAGGAACTTTAGCATATGTTAGACCTTGTCCAAGGTCGCCAAGAGATTATCATACTCTTGGATTTGAAATCCACTTTAGAACAGCTGTCGAACGTGGATTTTCACCAAAACAATATTTTAGTTTGGCAATCCCTGATAGAAATCTTAAATTACTAACTAATGCTCTTCAGCCAGAAGGAGATAAATCTATTTACTATATTTGTAACTTTGAGATACTTGGTCGATTAAATAGGATTTATGACCAATTAGATGTAGTTGAAGGTGACAATTTGCCAGTTCACTTATTTCATTCAATAAGTTTAGGTAGGAAACGTGAGGAGAAGGGAGGGTATTCAAATAAAGAAAAGGCAATTGAAGAGTTGTCAAGAGCAATTGGTTCAATAATTATTTCTGCTCATCTTTTTTCACGAAAACAAATTGCATACTACAAAGCTGCAGCAGAAGTAGACCCGCTATTTTCTGAATCTGCTCTTGTAGGTTAATTATACAACTGTAAATATATATTGCCACCATTAAAATTAAGTTTTTAACTTACAAATCAGATTTCTAAACCCATTTCCAAAACATTTAAATACTTGAATTATCTAAATTTTTAATATATGGGAACTATAACAATTAATGTAAAGGATGATGTAGAAAGAGAATTTAGGGAAACTGTGAAGAAAGAGCTCGGAGTAGGAAAAGGAAAACTTGGAAATGCTGTAGAAGAGGCACTAAAAAAGTGGATTGACAAGCAAAAACAGAGAGAAATTGCTGAAAGCCTTAAAGAAAAAATGAGAACTGGTTTGTATTCTGTTGGTAAGGGTTGGAAATTCAATAGAGAGGAAATTTATGACAGAAAATAACACAATATTTCTCATTGATACGAATATACTTATATATGCATTTGACGAATCAGAGCCGTTAAAGCATAAAATTGCTTCTCAGTTGTTGTTATCTTATATAGATACAGGTAATAGTTTTGCTGTATCTACACAAAACTTAGGAGAATTTTTTAATATCATTACAACCAGAATTAAAAAAACAATTGAAAAAGAGAAAGCTATAGCAATAATACAAGAACTCATTAAATTAAAAAATAACTCAATCTTAGAAATAAAGCCTACAACCATAATTTTTGGATGTCATGTAAGCAGAGACTATAATTTGCATTTTTGGGATTCATTACTTGCAGCAACAATGAAGGAAAACGGTATATTTAACATCTATACCGAGAATACAAAAGATTTTAAAATACCCTGGATAAAAGCAGTTAATCCATTTTCTAGTAAATTTAAATACAAAGATGAAAAAGCAAAATAATAGTCAAATCCGGCTCTGTCCTAAATAGAGGGTTAGGTCAATTATGTGAGCATTTTTCTAGCTTAAAATTAAAGTTGACAGGGGGAAGTCCCTTACGGGGATGTCAACTAAGCAATATTAACATCAAAATGCGAACCGACCTAACCCCGAATGAAATGAGATTTAGGACAGAGCCGTCAAATCCATAAATTTTATATACCAATAAAAGATCTTAACCTATATGGACAATACAGATAGTTTGCAACAGATAAATATGACTAAGCAAGCCGCTGAAAAGATTTCTCAGATGGTAAAATCACAGCCTACTGATGTAAAGGGACTAAGGCTAGTTGTAGTTCCTGGCGGTTGTTCTGGATTTATGTACAACTTTCTTTTCGAAAAGAAAATAAATGATGCTGATACGGTTATAGAATCAAATGGCACTAAATTAATTGTTGACCAGATAAGCCTTGACATGCTTAAAGGTGCAAAAATAGATTATGTTGAAGGCTTAGAAGAATCAGGTCTAAAGATAATAAATCCAAATGCAAAGTCAACATGCGGCTGCGGACATTCTTTTAGTTAAATTATTTAACTTTAATTAGTTTCAAATTTTTCTATTTTTGAGAAATATTCCGAATGCCATTTAATCCTAATTCCTTATTGCTCACTTTGTGCGCTTTATAGAGTTCCACAGAAAAAGCTTTTTCACACAAAATCACTTTAAAATTAATGATTATTTTCTTCTTAATAAACCAATAATTTCGCTACCCTCTTTTAATTCAGCTCGTATTTCACCCTCAACTTGTGAAAGTCTATCTAACTCCCTTTTTTTCTAATTCAGTAATCTTATGTAATTCTGCTCCACTTTGGGCAGCTGATTCCTTTACAATTTGAGCTATTTTTCCGATATCAACCCGCAATTGATGAATCTGTTCAATAATATAGGTTAGTGCTCTTTTAATATCCTCATCCATCTTTTTGTCGTTATATGAAGTTATATTTAAAATTTATGTTAATGTTTTCTGAAAGTGCTCTAAAACTATTTTTAATATTTTCTTTGCACGAAGAGCAGTATAAAAGTGCCCATCAACAAAAGGCATACCAAACTGGTGAATAGGCGGCTCTCCTAGTACTTTCCATAATGCATCAATATTTTCTTTAGGCAATGATTTATCATTTCTAGCATTTACCATAACAATACTATTCCTATTATTAACTCTTGCAAAAGTTAAAGGCTCTATGTCATGTAATTCTTTTCTTAATAACATCTCTAACATCTCATCAATACCACCTCTTTTTTTCTCTTCTTCTCTGAAGTGTATTGCAAATCTGTCATTAGAATAAAGAAGTAAATCTGCTATACCACTAAACCCATGGATATATGCACTACTTCTTATACGATTATCTAACCCAGAAACAATTGTTGCATAACCTGCACCTTGACTTATACCTGCTATACCTAATTCTTTTTCTTTTTTTTCTATCACAAAACTTACTAGACCTAATATCTCCTCAACTGCTTGTTTAGTTGTTAATTTTATTGTTTCTATATCAATTGGTAGCTCTACAACACTTTTTACTCCTTCTGGAAGTCTTTTTTCATGAAACGGGGTTACTATCTCAATTGTATCAAAACCATTAGATGCCAAATAAGATGCAACCAATCTGGCAAAATTATAACCACCACCCCTCTGAGGAATAACTATAACAACCTTATCACTTCCTGCATCATAAGATCTAAAATAAGCTATATCATTATTATCATATGAGAATCTAGGATCATTTGAAGGTATGTGTATGTGGGATTTAAAAGAGTATTCTCTAACAATTATTCCTGTGTTAATTCTACCATAATATCTTTCTAAACGACGAATCCATTTTAGAGCTGATTGATTTTTATCTGGATCTGAACGAACTCTATCTGTACAAATATTAGGAAATTCTCCCACTTGAGTTATATCCTGAAGTTTCGGTATTTCAAAGAAAGACATTTTTAAGAGTTGTCCAATAGTCTATTTATTTCCTAATATTTGTACAGGATTACGATTAAAATATTTTTTTGGGATTTTTCCCTAAAAGTCTAATGATAAATCATATTCTTCTGGTTTAATTTTCCTTCTATGTCTAAAGAAAAATCCTACTTCTTTCTCACGTGTTATGTTAGTCCTTTCCCATTCTCTAATTTTCTCTTGATCTGTCACTTGAAGGATTATTAGAAGAGGTTCTGTTTTGATAAATAAAGTCTCTTCTGGATTATAATAATCCCAAGTTTGAAATTCACCTACTAAAGAATATGGATACTCACACTCCATGATCATTTTCATTAGATCTCTATTAGTTCTTAAATCTCTAACCAAAGCATCAGAATGATAAATTCTAAAAAATGATGCAGTAGCTTCTAAAGCATTACCCAGACAAGATAACTGGTGGTTCTGTGAATTTCTATTCTCTAAAACTCCTCTCAATGATAAATGATAATATCTACCCATTTCTTGCACTACTTGCGGACTATTTGGAAGGGCATGATAAAACTCTGATGAATTATGAATGTCGGTAGATGCTAAGAGATTAATAAACATACCTCTATCTACAGAAATTCTATCATAGGCAGTGGCCTCGTGTTTTGCTAATTCCCCTATTAGTGTTTCCGCTGATTGTCTATCCATTAATTTAAGATAAAAATGGTAAATATATAAAGGTATATGAAAAAGAAGATAATTATAGAAGCCTATATTATAGTTATAATGCTATAATATGCGTAGAATGAAACACAAAAAGGAATTTCAAGACATAAATAATAAATTAAATTTATCAGAAGAAAAAGTAAAAAAAAACTTAAAGAAACATTTGATACTATTTCTAAACCATCGTTAGATAACATCGATTGTCCACATTACGAAATATGGTTAGGATATTCTGATAAAGATTAAATAAAATACTTTTTGAAGAAGTCATAGAGGAGTGGAAATCTTTCTAACCTTTTAGAGTTGTTTACAAAATTTTCAGAGGAATCCGCAAATTGCTCCTTAATAAAGAATTTATATTCTTCTACAGAGCCAAATCTCACATTTGTAAATCGTGCATATGGTTATAGAGCTTATTAAAGCACTATAACTAGTTAATGCTGGCTTCTTCATTTTTGTAACTACTTGGGGATACTAAAGATACCGAAAGCTTTAAATACCAGTAATACTATTCTAAAGTAATAATTATTTGTTGGGGATTAACTTATTATTCTATCACCTCTTTTTCCCTAGCAAATATCCAGCAATGGGTATTTGCGGGGTTTATGCTCACTACTGTTAAGACTAGATAACATAATTACAATAATTTTAATAATAAGTCATTAAGTAATTCTCTGCTATGAGCAAAAAGCTAGTTTTATTTGCAATTTTGGCCTTAATTTTATTTGCACTAAGCATAGTACTATTTAAATTAAAGCCTAATATAACTGGCACTGCAGTCTATAATGAGGTATATGACAATAATGGCTCCATTAATATCTTCTTTTGCCCTAGAGATAATTGCAGCAGTAAGCTAACAGAAGTTATAAGTCTAGCGAAGGTATCAATAGATTGTGCACTATTTGATCTTAATCTAGAATCTACCGCAGATGCCCTATCAGAGAAAGCAAATGAAATACCTGTTAGAGTTGTATTTGACAATAACAATAAGAAAAATATTGATAAATTAGAAATTAGCTTTGAATACAAATTTGATACTAATAACCAGTTAAGCCATAATAAGTTCTGTGTTATAGACAATAAAATAGTCTTTACAGGCAGCATGAACCCTACACTAAGAGATACTCAGCATAATAATAACAATATTCTAATTATTAATTCAGCTTATTTTGCACAGAACTATGCAGACGAATTTAAAGAGTTATGGTATGAGCAATTTGGTACTGGAAAAAAAGTAAAATACCCAATAATTTATCTTGAAAACATTGATCTTGAAAACATAAAGTTTGAGAACTACTTCTGCCCTGAAGATAAATGTGAGCAACATGTTATTAAAGAGGTAAGAAATGCTAAGCATACAGTTTATTTTATGACTTTTTCTTTTACAAGTGAGCAAATAGCAGATGCAATACTAACTAATAAGGCTCTTGTAGATGTAAAAGGAATATTTGAGAAATCACAAAATAATAAGTATAATCAATATGAGAGACTGAAAGGTTTTGGATTAAACGTAAGATGGGATAACAATAAATACAATATGCACCATAAAGTCTTTATCATAGACAAAGAAACAGTTATCACTGGAAGCTACAACCCCACATCCTCTGGAGATGAAAGGAATGATGAGAATATGCTGATAATACATGACAATGGGTTAGCGTCTCAATACCTTACAGAATTTGTTAGAATTTTTGCGGAAGCAAAATAATTATTTGATCACCTATTATTGAAATAATAATCACAATCAGGTTTCCATGGCCCAGCTTCTTTGCATATACTCTCATTGTTCATTTTCTTAGCCATTTCATAATAACAATTTCCTCTGTAATCCCCAGCCTTATTACACATAGACAGATTCATAGTAAACTGGGCGACTTGCGAATAACATTTGTATTGATACTGTTCCTTAGAGATCATACTACAATATGAAGCGTCTGTTGTTGAAGCTTGGTATATACAACATGAAAGCCTATCATCAAATAATCTGCAAACACCATTATCAGGTAATTGGCTCAGTTCTCCAGGATTGCTGGTAACAATATATTGGCAAGAGGAAGGGTCTTGAGCATTAACAGCATATTGATAAAAGCATAATGTACGATGAGGCCCAGACAAAACACAATATTTGCTATCATTGGTTTTTAGGGCTAATTGAAAATAACAGTAATCTGCCTCTGGAGAGAGTTTGCAGAATTCATTATTTTTCTGTTCCCAGGCAAAATAATTCCAGCATTGGCCTTGAAGTTCAGCAGCGTAAAAACAATAGGTAAGCTGATTTATTGTTTTAGCCAATGTAAAATAGCATTCACCATGACTACTTCTTGTTTTATTACAATATGAAATCTCCGTTTTATTTAATGCTAAATGATAGTAGCATTCAGGTACTTTGTCGTCAGGAACTAATTCGCAAAGTTTTTCCTCATGGATGAATGTAGAAAAGAAATAGTAGCATTGACCCTTTGTATTTGGATCGGTAATATCTTTACATAGTTCCATATCTTTCATTGATTTTGCTATATTTATGTAGCAGGCATCTTTTCTTTCAATATTTGTAAACTTCTTGCAACGGTTACTTTCATTTAAGATTAAGGCGATTTGGTATACACAATCTTCATCATCCCTGCAAATGTTATAATTCAATTCATTAACAGCCTTTTCCTTAGTCATCCTCTTAACTTCTTCAACACATTCTCCTTTATAATTAGTCATAGAAGTTCTCCAGCGTCCAGTTATTGCATTTTCAAGAATAAGACCAATATAGTCTCTTCTTTTTGACTTGAACTCTTGTATATGTTCGCAAATACTGCTATCAAGATTAGCTTTTGCCTTTTCTGTAAAACATTTATTTCTCAATATTTTATCAAGTATTTTAAAGCAGTTTGAGGTATCATTTATCGAGATGGACAAATTATAGAATCTAGCATCTCTATCAGAGAAGAATTCACTTATAAAGTTCGTAATGAAGATTAATAGGATTGGAATTATAATTACCAATGCTATTATAACGATATCTTTATTGATTTTTTTATTCTTCTTTTTGGCCACTCGCCTGCCTCTACTACAAGTATCCAGATTAATAAGAATTCTCTTTTTGTATTATAAATGTATTGCCTGAAATATATATTTAGGGCTCTCTAGAAAGTCTTAAGTAAAACACCCTCTCTTGCATTGCAAAAGAGGGGTGGGGAAGGTAATTTCCCCATGAAAAAGGAAAAAAGACTAGTAAATAAAATAAGACGT
>Ga0114945_10001406_pt1 | contig 14979 bp, 14 predicted proteins | sample OV2TP3_FD_87194 | JGI IMG/M metagenome (GOLD analysis project Ga0114945, IMG submission 87194) | Hot spring microbial communities from Beatty, Nevada to study Microbial Dark Matter (Phase II) - OV2 TP3 | ecosystem: Environmental > Aquatic > Thermal springs > Hot (42-90C) | place: USA: Beatty... | reverse complement strand
GTCCGTATTTCACGACCGATACGACCGCGGCTCTCCGTGCGATGGAAATTGGAGCCGCCGTCGTCCTGAAGGCCACGAATGTGGACGGCGTCTATTCCGCCGATCCGGCGATTGATCGCCAAGCCAAGAAATTTGCCCGTCTGAAGTTTCTGGACGTGCTGAAGCGTGGCCTCAAGGTCATGGACAACACGGCAGTGAGCCTCTGCATGGATAACCACGTGCCTATCATCGTGTTCAATGTGAACCAGCCCGGCAACATTCGGCGCGCCGTCTGCGGCGAAGCGGTTGGCACGATTGTCAGCGGGGACCGCTAGGGCGCGCGCTCGCACAGGACACGGCCCATGGTGACGGGAACGGCCCAACAGCTCCTGAAGGACGTCGAAGAGAAAATGAAAAAGTCTTCGGCCGTCGCCAATCAGCAGTTCGCCGAAGTCCGGGGCGGTCGTGCCAGCCCGTCCTTAGTCGAGCACATCACCGTGCCGTACTACGGCACCCCCACACCGCTGAAGCAGCTGGCCGCCATCACGGCGCCGGAGCCGAGATTGCTGACCGTCCAGCCGTGGGATGGGAGCGTCGTTCCGGAGATCGAGAAGGCGATCTTACAATCCGGGTTGGGGATTACTCCCGTCGTGGACGGGAAACTCCTGCGCTTGCCGGTACCCCCCTTGACTACAGAACGGCGCAGCGAGCTGACGAAGCTCTTGCACAAGATGGCTGAGGAAGCCCGGGTGGCCATCCGAACCATCCGTCGAGATGCCAACGATGTGGTCAAAAAACAGAAGACCGATAAACAGCTCAGCGAGGACGCTGCCTTCAAAGCCCAAGGCGAAGTGCAGAAGCTGACGGATCGTTATATTGGCCAGATCGATCAACTCCTAAAGACCAAAGAGCAAGAGCTCCTTGCCGCCTAAGAGCCCCAGGGGTTCTACGGGTTCTCGCCCCTCCCTCCTTGCAGTATTCGCTGTTATAATGCACCCAGGATCGCGCCGGGTCCCGGTCTATGCCACATGGCCTGAGCCGCTAGCTCATCTGGTAGAGCAACAGCCTTTTAAGCTGTGGGTGCTGGGTTCGAGTCCCAGGCGGCTCATTGACTCGCTCAGGATTTGCGCGCGCCGCTCAGCATCCCAACCACCTGTGCTGTCCGCCGCAGGCGGACAATTCGGCCTTCGGCCGAAACACAGGTGGTGGGATGGATTCTCGGTTTGCGCAACTCCCTCGTTCGAAGACGGAAAGGAAAAATTGAAACTGGAGGGATTGAGTCCCAGGTAGCTCATTGATTTTGCTCGGAATTCACTCGCCGCACCGCTCGTCCCGCCCCAGCGCCCGCCCCAGCGATCGCACAAGGCGGGCCGGGGAGGCGGGACTCGCTCGGTGAATTTTCTCGCAGCGTATGGTCTGGTGGAGGACCGTGCGCGCTCGAAAATTCGAACGTGCGGTTCGTGAATTCCTCGCTCGAAGGGAGAAAGAAAAAGCTGCGAGAACAGGCCGGACGCTGGCTGTTGTTTCATGACTGACACGGGGTATCAATTTTTTGAGCATACCGCCGATGTGGGGTTACGGGTGCATGGGGCGACGTTGGCGGAGCTGTTGTGTCACGCAGCCCAAGGATTGGTGAGGTTGCTGGTCGAAGAAGGCCCCATCGGTTCGCAGGAAACACGGTCGATTGAGTTGAGCGCGCCGTCCGCTGAGGTGCTGCTTGAGCGGTGGTTGAGGGAACTGCTCTTTTGGTTTGGCACGGACCATTTCCTGCCGTCCGACTATCGATTGGACGTCGTGACCGACACGCAGCTCCGCGGCCGCATCCGCGGTGAGCGGTTCGATTCCTCGAAGCATGTGCCCGGGGTTGAGGTCAAAGGGGTGACGTACCACCAGTTTCGTCTAACGCACACCCCAACCGGGTGGGACGCTGAACTCATCTTCGACATTTGACGGGCAAGCCCATGCGGGAGACGTGGCAAGGCCCACTTGAGAAAATCGACGACTACCGCTGGCGCATCCCGCAAACCTATGCTGTCGGCATGCGCGTGCCCGGGCTGATCTTTGCAGATGAGAGACTCCTGCAGAGCATCACGAAGGATCAATCACTCCAACAGGTCGCCAATGTCGCGCACTTACCGGGCATCCAACGCTATTCGCTGGCCATGCCGGACATCCACTGGGGCTATGGGTTTCCGATCGGCGGGGTGGCGGCGACCGATCCGGATGACGGCGGGGTCGTCTCGCCTGGCGGCGTCGGGTTTGATATCAATTGTGGCGTGCGGTTGCTCCGAACCAGCCTCACGGCGGACGCTGTTCAGCCAAAACTCAAACACCTCGTCCAGACGCTGTTTACCACGATCCCCTGCGGCGTCGGGATGAGCGGTGACATCACGGTCAACCGCGATGCGCATCGTGAGGTGATGGTCAAGGGCGCTCAGTGGGTTGTCGAGACCAAGGGCTACGGGGTCCCGGAGGATCTTGAGCACACCGAATCGAGCGGTGCGCTCGACGGAGCAAATCCGGTCAATGTCTCAAACCGCGCCTATCAGCGTGGCAGCGACCAACTGGGCACGCTGGGCTCCGGGAACCACTTTCTTGAAGTCCAGGTCGTTGACACGGTCTTTGATGAGGAAACAGCGTCGGCCTTTGGGCTGCGAATCGGGCAGGTCACGGTGATGATGCATTCTGGCTCGCGAGGGTTTGGGTATCAAGTCTGCGACGACTATCTGGAAGTCGTTGAGCGGGCGATGCCCAAGTACGGCATCCGCGTGCCGGATCGGCAGCTCGCCTGCGTCCCCGTCGATTCCGAGGAAGGCCAACGGTATCTGGGAGCGATGCGATGTGCGGCCAACTATGCGTGGGCCAATCGGCAATGCCTCATGCATCTCGCACGCAAGGCGTTCGAGAAGGTCTTTGGCAAGTCGTGGCAAGAACTTGGCCTGTGGTTGATTTACGATGTTGCCCACAACATCGCGAAGCTTGAACGCCATAAGGTCCCCGCCGAAAACGGGACCGAGAAACGGCTCTTGGTGCATCGGAAAGGGGCGACCCGGGCTTTTCCGCCAGGTCATCCGGAAATCCCGAAGGTCTACCAGGCGGTTGGCCAGCCCGTGATTATCCCCGGCGACATGGGTCGCCACTCGTATCTGCTGGCTGGGACGGATGGCGCAATGGATCAATCGTTTGGCACGGTGTGCCATGGGGCTGGCCGCATGATGTCACGCGCCCAGGCTGTGCGTGAAGCCGGCGGTCGGTCGATTGAGAAAGAGCTTGAAGCGCAGGGGATCATTGTCATGGGCCGTGGTAGGAAAGGGATTGCGGAGGAGCAGCCCAAGGCCTACAAAGATGTGAATGACGTCGTCCACGTCGTGCATCATGCGGGTATCGCCAAGCGGGTGGTCCGCATGCGGCCGCTTGGCGTCATCAAAGGATAACGCGTATGTTGGATATCAAACTGCTTCGCGAGCAGCCTGAGTTGGTCCGCGAGGCTCTGGCGAAACGCCGCAGCACTTTTAAGCTGGATGCGCTGCTGCAACGTGAACAAGAACGCCGCGAGCTCCTGGTGGCGGTGGAAAACGATCGCCACGCGCTCAAGGCGGATTCGGAGGAGTTTGGCCGTCTCAAAAGCCGCAAGCCGCTCCAGCCGCCGGCCCACCTGAAACAGCTCTCCGATCGCGTCAAGCAGCAGGAACAGCGTCTCAAACAGGTGGAAGAGGACATTCGGAAGGCACTGGAGTATTTGCCGAACATTCCCCATCAATCGGTGCCGGTGGGCGATTCGATCGCCAATCACGTGGTGCGCACGGTAGGCGACAGACCGGCGTTTGCTTTTCAACCGAAAACACATGTCGAGCTTGCCGAACAGCTCAACCTCATTGACTTCGCTCGAGCAGCCAAGGTGACCGGGTCTCACTTCCCGCTCTATCGAGGGTTGGGGGCTCGATTGGAACGAGCCCTCATCAACTGGATGCTTGATGTCCATACCAAGGAACACGGCTACACGGAGGTCTTCCCGCCCTTTGTGGTCAATCGCAGCTCGATGTTCGGCACGGGGCAGCTGCCGAAATTTGAGGAAGACATGTATCGGCTGAAAGATGACGATCTCTTTCTCGTCCCAACCGCTGAGGTGCCGGTGACAAACCTCCATCGGGACGAGATGCTGGAGGAGGAGCAGCTTCCTTTGAACTACGCGGCCTACACGGCGTGTTTTAGGCGGGAAGCCGGATCGTATGGCAAGGAGACGCGGGGACTCGTTCGTGTTCATCAGTTTGACAAGGTGGAACTTGTGAAGTTCACCACTCCTGCGGCGTCCTATGATGAGCTTGAGCGATTGGTCCAGCACGCCGAGACGATCCTCAAGCGCTTGGGCTTGCACTATCGTGTCGTTTGTCTGGCCAGCGGCGATCTGGGCTTTGCCGCGGCTAAATGTTATGACCTCGAAGCGTGGGCGCCAGGACTCGGACAGTATCTGGAGGTGTCGAGTTGCAGCAACTTTGAAGCCTTCCAAGCTCGTCGGGCCAATATTCGCTACCGGCCTGCCTGCGCCCCGTCCAGTGGAATCGCTGGGGGCGGGGCAGGCAGGCAACAGGGGGCGAAGAAGCTGGCGTATGTCCACACGCTCAATGGCTCCGGGGTGGCTCTGGCCAGAACGCTCCTCTGTGTGTTAGAAGCCTACCAACGGCCTGATGGTCATGTCAGTATCCCCGAGGTACTGCGTCCCTATTGCGATGGGCAAACCAGTCTCTAGATTCACTAAGCTGCTGGGTCGGTTTGTGAAAGGCCTCGTCGGTGTGTTGCTCATTCCTCCCGTCGTCGGCGTCATCCTTGGCCTCTCTGGTGAGCTGAAATCGGTCTCAGCGAACGGTCAGCCGTATGCCGATTGGTTTGCCTGGGGGTGTCTGAGCTATGCGGGCGTTCATCTGTTCTTCTATAAACCCATCACGCTGTTTCGCATCAGCCATGCCGTGCTCGCGCGAATCACGCTGTGGCTGTTTGGGGGGCAGGTGACGACGGTTGGAGGGACCTCAGCGAAAGGGAAAACGAAAGGCAAGGCCGATCGGACAGAACAAGGCTCGACGTTAGTCGTGCTCAGTCCGTATCTCGTGCCGGTTTACGTCGTTCTGGTGAGTCTGTCAGCATGGGCCCTGGCGCACTGGCTTCCGGTCGAGCTGATCAATCGCCTGGCGGTCTTCTTGGTGGGAGGGGGTCTGGTGATGCACCTGGCCATGACCGCCGATGATCTGCAGCAACACCGAGAGCAGTTTCCCATCGAACTGTATCTCGTGGCGATTGCCCTCAGCGGCTTAGTGAGCCTCTTGGTGGTGGCGTGGTCGCTGTCGATCGTGCTCCCCGCATTCGAGATGGCGGGGGTGTTTGCGGAAGCAACCGCCAGCGTGAAGGCGATCTACCAAACCGTCATCAACACGCTGTTTTTCTAGACGATGGGCCAGTGGAGGGGTGGCTGAGCGGTTGAAAGCGCTGGTCTTGAAAACCAGTGTCCACCGCAAGGTGGATCGTGAGTTCGAATCTCACCCCCTCCGTCGTGATGTATTGTGAAGCCAACTGTTAGGAGAGGTGGCTGAGCGGTTGAAAGCGCCGGTCTCGAAAACCGGTGGGGTCGTAAGGCCCTCGAGAGTTCGAATCTCTCCCTCTCCGTATCCCACCAGCTAGGGTGGGAGAGATTCGAAGGGAGCCTCGACTTCTTTTTGCCGACGTCGGGCCGACGAACAGGAGGCCCGATCTTCCGCGGGAGCGGCGGGCGGTCACCGGAGCGAGCGGAGGGACCGAATCTCTCCCTCTCCGCCATGCATCCCCGTAGTACATCAGCCACTTGAGTGTGGGGATCAGTAGAAAGAACCAATGTGGAGGTTGCTGCTGAGGAGCGTGCTCGGCCTTTTAGCGGGAACCTTCGTTGCGGCCGGAGCGGCCATATTGAGCGCCATCGTACTTGCCGTCCTGCGCCTATACATCGACGGACACGGTCTAAGTCACCGCATCCCATTGGGAGCAGAATGGGTTCACCACGACCGGTTGCACGTCCATCTTAGTGGATACGACCTGATTGTGCTGGCGACTGCGACGATCGTGTGGATTGGAGCGACGTGGTGGTGGGCGCGAAACACGATGGCCTGGTGGCAATCCAGGGACCGACGCCGATAGTTCCCTGCCGTCGTGCATGAGGGGTTGGAGGACTTGTCGACAGCGATGTGCGTTTCATGGTAAATCGGTTAGAATGGAGAGGTGTCTGAGTGGCCGAAAGAACGCGACTGGAAATCGCGTGGCTGCCCACAAGGTGGCCCCTGGGTTCGAATCCCAGCCTCTCCGTTGGTTCTCTTGATATAGTTGGCTGGGATTCGAAGGAAGCCCCCGATGCTTGGCTTTGCTTGGCGCAAAGCCAAGCAAAGCCTCGGGGGCGGGCGGTCACCGGAGCGAGCGGAGGGACCGGCTCTCTCCCTTTCCACCATTCCACTTGAAATGAACCTCGTGCAACGGAGTAAGCGTAGTCTCTTGCATCGTGTGCTCCCCCTGCCGGTTCAGGGGCGGCATGTTGAGTATTCCGTCATCGCTTCGGCGGACGATGACGGCGCACGTCCGACCGCCGAGCTCGTGGCGTTGGCCCTGAAGGCCATTGAGGCCGCCCAGACCATTTCACTGACGGCCATCCAGGCGCGCACGCGCAGTCCGATAGATTGCCTGAACCTTTGGCCTGGAGAGGGCTACCGGCTGCTTGCTGGCGTTGTACAGGTTGTACAACCTCGGCTGGTTGTTGAGATTGGGACCGGCGCGGGCGGGTCGGCGCTTGCCATGAAGCAAACGTTGCCCCCTGACGGCAGGATCGAGACGTTTGACATCGTGGATCCGCGCACGATCGAGGAGTATGTGCTGCGCGAAAGCGACTTCACGGACGGCCGGTTGGTGCAGCATCTCGAGGATTTGAGCCAGCCCCCCACGCTGGCGCGCCATGGGGCGCTCCTTGAGGACGCGGACCTCATCTATCTGGACGCCGCCAAAGACGGCGTAGTGGAGCCTCGGCTGCTGAGCGCCTTCGAGCGCCTAGCATTTCGCAAGCGGCTCCTGCTCGTCCTTGATGACACTCGGGTATGGAACATGGTGAGGCTTTGGCGGGATATCCGCCGGCCGAAGCTTGATCTGACGTCGTTTGGGCATTGGACGGGCACGGGGCTGGTGGAGTGGAGCGCCCATAGCTCAGTTGGATAGAGCGTCGGCCTGCGGAGCCGAAGGTCGCAGGTTCGAACCCTGCTGGGCGCATTATCCGCGTGGTGGGTTCGAAGGGAGCCCCGCCATTCTATGATTAAGGGAGCCGCGACGAATAGGAGCGGCGACTTCCTCTGGGCGGGGCGGGCGGTCACCGGAGCCCGAACGCAGTGAGGGCGGAGGGACCGAACCCTGCTGGGCGCATTTTTACAAGTCGATAGTTTGTAGTCCGTAGAACGAGGGGAACCGGTCTTGGAATTTGGTTTGGTGTCTATGGACTACGGGCTACCGACGTATGGACTGGTAAGATGACGACAGCAATGGATGAGCAGTACATGCGGGAGGCGATCAAGGAGGCCGAGCGCGCGCTGGAGAGCCGCGAGAAGCCAGTGGGTGCCGTGATCGTCCATAGATCCCGCATCATCGCGCGGGCCCATCATCAAACCAACACGTTACGGGACCCGACGGCTCACGCGGCGATTATCGCGATCACCCAAGCGACCAATACCTTGCAATCCGCCCAACTCACTCACGCCACCCTCTATGTGACTCAAGAGCCGTGTTGCATGTGTGTGGGCGCGGTGCTGTTGAGCGGTGTGAGCCGGTTGGTGTTTGGGGCAGACGACGTCAAACAGGGTGCCTGCGGATCTGTTCTGAACGTCCCCGGCAACGAGCGGTTGAATCGGAAACTCAGCATCTCGAGAGGCGTATTGATGTCCGAGTGCTCCACCATCCTTCGCAAGGCAACTGTCGGTCTACGCCTGTGACATTGGGAGAGGTGCCAGAGCGGTCGATTGGAGTCGCCTGCTAAGCGACTGAGCGGCCAAAAGCTGCTCCCTGGGTTCAAATCCCAGCCTCTCCGCCATGCACCATGCGGCCTAACGGCTTTGAGGACAGGGCCGGTTGCCTTGTGGTTAGCGAGTGAGAATTCGTAAGAGAGAATAGGCAATAAGCCGATGGGTTCCTGTGTTGTATTACTTCTGGGTCACTGGTCGCGGGAGCATCGTGTAGACTGAATGGCACCATCAAAAGCTGGCCCGAAAGCGTTCATCCCTCTAGCCCGCAAATACCGCCCACAGACTTTTGACGAGTTGGTAGGGCAGCCGCATGTCACGACCACGCTGACGAGAGCCCTCGCGGCCAAGCGGATCGGACAAGCCTACCTGTTCACGGGCCAGCGGGGGGTTGGGAAAACCTCCGCTGCGAGGATTTTTGCCAAATGTCTAAACTGCGTCAAGGGACCCACCGCCCAACCGTGTCAGCAGTGCCCCAGTTGTCTGGGCATTGTCGAAGGGATCAGTCTCGATGTGATCGAGATTGATGGGGCCTCGAACCGAGGCATCGACGACATCCGCCAACTCCGGGAACAGGTGAAACTGGCCCCGGTCCATGGACAGTTTCGAGTCTACATCATTGATGAGGTACACCAAATTACCCCGGATGCCTTTAACGCGCTGCTGAAAACGCTTGAAGAACCCCCGGCCCATGTGAAGTTTGTCTTCGCGACCACCGCGCCACACAAAGTCCCACCGACCATCCTTTCCCGATGCCAACGGTTCGACTTCCGACGTCTCGAGGCCAAGACGATCGTCTCGGCCCTGGAGCGCATCAGCCAGGCGGAGCGCATCCCGGTGCGCGAGGAAGCGCTCTATACCATCGCCCGCTCCGCCGAGGGGAGTCTGCGTGACGCTGAGGTCATCCTCGAACAGCTCGTCAGTTTCTGTGAGGGGCAGATTGGTGAGCAGCACGTGACACAACTGCTTGGAGCCATTGAGCAGGAGGCGCTGTTGGGGTGGGCCCAGGCGCTCATCGACCGCGATGCCGCCACAGCCCTTCGGATTCTTACGCAACAGCTCGATGAAGGCAAAGAGATCGCACAGCTGCTCAGCGGGTTGTTATGGCACCTTCGCAATCTGCTTGTGGTCCGCACCGTAGGACAGACGCCGTCCCGCGCCGCACTCCTCGAACGACTGATCGATGCGCCTCCAGAGTACCTTCTACGTTTGGAAGAACAAGCCACGCGTTGCAGTCCCGAGGAGCTCTTGTTGATGGGGCAACTCTTGAGCCATGCCTATGAACTGACCCGGCGAACCCCCTTTGCGCAAGCGATTCTGGAATTTGCTGTGATCAAACTCGCGACGAGGGAATCGTGGGTGTCGCTTGAGCAAGTCATCCAGCAGCTTGAACGCCTCGCTCGAGTTCCCAATTCCCCCACGCCCCGGCCATCAGAATCGCCTGCGGACACCACACCGCTCGATCCAACGCCCTCCGAAGTGGTTGACCAAGCAGCTGCCCCCACATCGGATGAGCCAAGACCTCCGGCCGCCTCCACCGATGCTGTGGCGCTCCTTCCTCTTGAGAGGATTCATGACCAGTGGCTGAACGTCTTGGCGCGCTTGGGTCAACAGAAAATGTCACTCGCCGCCTACTTGAACGAGGCCAGGCCGTTACGCGTTTCGGGAGACTGCATTCAGGTCGGTCTTCCAGCCTTTGCCCTGCACCTTGAAGTCTTGAATGCGCCAGAGCACATCCGGCTTATCGAGCAGACGCTTCGGGAGGTGTTTTCGCAGCCGTTGAAAGTGGACTATGTGATTATGCCCGCGCTCCCCGCGCAAACCGATCCGAACACCACCTCGCCGTCTCTGACAACCCCCTCGGCCTCGTCTCAGGCGGCGAGCACGCGTCAAGCAGAAGACCCTCCCGTTCCTCCGATTGTAGAGGATATCGTGCAACTGTTTAACGCCACCATCATCAAGTCGAAACCTGCCAGGGCATCCTAACCATGCCCTACGCGAAACCCTTTCTCCGCTTGCTGGAACTGTTGGAGAAGCTGCCAGGCATCGGGCCGCGTTCTGCTGAGCGCATCGCCTTTTACCTGTTGCGAATTGCTAAGGATGAAGCGAAACAGGTCGCCCAGGCCATTGTGGATGTCAAGGAGCGTGTCCGATTCTGCGAAATCTGCTTCAACCTCAGCGAGGCGGCCCACTGTCAAATCTGCCAGGACCCTACGCGGGATGCCACGATCCTGTGCGTGATCGAGGAGCCAAAAGATGTCCTCTCCATCGAAAAGACGGGATCGTACCGGGGACTGTATCATGTCCTGCTGGGAGCGATTGCGCCGCTCGATGGGATCGGTCCAGAGTTGCTCAAGATCGACGAGTTGCTTCGCCGACTTGCGGATGGGGCCGTCCAGGAGGTCGTGATCGCCACCGACGCTGATAAAGACGGCGAGACCACCGCCGCCTATCTGGCCAAGCTCCTGCGAGGCCGCGAGTTCAAAATCACGCGCCTGGCCTCAGGGATTCCCGTGGGAAGTCATCTCGAATACGCGGATCAGGCCACCCTGGCGAGGGCGTTGGAAGGGCGGCGAGAGGTCTAGTGCTGTTCCCACTATTCCGCCGAGGGTCGACCGGACGCGCCAACAGGAACGCTACGGGTTCTCTCACCCGTGGGGTTAAGCTTAACGGCACGAGCCGCACAGTGACCACGCCACGACTCCGACGAGAACGGGATCATGCGGGGGGTACGAGGTTCACAGGTCGGGTCCAATGACCACGGAGCGCTATCGACCCCGCCGGGTTCGCGAGAGCGAACGAGTGGGCGGGGTGTCGCCCCCCCGGCCCGCCTGGAGCGCTTGCCCCGACAATTGCCTCACACCGGTCGGGGCGAGCCGGGGCGGGCACATCGTGGGACGTTTGTGGGGCTACGGGCTTACCCGTGGGGCTCCACGAGCCGGTTTTTGAGGTTCTTCCAACGGTAGATCAACCACAATCGGATCGTGGTCGGAGATGCGCTGGGTCAGGAACTTGTTCAGGGAGTTAAGCGTACGCCCAAAGTGAGGCGCGAACCGGTAGGAGCCCCGGCGGTCATGCGGTCGCTTCAGGTAGGCCTTCACAAAGATCCAGTCCAACCGGTATTTGCCGATGAGCTTTGCCACGGTCCGATCCACGCGAAAGGTCGTCGTATACGCCCAGAGATCCCGCTGGTTTGAGTTCGAGAGCTTTCCTCCCCGTCCCACAGAACGCCAGGGATCGCCCCGGAAATCAAAGGCCCCGCCATCAGCGAACCGGAATCGCTGGATCAGGCTGAAGAGCTCGCCCGCGGGGTTTGGCGCCACGAGAGGAACGTGCGGAGCGGTGGGGTTCTGATAGTTCTTCGTGACATTTGATAGGAACCGCGTCGCGTTAAGCAGAATGGCTTGGGGAAGGAGGTACTCGACCGTCCGACTCAACCAGAACTCAGGCGCCGAGAGCCCCCGTTGGATGACCCGTGGGGTGGAGGTGGGACTGAGGTCCTGCGGCGCGGAATTGAAATCCCCCGCCAGAATCACCGGATGGCCGATGTCCTTGATGTAGTTCAAGATCTCCGCCATCTGCATCGCCCGGACTTCCGGGGTGCACTTAATCTCCAGATGAACGTTGATGACCGAAACCGTCTGCTCGGGCAGCTCTGGGACGTGCAGGTCCACCCGGAAATACGTTCGCCCCCCGACCTTCATCTCCCGGTGCTGCGTCTCTCGAAAGATCGTCTTCGCGCCAAAGCGTCTGAGCGTCTCCAAGAATGTCACCTTCAACTGCTCCTGCCAGTACCAGTCGTAGCCTTGAGTGAACAACCGGAACCCCTCGACATTGACGATGGGATAGCGTGAGAGGACCGCGCAGCCAAAGAGTCCCTTGTAGCGCTGGGGGTCCACCGCGTAGTAAGCCGTGGCCTCGACGTCCTCCCGTCCCTCTTCGTATCGGATCCCCTCAAGGCCCAGGAGGACCGGGTCGACCTCCAGGTACTCTGGGAGGTAGGCGTAGTTCGTGCTAAGCGCCTTGGCCAAATCCCTCGCGGCATCGTGGTAGCCGGAGCGCTTCACGCCGATCTCCATCTCTTGAAGCAGGATGATGTCGGCCTCCTCAAGCAGAGTCCGTTCCTCCATCACCCGCTGGGCCTTCAGCGAGCCAGGCCTGGCTTTCTTGGGATTGATCCGCTTGGCAAAGGCGTCGGCATCCGTAAAGGCTTCGATCGCCACATCCATATGGAGCGATTTCTCAATGTTCCAGCTCACGACGCGCACGAATTCCCCAAACTGCGGATGGGACGGTTTGCGCGGACGGGCTCCTTCGTAGTACGCTTCGTTGCTGATGATTGGGGTCATCCACAGGGCATCAAATTTCTGTCGAATTGCGCCAGAAGGGTAAGGATCTTCCGACAGCGCTTTGAGCTCCTCGATGCTGAGGAACTCCGGCGTCTGATAGCGGATTGGCTGGGGTGGATGCTGCTGTGCCAGCCCATGCGGGGATATCACGACCAGCGCAACGGCGGCGACCGTCAACGGATGAGGGCTATGGCGATGCATGAGTTCTCAGACGTTCGTCTACTCTGCTCGAGGTTGTAGACGCGCTCTTGCTTCCCGCTCGAGGAGCCGACGAACAGTCGCACCACATCGCACCTATTGAGCCTGGTTCTCTCGGACGCCTCCGTATCCAAGGCCCCTCGCTCAGGAGGCCATGTTCGCAGCTGCGTCAGCGCATGGAACGCGGGCGTTACGGCTTCAACTCAACCACCAACCCTCTGAATTCCGTCGCCCCGACGTTGACCGCGGCGTGGGACTCGGCTGGAATCCAGACGACCTGGCCCGCCTCGCTCGTAAAATCCGCAGCGTTCCCATCGGGATGGCTCAGCTTCAACGTGCCCCCATTCAGCACGTAGACGAAGTGATCCGGGTGGGAGTGCATCGCGATCGCATCTCCCGGTTTAAACGTGATCTCGGAGACCCGCACCCGCTCGTTCTCAAACTTCACCGTGTAGATATGTGGACCCACTTCCACCGGATCCTGGGCCCACACACTGCCAGCCATAAGCAGCGCCCACCCGATGAGCATCCTTGCTACCATGCGCCTTGTGTGGTGCATCTCCCCTCCTAGGTGTGTCCACCCCGCCCTAAAAAACCAGCAGCCCTTTCTCCTATCATAGCAGAAAGGGCTTCGGTTCGAGCCAACTGCGGCTCCCCTAACTTCCCGGTCTACTAACCGCCTCTCTGGCGTTGCGGAGCCGGAAGTTTGGTTCCGGATCGTTCACATAACCCTTGAGGACCCGGCGGGTTCTACCACCTATGTCGAACAAAAAGTCGAGATTGCTTTAGGCCCTAAGGGCGCTTTCGAGAACGAGAATATCGGCACCCTGACCCGTCGGGTGCCCAGTAGCCAGGTCATCAGCGCCATTCCACCACCTCGCGGTAAGCCCTAGCTACCCAAAATGCCCCGCACGCCACCGGTGGTTGAGTTCCTGCGCAAGGCCATCGAGTGGCAAGCACTTCTTGAGTCCGGAGAGGCCAAGAGCCAGGGCGACATCGCCCATCGGGAGGGCATCAGTCGGCCTCGGGTGAACCAAATTATGTGCTTGGTTCGTCTTGCGCCTGAGATTCGGGAGCAGATTCTACGCCTCACCGACCAGAAGGCGCTCCGGTTCGTCAGCGAGAAGCGTCTGCGACTGCTGGCCCAGATTAACGACCCGGTATGCCAGCTCGAGAGGTTCCGAATGCTCCTGGCGCAGGTCTAACCATAATGGTGTCTCATTAGTGTACTTGAGGAAATATGCGGTCCGATACCGGTTGGGCCACCCTTACTTCTAAGCACCAGCGGCCCTACCACTCCGTCTGCCGGTCAGCTGCATCTCCGATGTGGAGGATGTGCTTTACACGTTCTACAACCGTTTATCATACAGCCGCTGCTGCACGTCCTCGAAAACTGCCACTGGAGGGTTTTGCCATTGGAACCGCATCATTATCTCGACCGCCGCAGAGATGGCCAGTTTGCGGTTATCTCCAGATAGCTGTTTCTCGTCAAGGGTCTGTGCGAACTGAACCTCATCCGCGGTGCATCGGTACTCCCCGAACATTGGAGCACGTCTTGGATCGAGAACATGCAAGGTTCTGCCAGAAGCCCGATGGAGAACGACGCTAGCCTCGGCACCCTCAGCGAAGATTCGCTCCTCTAAACGAGCTAACCGAGCGAAGTACTCGAACACCTCGGTCAAAGTGAGGACAGCGTGGATGGGTTCAAGGATCGTGCCGGGTTTGACCTCTGGGTGCACCGGTCCGAACCAGTCAGCCTCTTCGTACCAGTCTTCTCTCAGTCCAAGGAAATGGATGAACTGGCCACTTCGATATAGTCTCCATAGTTCCTTGTGAGCATCCCAATCAACCCAGCCCTCAACATGATCCTGCTTTACGGTCGGACCATCCCGCGGCGAATGGGGATAGTCCCAGCCACGGAGAACAACCGTTGTTTTTTCGGCCACTTCTCGACAACGTTGGATCGTCTTGAATCGAGCAGGCATGTATCCAACCGGCTTAATACTAATAAGCCAGTACCCTCTGGACTTGATCTTCTGGAGCGCGCCGGCCGGGTCTTGTACGGCTGAAGAATCACCGGACATCTTCAGTCTCTCGATCGTAGAGTTCCAAATCCGTCGGAGATCTCTGTCCGTACACAAGCCCGCGCTGCTGAAGCTTTCGGATCCCCTTGTCGATGGCAAGCTCCAACACCTCTCTCATTTGCGCCTGATTTTGCACAGCAACCGAGGATGGGCGTCTGTCCCTCGTCCGGATGTATAGCGAACCCAACTTCAAACCACCCGGCTCGGTCCTTCCGTCCTTCTTGCAAATCACCGGTATTTCTGCGAACTCACGAACCGTGATAAGCACGAATTGGCGATCGCGTGACGTCACGACATCAACCGAGAAATCAACGTATGGATCGGCGTAGTTGCCGACGAAGTCCTTGATCGCCTCTTCGC
>Ga0114945_10001404_pt1 | contig 14991 bp, 13 predicted proteins | sample OV2TP3_FD_87194 | JGI IMG/M metagenome (GOLD analysis project Ga0114945, IMG submission 87194) | Hot spring microbial communities from Beatty, Nevada to study Microbial Dark Matter (Phase II) - OV2 TP3 | ecosystem: Environmental > Aquatic > Thermal springs > Hot (42-90C) | place: USA: Beatty... | reverse complement strand
GCACAGGAACTTTTCTTCGCCCCCGAGCGCAAGGCGATACGGGCCCTGGTGAGTGCGCTTCACGATGCGTGCCATAGGGCCTCCTTCCTCATCCGTTTGGGTCGCATGCCTGGAATGATAGATCGCAGCGCGCCCCGGCGAAAGCAGGAGCTACCAGGCGCGCCAGCCGGTGTGCAGCGGAAAGTAGAGCCCGCGGCGGGCGGCGCCAAGCGCCGCCGCGTACGTGTCGAGCTGCGCGGCGTAGCGCCTGCGCTCCTCGTCGAGAAACGCCTCCACGTCCGCGCCCAGATGGCGGCTCGTCTTGTAGTCCACCACCCAGCGTTCGCCGTTTTCATCGGTGAGCACGCGATCGATGACGTAGCGGCCCGTCGCGCTGCGGATCCGGTATTCGCTCTTCGCTTCGGGGTGCGGACCGAGAAGCCAGCGGCCGCGCTCGTCGGCGAGGGTGTTTCCGAGGGCGGTCGAGACGAGATCGGTTGCGGCCGCAAGCTCGGAAGCAGGCACGCCGCGACGGCGGAGTTCGGCCCGGATTCGAAGCTGCAAACGCTCGATGCGGTGCGCGTCCCAGCCCGTGAGCCCGTCCTCGGCGATTCGCTGCAACCACCGGTGTACTACCGTGCCGACATGGCGCGCCGTCTCGCCGGCCCAGGAGAATTCGATCGGTTCCTCCTCGCGGCCTTTGGGCGGGGCCTGCCACCGGAGAGCTTCGGGCGGTCCGGGAAGGACGAAATCCGCCGAAAGCCGTCGTAGCGTGTCGGTTGCGTCGGTCACCACCCCGCCGCCGAAGGCGGCAACCCTTCCCAGAGAGGAGGGGACGATCTCAGAGACCACCGGCCAGGCGATGCCGAGGAGCGAGCGCTTGTTTGCCGGCTTCGCGGAACTCGATTCATTCGCGGCCCGCTCTTCTTCTTCGCGGGAATCGCTCTCCTCGTCGCGGTCCAGGCAGGCAAGCAGGCAAAGGCGCCGCTCGGCGCGCGTGGCGGCCACATAAAGCAGGCGCGCCGCTTCGGTGTCTTCCGCCTCGCGATCAAGGTTTTTGAGGTACTTGTACGCAGGATCGTCCTCGGCGCCGGCTTGCTTGATCGGGGCGAGAAGAAGTCCCCTCACCCTCCCCCCCGGCGCAAGGCCGGGTACTCCCCCTCGACGAGGGGGGAGAGTTTCTTTCCACAGCATGAGCGGCGGTTCGCCGCGGCCGGGGGGGCGATCCAGGCCGGGAACGATGACGGTGCCGAATTCGAGCCCCTTCGCCTTGTGAATGGTCATGATCTGCACGCTCTGCTCGCCCGCTTCGAGATCGGGAAGCGCATAAAGCTCTTCCAGACTCGCGGCGAGCGCCTGCGGATCGGCGATCGAACCCGCAGTTTCCAGCCGCTCGAGTTCGTCGAGAAATATCTCGCCGTCTTCGAGGTCCGTCGTGCTTTGCACGCACGCCGGTCCGCCGAGCGCGAGCCATACGCCCTCGACGCGCTCGCGCAGCGTCCCCCGCTCGCGGTGAATCAGCGCCCGGCCGATCGGCTCCCACGCGCGCATGAGGCGCCGGCGGCCGTCCGCCGAGAGATTGCAGACAATGCGATCGTCGTTCATCCGCTCCCAGATGCACGCGCCACCCCGGCCGCCGGGCGGCCGCCCCTCCTCGGTGAGGAGGGGCCCAGCCAGTGTGTGCAGATCCTCGAGCGTGAGGCCGCACCAGGGGGCGCGCAGGATCGCGAGCCAGGCGACGCGGTCGCCGAGATGGGTGAGCGCACGGGCGAGCGCGTGCAGATCCTGCACGACCTGCCTTTCGCCCAGGCGCTCGATCTCGATCGCGCGGTAGCGAACGCCTGCCGCCTTCAGCGCCGGCACGATCGCGTCGAGGTGAACGCGGTTGCGAACTAGAATGGCGCAGGTGCCTTCGGCCTTCGCGGCGAGCGCGGCGACCCGCGATGCCTCCGCTTCCCGGTCGGCGAAAAGCTCGATGCTCGCCGCCTCGCCCGGCAGCGCCTCGTGCAGCGCGACCGAGGGAGCGAACGGCACGGCGCCGGAGGCCTCGTCCGGCTGCGACGGAAAGATCCGCGAGAACGACGCGTCGAACCAGGCGACGAGCCTTTCCTGCGAACGGAAGTTGGCCGAAAGCGTGATCGACTCGAGCGCCACGCTTCCGAGGCCTTCGCGATGCGCGCGCAGAAAAAGTGCCACCTCGGCTTCGCGGAACCGGTAGATCGACTGCATCGGGTCGCCGACGAGAAAGAGCGTGCGGCCGTCGTCCGGCTGCCATCCCTCGGTGAGCCGCTCGAGCAGCTCCCATTGGCTGTAGGACGTGTCCTGGAATTCGTCCACCAGGATGTGGTGGATGCGATGGTCGAGCGCAAGCAGCAGGTCGGTGGGCTCCCCGGACGGGCCGAGCGCCCGCAGCGCGCCCTGTGCCACCTCGGTGAAGTCGCACCTGCCGGTCTCGGCGAAAAGAACCTTGAGCTCCGCGGCGGCGAGCGGCAGAAGCTCGAGCATCGCGGCGAGCGCCTGCCACTGCGCATCGGCGTAGCGCGCCGGCGGCATGTCGAGCAGCGCCGAGAGTGCCTCGCGCAATCCGGCGATCGCCACGAGTTCGGGCGGCGCCGCCGGCCGTTCCTTCCACGCCCGCCTGTTCTTGGTAAGCCACTTCTCCGCCAGCTCGAGCGACGCGCCGGGATGCAGGCTCCTCGCCTTTTGCAGCAACCGCTCGCGCTCGACCTGCAGGGAAAGTTCCAGCTCCTCGCGCGTCGGCGCGCCGCCCGTCTTCCGAAGCCACTGGTCGCGCCGCGCGAGCATCGCGGCGAGGAGCGAGGCGGCGGTCTCGAGGTTGTTGTCGAGATGCGCGAGCAGCATTCCGGCCGGCGGCGCAAGAGCGGCGAGCGTGCGAGCGGCCGCCTCGCGGTAGAGCGCGCGCGCATTCTCCACGATCTCGGGCTGCGCGCCGAACTCGGCGAGCACCGGCATCTGGCGGGTGAGCGAGGCACAAAATGCGTCGATCGTCATGATCCGCAGCCGGTGCGCGATTTCGGCAGCGCTTTCGAGCTTCTCCAGCACGCGCTTTCGCATCTGCGCGGCGGCCTTGCGGGTAAACGTGATGGCGAGGATTTCCTCGGGCTTCGCCACGCGACCGAGGAGCGTGAGGTAGCGCTTGATGAGAAGGTCGGTCTTGCCCGCGCCGGCCGGCGCCTGCACGATGAACGAGCGCGCCGGATCGAGGGCGCGGTCGCGTTGATTTTGATCGGGAATATGCTCTTTCATGCGAGGGGCGTCGCGAACGACGTATCATGGCCATGGAGGCGCGCATCCTCATGAGAGTCATACCCAATGACACCATGCCTGCCATCGACGCGCGGCTCGTCGGCGGCGGCCGCTGGGCGCTTGCGCGCGAGAAGCCCGAGAAGCTCGCGCTCCTCGCCTTCTATCGCGGCCTCTTCTGCCCCGTGTGCCGCGTGTGGATCGGCGAGCTGGACCGCATCGCGCACGAATTCGAGCGCCGCGCCGTGTCGGTGATCGCGCTCACGTGCGAGAAAAGGAGGCCGCCGAGCGCGCGGTCGCGGAGTGGAATCTCGAACACCTGCGCGTCGGCTACGCGGTCGATCCCGAGGATGCGAGGAAGGCAGGCCTGTACATCTCCGAAGGGCGCGGCATCAACCCGGTCAGCAACGAAAAGGAGCCGATGCTCTTCACCGAGCCCGCGGTGCTGCTGGTGCGCCCGGAGGGCGAACTGTACGCGGCATGGATCCAGTCCGCGCCGTATGCGCGCCCGCATCTTGCCGACGTGCTCGCCGCGACCGACAAGTTCGTGCAGGCGGGCCTGCCGGATCCGCGCGGATCGGCGTAGAGGCGCGCTCACGTCGCTCCTTCGCTTTCTCCGAAGTCCTCTTTCAGATCAACGGAGAGGGGGGAAAGGCGCTCGTGGACGCGGCAAAGGGCGCGCAGCCCGCAGTTGCGGCAGGTTTCGAGACCACGCTTCGGATCGACACGCGCATCGCCCATGGCGTAGCCTCGCGCAAGGCTTTCCAGCGCCTCCCTCCACGAAGCGAACAGGCCCCGCCATGATCCGGCAGCCTTCACGCCGGGCACGAGACCGTCCCTCCTCGAAAACCCCATGAAGCGCATTGCGCCCGTCTTCAGGCGCGCGAACGCGACCGCCCCGATCTCCTCCTTGGCGCTCAACGCGTAGAGCGGAAGCTGCGGTTCGTCGGGCCGTTCGCCCAGCCATAACTGCGGCGAGAGGCGGCTGCCGGTCTTGTAGTCGATGAGTACGTGCGAGCCGTCCGGCAGGCGGTCCATGCGGTCGATGCGGCCGGAGAAGACAAGGTTCGCGACCCTGATTTCGCGGCTTTCTTCCAGGGAGACCACTTCGAACGCGCCTCTTTCGCGTTCTACTTCGAGCCACTCGCGCGCAAGCCGGCCAAGCCGCGCGCGCTCGAGTTCGGCAAACCGGCCTTCGAGTCCCGCCTCCCTGACCGCCGCGGCGGCAGCCCTTGCGATCGCGGCCTCGAGATCGCGCTCGAGCGCCTCGCGCGTCTTCGCCTCGGACCAAAGGCGACGCATCAGCTCGTGCAGCAGTCGTCCGCGCGCCATCGCGTCGGGCCCGGCGGCGGGCTCCTCCAGTCCTTCGGCCGCGAGCCGCCAGCGCGCGAAAGCGCGGAACGGGCACGCCGCCTGGTCGGCGAGCACGCGCGTTCCGCCGCGGACGCGCGCGAAAGCGACGGGCGGTGCTTTCTCGTCAGTAATCGATTCCATCCTTCTTGCGCCGAAGATCCAGTCGCGCCAGGAAGGGAAATTGGGAATTTCCACTGCCGATTCGGGCACGCCAGCGATGAGCGGGCTCGGCAGCAGTTCGCGATCCCCCTCCTGCAACGGATGCGAGAAGACGACTTCCGGCGCCGCTCCCATCCAGTCCTGGGTGATCCTGCGATCGAGCGCGAGCGAGGTCTCGGCCGAAGCCTCGGGAATGCCGGCCTTCTTTTGCAGCGCGACCGGCAGGAACGGGTTGTGGCGCGCGGCGAGCGGCCATGCCTCCTCGGTGAGGCCGCTCACCCAGAGACAGTCGAAATCCAGACCCGCCGACTCGAGGATTCCGAGCACCTGCACCGGAGCTTCGGCCGTCTCGGGCTGGAAGAGCGTCTCGGCGCATTGCCGCTCGAGCTTCGCGAACGCCTTGTCGCGCGAGATCTTTCCGGCGACGCGCTCGAGGCGCGCGAGCTCTTCCAGCACCTCGCGAAACTTCGCGCGCGCCTGGAATTCGTCCGCGTCGAGCGCCCGCTCGCCCGGAAATCCGGCCGCGTCGAGCAGTGCGCTGAAATGCTGCGCCCACTCCCGCGGCGATCGGGAATCGCTCGGAATCGCCCGCGAAACCGAAATCACGGCTTCAAGGATCGACCGCAGTGCGGGGCAGTGCTTCACCTCGCCGATCAGCTTCGCGAGCGTGAGGCGCGCCGGGAGCTTCTTCCGCAGCTCCGTGTCGAGCCGCGCGCGGCGCGCCATCTCGCTCTCGGCGCCGCCCAAGAACGGCGAGCGGATGAGTCCGCTCGCCTCGGGAAAGGCGATTTCTCCGCACGCAAGACGCAGCATCGAAAGGGCGGCACGAACGAGCGGATAGTCCGGAAGCGGCAGGCCGAGGCTCACGTTGAAAGCGAGCGGCGTCTTCGGCCTGCCGGGCAGTTGGTGGCCCGGGTGCATCACGCGGGAAAGGGTACGCACCACTTCCTTCCGCCTTTCGCCGAGGTCGGGAACAACGACGCCGATGCGTTTGGCGCCCGCTTCGAGCCTGGCGCGCGCCCAGCGGGCAGCGGCCTCGAGCTCCTCGCGCGGGGACTTGAACGAAGCACGGCTCGGGCCGGACCCGGCGCGTTGCGGACCGCACCGCCGAACCTCGATCGCGTTCGTGGCGCAGGCGGCGAAGAAGTCGCGCGTCTGCGGCGGCAAGAGATCGAAGGCGTAGGCGACCAGCGTGGCCGGCCTGCGGAGCGCTCGTTCCGGAAGGAGTCGCGCAACGGCGTCGGGAAGCCGCGCGGCGTCGATGTCGCCGGCGGCACCCTCCAGGTAGCGGCGCGACCATCCCGCGAACGCCTCGTGATCCTCGTTCCCGGCGAATCTGTCCAGTGCGCCCTCGATCCGCCAGGCATGCGCAAGGCGCCAGGCATCCATCGCTTGCGCCGCCGCCCGCGACGCCGAAAGCAGTCCGCTTCCCTCGAGAATCGACTCCCAGATTTCCCGCTCCTGCGCGGGCGCGAGAAGCGCCGGCAGATCGGAGGCGATCTCGGAGTACAGCGCGTCCTCGTAGAGGCGCTCGACGAAAGCGCCGAACGGAAGAACGTCCGTATCCTCCCAGACCGCGCGCCCGTTCGCGAATTGGAACGCGTCGAATTCCGACTTAAGGATCTGGGCGAGGCGCCGGTTGGGCGTGACGACCGTAACGCGCGCGGCGTGACCCTCGGCGAGCCGGGCGAAAAGCGCCTCTTTCGTCAACGGCGAAGGATTCCCCGGCATGCGATTCCATGATAGCCCGCCGCGGGTTCGTCACGTGAGCCCGGCGCCGCCCGCAAGCGAAAGCGGACTGACCTGCGCCTGCGTCCCGGGCAGGAAGAACAACGCAGCGAACAGCGCTCCGGCGCGAATCACGCCGAAGGGGGGCGCGAGCGCGCCTGGCTAGGCCTCGAGGTGGGCGAGCGGGCGCACCGGCACCAGGAATTCCTCGCGCACAACCTCCTTGCCGCGAAGCAGTTCCTCGGACTGCGCGCGCTCTTCGTCGAAGATGATCGCCGCAAGGTGCTGCAGGTTGGCGCGCGCCTCGTCGATCGTGCGGCCCTGCGAATTGACGCCCGGCAATTCCTCGACAAAACCGATGTAGCCGTGCTGGGACTTCAGGTAAACCGCGGTGAACGCGATGGTGGCCTGGTCCATGAGGCCCTCCTCGATGTCCTGCTTCGAGGATACCCCCAACGGGTGACGGCGGGAGTTCTTTTGTTGCCCGTCGGCAAGGATTTTTCGCATCGTAGCGATGCGAAATCTTTGCGCACCGCAATATGGTGCGCTCAACTTTCGAGCAGGTGCTTTTTCTCCTTCACCTTCACCCATTCGTCGGCGTCGGGCGGCGCAGGCTTGCGCTCGATGATCGGCTTCCAGAGCCGGGAGAGGTCGCGGTTCTTCTCGATGAATTCGCGCTGCGAGTCGGGCACATCGTCCTCGGCGAAGATCGCCTCGACCGGGCACTCGGGCACGCACAGGGTGCAATCGATGCACTCGTCGGGGTCGATCACCAGCATGTTCGGCCCCTCCCGAAAGCAGTCCACGGGACATACGTCCACGCAGTCGGTGTATTTGCACTTGATGCAGGATTCGGTGACGACGTAAGTCATGGAACCAACAAGGTTTTCTGAATCAACAGTTTAGCACGGAGGTCGAGCCGCCCCTTGGGATCGCGGGCGACTGCCCTCATAATACGTTCGACCCCCCTGTAACAGCTCCCGAGGAACCATGAGCAGTCAAGCAATTCAACACATCACCGACGACAGTTTCGACCCCGAAGTGCTCAAGTCCGAGGTCCCGGTGCTGGTGGATTACTGGGCCGAATGGTGCGGCCCGTGCAAGTCGATCGCCCCGATCCTGGACGAAGTGGCGAAGGAGTACGGCGGCCGCCTCAAGGTCGCCAAGATCAACGTGGACGAGAACCAGCAGGTGCCGGCGCGTTTCGGCATCCGGGGCATCCCGACGCTGATGCTGTTCAAGAACGGCAACGTCGAAGCGACGCGCGTGGGCGCGCTGTCGAAATCCCAGCTCACCGCGTTCCTTGACAGCAATATCTAAAGCACTTAGTCTGTGACCGTCCCGCGCCGGCCACGAGCCGGCTGCGGATGCAGCACCCGGCGCTGGGTCAAGCGCACTTCCCTGAAGAAGTCGGCAAAAAGGCGCAGGCCGCAGTCCATTCGCCGCATCAATTTCTCACACTTCTCATCATGCATCTTTCCGAGCTCAAATCCCTCCACGTCTCCGAACTCCTCGACAAGGCGACGCAGAACGGCGTCGACGGCGCCAACCGCATGCGCAAGCAGGACCTCATCTTCGCGCTGCTCAAGAACCAGGCGAAGAAGGGCGAATCGATCTACGGCGACGGCACGCTGGAAGTGCTGCCCGACGGCTTCGGCTTCCTGCGCTCCCCCGACACGAGCTACCTTGCTTCCACCGACGACATCTACGTGTCGCCCTCGCAGATCCGGCGCTTCAACCTGCACACCGGCGATTCGATCGAGGGCGAGATCCGCACCCCCAAGGACGGCGAGCGCTACTTCGCGCTCGTCAAGGTGGACAAGGTCAACAGCGAAACCCCGGAGGCGGCCAAGCACAAGATCCTGTTCGAGAATCTCACGCCGCTCCACCCGGACGAGATGTTCAAGCTGGAGCGCGACATCAAGGCCGAGGAGAACATCACCGGGCGGATCATCGACATCATCGCCCCCGTCGGCAAGGGCCAGCGAGGCCTCATCGTCAGCCCGCCCAAGGCCGGCAAGACCGTGATGCTGCAGCACATCGCGCACGCGATCATCGCCAACCACCCCGAGGTCGTGCTGATCGTGCTGCTGATCGACGAGCGGCCCGAGGAAGTGACCGAGATGTCGCGTTCGGTGAGGGGCGAGGTGGTCGCCTCGACCTTCGACGAGCCCGCGTCGCGCCACGTGCAGGTGGCGGAGATGGTGATCGAGAAGGCCAAACGCCTGGTCGAGCACAAGAAGGACGTGGTGATCCTGCTCGACTCGATCACGCGCCTTGCGCGCGCCTACAACACGGTGCAACCCGCCTCGGGCAAGGTGCTCACCGGCGGTGTGGACGCCAATGCGCTGCAGAAGCCGAAGCGATTCTTCGGCGCCGCGCGAAACATCGAGGAAGGCGGCTCGCTCACGATCATCGCCACCGCGCTGATCGACACCGGCAGCCGGATGGATGACGTGATCTACGAGGAGTTCAAGGGCACCGGCAACCTCGAGATCCACCTCGACCGGCGCATGCACGAGAAGCGCATCTTCCCGGCGATCAACGTCAACCGCTCCGGCACGCGGCGCGAAGAGCTGCTGATCGAAAAGGAAATCCTGCAGAAGATCTGGGTGCTGCGGAAGCTGCTCTTTCCGATGGACGAACTCGAAGCGGCCGAGTTCCTGATCGACAAGGTCCGCGCGACCAAGTCGAACAGCGACTTCTTCGACTCCATGCGACGGGGCTGAGCGCGGCTCCCGCGATTGCCTTAAGCCGTTGTTTTCTGTATAGTTCGCGCCTTTTCCGGCGGCAGACGGTCCATGAAACCCGGCATCCATCCCGAATACCACGCAATCATCTTCCTCGACACCGCGTCGAACCATCCGTTCCTCACCCGCTCGGCGATCGACATCAAGGGGCGCGAGACGATGAAATGGACCGATGGCAAGGAATACCCGGTGGTCAAGGTGGAAGTGTCTTCCGAGTCGCATTCCTTCTATACCGGCAAGCAGAAGATCGTCGACACCGCGGGCCGGGTCGAGAAATTCCGGCGCCGGTACACGAAAAAGACAGCAGCGCCCAAGTAACGCGGGCGGCTCCGGGTCCCGCAACCGCAAAGGCAGCTTCGGCTGCCTTTTTGTTTTTGCAGCCTAGAATGCGGCATGATGCCGCGCCTTGACCTGCCGCCTTCGCGCGCGGCGCTCGTCATCCTTGCGCTCGCATTCACGCTGCCCGGACTGGTCGGCCACGATCCCTGGAAGACGTTTGACGCGATCGCGATCGAGATCGTGAGCCAGATGCACCGCACGGGCGACTGGCTGGTGCCCAGCATCGCCGGTGAGCCCTGGCTCGGCGACCCGCCGCTCTATCACTGGGTCGGATTGGCATTCGCAAAGACCTTCGCCTGGATCCTGCCGCTGCACGGCGCGGTGCGGCTCGCGAGCGGATTTTTCATGCTGGCGGCGCTCCTGCTCGCCTACCTTGCCGCGCGCAACGCGGCGCCGGCAGCGGAGGGGCATGCCTCCGGCGCCGCCGCCGCGCTGGTGCTCGGCGGCTCGATCGGGCTGATCGTCCATGCGCACGAGGCGGTGCCCGATCTCGCGGCGCTGGCGGCAAGCTGCGCCGCGCTCGCATTCCTCGCGCAGGCAGAGCGCAGGCCCGTGGGCGCGGGATTCGGATTCGGGGTGTCGCTCGGCGTTGCGTTTCTCTCGGCGGGACCGGTCGCACCCGCGGCACTCGGCCTTGCCGCGCTCGCCGCGCATCTCGTGTGCGCACCGCTTCGCACGCGGCGCGGAATGCGGTTTGTCGCGGTCGCCCTGGCGGCAGGAATGGTTGTCGCGGCGAGCTGGCCGCTCGTTCTCGCGCTGCGCGCGCCCGAGCTCGCGGCGCACTGGTGGGCCGCACTGACGCAGCCGCGCGGCACATTCCTCGGCAACCTGCGCTACTACGTGGTCACGGCAAGCTGGTTCGCCTGGCCCGCCTGGCCGCTTGCGCTCTGGGCGCTGTGGTCGCGCCGCTCGCTGCTGCTCGAGCCGCGGATCTTCGCGCCGCTCGCGGCGCTCGCATTCTCGCTCGGCGGGATCGCGCTTGCAGGCCCGGCGCAGGACATCAACACGATGCTCCTGCTGCCGCCGCTCGCGCTCCTTGCCGCGCCGGGAATCGGCCTCCTGCGGCGGGGGGCGGCGAACGCGCTCGACTGGTTCGGCGTCATGACATTCAGCTTCTTCGCCGGACTGGTCTGGCTCGGCTACATCGCCATGATGACCGATCTGCTGCCGCGCCTTGCCAAGAACTTCACCCGGGCGGCGCCCGGTTTCGTGCCGCAGTTCGAGCTGGTCCCGTTCGTGGTCGCGCTGGCGCTGCTCGCCGGGTGGCTGGTGCTCGTCGCCGGGGTGGCGCCCGCTCCCACGCGCGGCGCCTTGCGCTGGGCGGGCGGCATGGCGCTGCTCTGGGGCACGTTCGCGACGCTCTGGCTGCCGTGGGCCGATTACCAGAAAAGCTACCGCCCGGTCGCGCTGCAGCTGAAATCGAAGATTCCGGGTGGAGTGCAATGCATCGCCCGCAGCGGGCTCGGAGTCGCGCAGCGCGCAGTGCTCAGCTACCATGCCGGGATCCGGACGCAGCCCCTCGATCGCAAGAAGCCGGCGGCCTGCCCGCTGCTTATCGTGCAGGGCGATCCGCGGCACGAGCGCGACGCGCCGGGCGCCGGCTGGACCAAGCTCGCCGACGTCGGCCGGCCGCGCGACCGGGACGAGCGCTTTCGCCTCTACCAGCAACGACCGTGATCCATAAAGCACCGACCGAATGCGAGGCGTGGGAGACGCTCGCCGCGCACGCTGCACAGTTGCGTTCGGCCCGCCTCTCCGACCTTTTCGCGCGCGATCCGGAGCGGACGCGACGCCTGTCGGCGCGCGCGCCGGGCGTGCGCTACGGCTTTTCGCGGCAGCGGCTGGAGGCACCCACGCTCGAGCTGCTCGCCCGCCTGGCCGACGAGCGCGGTTGCGACGCGTGGCGCGCCGCGCTCCTGCGGGGCGAGATTGTCAACTCCACCGAGAACCGCGCGGCGACCCACACCGAACAACGCGCGGGCGACGCGGCCAGCGCGGAGGTCAAGGCAACGCTTGCGCGCATGCGCGCACTCGCGGCGAGGCTGCGCACCGAACGGCGCTTCGACCGCATCGTGCACCTCGGCACCGGCGGCTCGGGCCTGGGACCGCAACTCGTTGTGGACGCGCTGGGCGTGCGCGACACCTCGCTTGAATTCGCCTTCGCCGCAAACGTCGATCCGCTCGATCTGGAGCGCGCGCTGGCGGGCGCGCGTCCCGACCGCACGCTGTTCGTAGTGGTTTCCAAGAGCTTTTCGACCGAGGAGACGCTGGCGAACGCGAACGCCGCCAAGCGCTGGCTCGGGGCGCGAAACGTCGCCGAGCACTTCATCGCCGTCACCGGCAACCAGGCCGCCGCCCGCGCGTTCGGCGCGTACGAAGTGCTGCCGATGCCCGATTCGGTCGGCGGCAGGTATTCGGTCTGGTCGGCCGCGGGCTTCAGCGCCCTGTGCGCGGTCGGGCCGGAGGAGTTCGAGGCGCTCCTCGCCGGTGCGCGCGAGATCGACCAGCATTTCGCGCGGACCCCGGCGCTGGAAAACGTTCCGGTGCTGATGGCGCTCGTGGGGGTATGGAATGTCAACTTCGAGGGATGCGCGACGCAAGCGGTGCTGCCCTATGCGCACGCGTTGCGGCTGCTGCCCGCCTACCTGCAGCAGCTCGAAATGGAATCCAACGGCAAACGCGTCGATCGCGAGGGCCGTCCGGTCGGGTACGCGACCGCGCCCGTGGTCTGGGGATACGAGGGCACGGTCGGACAGCACTCGTTTCACCAGCTCCTGCATCAGGGAACCCAGATCGTGCCGGTCGACTTCATTGTCGCCGACGCGATGCAGGGGGACGCGGAGCGCTGCGCCGTGCTGGCCGCGCATGCCGAGGCACAGGCCGAGGCGCTCGCGTTCGGGTCCACGGGCGCGAACCTGGAGCCGCATCGCGTCTGCCCGGGCAACCGGCCTTCGAGCACGATCGCGCTCGAGCGCATCGACGCTCGCGGCCTCGGGCGCCTGCTTGCACTTTACGAGCACAAGGTCTTCACACAGGGCGTACTCTGGAACCTGAACAGTTTCGACCAATGGGGCGTGGAACTCGGCAAGCAGCTTGCCAGGGGAATCCTTACAAGGAGGACGTAGCGATGGACCAGGAAACGTTCAATCTGAGCATCCGCAAGTTCCTGAAGATGGTCGGCGTCAATTCGCAGCGCGAGATCGAGCAGGCGGTGCAGAAGGCGCTCGACACCCGGCGCCTGAAGGGCGAGGAGACCTTCCCCGCAAAGGTCACGCTCGAGATTCCGTCACTCGGCTTGAGCGTGCCGTTCGAGGGCGAAATAAAGCTAAAATGAATCGCGATGAATAAGGCACGCGAATTCGACCAGTCCGTCGTCGCCGAACTGCGCGCGCTGCTGGGCGAGCGCGTGAGCGTCTCGGCCGCGGTACGCGAGCACCACGGCAAGGACGAGTCCTACTTCCCGTACGCGCCCCCCGACGCGGTCGTGTTTCCGCACTCGACCGAGGAAGTGCGCGACGTGGTCGGCATCTGCCGGCGGCACCGCGTGCCCATGATCCCGTTCGGCGTCGGCACTTCGCTCGAGGGCCACATCCTCGCGGTGAACGGCGGCGTGTCGATCGACCTGTCGCAGATGGACAAGATCGTGGCCGTGCACGAAGCGGATCTCGACGCCGTGGTGCAGGGCGGGGTGACGCGCAAGCAGCTCAACGAGCACATCAAGCACACCGGGCTGTTTTTTCCGGTCGATCCGGGCGCCGACGCGACGATCGGCGGCATGGCGGCAACGCGCGCGTCGGGCACGAACGCGGTGCGCTACGGCACGATGCGCGAAAACGTGCTGGCGCTCAAGGCGGTGCTCGCCGACGGCCGCGTCATCCAGACGCAGCACCGCGCCAAGAAATCCGCCGCGGGCTACGACCTGACGCGCCTTTTCGTCGGCTCCGAGGGTACGCTGGGAATCTTCACCGAAATCACCGTGCGGCTCTACCCGGTGCAAGAGGCGATGTCGGCGGCGGTGTGCGCGTTCGATTCGGTGGACGGCTGCACGCACACCGTGATCCAGACCATCCAATCCGGCGTTCCGGTGGCGCGCTGCGATATCGTGTGCGACAAGACGATCGAAGCGATCAACAAGTACAAGAAGACGAATTACCGCGTCGCGCCGACGCTGTTCTTCGAATTCCACGGCTCGCAGGCGAGCGTCGTCGAGCAGGCCGAGACGGTGCAGGCGATCGCGAAGGAAAACGGCGGCATGGATTTCCAGTGGGCGACCCGGACCGAGGAGCGCACCCAGCTCTGGGATGCGCGCCACAACGCCTATTTTGCCTGCCTGCAGATCCGCCCCGGCTCGCGCGCGGTGTCGACCGACGTCTGCGTGCCGATCTCGCGGCTCGCCGAATGCGTGCACGAGACGATGGAGGACGTCAAGGACTACATCGCGCCGGTGCCACTCCTCGGCCACGTCGGGGATGGCAACTTCCACCTCATGCTGCTCGTCGATCCCGAAAAACCCGAGCAGACCGAGCTCGCCAAGCAGTTCAACAAGCGCCTGGTGGAGCGCGCCATCCGCATGGAGGGCACCTGCACCGGCGAGCACGGCATCGGCCTCGGCAAGCAGGAATCGCTGCGCGCCGAATTCGGCGAGGACGTGGTTTCGATCATGCGGGACATCAAGCGCCTGTTCGACCCGGACGACCTGATGAATCCCGGCAAGGTCGTGCCGATGTCGTGAGCGCCGAAAAGCGCCTGAAGGAGAAGGGGATCTCGCTGCCGCCGGTGGCCGCGCCGGTGGCGAATTACGTCAACGCCGTGCGCGCGGGAAACCTGCTGTTTCTCGCCGGCAAGGGACCGTCCGTGGTGGACGGGCTGCGGCCTTGCGGAAAGGTCGGGCGCGAGTTCACCGTCGAGCAGGGCTACGGGTTCGCGCGCTCCACCGGGCTTGCGCTGCTCGCGGTGATGAAAGCCGAACTCGGCGACCTCGACCGCGTGAAGCGGGTGGTCAAAGTGCTCGGCATGGTCAACGCGGTGCCCGAGTTCGCCGACCAGCCCCGGGTCATCAACGGCTGCTCCGACCTGTTCGTCGAAGTTTTTGGCGAGCGGGGACGCCACGCCCGTTCCGCGGTCGGCATGAGTTCCCTGCCGAGCGGAATCCCGGTCGAGATCGAGGCCATCGTGGAAATCGAGTCCGGCGCAGCCGCCCGCAAGCCGCAGCAGGCGGCAAGAAAACGCGCAAGGCCCCGCCGCTGACGGTCCCGCCGGGCGGGACCCTGGCGCTCAGATCGCCATGACGGTCCTGCGGTAATACCGCAGCTCTTCGATCGAGTCGAGGATGTCGGAGAGCGCCTCGTGCTTGCCCTGCTTCACCAGGCCTTTCATCGCCTCGGGCTTCCAGCGCCGCACCAGCTCTTTCACGGTCGAG
>Ga0114945_10001403_pt1 | contig 14997 bp, 17 predicted proteins | sample OV2TP3_FD_87194 | JGI IMG/M metagenome (GOLD analysis project Ga0114945, IMG submission 87194) | Hot spring microbial communities from Beatty, Nevada to study Microbial Dark Matter (Phase II) - OV2 TP3 | ecosystem: Environmental > Aquatic > Thermal springs > Hot (42-90C) | place: USA: Beatty... | reverse complement strand
GGCGTCCAGCCAAAGATCACTCACTCGACCGCCGACCTGGTGTCCGAGGTGGCGCGTTTTCGTCCGGATGCAGAAGCTTTCCTAAGTGATTGCCAGCAATTTGACCGGCTCTATGTCCCGAGCCGTTACCCCAAAGAGGGCCTTCCTTCTTCGACGAAGGAAAAAGCGGCGGAATGTCTGGACAAGGCAAGTTCGATTGTTGAAACGGTGGCGCGAAAAGGGGAAGCCTCCGCGCTGTCCCGCTGACCCACTAACCGATCGCTTCGGCGAGAATGGGGCCGGCCGTTCCGTGGAGGACAAGGTCGGCTAAAGAATCGAGAGGAGTGGGGTCGCGGTTGATGATTACTAAGTTGGCGCCTGCCCTTTTGGCGAGCCGCGGAAATGAGGCCGCAGGTTCCACCACCAAAGTCGAGCCGACCGCCAGCATGAGGTCCGAATTTCTCGCCCATTCGATGGCCAAATTCAGTACCTCCACCACCAGCGCTTGGCCAAAGGAAATCGTATTGGGTTTCAAGAATCCTCTGCAGTCTCGACAAAGTGGGATTTCGTCGCCCTGGAGGAGGCGCTGATAGACGGACTCAAAGGGGCCGGTCCGAGCGCAAGCCAGGCAGATTGTCTCGCGGTTGGTTCCGTGGAGTTCGAGGACCTTTTGGTTGCCGGCCATCTGGTGAAGCCCGTCAATATTCTGAGTGATGACGCCGATGAGTTTGCCTAGCTTTTCCAGGCGGGCGATCGCTTCATGTCCCGCATTGGGCTTTGCATCTTTCATCTCCGTGAACATTTCCTTCTTTCGGTGCCAGTATTCGCGCCGCTTTTCCTCATCCGCGAGAAATTCCTGGATAGTGACGGGCTGAAAGCGGTCCCAGATTCCTCCCTTCGAACGGTAATCGGAAACTCCACTTTCCGTGGAAATGCCGGCGCCGGTGAAGACCACGGCGCGGGAGCTTTGTTTAAGGAAGGATCGAAGTTTTTGGATCTCCTTCGTGTTTTGGTCCGTCATTTGCCGTATAGTATATCAAACATTATGAAAAGCATGGGAGAGGGTGCAAAATTTTTTCTGGTCGCGTGGACAATTTTGTGTAATATGAGCAGGACGCCTGCTACTAAAAAGGAGGGTCAATGAAAAGAGGACTACTATTTCTTTTGCTGATTGTGGGCGGGACGATTGCGGTTTTTGCCTTGATGCTCGGGGGTGTCTACAATTCGCTGGTGGCCGCCGAAGAGCAAGTTTCTGAGGCCTGGTCCCAGGTCGAAAATGTTTATCAGCGCCGGCTCGACCTAATTCCAAACCTTGTGGAAACGGTGAAGGGATACGCCGGGCACGAACAAGAAACGCTTACCAAGGTGGTCGAGGCGCGCTCCAAGATCACTCAAACGAATTTGGCCTCCAAGGTTTTTAACGATCCCGAGGCCCTTACCCAGTTTGAACAAATGCAGCAAGGGCTTTCATCCGCATTGAGTCGGCTTCTGGTGGTCGTTGAGCAATACCCTGACCTCAAGGCCAACCAGAATTTTCTGGCCTTCCAAAGCCAACTAGAAGGGACTGAGAACCGGATCGCGGTGGAGAGGCGCCGCTTTAATGAGGTGGCGCGCAATTTCAACACCCTGATCCGCGTCTTCCCGAAAAATCTTATCGCCCGTTGGATGGGACTCCAGAGAAAATCTTATTTTGCCGCAGACGAAGGGGCCCGCGTCGCGCCCAAAGTCGCTTTCTAGGGACGACCGGCTTTACCTTTGAGATTACGTAGCGCGTTTGTTTTTTTCTTCCTCTTTTCCATTCTCGAGAGCCCTGTTTTTTCCCTCCAAGTTCCGGACCGTCCCAAAGGTTATATTTCCGATTACGCCGGCATGGTTTCTCCTGCGGTGCGGCTTCGCATCGAAGCAGAGCTCCGCCGATTTGAAGAAGAAACTTCCAATCAGGTCGTTATTGTCACTTTTCCGAACCTGGAAGGAGGGTCGTTGGAGGATTTTTCGATCCGTCTTGCCGAGGCGTGGAAGGTCGGCCAAAAGGGAAAAGATAACGGCGTGATTCTTATCATCTTCAAAGAAGACCGCGCCGTCCGGATCGAGGTGGGTTACGGCTTAGAAGGTGCGTTACCCGACGCCACAGGGAAGTTCATCATAGAAAACGAAATCGTTCCCCGATTCCGCGAAGGAAAATTTGACGAGGGTGTCGAACGAGCAGTCGAAGCAATCCTCGCTGCAGCACGGGGCGAGTATCAAGCGGGACCTTCCGAGACGGTCTCTGATTCTCTGGTGTTTGCGATCGTGGTCGGCGCCTTTTTGGGGTTGACGCTGCCTTTCCTGTTCCTTCAGCTTTTGCTCGGAGTCGGAACGATGACAGCCATCTTTGGTTTGGGTGTAGGACCTCGCATCATCGCCGCCTATGGATTTTTGCTCGGAATCTTTCCTCTGATTATCTACTTTCTCTCGGGGCGCGCGTTTCGAAACCCAATGATTATGAGCAGAAGAGGTTCCAACGGAAGCGGATGGGGTGGGGGCTTTGGGGGTTTCGGTGGTGGAGGATTCAGCGGAGGCGGCGGAAGTTTCGGCGGCGGAGGCGCAAGCGGGCGATGGTGATGGATTCGAGTCGGGATCCAGGAAAGTTTTTTTCGAAAGAACAAAAAGAACGGATCGTTCACGCCATTCGGCAGGCGGAGGAGAAAACTTCGGGCGAGATCCGAATCTATCTGGAACGGGGATCTAAAAAAGATATTTTGGTGCGAGCCCAGAAAGTGTTTGAGAAGTTAGGAATGACGCGAACCGAAAAACGAAACGGTGTCCTAATCTACTTTTCGTTGGCGGACCACCGGTTTGCAGTTCTCGGGGACCAAGGGATCAACAAAAAGGTAGGTGAAAGCTTTTGGAAAGTAATGGCCTCGGAAATGGAAAGGGCGTTTGTGCGCCAGGATTTTGTCGGGGGCTTGGAGGCAGGCATCCGACAGATCGGCGAGACGCTTCGGACCCATTTTCCCAGGCAGGCTCATGACATTAACGAGTTACCCGACGAAATCTCAGGTTAAATTTTTCCTAAATTTTAGCTTTCCCTGGCTCAAAGAAACGATTAAAATAAATCACGTTACCCGCCTTGTATTGCTCGCACGGTAGCTAAGAGAGGGGGACTGATATGCAGGATGAACGTCCTTGATCTTAGTCGCGACAATCTCAATTTACCCGAACCTCACCTGATCCGCTCCTTCAGGCACATCTCGCAAGGCGCAAGCATTTTGGTGATTATTGTTGGGTTCCTCGTGCTGATCGGTTGGGTTTTTGATCTGCCCAACTTGAAGAGCGTCCTTCCTCGATTCGTGACCATGAAGGCCAACACAGCCATCGGATTTGTCCTCGCCGGCACCTCGCTTTTTCTTTTGGCCGACCCTATGAAAAGAAAAAATCGGACCCCTTGGCTAGCCCACGGCTGTTCTTCGGTTGTCGCTTTAATCGGCGGGCTCACCTTGTGCGAATATCTCTTTGGCTGGGATTTGGGTATTGACCGCCTGGTGTTTCAGGAAACCGGGGAGGCCGTCGGGACTTCGGTACTGGGAAGAATGTCGCCCCTGACCGCTTTTAATTTTTTTATCATTGGATTCGCCTTAATTTCCTTAGACTTTCCTTCCCGCGACCGCATCACCTATTTCCTGGTCTCCGTCGCTGGGTTCGTTTCCTTAACAGCCTTCTTGGGATATGCCTACGGGATCAAATCGTTTTACGGTATTGCCGCCCAGACCGAGATGGCTCTCCATACTTCGCTGGCCTTTGGGGCCCTCTCGCTCGGCGTGTTGTTTTCACGCCCGGATCGCGGCCTGATGAAGATCGTTGCGAGCGACTGCGTGGCAGGGATTGTCGCACGCCGCTTGCTGCCGTCAGCCGTGGTTGTGCCTGTCGCGCTCGGCTCGTTGCGGCTTCTCGGCCAGCGGATGGGTTTTTACAGCATGGAATTTGGACTTTCACTTACCGTGTTGTTCAGTGTCGTAATTTTTGTTTCCTTGATCGGTTGGAATGTCGTGTCCCTCCATAGACTTGACTCCGAGCGCAAACTTAGCGAACAAACCCTCGCGAGATTGGCGGCCATCGTCGATTCTTCCGATGAAGGGATTATCAGCACGACTTTAGACGGAACCATCTTCAGTTGGAACAAGGCCGCGGAGCGTATCTATGGTTATTCGGCTGACGAAGTGATCGGTCTTCCGGTTTCAATTTTGGTGCCGCCGGACCGGCCCGGCGAAATCACGGATTTGATGGAAAGGATCAAAAGCGGAGAGCGCATCCAACAGTACGAAACAGTGCGCTTGAGAAAAGACGGCCAGAGAATCCATGTCTGTCTGACCGCCTCACCCATCAAAGCCGACAAAAAAATTATTGGATTCTCGGGGATTATTCACGACATCAGTGAGCAAAAACGGATTGAAGAAATGATCCGCAGGACTCAGGAAGAGCTGGAGCGAAGGGTAAGCGAACGGACGTTAGATCTTCAGAGGGCCAATGAGAGACTTCAGAGACTGGACGAGATGAAATCAGATTTTATTGCCCTGGCTTCTCATGAACTGAAGACTCCGTTGACGGCCATCGAAGGTTTCTTGGCCGTGATCCTCAAAGGAATGGTGGGGGAGTTCACCGATCAGCAGAAGGAATTTCTGGGGGTCATCAAGGGCGCGACGGAGCGGTTGAATCGATTGGTGGATGAGCTGTTGGATTTTTCAAAGATCGACTCCGGCCAGGTGAAGATGAAAAGGGAGCCGACCGATCTCGGAAAACTTTTGAAAGAGGAAGTCATCGTATTCAAGATGCAGGCTAAAAATAAGGAGATCGAGTTAGGAGAAATTATCGATGACCGATTGAACGAAATCCTCTGCGACCGGGACCGGCTTAAAGAGGTTCTGGATAATTTAATTTCCAATGCCATCAAATACACGCCGAAACGGGGAAAGATTATGGTCGAAGCGCGAAACTTCGAAGATTCCGTTCAGATCGAAGTAAGGGATACGGGCATCGGAATCAGGGTGGAGGACCAAGAGAAGATATTTGAGCCCTTTCAGCATTTGAGGAAGTCCGGCCTGGACGGTGAGAAGAGCACAGGATTGGGCCTCGCGCTGGTGAAGAAAATTATCGAGGCGCAGGGCGGCCGCGTGGCCGTCCGTAGCAACGAGGGGGTGGGGTCTGCCTTCCTGGTCACCCTTCCCATCAAAAGGTAGAGGAAAAATTATGCCGAACGGCCTGAAAAAGAAGGAGTCGCGCGCGCGGAGCAAGATTTTGGTGGTGGATGACGACTGGGCGATTGTGGAATTATTAAAGTTTACCCTCACCTCATGGGACTTCGAAGTTTCGGTGGCCCGCAGCGAAGAAGAATTCCGCCGAGGAGTCTTTGAGTGCCGGCCTGATTTGATTGTTCTCGACATCATGCTGGGAGATAAAAACGGGGTTGAAACTTATCAGGCCTTGCTCAATGAAGGATTTGATCCGAAGGTCCCCGTGGTTTTTCTCACCGTCCTGGCTAAAGACGTTTCCACCACGCCTCCGCAGCCGGGCAGGACTTTCGCTTTGGTGGCCAAACCGTTTGACCCCGAAAAGCTGGCCAAAGAAATTACTTGTCTTATCGAAGGATAAACTCTTACATTAATCCTTCCCCGTGGGCGAATTTAGACCTTACCCTAGCTTCGGTTCCGATTTTGACCGCGATTTTATTGAAAATGCCCGCTTCACCTGCAAGAGTTGCAGCAAGGAGTGCAAACTCAAAGAGGGACATTTGATGGCGGAAGAAGGCAAAGTCTTCGCACTCGGTCGCTGCGGACTTTGCGGAAGCGAGCAGAAGTTCGATGTGACTAATATCTGGAGAGAAGAGTAGGGGAATACGCGTTCTGACAAGTGCCTGACAGACAAGTGCCTGAAACTTGAAATCAATCGTAGGCCGTGTTAGGATACCGCCCCTATGAAAGGCCTCAAACTCTTCGTTGTATTTTCCTTCCTCTTATCTCTGGCTTCCCTGGCCGGAATCGGGATTCTTTACCAGCGCCTTCAGGAAGCAGAAGCCCTCAAGGAGAAGTTGGAATCCAATCAGGTTCAACTGGAACAAAGGAGCGCCCAACTGGAATCTCAAGCGAACCAGTCGGCGAAATTCCAGCAGGAAGTAGAGCGCCTTCGCGAGCAGATGAAGAGTTATGTGAGCCAGCGCGATGCCGCCAAGAAGGAAGTCGAGCAGGTCTTCAAAGATATGAGCGTTCTCCGAAAACAAATCAAGGCCCTTGAGGCAGAGAAGGGGATTTTGACCGAGGAGATGACGATTGGCGAGGAGACGGAAAAGGCCATTGTGCGGGAAGCGGCGAAGGTTCCCATAACACCCCCTACGGCCGCCCTAGCCGTAGCTCCGACCGAGCGTCCTCATCAAGTCCTTTCGGTCAACCGGCAGTTTCAATTCGTGGTGGTCAACGTGGGGTTGCGCAACCGCCTGAAGATCGGCGATACCTTGCGGGTTGAAGAGGGCGGGAAACTGATCGGTCGCATCCAGGTAGAAAAGCTGTATGAAACTTTCTCAGCCTGCCGCATTCTTGAGGAAAACGAACCCTCCAAGATCAAAGAGGGCGACCTTGTGCGAGTCGTTTAGAGCCTCTTTCCCTCTCCTTTTTTGCGCGTTTATTTTCTTCGCTCCTCCTATCGCCTTCGCCCAGTCGCAATCTTCGGAATCATTCAACACGGCCCTCGTCCGCATCGGACAAATTGAAGAGCAACTTCAGCGTCTGGAAAAAACACAGGCGGAGATTTCAACAACCAACGAAAGGATTATCAAGGATCTCGATGAAATACGTTACCGGATTCACCGAAGACCGGGAAAAAAGCGCCAGAGTTAAGAAAAATTTTTCCTCGCCATTGGCTCCAATCCCATTGTTCATATTAGTAATTTCTCTTTCGTTCGGCACGATCGGTTTTTCCGAGTCCTCTTTCGAAGATCCCGCCGAACGCATCCTCACCAAACTCAGCTCCGTCGAAGATCGAATCAAACAGATAGAAAAAAATCAGCAGGATATTTTGGCGAAGCAAGAGAAAATTCTTGCGGAACTTGACCGTATCCGGGTTTGGATTCGCCGCAACTAAGTTGAAGAAAAACCTGACCTTGAAGGTCGGAGGGAATTTTTCCGGCACCTACCAGCCGCCGGGAGACAAGTCGATCTCTCACCGGGCAGTGATGTTCGGCGCTTTAGGCCGGGGGAAAAGCCGCTTCCGGAATTTTCTCCAGGCGGACGATTGTCTGCGGACGGTCCAGACCTTTCGTTCCATGGATATTCCGGTCTCGCTGGATCCCGAGACTGGGACGATTGAGATTGACGGGAAGGGATTGAAAGGCCTCAAGCCCCCTTCGGCGGAGTTAGGTCTCGGAAATTCTGGAACCACCATGCGCCTTCTTCTGGGAATCTTGGCAGGCCAGCCTTTTGAGGCAGTCCTGACAGGTGATGAATCTCTGCGTTCACGTCCGATGAGACGTGTGACAAAGCCGCTCAAGCAGATGGGCGCACAAATCAAGGGAAAGGACGACGCCAACTTCGCCCCCCTTAAAATCCGAGGCGGAAAACTCAAAGGGATTGATCTGGAGAACAAGTTGGCCAGCGCTCAAGTAAAGTCGGCAATTCTGTTGGCCGGCCTCTTTGCCGAAGGAAAGACCCGGATTCGGGAAGAGATCGTATCGCGGGACCATACGGAGCGTTTCCTAAAGGCGGTCCATGCGCCCTTCAAAGTGGAGAATGGATGGCTTTGCATTGAAAGAGCAATCGAGCTGAGCCCCTTGGCTGCGGACCTACCGGGCGATTTTTCGGCGGCAGCCTTTTTTGTAACGGCCGCGGCGATGCGCAAGGGTTTTGAGCTGGACGTGAGAAATATAGGACTGAACCCCACACGCACGGGCCTCTTACGGATCCTTAAGCGGATGGGGGCATCCATAGAGGAAAAGGTTACAGATTCGAGGCTCGAACCGTTTGGCAGTGTTAGGGTTAGCGGGAAAAGGCTGCGGGGTGTGCGCGTGTCGCCTGAAGAGATCCCATCGGTCATCGACGAACTTCCCATTCTCATGGTCGCCTGCGCTTTAGCGGAGGGTGAAAGCTTGATCTCTGGGGCCGGTGAGCTTCGGGTAAAAGAGACAGACCGTATTCATTCCATGATCACAGGGCTAAATGCCTTAGGGGGGAGGGCAAAGGAGCTTCCGGACGGTTGCGTGATAGAGGGCGTAGAATCCTTCCGGGGAGGCCGCGTGGGTAGTTTTGGAGACCATCGAACCGCTATGGCCTTTTCCATCGCGAGCTTGGCCTCTCAAGGGGAGGTTCAAGTCGGGGATGTGGAGTGCGTTTCCACTTCTTACCCCCACTTTTTTTCAGATTTTAATGCCCTGAGAAAGTTCTAACCCCCTGATTTTCCAGAATTTAATTGACACACATGGCGGTTTCCGATATAGTGCAATCAAAATTTGTCCCCATTTCTCCCACTCAGGAAGAAAATAAGGAAAGACCCTAAGCCGTTATGTTTTTAGTGGATCGCTTGCTCGGTTTCTTCTCCGGCGACATCGGAATTGATCTAGGAACCGCCAACACCCTAGTCTACGTAAAAGGCCAAGGTGTGGTTCTTTGCGAACCTAGCGTTGTCGCCATTGATCGCTCCACCCACCAAGTGCTGGCCGTCGGCGAAGAAGCGAAACGGATGCTGGGCCGCACCCCCGGCAATATCACCGCGATCCGGCCCATGAAAGACGGAGTCATTGCGGATTTTGATATCACGGAGGCAATGCTTCGTTATTTTATCCGCAAAGTCCACCGCAAGAACCGTCTCGTCAGTCCGCGTGTTGTCATCGCCGTCCCCAGCGGGATCACCGAAGTAGAGAAACGAGCCGTGAAGGATTCCGCAGAAAGGGCCGGAGCCAGGAGCCCTGTTTATCTGGTGGAAGAACCCATTGCCGCAGCCATCGGCGTCGGGCTGCCGATCCACGAACCCTCGGGAAATATGATCATCGACATTGGCGGCGGTACGACCGAGATCGCCGTCATTTCCTTGTCGGGAATTGTCTTTTCGAAATCCATCCGCATCGCAGGCGACGAATTTGACGAAGCGATCATTAGCCATCTAAAGAAGACTTACAATTTGATGATCGGAGAACGCACCGCCGAAGAAATCAAGATCAAGATCGGTTCGGCCTATCCCATGGAAGAAGAAACCAGCATGGAAGTGAAGGGCCGCGACATCCTTGCCGGACTTCCCAAGACCATCACAGTAACCAGCGAGGAAGTGCGGGAGGCCTTGTCGGAGACACTGGCGGCCATTTTAGAGGCGATCCGGATTGCCTTGGAGAGAACACCTCCTGAGTTATGCTCAGACCTCATTGACCGTGGGCTGATTCTGGCCGGCGGCGGGGCGCTCTTACGAGGTCTGGATAAGTTAATCAGCGAAGAGACCGGATTGCCCGTTCACATTGCCGATGATCCTCTAACCGCTATTGCGCTCGGAACCGGTCGTTATCTCAGCGATTTTCGGCTTTTAAAACGTTTGGCAGTCAATAGCCAAAACTCAAAAGAATACTGACGGATTGACGGGAAAACGCCCTTTCTACTTCCTCGCTTTTGCCCTGGCTCCCCTTGTCTTTTTTCTGAACGCTCCCCAGTACTCTGAAATTGTCCACCAAATCAGCCTGACCCTCCTCCAGCCTTTTCTGGCTACCAGCCAGGCGATCCGCGGGGCCGTCTCGGATACGGCCGAGGGGAGCCACAGATTCTGGAACTTATACCGGAATCAGGCAGAACTGGAGGGCCGCGTACAGACTCTCGAACGCGAGCTCGTCGACATACTTGAAATAAAGAATGAAAACGAACGGCTGCGCGAGTTACTCAAATTTAAGAATGAAATTCCCGAGAAAGCGATTGCGGTTCGGGTGATCGGACGGGACCTCGCGCCCTGGCGCCGGACCATTTTAATCGACAAAGGTTCGACGCATGGAATCAAGAAACGCATGGCGGTCGTCAACTCACAAGGACTTGTGGGGAGAGTCATAGAAACCGCCCCTTTCAGCTCCCGGGCAATTCTTCTTCTTGATCCCGAATCGCGGGTGAGTACGATGTTTCAGGAAAGCCGAGACTCGGGAGTGACCGAAGGGGACGGCTCGTCACTTTTAAGGGTCACGCATATTGACCGCCAGTCAACGGTCAAGGTGGGTGACCGAGTGATTAGTTCGGGGCTCGGCCGGGTTTACCCCAAGGGAATTCCTGTGGGTGAGATCAAGATGGTGGGGACCGAGAAGGAAGGTCTGGAACTTTTTGCCACCGTGCGTCCCTTTGTTAATTTCTCCAAACTGGAAGAGGTGTTGTGCATCGCATTATCTCCGCCCGACTCCTGATTCTGATTTTCGTTCTCATCACATGCGAATATAGTCTTTCCGGTTTATCTCTTCTTTTAAAAGGTCGAATCGATCTTCTCTATCTTCTCGTCCTGGATTACGCCTTTTTTGGAAAATGGGAACACGTTCCTTTCTTTGCGTTCGCCACCGGCCTTTTGAGGGATTGCATCGGCGGGCATCTTTTCGGTATTGAGACGGCAAGCCTGACGGTAACGGGGCTTCTAGCATACTTCGCGGTGTTGAAGCTTGAGCGTGAAATTCCCTGGGTCAGAATCGTCATCACCTCTCTTTTTGTGTTCCTGACGGAAACGATCAGCCTTTCTCTGGGGAGCGGGCTGGAGGTGGGAGGGGGCTTGACATGGGCCTTAATCGAAGGCTCGTTTTGGACGACTGTCTACACGACGGCGTTTTCTCCTGTTTTTTTCTGGCTGACTAACCATTGGTTCCATAGGATGGTTCACCTAAAACAATATGAACTCTTTCAGGCTTAATTTTCTTGCCGGCCTAGTCTTTGGAGGGTTCTTCCTCCTGGCCGCCGGCCTTTTTCAGACCCAGGTTTTGCAGGCAGGCTACTACCGGAATTTGAGCGAAACTAACCGGATCCGGATGATTCCGCTGGAGGCGCCGAGGGGGCGTGTTTTTGACCGATCGGGAAAACTTTTGGCTACTAACCGGCCCGCTTACCATTTGATGGCCACGCCCGAGGACGTGACTCCCGAAGTCTATCCCAAACTGGCCAAGCTTTTAGATGTCAAGGAGAAGGTTGTGCGAGAGCGTATGAGCGGTGAGCGGGAGTATCCTTTTGCGCCCGTGCTCTTAGCGGCCGACATTCCCCGGCGGCTCCTCTTCGAGATCGAGGAGCTTCGTCCCGAACTTCCCGGCGTTTCCATTCAGACCGAAGGCATTCGTTCCTATCCGAACGGACTGATCGCCTCCCACATTATCGGCTATCTTGGAAAGATCAACCCGGACGAGTACCAAAAGCTGGGCCGCGACCGTTACGGACTCAACTCACTGGTCGGAAGGACCGGAATGGAAAAGGTATTCGATTCTCAACTCAGAGGGTGGCGGGGCGCCCGAGAAGTGGAAGTCAACGCCCGCGGTGAGAGGATCCGTGTGGTCGCCGAGAAGCCGCCGGTGCCGGGAGAAGATCTTTTTCTGACCGTCGATCTTGCATTTCAGCAGAGGCTGGTTGATTTAATGAAGGACCGTAAGGCTACCGCAGCGTTTCTCGATCTTGGAACGAATGAACTCGTTGCTTTGGTTTCGACGCCGGCATTTGATCCCAATGTTTTCGTCTCTCCACGCGGGAGTGAAGCACGGCTCCATTTTCTGGAGGATGCCAACTCACCTTTGCTGGACCGGGGCATCAGCGCATCCTATCCGCCGGGATCGGTCTTCAAACTCGTGACCGCGCTGGCAGGCCTCGAAACCGGGAAGATCACTCCGCACACGACTTTCAGTTGCCCGGGCCATTTTCGCCTCAGCCGTAAATCGCGGCCTTTCCGGTGTTGGCAAGAAAAAGGACACGGCGCGCTTGACCTTTATCGGGCACTGGAACGAAGCTGTAATGTTTATTTCTACAACGTGGGAAGACTGGTGGGGCCCGACGCGCTAGCGCGGACCGCGAGGGAACTCGGTTTCGGCCAGACCTTTGAAATGGAAATGACAAACTTGGCCCCGGGCCTCGTCCCGGATTCGGTGTGGAAGAAAAACCGTTTCAAGGAGGCGTGGTATCCTGGTGAAACCCTGAGTTACGCCGTCGGCCAAGGCTATCTTCTCGTTTCTCCGCTTCAGGTGTTGCGTCTGAGCGCCATGATCGCCAAGAACGGAGAGTGGGTTGAGCCGAAGCTGGTTCGTGGTGGCGGCGCTTCGCCCGGATCGGAAAAGAAGCGGATCGCGATCCAGGAAAAAAATTTAAAGACGATTCGCCAGGGAATGCTAAAGGTGGTCGAATCCGACTTTGGAACGGGACAACTGGCCAGGGTCGATTTTGACCAACTCGCCGCCAAAACCGGAACCGCGCAGGCGCCTCCCCGTCAACCCCACGCCTGGATCACGGGATTTTTTCCTTATAAAGATCCTCAGATCGCGTTCGTGCTGATGATTGAACACGGCGGGTCCGGAGGAATCAACGCGGCTCGGATGCTCAAGAAGGCGCTGCAAGTTTGGAAGGAATTATATGCTCCAGTGGTTTAAATCCCTTCCCGCACACCTTTTGAGGAATTCGATTATTTTAATGCTGCTTGGCGTCATGTTTATTTACAGCGCTTCCTTCCGGACTTCCGGGGAGTATGCGGTGCGGCAGGCCGCCTGGATCTTGGTGAGCTTCGCCTTTCTCTTTCTTACTGTTCATCTCGGCTACCGGTTTTTCCTCGGAATTTCCTATGCGGTTTACGTTCTGGCCGTGGCGTTACTCCTTTGGGTTTTTATAGGAGGGGTCGTCCGCTTAGGCGCCCAGCGTTGGATCGAGTTCGGTCCTTTTTCTTTTCAGCCGTCGGAATTTGCAAAACTGTCTGTGGTCTTAGCGTTGGCAAATTTCTTAGGGTCGCGAAACCTTTGGGAAGGTGAGGGCAAGGCCATGGCTTTAACGGCGGCGATTGTAGGGATCCCTTTTATTATTATCTTAAAGCAGCCCGATCTGGGCTCGGCGATCCTTTTCATTCCTTTGGGGATCAGCATGCTTTTTCTTTGGGGGATTCGATACCGTTACCTTGTCATTACTTTTCTGGCGGGACTTCTTGCTTCACCCTTGGCTTGGAATTTTCTTAAAAACTACCAAAAAAAACGCATCCTCGTCTTTCTGGATCCCAGCCTCGATCCCCTCGGCGCGGGCTATACGGCAATCCAATCAAAAATCGCGGTGGGTTCCGGCGGACTTTTTGGGAAGGGATGGCTTCACGGGACTCAGAGCCAGCTTGATTTCGTGCCGGAGCACCACACGGATTTTATTTTTTCGGTGATCGGCGAAGAACTCGGATTTTTCGGGAGCGTTTTTCTCCTTCTTCTATACGGGGTCTTGTTTTACCAAATCTTTCAGCTGATTGACCGGACGACGGATATAAAGGGGAAATTGCTGGGAGTGGGGATCCTGAGTTTGTTCTTTTCCCAAGTCCTGATTAATATCGGCATGAGCTTCGGACTTTTTCCTATCACGGGAATCACCCTACCTTTGATCAGCTACGGCGGCTCCTCGCTGGTGGCGAACGCCATTGCCCTGGGCCTCCTGGCCAGCATTTACAAAGAGCGTTCCATTTTCTAGTTCGCGCCTACCTATTAATTTGAATTCCCAGCAAGGAAAAAAGTGGGATGGACCATTCAAAATGTTAACTCGACAGCGGTAGGGGAAACGGTCACCGTGGCCGGAAACCTCGATTTGTCTTTTCTCAAATAGTAACAAGTCGTTGTTACTCTCGTCCCGCTGGAAAGACTCAATGCCAGAGGGGTATGTTTTGATAAAAGGGGCGTTCCATTTTCATCTTCTGCGGGAACGATTTGATGGAAAAATTGGCCCGCACTGGCGTGGGCATCCCATCCGAACATCTCTTGCGCCGAAGGATGTTGGGATTGGCGACAGGAATTTTTTCTTCTTTTTCCCTTTGCAATCCCTTTACTCGCTTCCCGCGAGTGAAGCGACCCTTTCCGGGACCGCGACCGTAGAACAAACAGACAGCACCACTCTCAATGTGATGGTCTCCAAGAGCTTGCATTTTTGTCAGCATCGTTTATTATTTAGATAGTCTAATCCAGATTAGACTAATTTAGTTTAGACTAAAGGAGAAAAACGTGTCCTTCGTCAATCGTGAATATGAGCTTGAGTTTCTTAGTGAGAAATGGACCCACCCCGAATCGTCTGCCGTCCTCCAGCGGATCTAGTTATTTGGCAAGTGGGCGTTCAGCTTGTACCATTCTATTTTCAATAAATTCCTTAGAGTGGTCGAAAATACAACGACAGGGAAGACTGACCAGCACCCATGCGCCAGAGCGAACTAAAAAAAACCGAGGCTCGAAAGATCAAGAAGGATGTTTATAGGGCGTATCAGCAATACCAACAATTACTTGTCTCACTCACTTCAATCTTAATTGTTGTAAAGGAGGACGGGACCGTTCGATATTGGAATGCCATTACCGAAGTTGAATTAGGGATCACCGCCTCAGAGGTGCTCGGACGTTCGCTCGAGGAATGTCCCATCGAATGGGAAACTCCCCGAATCATGAAGGCGTTAGCGGAGTGTAAAAAGAGCGATAAGCCGGTGCGCCTCGACGATATTCGCTTTCGATTGAAAGACGGGAGAAAAGGCCTTTTGGGTTTTACCATCATCCCTCTCCAAGAGGCTCCCATTGAGTTAACAGGGTACCTGCTTTTTGGAGCCAACATCACCCAACGTAAAAAAGCAGAAGACCAATGTGCACGTCGTAGCCGACAGTTGAGCCAGGCCAATAAAAAAATCCAAGAAGAAAAAGCACAATACGAAGCACTTTTGAAGAGCATTGGGGATGGACTAGTGGCCACCGACCAAACAGAAAAAGTCACCCTCATCAACCTTCGGGCGCAAGAGATGTTCGGATGGGATGCCCACGCCAGTGCGGGCCAATTTTTCCATCAAATCGTTCCCGCAGAAGATGAAAATGGAACG
>Ga0114945_10001401_pt1 | contig 15008 bp, 13 predicted proteins | sample OV2TP3_FD_87194 | JGI IMG/M metagenome (GOLD analysis project Ga0114945, IMG submission 87194) | Hot spring microbial communities from Beatty, Nevada to study Microbial Dark Matter (Phase II) - OV2 TP3 | ecosystem: Environmental > Aquatic > Thermal springs > Hot (42-90C) | place: USA: Beatty... | reverse complement strand
GTCCTCGGGTCGGATGTCATCGACCCGTTCGAGGAGGGAGATTCCGATGTTTCCGCCCACGTGGACGCTCGGAAGGCCGCGCCGAAGGATCTCCCCCGTAAGCGCGGTGGTAGTCGTCTTTCCGTTGGACCCGGTGATGCCGACGATCCGTTCCGCGCGGCAGAGCTTGAAGAAGAGATTCATCTCCGTCTCCAACGCCCGGGCAAGCCGGAGAAAGGGAGAACTCTCGCGGACGGCGGGGTTCACGACCACGAGGTCGGCATCGCGGAAGTCCTCCTCCCGATGGCCGCCCAGATGAAGTTCCACGGGAAGTCCGCGGAGTTCGGCCACCGATTCCCGAAGCTCATCCTCCGTCTTGACGTCCGTGACCGTAACGCGCGCGCCGGCACGGACCAGGAACCTCGTCGCTCCGAGTCCCCCGCCGAAGAGCCCCAGTCCCATCACCGTGACTTTCGCTCCCGCAAGTCGGGGAAGCTCCCGGATCCACGGAATCACGGTTTCTCCCTCGTCTGGCGACGCAATTCCTCCGCGCGGCGGCGAATCTCCTCCGCCTGACGCGGATCGGGCCGCTGGGGCGCCAGGGGAAAAAAGAAGAACCGCCGATCGACGAGCCGGATCGGAAGGATCACGTCGGTGATGAAATCGAGGACGGGCCACTGCCACCACGGGGCACGGACCCGCAGGATTTCCGTCCTCGATCGATATCCCTCCTTCTCCAGCACCAATTCGCGGTCGCCGTACCACGTGAAGGGGATCGCGCAGGGGGTCTTTCCGACGCGCTTCCCGTCCACATAGACGTCCGCCTCGGGCGGTTCGCTCCGGATCTCCAGCAGTCGATCCGTACAGCCGGTCAACAAGAGGAGGGGCCAGAAGCGCATCGGTCAAACTGTAGCAGAGTTCCGAGCCCAGGGTCCAGAGTCCTGGACGCGGGCGGAGGCCGGTGTCATAATCCGCGGCGATGAAGTGCCTGCTCCTGGGAGCGGGGTACGCCACCCGCCTTTATCCCCTCACGCGCGAGAGGCCGAAGCCGCTTCTCCCCATCGGGGGAATTCCCATCCTGCAGCGGATCGTGACCGCGGTGAACAAGGTTCCCGAGGTCGATGCGATCTACGTGGTGACCAACCACCGTTTTGTCAGCCACTATTACAACTGGCTTCGCGACTTCACCCTCCAGAAGCAGACGCTTCCGAAGAAGATCGAGATCTTCGACGACTTGACCGCCACCCCCGACGACCGATTAGGGGCGATCGGGGACATCCGGTTCGTCATCAAGAATGCGAAGGTGGACGACGATCTGCTCATCGTCTCGGGGGACAACCTCTTCACGTTTCCACTCGCCGACTTCACCCAGTTCGCCAAGCCGAAAGGCTCCGCCGTCTGTCTCAAGGACCTCAAGTCCAAGAAGCTGGTTTCCCTGTACGGCGCCGTCGAAATCGACCGCGACGCCCGGGTCGTCGATTTCGAGGAAAAGCCTCCGAAGCCTCGATCTACGCTGATCTCGATGGGAGTGTACATCTTCGCCCAACCGCATCTCGGGCTCTTCGACACGTACGTCGAGGAAGGCCATAGTCCGGACGCTCCCGGCTACTTCCTCCAGTGGTTCTTCCAGAAGGTGCCGTTCTACGGCTACGTGATCAACGGAGAGTGGTTCGACATCGGGGACATCGATTCGTACAACAGGGCGAACGAGCTGTACTTCGAAACGAAGCACGACTAAGGCTTCTTCGGCTCTTCCTTCTTCTTGTCTCGAGCCCGGCGCTCCTCTTCTTCTCGCTGCGCTTCGATTTGCCTGCGCCGCTCCTCGAACTTAAAGTTGCGGGCGTATCCTTCCTTCGCGGCGGGATCGTCGGAGCGGGTATCCAAAGCCTTTTGGAAATGGGACATGGCGCGGACGAAATCGTTCAAGTCCTCATAGAGCTGGCCGAGCTTCATGTGGGTCACGTAGCGGGCCTCGACGGAAAGCCGTCCCGGGAGCGCGCGCTCCAGCTTGTCCCTCGCCGGCGCCGGCCGCCGCTCCGAGGCATCTGTCAATCCCGAAATCATGAGCCGGAGCGACTCCTCGGTGAACACGTCCCGCTCGCCGACCGACACGCGATGCACGTCGATCCATGGGCGATTCTCGTAATCGGTCTTGATCGACCCTCGGATCCGCACGCGAGAGTACGGCGTCGCCTCGAGAAGTTCCGTGATGTACTTGAGCTGCTTCCGCATGTAGAGGGTGGGGACCGAGGAGAGCCATCCGTCCGTCTCCCAGATCCGCGCGTCCGGCGTCCAGACGCTGAAAGACTTGTAGTCTTCGTTGACGAAGGGAGTGTAGAAGTGGTTCCAGATCGTCTCGTCGTGACGATGGAAGAGCGCCTCGAAATCGACGTCCATCATCTTGAACGAGGAGGGATGGGCGACGATGTCCCGAAGAAGGACCTCCCGATACTCCACTGTGGGATCGATCGCGTAATCGCGGCGACCGGTGAGTTCGCGCTCCAGTTTGCACCCGGAGCCCACGAGGAGCAGCACGAGCAGCCCGCGCGTCATAGTCCCTCCCTAGGTGAGCCGCAACTCTATCACGGGGAGAACCCCTGTCAATAAAAACGGGGACGCGGGCGGTTCGTTGGCTACTTTGGGGCGTGATCGGTCCACCAGGCCCGGAGCCGCTCGATCGATTTCTCCCGCAGCACCGAGTCTTCGGAGCTCGGATCGTAGCCCATCCGGAGAAGGTCGAACTTCCGGTAGGGAAAAAGCGCCGACAGGGCGGCGACGAGACCGTGCGCGGCGGACGTTCGGACCTGGAGATCCGCGTCCGCCATCGCGACGAAGTAGAGTTCGACAGATTCTCGGCGGCGGACCGAGAGAAGCGCGGTCACCGCGCGCCGCCGCCACAGAGAGTTTGAATTCGCCAGCTCGGCGCGCACGACCTCCATCCCGGCCAAGTCGTCCAGAGCCAGGAGAATCTCGGCCGCCTTGAGTCGGATGTCGGGGGACGAATGGCTCAGGAGCTTCTTGAGCTTGTCGATTTCAGACCGGCCGGCCAGCTCCAGAATCCCCTCGAGCGCCGCGGTGGCGAGGGAGGTATCGCTTCCCGCGGCGAGGCGGTGGAATATCGGAAGCGACTTCGTATCCCGAAGCAGGGACAAGATGCGAACGATCTGGACGCGCGTCGCCGTCTCCGAGCTGTTCTCGAGAACCGAGCGGAGTCGGTCCACGACGCGCGCATTGGCGCTCGCCCGAAGCGCCTCCAACACGCGGTAGAGCGACGTCGCGGAGATCTTGCCCGTCTCGAGATCCGAGAGGATTTCCTCCAGGGCGCTCGCGTCTCCCAACTTCACGAGCGCCGCCCGCGCCTCGGTGCGCGGCGGATCGGCGCTCTCCCCCGCAATCTTACGGAGAAGAGGGATCGACTCGAAATCGCGGTGCGACACGAGGGCGTCGATGATCCGACTCCGGAGCGCGGAATCGGCATCCGATTCCAAGACCTTTCGAAGAGCGGCCGCGGTCTCCTTGCCCTCCGCGTACCACGAGAAGAGGTATTGGACGACTCGCAGGCGATCCTCCCGTTTCATCGTCGGCTTGGAGAACTCGGCGACGAGCCATTTGATTCCCGAGTCGTCGTCGAGCGACTTGAGCGCCACGGCGACTTCTCCTCGGCACCCCCAATCGTAGCGGCCGAGAATCGCCTTGAGCGAGGACTTGGCCTCCCGCCCGCCGACCGACCGAATGGCCCGCACGAGATGCGGTCGAATCTCCTCGGGCCCGGTCTCGATCTCCTTGAGAAAAAGGGGAACGTGGGCGGGTTTCGCGGCGCGCCCGAGACGCATCTCCAGTTGATAGCGCGCCGACAGATCGTTCGTGGATCGGAGCTTGTCGACGAGGTCCTTCACCTCGTCCAGGAAGAGAAAGGCGAGCGGAAGCATCGTCAATTCCCCGAGCTCGTACCGGAGCCCCCCGTCCCTCCCGTCGTCGGTCGGCCGGGGCGGTTCGGGGTTCCGCTAGAGTCGCTGGCCGATTCGCTCGAATTCGATCGAGGCCGGTCCCGCCGGCCCTTTCCTTCCTTTCAGTCTCCCGCATGAGTGAAGATAAGGAGGGCCGCGCGCCGGACCAGAACTTCCCAGGGCGTTCCGCGATGCTTCTCGATGACTCGATCCGCAAGGTCCAGAAGTTCCCTCTTATCCTTTTCTTCCGCCTCTCCGCCGAGAAGCCGGACGTCCTTCAGGGCCGCTCCCCCGTGACAGAGGTACACGGGGCGGATTCCGTAGCTTCCGCTCCGGCAGCCGGTGCAGTCGTCGAAGACGGCTCCCGAAAACGGATTCTCTCCCGCGGGACGCTTCTGGCGCGCCGCGCGGTCCATCTCCTCGCAGAAGAGCGCAAGCTGCACGAGGTTCCATCGAAGCACGCGAAGGTGAAGGTGGAAGGCGTCGGCGGTCGCGAGGACGCGCTTGTCTCCCCGCGATCCTTCGTCGGCCAGGACCTGAGCGAACTCGGCGACGATTCGGTCCAGCTCCGCGGCGGTCCGCATCGCCTGCCCCCTATTTGTCTTCCAATCCGCGCCGAAGGTGAACGGCGAACCGGACGTCCCCGAAGCCTTCGCTTCGACCAGTCGTCCGCCGGTCGCCTTGAGCCGGGGAGCGCCGCGAAGCAGGCCGGAGCGATTCAGTCGCTCCCAAGTGCCCAGAAGCGCGAGGAAGAGCCTCTCCCGGGAAAGTCGATCTCGAATCTGGTCGCGGGAGCCGATGTCCGGCCCCGTCATCCTGAGCTTGGTGACATCGTAGGCTCCCCCGCATTCCTTGTGCCGGCCCGAGCAGAGGGGACACCCGTACCGCTGACAAAAGGTGCCGGACGATCGATCGATGTTATAGAGAAAATACTTCCCGCCCGTGAGAGTCGCCAGGCGGTTGAGACCGTAGGTTCCGAATCCGGAAGGCACGGTGTAGGCCGGATCCTGGAACTGCAGGGGCCATCCGTACGGGAATTCGACGTAGCCGCATTCGGGCCCCCGGAGTTGGAACTTGAGTTTTCGGAACTTGTCCGCCTCGGACGTCGAGTGGTACGAGGAGTTCTCGATCACGCTCTCCCAGTACGGATCCGCGTAGACGGCTTCGCCGGCGATCGCAAAGAAGAGAACCCCCGAGCTCTTGAACGTCCGCACGGTCGCTTCGAGATCGTCCTCGTTGTCGCCGTTCTCCTGCGTGAAGAGGACGACGACCCGCTTCGGGGATCCCGTCGCCGCCGCGACTTTGGCCGCCGTCCGGAGATTCGCCAGGCAGTTCTTGATTCGATCGTCGGGCTTGGACCCGGCCAGCGTCTGAATCGCCCGAGAGACGGCCGCCAGATCTTCGCTGGGCTTGAGGACGAGCCCCGCATCGTCCGGCCCCATGGAGAGGACCGCGTGATGGGTTCGAGTCTTGTTCGAGCCGAAGGCGCGCGGGATCGCTTCGGCCATGAGATCTCCGTGCTTGGAGGACTGGAGCATGGAAGCGTTGTCCACGACCCAGACGACCGCCGCCGGCTTTCCCGAAGTTTCGATCGCCCGCGCGATCTCCTCGACGATTTCGGGAAAACTGCGGTATCGGACGGTCTCGCTGTCCCGCGTCTCTTGACCCGGGCTCAGCACCGCCGCCATCGCCAGGACTCGAAAAACCGTATCGCCCTCCCCGTGCGGTTCGTTCTTCTATATAATACGTCGCCGTGACCTTTCCCGATACAACTCCCTCCCAAATCGAGCGTTCAAGGAAGGTGAGGCGGAACGAACGCGGGATTGCCCTTCTCCTGGCGCTCCTGGTCCTGACGATCCTGATCATTCTCATCGCCCAAATGTCCGTGACGGCGGCCAACAACAAGGCCGTTACCCAGAACTACCTCAACGATCTCCAGAACGGATACGGCGCGCGGGCCGGGTACCACCAAGGCGTGCTCTATATCGAAGCGGAGATGGAGAAGGGCTCGAAGACCGATTCCCTGGGCGCCAAATGGGCTCAGCCGATCACGGTCAAGCTCGGGGCGAGCACGGTGAAGGTCTCCATCGAGGATTCGGAACGCCGCATCAACCTTTCTCAAATCAATACGGACGACGGGAAGGTGAACGCGGTCGTGGGCAACCAGCTTCGGAGGCTTTGCGAGGCGCTCGGCCATCCGACCGAGGTTGCCGAGCGCATCCTCGACTACATCGACGCCGACACCAAGGGGAACTACGAGGAGGGAGCGCGGAACGCTCGACCCTACAACCTAGAGGAGCTCCTACGGGTCAAGGACGTACCCAAGGAGGCCCTCTACGGCGGCGATCTCGAGGGCAAGAAAGTCGGCGCCCTCCTGGACTTCGTGACGCTCTGGCCTCGATCCAAGACCGAGGGAGCCCAGCCGGGCGTGGTGAACGTCAACACGGCGGCGATCGAGGTGTTGCTGTCGCTCTCGGACAAGATGTCGGCTTCCGTAGGGCAGGGAATCGTAGCGTACCGGACCACGCGGAAACCGGACGGCTCGCTCCAATCGTTCGAGTCGGCCGAGGACCTCAAGAAGGTGAACGGCATGACGGAGGACCTCTTCAACGATCTCAAATCGCAGGGGACCGTGCAGTCCACCCATTTCGAGATCCGCGTGCGAAGCACCGTCGGGCACGTCTCGAAGTCCTGGCTCTACGTCGTCCGCCGGCAGTCGGGATCCAAGGAGGGAGAAGCGGGGAAGATCGCCCTCGTTTCCTCGCAGAAGACGAGCGATTTCCTGTCGGTGGCGCCGCCGGAAGAAAAGAAGTAACCACCGAGGACGCCCAGTTCGCGGAGCAGGGCTTCCTTTCCCTTTCTCGCCGTCATGAGGTGTCGGGGGCCACCGGCCAATCGACGCGAAACCAGCGGGGTGTCTCGGCGGCCTCTGCGGGGAGACTAAACGTCCACCACCATGCCCTCGCGGGCGAGAATGACTTCCAGCTTCCGTGCACGCTTCTTGGCCGACTTCTTGGCTTCCTTCTCGATTCGCTCCATGTCGCCGTCGCCATGGGTGGGCTCGTGGTGAAAGAGCGCCACGCGCTCCACCGACGCGCGGGCGGCCAGGTCCAGCACGTGGGTGATGGAACTGTGGCCCCATCCGCGCTTCCTCTCGTACTCTTCGTCCGTGTACTGTGAGTCCGCGATGAGAAGATGCGTGCCGTGGACGAACTCCCCGACTTTCTCGTTGCACTCCTTGATGAACTCGGACCGGCGATGGATCCCGGTATCGAGGCGGCTGCTCTTCGAGGCCAGGACGTCGTAGTAGGGCTCGTTGTCGCCGGTGTAGAGCGCGACGCGCCCCCCCTTGGCGATCTTGTAGGCCAGGACGCGGATCGGGTGGTTCATCGTCTTCGTGGAGATCTCAAGATCGGCGATCTTGAAGCTCCCCTCTTCCAGCTCCGTGAACTTCACCCGGGCCGCAAGCTCCACGCCGCGGACGGGAAAATAGCTGTATTGCATCTGGAACATCACCGCGTCCTCAAGGGACTTCTCGAGCGCGCGGGGACCGTAGACGAAGATCTCGTTGCCCGGCGAGTAGATCGGCGGAAAAAAAGGAAACCCCTGGATGTGGTCCCAATGCGTGTGGGAGATGAGAAGATGGATCCGAAGCGGGCGCCTCTCGGCGGCCAGGCGCATGCCGAGCTCCCGCAAGCCCGTCCCGGCGTCGAGGATCACCACGTCGGTCCCCCCGAGCACCTCGATGCAGGAGGTGTTGCCTCCCACTTTCGCGGTGGCCCGGCCGGGGCACGGGATGGAACCGCGAACGCCCCAGAATCGAACCCGCAGCGGTGAGGGTCGAGGAGGCATGATGGCGCGAAGATAGCAAAGAAGAGAGCCCAGAGTCCAGAGTCTACGCCACGATGTCGAGGCTGATGCCGAGGGTGGAGGCAAGGAATCCCCCATAGGCGTCGTAAAACTTCAGGCGCTGGTCCGTGGGAATTTCGCGAACGATTTCGCCGCTCTTCGGATCCACGATTCGGACTTGGATCTCGTTGCCCGGGCGCCGCTCGAAGCGGATGCCGAAGCCAGGGGGCGAGGCCGGCTCAACCATACCCTCTCTCTCCGATCGCGGGACCGGTTTACCGGAAAAAGTGGTTGCCTCAAGAGAGTGTCGAGGATAGAACCACCCGGACATGCGCGCCTCCGTCATCCTCGCCGCGGGGGGGGCGGGCACCCGACTGGGAGCCGCCCTTCCCAAGGCCTTGGTCCCCCTCGCGGGAAAGCCTCTCTTCCTCTATAGCCTGGAGCTCTTCGCCGCCATCCCCTTCGTACGGGAAATCGTCCTCGTGCTCCCCGAGCCCTGGGTGGAGCGGGTGGCCCGGAAACACGGGAAGCTCCTTCGGGAGCGGAAGGTGATCAAGATCGTGCCGGGCGGACGTCGCCGGCAGGACTCGGTCCTCTGCGGACTCCGGGTCTCCGATCCCCGAAACCGTGTCGTTCTCGTTCACGACGCGGCCCGACCGTTCGCGCCTCCCGGGATGATTCGGAGGGTGGCGACCGCGGCGCAACATCACGGGGCTGCGGTTCCGGTCGTTCCGATCTCGGATACCCTAAAGGTCCTCGACGCGCGCGGTCTCGTGGTCGAGACGCCTCGGCGGGACCGGCTCCGAGCGGCCCAGACCCCCCAAGGATTCAGGCGGGAGGTCCTACTCGAGGCGTATCGCCGGGCCGGCAGGCGGGAGGTGACAGATGATGTCCAGCTCGTGGAGCGCGTGGCCGGTCGGGTCGCCGCCGTCGACGGGGACGTCGGGAATTTCAAGGTGACCACGCCCGAGGATCTCCGGCGCGCGGTGGAACGGGTGAGGACATTCCCGAAGTAGAGCGCCCCGAAGCCATGGCAAGATCGACCTCCCGCCGATTTCCTCTTGACAATTTATAACTTATAATTTATCTAAAGAGTCGGCGGGGGGTGGGACGATGACATGAATATCTGTACGGGACGCCACAAGGCGCTCCGCTCGGAGTGTCGGTTCCGTCGCATCGCGCGCCGGACCGGTCTTGGAAAATGAGGAATTTCCTTGACAGAAAAAGCGGCGCAGCTATATTCGGCGCCTAATTCTGTCAGAGGGAAAGGAGGTGGCTAGGGAGGGGAGAAGTCGGCATGAGAATCCGGCGGATCCGTCCTTCGCGTCGCTGGGTGGCTCGCCCGACCCGCTCTTCACGAGCACGGCCTAGGGGTGTTCGTGACACCCCCGTTGAAATCGACCCCCGAGGTTCCAACCGAGGGGGAAGAGGCCGAGGGGCAGGGCCCTGAAAGAGCCTGCAGCTCACTTCGGGCCGCGGGCCGGAGCGAAAACGCGGGACGCAAGAGAACGACGCCGGGGCAGTTGGCAGTACGGGGAACTTTTTACGATAGGGAGACCAGATGAAGAAACTGGGGTATATCCTTCCGCCGCTCTTCGTCTTTGCTTTCGCACTGACGGCGAACGCGCAGAAGGTCGATACGAGCCAGAACAACGGCGACACCCTCAAGGTGACCGTCACCGGCGGCATCGACTTCCACTATGTCTATCGCGACAACGAGCTGACGGCAATGGGCGCCGGCGGCAGCAGCGCCCTTGGAATTCCGTCCTCTTCGACCAACACGTTCGAAGGCCCGCTTGCGCTCCGATTGGACATCGAGCTCTCGGAGAAGATCAACGCGGTCCTATCCCTTCGAACTCAGCAAGTGGACGGCGGAACGGCCCTTTTTGCCAACTTCAAGGCGGCCTCTTCGTCCGACACCGGCTTCTTGGCGGCGGGCGGCGGTACGGACACGAACCGGTGGGGCGCCAACGGTGAGGAGCTTGGTCTCTTCGTCGATGAGGCGTCGGTGACCTTGAATGAGCTCTTCAACCCCGGACTCAAGCTCACGGCGGGCATCGTCCCCGTGTCCTTCGACGTCCGCGGAAAGGGGAGCGCGTTCTTCTTCGATCCGCGTCATTCGTCCACCTTGACGAAGAACATCTCCGGAACGACTGTTGTCGGCGGGACCACCGTCGGTGGAACCGGCACGGTGTTGGGGTTCTCTGACGAGCTTCAACCTGCCGGGACCCACTTGGTCTACAGCAAGGACGCCATCTCTCTTGGTCTCTACCTCCTGCCTGCGATCATTGAAGGCGGAGCTCAGACCGAGGACGAAGCGGCCTATGGCGTTTGGTTTTTCTACGCCCTGGAATCGGTCGGGAAAGGTTCCCGCGTCGGCGCGCTCGTCAACTGGAGCACGACGGGTGGAGCTCCGGTCGGCGGCCTTAGCGGCGGACTCACGGATCATAACAACAACATCTTCACGATCGGCCTCGGAGGCGACATCCAGGGTCTCGTCGAGGGTCTCGAGCTCTACCTCGAGATCTACTTCCAATTCGGCCGCACCGACGACGCGCACACCGCCCGCGGCTGGGCGATGCAGCTCGGCGGTCAGTACAACCTGCCGAACAACGAGAACAACATCTGGTTCGGCCTGAACTTCAAGTACGTCAGCGGGGACACGGATGTGACCGACGAGCGGTCCAGCGGATTCGTCTCCTATGAGAACGTCAACGACACGATCGTTCTCGAAGATCAGTACTTCGGCCTCGACCTGGACACCAACTACTGGACGATCCAGGGCTCCGTGGGCGCGGCCTTCACGGCCGGCTCGGGCGCGCTCAAGAACAACGTCGAGGTTTCGCTCCTCTTCGGGTTCTTCAAGCTCGCTCAGGACGTCGGCACGGATGGCGCAGGCAACGGAGAGACGGACGACATCGGGCACGAGCTCGATTTGCGCGCGAAGCTCTGGGTCTCCAAGCAGGTCAGCTTCGACACCGCGTTCGGCATCCTGTTCGGATCCGACATCGCGGAAGATGCCAAGGGCGTCGATGACGGCAATCGGACGACCTTCCTCTGGACGGTTGGGACGAACGTTCGGTTCTAACACACAGAGGGCACAGAAGTAAGCCACACAGAGTGCACAGAAGGGGCCCCTGGGAAACCGGGGGCCCTTTTCTTTTCCAAAGCGACACAGAGGGCACAGAAACGTAGACACACAGAGGGCACAGAGGATATGGTGCCGCGATGCGCGGGCTCACCACCTTGACCCTCCTCGCCTGCGCGCAGACCGCCCACGCCCAAAAGGTCGAATCCCGTAGCGATCCTGTCCGCGTGACCGTCTCCGGGCGCGTCGAATTCGACGCCGTCATTCGCGACGGCCACATCAACGAGACCTCTTTCTGGATTCCCGGCGGCCTTCTCTCCTCGAGCCAGCTCGACAATACCGATACTTTGATCTCGCCGCTCCTCCGCCTTCGGTTCGATCTCGACGTCTCGAAGCATCTCACCGCGCTCCTGGAAATCGGCAACCTTCGCCTCAACTTCGATTCGTCCGATACGCGGTTGCAGAATCAGCGACTCGGGGACGACGACATCCTCGTGCACGCGGTCCAGGCCTGGGTCCGACTCCGCGGGTGGCCACTCGAGGGGCTCGACGCCACGCTCGGAATGATGGAGTTCTCCCGCGATCCGGCGGGTTGGGGCCATCCCCTTTTCCTCTCCTCGCAGGCCGAATCTCCGTGGGGCGAACTCCCGGATTCGACCGTGCCGCCCTTCCCGGCCCGCTCGACGAACACCGTCCCCCAGACGCGCCGAGACGAGCTCCTCCCGGCGGGAGGAACGATTACGTACGCGAAGGATCGCTTCCGCGCGTCGCTTTGGATCTTCCCCGCGATGGTCGAGGGCGGCGCCCTGACGGACGACGAGTCGCTCTACGGTTTGGATGCCGCGCTCGATTTCGCCGACACCGTGACGGTGGGGGCCATCTTCGCCCTCCTCCAGGGCGGCACCGACCTCCCCGACTCCGGCTCCCAAGAGCAGTTCGTCTTCACCGCCGGTCTTTGGGCGCGCGCGGAGTTCGGGATCTTCGAGGGATTCCTCGAGGCCTACCGCCAATTCGGAACCGCGGGCTTCGTCGACGTGGACGGCGACGGCTCGCGAGAAACCCTCCGCGCGAAGGGCTTCGCGGTTCGCCTGGGCGGACGGCTTCGATTCGAAGCAGACTCCCACCCTTGGATCGCGGCGGAGTTCCTATGGGTGAGCGGAGACGAAAGTGCGCTGGACTCCGAGGAGGGGCGCTTCCTTTCCTACGAGAACAACGACGCCACGCCCATCGTAGAGGCGAACGAGTTCGGGCTGGACGTGGACAACAACTACCTGGCGCTTCGCGGCACCGGCGGCCTGACCGTGCGAGTGTCGTCGAAAACCGTCGAGCTCCGAACGGCCCTGACGTGGTTTCGGTTGCTGGAACGCGTCCCCCTCGAGCCGGATCCTCCCTTCGGCGTCTCCGGCACCGGCGATCGCCTGGGTGTCGAGTGGGACCTCGGACTCCTCATCCCCTGGACGAAGAGTCTGACCTTCGACGCAGGCGCGGGCTTTCTCTTCGGCTCCGACGTGATGGCCCGGTTCACGAGCGGCGGAGATCGGACGGCGTATCTGATCAGTTTCGGAACGAGACTGAAGTTCTAAAGCTCGACCTTCCAATCGCCGTGGCCGAGACTTTCGAGTTCCTCGTTCATCCACCGAAGAAGCGCGACATACTTTTCTCTCCGCTCGGGTGGAGATGCGAAGGCTTCCAAGAGTACGCGGGCGGCGTATCGATAGTCCTCGGCCGTCAGCTCTTCGGCGTGCTCCAGTAGAGACGCAGAATCGGATTGATCCTTGAGTCTGCCCGAGGATTTTCTCCGATCTCCTGCCGCGATGAGCTTGAGGATGAGGAGGTCGCGCGACTTCACCACCGGGACCCGAACCCCCTCGACCTCCCGCAGTTCCGCCTCTGCCACCGCCCGACGTGCAAATCGGAGACGCGCCGCGATGAGATCGACATACACGGTCTCGATGTCGAACAGCATGAAATCGGAGTTGCCCTCCCGGTAGTAGGACTCGAGAAGATGGCGAGCCTTCTCCATATCCTCTCCGTCGACGAGGAAATCGACGTCCTTGGTGGCGCGGGGAATCGCGCGCTCCCCCATGGCAAGGCCGCCGATGAGAGCGAACCGAATCCCGTTCGCCTCGAACACCCTTACGACCTGGACGAGCTTTCCGAGCAAGTCGTAGCTCCTGGGCTTCCGACCGAACGCGACGTATTGCTCCTGGGAGAGGATCACGGCCGTCTCGAGGCCGTTCTTTCCCTGGAGGAAGTAGTCCTCGCGCTTATTGTCCTGTGTCCACATCGCGCCTCCACTCTACGCGAAATCGGAAGCCGCGGCAATTCTGGACACCTTCGGAGCGGCTCGGATAGACTCGCGCCGCATGACGTGGCTGCTCCTGGCGCTCCTGCAGCAGGATAAGGTCACCGCAAGCGAACCCGTCCTCCGCGCCACGATTTCCGGAGGCCTGGAGTTCGATTTCGTGTCCCGCGACGGGGCCATCCAGCGCTCGAGATCGGTGCTGAACGGAACGGTCGGGGGCTCCACGGAGCAGCTCTGGATCGGTTGGGCGACGGTGCGACTCGACGTCGATCTTCCGGAGGACATCTCCGCTGTCCTCGAAATCGGCCACTGGTCGACGGACGACGAGGCCGATCTCCCCTTCGGATCGAACCCGGAATCCACGGACATCTTTCCGCTGGAAGCCTACGTCGAAGTTGCAGGGCTTTTCGTTCCGACCCTCCATTTCCGGGCGGGCATCGTGCCGCTCGGGTATCGTCTGCGCCCCTACGGGGAGGCCTTTTTCCTCGACGTCAACGACTCCGAGCCCTTCTACACCGGAGCGTCTACGTTCGTGCGCAACACGGCGGACCGAACGGTGCTGACGCCCGCGGGGGTCCATCTCCGATGGACCATCGCCGATTTCATGGGGGCCGAGTTCTTCTGGGCGCACACGAAGGACGGGAGCGCGGGGACCGGCGACGAGAATCTCTTCGGCGCCCTCCTCAACGGCCTGCTCTCCCCGAACGTGTCCTTCGATCTCGCGATCGCGCTGGTGACGGGCGGCGACCGCGGGCGCGTGGCCACCGTCGGGCTGGGAATCGACGCCTATCTCTCGCAAACTCGGTGGCTGGAGCTGTTCGGCGAGGTCTACGGCCAGTTCGGCCGCCTGGCGCCCGGCGTGGGCAAAGCCGCCTGGGCACTGGCGGCCGGGTCCCGCGCTCACGGATCGTCGGGATGGCTCGAACTCGCTTTCGCCTTCCGGTCCGGCGACGCGGATCCCGAGGACGGAAGCGACGGCGGGTTTCAGTCCTACGAGAGCGTCGCGCAATTCGCGATCGTGGAGAGCGCGATGTATGGACTCGATGTGGACACCAACGTGTGGTCTGTCCGCGGTGCCGGGGCGCTGAGACCGCGCGCGCGCCTGGAGCTCCGTCTGGACGCCGCCTACTTCCGTTTCCACCGGTATGTCCGCACCGCCGCCGGCGATCGCCTCTCGAGCGAGAAGCAGCTCGGTGTCGAGATCGACGCCACGGCCTCCTGGGAGCTCGCGTCCGGGGCCGTGCGACTGCGGGGGGCCTTTCTCCTCGGCTCGGATTTTCTGAGCGACGTCGCGGACGCGCGGACCGCGTGGATGGTCGCGCCCGAAATCTCCGTAAACTTCTAAAGTTCCTCCCCGGTCCGCGCCGAACCTACCTATGAACTCCTTCGCCCATTACCCCTCTCCTATCTGTGGGCTCCCGATCTTCGGGAGCCCTGTTTTTTTTCGAGTGGCCCATTTATTATTTCCTCGAGATCCCCCCTAAAGTTCCCCCTGTTTTTCGTCCGAGATACTTCATGCATAAACGACCCATTACCCCTCTCCTATCTGTGGGCTCCCGGGCAACCGGGGGCCCTGTTTTTTTGTGCGTTCGCGGGGGAGAAAACGGTCCTGAGGGTTCTTAGAGCCCATCCCGGTAGGCTCGTGAGCCGCGGCGGGCTGAGAAGCGAGCAGCGCCAGGAGCGAGGAGGAGACCTAACCTTGAAGAGGTTGTCGACGACGAGCGACACCGCGCCTTTGCGTCGCCGTAGCCGCCGCTTCGGCGGCGCAGGCGCGATGCGACGCTTGTCGACCCGTCCCCTCCTTGAGGTCGGCATGGCGGAGCCACCGGATTTCCGATCC
>Ga0114945_10001400_pt1 | contig 15019 bp, 22 predicted proteins | sample OV2TP3_FD_87194 | JGI IMG/M metagenome (GOLD analysis project Ga0114945, IMG submission 87194) | Hot spring microbial communities from Beatty, Nevada to study Microbial Dark Matter (Phase II) - OV2 TP3 | ecosystem: Environmental > Aquatic > Thermal springs > Hot (42-90C) | place: USA: Beatty... | reverse complement strand
TTCCTCGTGAGCTTGCTCCGAGGTTACCACCCGAGGAAGAGTTTGAGAAACCTTGGGTTTCTCAAATCCAGGGTTCCACTAAGATACCTCGTCAGCTTGCTGCGAGGAGTTTCATTGGAATTCTGTCATTCTGAGGGAGCGAGAGCGACCGAAGAATCTCTGAAGCGATCCTTCGCCCCTGCCTGCCGCCCGCTTGGATGAGCAGGCTTTGGGCTTAGGATGACGATCGCTTCGCGCCCCGGCCCGCATGTCGCGAAGGCCGGGGCGCTCAGGATGACTTGTCGAATCTAAAAAATGTCCGAAGCCATCCCCTATACGAGTCACGAACGGCCCGACACCGGCGTTTATAACGCCAAATTGGGCGTCTGGCTTTTTCTGGCCTCCGAAGTGATGCTGTTTGGCGCTTTATTTTCCTCCTACGTGCTTCTTCGGATCGGCGCGCCCAGCTGGCCGCAGGGGGCGAGTCTCCTCAATGTGCCTTTGGCCACATTCAATACCCTGGTTTTGATCACCTCTAGCGTCACCATGGTGATGGCCTGGGCGTCGTTGAAGATGGATAATTTTAAGAAGTTCCGTCTTTATTTAGGATTGACGATTTTGCTGGCTTTGACTTTTTTGGTGGTCAAATACTTTGAGTATTCGGCGAAGTTTGAGCATCATCTTTTCCCTAAGACCAGTACCTTTCTCGCCATTTATTTTACGATGACCGGCTTGCACGCCCTGCACGTTTTTGGCGGGGTGGTGGTGAATACTTACAATTTGTGGCCTGGGACTCACATGTGGGAAGCTAACCCAGAGCGATTTACGAACCGTATCGAAGTTTCTGGGCTTTATTGGCATTTTGTGGATCTGGTCTGGATCTTTCTTTTTCCGGTTCTTTATTTGCTTTAGAAGAGGCTAAAGCCATGTCCGTCCTTACGCAAGAACACGACATTAAAAAGGAGATTAGAGGCTACATCCTGGTCTTCGTGGTCCTGGGGATTTTGACGGTCATAACCGTTACCATAAGCCGCCTGCATCTTCCGGTTGCGCCAGCGATTGTCCTCGCCCTTTTTATTGCCACCATCAAAGGGACGCTGGTGGCGTGTTATTTCATGCATCTTATTTCCGAGCGAAAATTGATTTACGCCCTTTTGATTATGACGGTCATCTTTTTCTCTGGTCTTTTGGGGCTGACCATCTTAGGATATTACGATCATTTGGTCGGAATCTCTCGTGTCTCTTAAAACCTTTCATATTATTTTTATCGTGTGCTCGATCCTCCTATCGTTCGGATACGGGGTATGGGCGTTTTTGTTTTACCAAGAGACGCAAGCCTCCCTTTATTTGGCCATGGGAGGGTTGTCGGTTGTCCTGGGTTTGGCGTTGATCGTCTATAGCACAAGCATCATCAGGAAATTGTTTGCGAAATGTTAAGAGGGATTTTGACAAGGTTTGGTATCGCGGTCTTCGCTGGGAGTCTTTTCCTTTCAGGAAAGACTGTCTATGGGTGCTCTGTTTGTTTTGTGCCGCAAGATTCGCCCTCTTCGCTGGCGGTGATTATGGGGGTGGTGACGTTGTTGGTCGTTCTCTTAGGGGTTTTATGGTCTTTCACGGTGTTTTTTTTACGAGTGAGGAAGAGACAAACGGATATCAGAGAATCAGCAGACTGGGTCACATGAAACAATGGTGGAGTGAATTTGTCATTGCGAGGAACGAAGTGACGAAGCAATCCCATCAAAAGAGATTGCTTCGCCCCTACGGGGCTCGCAATGACACTAAAAAATCCCATGTGACCCAGTCTGCTGATTTCCTGATCACCGTTTTAAAATGTTATTGAATTAGGGAGTAAGTAATGCCAGGTTTGCCCATTAATGCCTCGGCCCACGGCTACGAGATCGATCGGCTGATTCTTCTTTTGCATCTTTTGATGCTGGTCCTCTTTGTGGGATGGGGGATCTTTTTTACGGTGACGGTCTTGCGGTTTCGCCGATCGCGCCATCCCAAGGCTGATTATCGCGGGATCAAGGGCCACTTGCCGGATGCCATTGAATGGGCGGTGGCGGCCATTGAGATTCTTTTATTGGCGGGGTTCTCGATCCCTTTCTGGGCCAGGCAGGTCAATGCCTTTCCCAACCGAAAAGATGCCTTGGAGATCCGGGTGGTGGCGGAACAATTTGCCTGGAATATCCATTATCCTGGTAAAGATGGGATCTTTGGAAAAACCAACATCGCTTTGATGGATAACCAATCCAATCCCTTGGGATTGGATTGGAACGATCCGCATGCCAAGGATGATTTCACAACGATCAATAACTTGCATCTTCCCATTGGAAGACCGGCTGTAATCCATTTGACGTCTAAAGATGTCATGCATAGTTTTAGTTTACCGGTGATGCGCATCAAACAGGATGTGATTCCGGGATTCAGTATTCCGACATGGTTTATTCCCACCAAAACCGGAAATTTTGAGATTGCCTGTGCCCAACTGTGTGGATTGAATCATTATCGGATGAAGGGATTTTTGATCATTCATGGCCCTAAGGAATACGAGAAATGGGTTGAAGAGCAAGCAAGCCAAGAGGCCTCTTCCGGTGAGGGAGAGGATTTTTGGAATTGAGCCCTCGGGGAGTTATTTCCGCTAGAGGCGGATCAGCCTTTGGCTGAAGACTACCTTACCCGAGGGCTCATCCTGCCCGCCCCGGCAAGCCGGAACGGCGGGTCGGGTTACCCGCCTTTTTTCAATCCATTATGATTTTTAGAAAACCCAATTCCTTCTTGAGCTTTTTTTCAAAACTCGTCTGTTTTTCCACGCTCTTTTTAATTTTTGTTGGTGGGCTGGTCACCAGCACGGGTTCCGGTTTAGCGGTTCCGGATTGGCCCTTGTCGTACGGTAGCCTATTCCCTCCCATGGTGGGAGGAGTCTTTTATGAACATGGGCACCGCATGGTGGCGGCCACGGTTGGTTTTTTTATGCTGATTTTAACAGTGGCGCTTACGCGATGGGAGAAACGTCGGTGGGTCCGCGTCTTGGGATGGGCTGCCTTCGGCGTGGTCGTTCTTCAAGGCCTTTTGGGCGGGATCACGGTCAAATTTTTTTTACCGACACCAGTTTCCGTTTTTCACGGGGTCTTGGCCCAAACATTTTTTATCTTGACGATTATCATTGCCTACAGTCAGTCTGGCGAGCGTCTTGTCCGTGAAGATGAGGATTCCCGCGTCTCAGAGGTCTTAGAGCGTCCCGGGTATTTCTTTGTAGGAATACTGGGATTGACAATCCTAGTGTATGTCCAGCTCATCATTGCCGCTGTTATGCGCCACACGCACTCGGGACTGGCGATTCCGGATTTCCCGACCATGGGAGGACATCTTATTCCGCCTTTTAATGAGGCCATGCTGCACACGATCAATGACTGGCGGTTTGATTGGGATCTGGAGGCCGCCCAGATGTGGCAGGTTAAAATCCATTTTTTGCACCGGCTGTTGGCAGGGATGATCGCTTGCTGTGTTTTGTATTTGACCTCGCAGGCGTTCAAATATTATTCCCAAGATGTTCGTATCCTTAGATCTGCCCTGATGCTCGATCTTCTGGTGATCACCCAAATAGGACTGGGGATCACCACGGTTTTGAGTCGAAAGGCGCCATACATAACCAGCTTTCATGTGGTTTGCGGGGCGGCGGTCTTGGGAATGAGCATTTTGTCGGTATTGCGCGCTTCTCCTCTGAAATTTCGGCATTTTAGAGATCTCATCACAAAGTAAGAGGATCTTTTTCTTATCATGATCAATAAAACCTCTCTTTCGGCTTATATTGAATTGACCAAGCCCCGGATCCTGGCCTTGATTTTGGTCACGACCACCATCGGCTTTTTTTTAGGAGGCCAGGGAATCGTTTCTGTTGTCAAGCTGTTGGTGACACTCACCGGAGCGGCGTTGGTTTGTGCCGGGGCCTCCAGCCTGAATGAATACCTCGAACGAGAAGAAGACAGCCGAATGGAGCGGACCAAAAATCGTCCGATTCCCCGGAGGATCATTTCGGCCAACGGGGCTTTGAATTATGGGATTCTTTTGGTTCTAGCCGGTGTCCTCACCTTGGGATACGGTGTGAATCTTTTAACCGCCTTCCTAGGGCTTTTAACCGCGTTTCTTTATGTCTTGGTGTATACACCGCTAAAGAAATTTAGTTGGCTGAATACCTCGATCGGAGCCATCCCCGGAGCGATTCCACCCATGGGAGGCTGGGCCGCGGCAACCGGCACACTGGACACCGGCGCCTGGATTTTATTTATGATCCTTTTTTTGTGGCAGCATCCCCATTTTTATGCGATTGCCTGGATGTGCAGGGAAGATTACCAAAAGGCGGGATTTAAGATGCTGCCAACCGTTGAGCCGGAGGGGAGGCGTACGTTTCGGCACATCCGGCTTTTTTCCCTTTTATTGATTTTCGTTTCCCTTCTTCCGAGCCTGATTGGGATGTCCGGCCCATTTTATTGTTATGGGGCCTTAGGCTTGGGAGTGGCGTTGTTTCTAGTGGGGAGGGGGTTTGCGTTTTCCAAAACCATAGAGGATGCCCGCAAGCTGCTTAAGGCCTCGGTCATTTATCTTCCGATTCTTTTATTCTTGATCATTTTGGATGTTTCGTTTTAACTAAAAATTTCTTGGTTAAGCACCTATGACATCAAGAAAGATCGTTTTTCTCGCCTTAATTTTAGCGACCATTTTGTCCGCAGGATTTTTTGTCTTTCTTTTCCAACGCGAGGCCCAAATCCGTCCCTTGCCGATTTTAGGAGGGGTCCAGGATTTTCTTTTGTACGACGCCCACGGACAAGAGGTCACCTTGGAAAGCTTGAAGGGAAAGATTTGGGTGGCGGATTTTATATTCACCACGTGCAGCGGCATTTGTCCTGTCATGACCGGTCATATGCTTAGCCTTCATCGTAGCTTCCTCTTGGATGATAACGTGCGCATGGTTTCCTTTTCCGTCAACCCCGAGCAGGATTCTCCGGAGGTTCTGGCCCAGTATGCCAAAAAGTATAAGGTGGATTTCCGCAAATGGCATTTTTTAACCGGCGACCCTCAGGTGATCCAAAAATTATCCCTCGAAAGCTTTAAAATAGGCTCTGTCAAGGAGCCAATCTTTCATAGCGACCGTTTTGTCCTGGTCGATTTTCAAGCCAGAATCCGCGGTTATTATGAAGGGACCTCAAAAAACAAGATTAATCTTCTGTTCCGAGACATCGCACGCCTTCTGAAAGAAAGAATCTAGGGATGAATATTCACATCCTGCCTTCCCTAAATGCCCTCCTCAACGGTTTTGCCTTCATCTTTTTATTTTTGGCCTGGCGGGCGATCAAACGCCAAAAACGCGATCTTCACCGGAATTTGATGATATGCGCCTTGATTTGCTCGGTCGTCTTTCTGATTTCCTATCTCACCTATCATGCGCTGATCGGCGTGACCCGTTATCCGGGACAAGGGCTTTTAAGGACCATTTATTTTCTCATCTTGGGAACGCATACCCCTTTAGCCGTGCTTATTCTTCCCTTCATCGGCATGGCCCTCTGGTATGCTTTTAAAAACGATTTTACCAAGCATGTCCGGATCACCAAATGGCTTTTGCCGGTCTGGATGTACGTCTCAGTGACCGGCGTTGTGATCTATGTGATGTTGTATGTGTTATAGGGATGAAAGGAATGATGAGGAGCTAAAAGACAAACATCAGGAAAGCGATTCCTAAAAATAAAACAAGGCCAGCCGCGATCGCCAAGACATAAATCATCAATTTGAAACCGTTCGCGCCGGTGTCGAATTTTAAAATGGTCTTCATGGCTTCAATAAGAACCTATGAATAATCCAGCCAAACACAAACATCAAGATTCCCGTCACTAACAGCTTATGACTCATCAAATTTGGGAAGTTCCTTAAAAAACCTAAGGTGATGACGGTCAACCCTGTGGCTTGAGCGATTTTGGCCAGATAATACATGTCTTATCGTTTTATGCCCGCCATCTCCAGCACCAGCTCTGTCGCCTCTTTGAACGAACGGTGCTGAATCAGCACCACCTTTAAGAAATGGAGGAGGCTTCCATAGAAAAGAAGGCCATGGCTCCAAAGGGGAAGATGTCGGGTGTCCACGGCCCCTCCCGAGATAAAAAGCGCCATCATCAAGAGGATATTGAAGAGAATCGGCGGATACACGTTCCGTTTGATTTTCAGGGATCGTTGATTGTAATCCAGCGGGAGCTTTTTCTCCAGAACATATTCCTTGATGCTGACTCCGATCCCGACGAAATAAAAGATAATCAGTGTTTCCGTGAAGAGATAAAAAATGATCGTCAGAATCGCGAAGGTGGCGTGGGTGGCCTTAAAGATCATAAAGCCACAATATCCCTGGAGGCCGCTTAGGATGAGCATACAAAAACTCACCAGCGTAAACACATAGCATAAGATCATGAAAAACCACATGGGAGATCTTTACTTTTGAATAACCAATCACCAAGAAACAATAACCAAATAAAATCCAAATTCCAATACTCAATCCCCAATATTTGGTCTTTGGTGATTGGAATATTGGTTATTGTTTGAGATTTGTATCTTGGTCATTGGGTATTTCTTTCATTTTGAATCAGCAACGGGTGGGACATAAGTCTCGGTAATCTTGATATTGAGGTCTTTTTCGACTTTTTCCGTGGGCTCCATCCGAATAGCGTCCCAAGTCAAATTTGTGCAAACCCGGGCACAGATTTGGCAGCCAATGCATTCATTGTACCGGATTTGGACGGGGGGAATCGGGATATTGTATTTCTCTTGAGGGACGACCTCGATACAGTCAACAGGACAAAAAGGGACACAGACCTGGCAGCCCGTGCAATTGGCCTCATCAACCACGGCCATGAGTTTGGGCCGTTTTTTTTTGCGGCTGATTTTATCCGGGAGATCGGGAATTGTTTTATAGAAATCGGGAGTCGTAGCCATCAGACAATTTCTTCTTACTTAAAAGAGTGGAAGGAGGTTTGAGGATGGCGGGGTGTGGATTTATTTTTGTGGCCTGTCTTTCGCCAGAGGCTCTTTCTTTTGGGTAATCACAGGAAGCTGGGGGGCTTTCTCACGGTTGAGGGCGATGTAATTCTTCCATTTCTCAGGGACATCCTCTTCTGTATAGATCGCTTGAACAGGGCATTCGGGAATGCAGGCCCCGCAGTCAATGCATACCTCGGGATCAATAACAAGCATCTCGGCATCTTCGTGAAAGCAATCCACCGGACAGACCGTCACGCAATCGGTATACCGGCATTTCACACAAGGTTCTGTTACAATATGCGCCATGCTTAAAACCTCCTCTTCATTTAAGGGTTTGTTAGTAACACGTTAACTGTATCAGAATAGCCTCAAACAGTTGTGATTTCAAGCAAATTTTTTTGCAAAAATCTATTTGACACGATAAAATGCGAAAGGTATACTTCCAATAGCATGGAGCTGTTTAAGCAAATGAGGGAATCATCAAAGGAAATAAGGGTCGTGGGGACTTCTCACCCACGATTTTTTATTTCCCTTCCCTGATTTACCAGGTTTTGAAAGGAATAACTCTTATAAACAGGAGGTAGTTGCTGATGGCCAAAGGCAAAGTGAAATGGTTTAACAATCAAAAAGGGTATGGTTTTATCACCCCGGAGAATGGCAACGATGTGTTTGTTCATTATTCGGCTATTCAAGGGGACGGATACAAATCCTTGGAGGAAGGTCAAGAAGTGGAATTTGAGATCGTAAAGGGTGACAAAGGAGAACAAGCCACTAACGTTGTAAAAAGATAAAGTTGAATTTTAAGCCCCGGAACCCTTGGGATCCTTACATTTACTCCTCGTTCGATTCTCCCTCTCATGTCAGCTCGAGTCTCTCCCCCAAAGACTTTGAATGAAGACTCTAAACTCAAGGCCTTAATTTTTGAATTTTTGAGAAGGGCCGTTTTTGTATCAGAGAGGGCTTAAAGAAGAGGTCGTGGGCTATGAATCTATTGGGAGTATCGGCAAGAAAAGAGCAGGCTCTGCGAAGTGAGATGCGCACGCTTGGCGTGAAAGAGGAGGATCTGGAAGAAACCTTTATCCGCTCTTCCGGTCCCGGTGGACAGAACGTCAACAAGGTTGCCACTTGCGTTTACCTGAAACACCGTAGTACGGGAATCACCGTCAAGTGTCAGCAATCACGTTCTCAGGGTTTAAATCGGTTTTGGGCCAGGCGGATGCTCTTAGAGTCCCTCCAAAAAAGAAACGAAGCCTTGCGGCAAAAAGAAATCCAGCGTCTGGAAAAGGAGCGCCGGCAGCGTCGCCCGCGCCATGTAGTATCCCAAGAAAAGATCCTGGAGCACAAACGCCTTCAGGCCAAGAAGAAAAAAAGTCGTCGGCCGATTCAAATTCATAAACTTGAGGAAACTTAAGGAGTGTAAACGTGGAGAGACTTCATCGCTTCCGACGTTCGTACCGCCTGGCTTCCTATCGCGGCATGGTGGATGTGAGCGGTAAAAATATAACCAAACGCGTGGCCGTGGCCTCCTCTCAAATCAAAATGAGCCTTGCGGCCTTTAAAAAATTGATTGCTGAAGAGTCTCCCAAAGGCGATGTTTGGGAAACCGCCAAGATCGCGGCTATAACGGCTGCCAAATCGACCTCTCAGCTTATTCCGTACTGCCATCCACTTTCTTTAAGCTGCGTAAAGATCCGATTCGAGGTGGACAAACGGCAATGCAGCGTAACCTCCCTTGCCGAGGTGACCGCCTGGGGACCCACCGGTGTGGAAATGGAGGCCTTGACAGCTGCTTGCCTGGCGAGTCTGACCATCTACGATATGATGAAGTGGGCGGATAAGGCCATGGCCATCTCGGATGTTATGCTCCTTAAAAAGACTGGCGGAAAAAGCGGGGATTTCCAAAGGAAGCAATGAATCGGTTTGGGATAGGTTTAATAGGTTTTGTCGGTCTTTGGGTTGGTTGTTCCAGATCCCCTTTAAGTTCGCCGCCCCCTAAATACACCGAGTCCCGGTACCTCATGGGGACCGTGGTCAGCCTTGAGGTCTGTACAAATGATAAGACAAATCCTCCCTTTCAATCCGTGGTTCAACAGGTATGGGAAAGGCTGGAGGAAATCAACTGGCGGATGAACGTCTTTGATGACAAAAGCGACGTGGCCAAGGTCAACGGTTCGTACGAGAAACCCGTCAAAATCGGAGCCGATACCTATCAGGTCATCAAAAATTCGATCCATTTTAATGAGCTGACCTACGGGGCCTTTGATATTACCGTAGGGCCTTTGATTAAACTCTGGAAAGATGGCCAAGCCAAAAATATTTTGCCCACCCATGAGGAGGTCTCAGAAGTAAAAAAAGCCTTGGGAAAAGACAAGATTCGTCTTCTTGCGGACGATCATGTCGAACTCCTGCATGATCAGACAAAGATCGATTTGGGCGGCATCGCCGGTGGCTATGCGGTGGATGAAGCCGTCAGGATTTTTAAGGCCGCCGGATTTCATGATTTTATGATCGATGAAGGAGGAGATCTTTTCGTAAGCGGCAAAAATTGTGAGGGGAAACCTTGGCATATCGGGATTCGCCATCCGAGGGATCCTTCAAACATCTTGGAGATATTGGAGCTTCGGGACCAGGCGGTCACGACCTCCGGAGACTATGAGCAATTTTTCGAGATCCAAAATCAGCGCTGGTCGCATATCATGAATCCCGTCACGGGTTATCCCCAGAAGGGAGTGGTGAGCGCGACCGTGCTTGCGCCGACAACCGAAGAAGCCGATGCGCTGGCCACGGCGCTGTGCGTGTTGGATCCCAAGAGAGGGGTGGCTTTAATCGATCGGTTGGGAGAGGGCTTTGCCTGCCTTCTTTTGGAAGAGTCTTCCGCGGGTCAACTGGTCAGGCATGAAAGCGCAGGCTATAAGCTCTTAAGGGAGAAGGAGTGGGATAAGTGAAACATAGGACAGGGAGATTATCCAAAGTTACGAGGGGATAGCTAATATTTATAGCCATAATCACCATGTTATTGGTTGGACTTATCGAGATACTTAGGATATATGCCCAAAGAGCGCTTGGCACTCCTTTGAGAGATGCAACTCAAAAAACCTTGAGGAGCGTAAACAAAGAAGAAATGGAAAAGCTTTACAACCAATATTATCTAAAAAGGTGACAGGGGGCAGAGTAAGAAATGCAGCAATACCTCGATTTAGTTAAATATATCTTGGAAAACGGAGAGAGGAAAGAGGACCGCACGGGGACCGGGACCGTCTCCATCTTTGGCTATCAGATGAAATTTGATCTACGCAAAGGATTCCCAATCTTGACCACCAAGAAGATCTTGTTTGATGCGGTCCTGCGGGAGCTCTTGTGGTTCCTCAAGGGCTCAACCAATATCAATGATGGCTTAAAGCAGTACACCCCCATTTGGAACGCCTGGGCCGACAAAGACGGCGAACTCGGCCCCATTTACGGATACCAGTGGCGCAAATGGGAGAAGTTCATCTGGGACGACCAGACAAAGATCTATCAAAAACAGCACATCGATCAGCTTAAGATGGCGATCGATACCATTAAGAAAAATCCTCATTCCCGCCGGATCATGGTGAGCGCCTGGAACGCGGCGGATTTAGACCGGATGGCCCTTCCACCGTGCCATGCCTTTTTTCAGTTTTATGTTGCGGATAACCGCTTAGATTGCCAGCTCTATCAGCGCTCGGCGGACGTGGCCTTAGGGTTGCCCTTTAATATTTCCAGTTATGCGCTGCTCCTCACCATAGTGGCCCAGGAGTGCCAACTGACTCCCGGGATCTTTGTTCATACGCTGGGAGATGCCCATGTTTATCTGAATCATATCGATAGCCTGAAAACCCAATTGCACAGGAGACCTAAACCCCTCCCCAAGTTAAAGGCCGCTTCTAAAGGCATCTTTGATTTAACTTTCGAGGACTTTGAATTGATCGGTTATCAGCACGATCCTTTTATTAAATTTCCCATCGCCGTTTAAATGAGAACCAGTTTCATAACCTTTTTTCAAGAAGGGGGCTGGGCTGTACCCCGTGCTCAAACATCCTCGCTCCCTTCGGTCGCTGCGGAACTGCGCGCGGGGCACAGCCCAGCCCCCTTGGAAGACATGGATTATGAAACCGCTTCGAACATCCCCTTTGATATTGTTGTCGCCGTGGACTCAGAAGGCGGGATAGGAAAGAGGGGGACCCTGCCATGGCATCTGCCGGAGGATTTAAAACACTTTAAGAAACTCACCTTGGCTACAACCGCCGCTGACAAAAAGAATGTGGTTGTCATGGGCCGGAAAACTTGGCAATCCCTTCCCGAGGCCTTTCGTCCTTTGCCGGGGCGAATCAATGTGGTTTTAACGAGAGATAAAACCCGGGAGTTTCCTCTTTCTGTGGCAGCAGTTCCTTCCTTCGGGACACTCTTTGAGCACCTCATGTCCATGACAGCGCAATTTGAAAAGGTCTTTGTCATTGGCGGTGCCGAGGTCTTTAGCCAAGCCCTTCTTCAGCCGAACTGTCAGAAGATCCATCTAACCGGAATCTCTAGGAAATTTGATTGCGACACGTTTTTCCCTTCCTTGGAAAGCTGGAAAGTCGTTTCCCAGTCCCCGGTTTTTGATGACCATTCGCTTGAGTATTGTTTCAAGGAATATGTGAGAGAGTAGCGCCCCATTCTCCCGAGTTTAGTCGGAAGGAATGGCGTGTCATTTACGATTTTTAAAAAAATGATGGTGGTCTCACACATAAAATGGGGAAATTCCACCATCCTGAACTCCACGATCCTTCCCCTTGACAACGATGCAAAAATGCCGTACAATTTTGTATCATGGTTAATAGAATCATCCATCTCCCATCCCAACAATCTTTTTTCCTTTTCGGCCCCCGCCAAACAGGAAAAAGCACTTTGATTGAGTCCAAATATCAAAAGAATATCTGGAGCACTAATTTGCTCTTGAATGATGTTTTTTTTCGCTACTCCAAAGACCCTTCCCTCTTTCGGAGAGAGGCCGAAGAAAAGATTCAACGCGAAAATATAAAATTTATTTTTATCGATGAAATTCAAAGAGTTCCTGTGCTGCTCAATGAGATCCAGTTTCTGATGGATAAGTTTGTGGATTGCCAGTTCATTTTAACCGGTTCCAGTGCCAGGAAGTTAAAACAGAGGGGAACTAATCTATTGGGAGGCCGGGCTGTTGAACGGCACTTGTTTCCGTTTGTTTTTGCGGAGCTCAAGGAAGAGAAATTGGAAGATATCCTTATCTTTGGTTCACTCCCCCCGTTATTTGGGAAAACAAATCCGCAGAAAATAGATATATTATCTGCGTATGCACATGTTTATTTACGCGAAGAAATACAAAGCGAAGGCCTTGTCCGGAACCTCGGGTCTTTTTCCAGATTTTTAGATGTGAGCGCCAGCCAGTGCGGTGATCTGCTGAGTTTTTCTGCGATTGCCCGCGAATGCCACTTACCCGTCCGCACGGTCCAATCTTACTATGAAATCTTAGAGGACACTTTGATCGGTATCCGGTTGGAGCCTTGGCACAAAAGCCCTCGAAAACGGTTGGTCGGGCATCCAAAATTTTATTTTTTTGACCTGGGAGTGACCAATGCGATTAATAAACGCTTGACGGGAATCTTAGACCGTGAGCTGAAAGGGCGGCTTTTCGAGCAATGGATGGTGTTAGAAACTTACCGCATGATTGAATATTCCAAGAACGAGGCGAATATTTATTTTTGGCGGACGAATCACGGCGCTGAAGTGGACTTGCTTATCGAAAGGCATGGGAAGATTCAGCACGCTTTAGAAATTAAATTTACTGAGAATATCAGCGGCGCTCATTTATCTGGTCTGCGGGCTTTTCAGGAGGATTACCCCCGGACGCCATGTTTTGTCGTTTGTACTGCCCCCAACGCCTATGAGCTTGATCGGGTCAAAATTCTTCCCTGGCAGAAATATCTCGAAAGAATTGAGGACTTTATTTCCTGAGTTTTGAAATGGGTGCTAAAAGGAGCGGGCTTGCCTATTTGATTTGAATCATATTGCCCGTTTTGGCGTTGTTGGTTTCATTGCTCTCTTTGATGAGACTGGTGGAATCGGCAATGGCTCCGACATAATAGGAGCCAGGGGCGAGCCACCAGGGAATCCACACGCTGGTCTGGGCCAGGCTGCTGACCCCGGGCGCCAGGCTCGAGACGGTGCGGCTGCCGAGGGGCTGATCGCTGGGCGTGATCGTCGCATCCTGGGAGAGGTAGAGCCCCACGGAGAAGCTCCCGGCTGCAGCCGTCCCCTGGTTGCGCGCACCCTCGTGCTCACGGTGATCGTTGAGCCCCGGGCGGCTTTTGTGGGGTTGCTGACAGTCGGCATCACCAGATCCGGCAGGGGGACATCCTGCATGGTAATCCTCATCGCATTACTCGTCTTTATTGTTGGCCTTTAGTTAACGCCGTTTGTGCCGCTTAAAAAATTCCCAGACCACATGGGTGGCTTTATACTCTCCGTAGAACGGTGCCCCTCCCAGCCAAGGGTTGCCTCCCACCCAGATGTGGCCACCGAGGAACCCAGAACCTGTTGTTGCATCGAAGACATCCAGAAGCGTATCTGCCCTGCCCTTCGGATTTGCTCCGCAACCATAGGCGGTAGTCTCGGTTAACACACCCCAACCCGTTCTCCCCGTGGAGATGGCAGCCGACATCCTATCGCAACCGTTTTCTCGTGCTATATCGGAGGAGCGTTTCCGGAAGAGCCTGTTGACTTCCTCAACGTCGACCGATCTCTTGCAGAACGCCGTCAAGACCATCGGGAAGGCGGTATCGTTGTTAGAGACGATCATCCGCATAGGCACCGGATCGTGCCGAAGGGCGGGACAACTGTAGGTTTCTTCACATATATCGGACCATGGCAGTGGCATGGCCGACACCGGCGCGATCGCGGCGATCTTATGCATGCCCAACTCACCGCTGGCGCTTGCGCACGCCAAGCGAACCGACATACAGCCTCCGCTTGAGTAGCCTGTTGCGTAGATTTGGCGGCGGTCGAAGCACACACGCGAATCTAAGGTATCAAGCAGGAGCCTGATGAACTCTAGGTCATCGTAGCCAGAATCTCTCACCCATTGCGAGGTGACCGTCCAAGCCGGCGTCTGCGTTCCATCGGGATTCTTGGCCCAGAGCGCATCCGGGTGCACGACAATGAAGCCCTCGAGATTCGCCTTCTCGGTCATGCCGGTGTAGAGGTTTTGGAGGAAGCCCCCATTCCACATCGCATGGAGGTTCAGGATGACCGGCAGTGGCCTGCCCGAGGAGTGCTGGGGGGGGGGCACATGCACGGCGTAGGTGCGCCACACCAGCGTCCCATCGGTTTTCCGTTGCATAATCGGCCAGTTCAAATGGGTATAGTCACCTGGTGGAAGCCGATCGCTTCTCACGCAGGCAATTGAGGTCGGTCCGTTCCTATCAGAGGGGATTGATTCAGCGGCCTAGGCCGTGGACAAGCAGGAGACCGCCAGAAAAATCCCCACAAAAAGAATCCCTCGCACAAACGAGGGACGGTCTTTGAGCCAGTCCGTGAGGGTGCTCCAGGTGGAGTTACAATATCGGGGGTTCATGAGTTTAAAGTGATTTTGTTTCTTAATCATAATCAAGAGAAAGTAAATCATGCTTTGGGAGCTTGTCAAGAGGCAGAGTTGCTATAAAGCGCTTTCTTTTCAACCCAGGAGCGGGAAAACCATTCTTCTCGTTTAATATCATCAAGAATATTATTCTATGAAAGCGTTTTCCGGCGGATTTTTCCGTCGAGCATAATCATGGCCCAAGAGATTTCTACTTTTTTTAGAGAGGTTTTTCATTTATACTTTAAGTGTCTTATATTCATACACTGGACTCCTCATTGCGCACCTTGTTGTATCGGAATTTCAAAAAGGTTATGGCGATACAACAACTGTAGGGGGTTTGGGGGATTGCAGGCAATCCCCCAAGGGGTTACAGCGAAGAAATGCGACGGAAAGGAGCATTTCTGA
>Ga0114945_10001397_pt1 | contig 15046 bp, 14 predicted proteins | sample OV2TP3_FD_87194 | JGI IMG/M metagenome (GOLD analysis project Ga0114945, IMG submission 87194) | Hot spring microbial communities from Beatty, Nevada to study Microbial Dark Matter (Phase II) - OV2 TP3 | ecosystem: Environmental > Aquatic > Thermal springs > Hot (42-90C) | place: USA: Beatty... | reverse complement strand
CCGAACAAGTCCTGGATCTTGCGAACAGGCGCGTAAAGAGAAAAAATGGTAAAGAGGGAAAATGACCTACCTGCCACTGGCGCGCAAGTACCGGCCGCAGACCTTTGAAGAGCTCATCGGGCAGCCGCATGTGACGGTCACCTTGACGAAGGCGCTGCAGACCAAGCGGCTCGGTCAGGCCTACCTCTTCACCGGCCAGCGAGGGGTGGGCAAGACCTCCGCGGCGCGCATTCTGGCGAAATGTCTGAACTGCGCTCAGGGGCCGACGGCCACCCCCTGCAACGCGTGCGCCGGTTGCGTCCACATCACGGCGGGCAACAGCCTGGATGTGCTCGAAATCGACGGGGCCTCCAACCGCGGCATTGAAGAGATCCGCAATCTCCGCCAGTCCGTCCCCTTTGCGCCGACGAGCGGGTCGTTTCGCATCTACATCATCGATGAAGTGCACATGCTGACGACGGAGGCCTTCAACGCGCTGCTGAAGACGCTGGAGGAGCCGCCGGCGCATGTGAAATTCATCTTCGCCACGACCGCGGCGAATAAGGTGCCGGCGACGATTCTTTCACGGTGCCAGCGATTTGATTTTCGGCGCCTGGAGGCCGCGACGATCGCGGGGGCGCTGCGGCGCGTCGCCGGCGCTGAGCGGCTGTCGATCGATGAGCCGGCCCTCTATGCGATTGCGCGCGCGGCCGACGGCGGCTTGCGGGATGCGGAGGTGATGCTCGAGCAGCTTGCGAGCTTCTCAAGCGGGGCCATCACCGAAGCCGAGGTGACAGCGTTGGTGGGCGCCCTCGATTCGGAACAATTGTTGACGTGGGCTCAGGCGATCATCGATCGCGATGCGCCTCGGGCGCTGGCGATGCTCCTCGACGCCGTGGAGCGCGGCAGAGACGTATCGCAGCTGCTCGCGGGGCTCTTGCGCCACACCCGCAATCTCCTGGTCATCTGCAGCACCGCCGAGGCGCCCTCGCGGGAAGCGCTCCTCCAGCGCCTCATCGATGAGCCGCAGGAGCGGCACAAGCGGCTTGAGGCCCAGGCCCGGCAGCTTTCGGCGCCAGAGCTCCTCGTGTGGCTCCAGATGCTTTCCAGCGCGCACGAATTGGCGCGGCGAAGCCTGATGGCGCAGACGATTCTCGAGCTGGTCGTGATCAAACTCGCGACGCGGGAGCAGTGGCAATCGCTCGATGCCATCAGCCGTCGACTCGACCAGCTCAACGCCCCCCCTCAAGCGTCCCCGCCCCTGTCGACCGCGCGCGTTCCGCGGCCCGCCAGCGAGGAGCGCCCAGCGGCTGCCCCCGGCTCATCGACCCCCGCAGCGTCTGCGCGCGAATCGATGACCCCGGCGATGGAGTCAACGCCGATGGCAGCGCGCGTTCCTGAGCTCGTTAACGCAACGCCGCCGGCCCCGGAAGACCTGCTGGCCCTGTGGCCCGTGTTCTTGGAACGGCTCGGAGCGCACAAGATGTCGCTCGCGGCCTACCTGGCCGAGTCGAGGCCTCTGCAATTGAAAGACGGGCTCCTCACCATCGGGCTGCCGGCCTTCGCGCTCCATCAAGAAGTGCTCAGCATCGCCGAGCATCGTCGGCTCATTACGCGATTGCTCGGTGAGCTTTGCAAGGCGTCCATCACGGTCGAGTATGCGACGCTCCCGGATCCGGAACCTTCATCGCGCGCGGCGAGCCCCGCCGAGGCGCGCGAGACCTTGTCTCCGGCGGTCGAGGATATCGTGAAATTGTTCAATGCCACTGTCCTGCGCCCCCCGCCGCAGACGACGTAACGTCGTTGCGCGCGCGGCGATGCCCTGATGACATCCGCCCAACCGTTGCTGCGTCTGCTGGAAGCCCTGGAGAAATTACCCGGCGTCGGCCCGCGGTCCGCTGAGCGGATGGCGTTCTACCTGCTGCGCGCGTCCCGCGAAGAGGTCCATCAGCTCGCCCAAGCCATCGCCGATGTGAAGCACCGCCTGCGGTTCTGCGAGGTCTGTTTCAATGTGACGGAAACGCCGCGGTGCCACATCTGCCAAGATCCTTCGCGCGACCCGGCGCTGCTGTGCATTGTCGAGGAGCCTAAAGACGTGCTCGCGATCGAAAAGACCGGATCGTACCGCGGGCTCTACCACGTCCTGCTCGGCGCGATCGCGCCGCTGGATGGGATCGGCCCGGAGCTGCTGAAAATCGATGAGCTCGTGCAGCGCATCGGCGGCGGCGGGATTCAGGAAGTGATCGTCGCCACCGACGCGGATAAGGAAGGGGAAACCACCGCTGCGTATCTGTCCAAGCTGCTGCGCGCGCACTCCCTGAGGGTGACGCGGATCGCTTCCGGCATCCCGGTCGGCAGCCATCTCGAATACGCCGACCAAGCTACCCTCACCCGCGCCCTCGAAGGCCGCCGCGAGATCATCCCATAACTTCCTGCGCGGGTCCTGGCACGGCGCACCCCGGCCGTCCTCGCCGCGCCGCACGCTCGGCGTCGTCGGCTGCGGGCCTGCCTGCCGCGTCCGGCTCGGCGCAGGCAGGCGGCCAGGGGCCCTGTGCCGTGTCACCCCCCAAGGGGTTTTGGGATGAGTTCTCGCTCTTCCGGCGGTTTCACGTGACGAAACGCGCGGTAGAGCAGCAGATCGTACACGATCTTGATGCCCGCGCCGAGGAGGAGCGGGGCTGAGAGCGATACGCTCTGCGCGAGCGATCCGCCGAGCAACGGAGCGACCGCCCACGCGCTGCTGCGGGTGAGATTCGTCAGGCCGGCGGCGCGGATGCGCTCCTCCACAGGCGCGATCGCCACAAGGTATGACTGGCGAGGGGGGACATCCATTTCCACCAGCGATTCGCGGATCACAAACAGCAGCATCGCGACGAACACATTGGGAGCGATGGGAACGGTGAGGAGCAAGAGGCTGGAGGGCAGGTGCGTCCAGACCATCGTGCGGACCAATCCGATGCGCCGCGCCAGCCACGCGGCCCCGAGATGAGAAAGCCCATTGAGAATTCGAACGAAGAAAAACAGCGGTCCCAGCACCGCTTCATCGACGCCGAAACGGCGGAAGAACCAGTAGCTGAGAAATGCCGTCGTCAGAAACCCCCCACCAAGACTGTCCAGTCCTGACAGCGCGGCGAATCGCATGATCACAGGCTTCGATGCGAGCGTGAGCGGCTGGCGTGTTGACGTCCTCTCCTGCCACTCCACCGCCGGCGAGAGCCACCGCGCCAATCCCGCGACCCCCAGGCACAACCCGCTATAGACCCACCAGCTCGCCTGGTACGACGCCAAAGGCGTCAGCTGCGCGTGCGCTCGCAGCCACGCCGGCAGGCCGCCCAGCAACGCACCCGCCGCGTGCCCTGCGTCAATCACCAGGTTGTACCAGGCGAAGGCGCTTGTGCGAGAGGCGGCCGTCGTCGTCTGCGGCAACATGGCTTGCTCGATCGTCAGGCCGGCTCCGCGATCCCGCCCCATGCCGTTGACCATGCCCAGCAGCACGCTGAGCAGGATGAGCGGCCGTGACGTCGTCAGCGCCAGCGCGGCACCGCCGAGGGCCATGCCGAGCGAAAGCCACATGAGCGTTGCGCGACGGCCGAGGCGATCCGTGATCCAGATGACCAGCGCGGTTCCCAGCGCGCAGCCCGCCAAGCCGAGCGAGACCGCGACGCCGATCATCCATGCGTTCAGCCCCAGGGTGGAGAGATAGAGCGCGAAGATGACGCCGGCACATCCGATGGCCACGGCGCGCAGTCCGGCGGCTGCGACGATGAGCCGCCGGTCCGCGCGTGTCGCGCGCTCGTCGGAAGCGAGGTTAGGCGTTTGAGGAGGCGGAGTTGGTTTTCGTGCCGACATCCGTGCCACACTGCGCGCACGTGTAGCCGTACAGTTCGCCGGTGGGGAGCGTCAGCAGCAGCCGCTCGCGTGTGGGCATGGATCGTCGACAGGTCGGACAGTAGAGATGCGTCGCGCGAAACTGCTCAAACTGCGCCTGGGAGGATTCGGCCTGTTCAGGCTCGGAAATCCCCGCGCGACGCAAGGCCTCTCGTCGACACGCCTCAGAGCAGATAGGGGCGTAGGGGGTCTTGGTCGTCGGGCTTAAGGTGCGGTGGCAGATGGGACAGCGGATCATGCGGCGGCCTCACTGGATGAGCCTGGCCATGAGAAACGCGGCCGTGGCAGCCAGGCCGCCGATCACGACCGTCTGCACGCCGCTGCGCTGAGGAGGCATTCCGGTCAGGTGCCCTTTCACTGATCCAAAGAGGAACAGCGCGATCAGCGTGACGACGACCGAGACCCCGAGGGCGGCGTGGCTCTCGGGAAACAACATATACGGAGCGAGCGGAATCAATCCCCCGACGACGTAGGAGCCGCCGATGGTCCAGGCGCTGCGACGAGCGCGTGCCGGATCCGGGGGTTCCAGGCCAAGCTCAAAGCGCATCATGAAATCGACCCAGCGGTTGGTGTCGGAGCGGATGGCCTGCACGACCGTCGCGACGTGCTCGTCGCTGAGGCCATAGCCGCGAAAGACGCTCGCGACTTCCTCCGCTTCTCGCTCCGGGACATCGACGGTCTCCTGCCATTCCCGTTGGCGCTCAGTGTCATAGTGCTCACGCTCAGTCCGAGCCGCCAAGTATCCTCCCAAGCCCATCGCAATCGCCCCCGCGACGATTTCAGCCAGCCCGGCGGTGACGATAATGCCGGTTGAGACCAGTGCTCCCGAAAGCCCGGCGGCCAGCGCAAAGGGGACCGTCAACCCATCGGCCATGCCGAGGACCACATCGCGGACCACGGCGGCCGCGGTGAAATGCCGCTCAACGTGAGTTCTCATCGCTGCGCGCTGCTCCTCGACGTGGAAGCGATCGATTGGTGCGCGTGATTAGCGTTGGTCCTGAGAGGAGAATGGATTGGGCTGGATGGGTTTGGCGGTATACACATGGTCTTGTCGCGTCAGGGGAATGCCGAGGATCATGGCGTCGACAGGCTCGTGCTGCCGGCTCGTGACGTACTCCCCGGTTTGCAACAACGACACGAGGCGGTGCTGCTCTTTCGCGGCGTAGGCCGCATCGGGCGGTTGCTGGCCCTCGCCCAACAATCCCGAGAGCACTCCGCTGATCACGCGATCGCTGGTCTTGGGCCGCTCTTCAGCGAGCGCTCCGAGGAGGGGAACGAGGACGAGCAGCGCCGTCCATCCGAGATGTGTCCATCGCATCAGGCACCTCCACCGGCTTCTGAGGAACGTTGCGATACCGAGGGGTATTGTAGCAGAACCTTGCGGCGGAGAGCTTAGGATATGCGCTGTTCAGCGCGGTGTCGGAGCAAAGAATCGACCACCAATCCCTCGCGGATCGATCCGGGAGCGTAGCGCACGGTCGAGACGTCGCAAGCTTCCATCCAGGTCAGCAGGGCGATGCCTGTGGGGAGCGCCGCGTCTTCTCGGCGAGGATCCAAGCCGGGCAGTTGCATGCGCTCCCGCGCCGTTGAGCGCGACAGCCAGGACACCAGATCCGTCAGGGCCCGACGGTGGATCATCAACGGTTCCTTGCGCCTTGGAGGATGTCGATGCGTTCGGAGATATGAAGCCATGACGACATGGCGAATGGTGGCGGAACAACCAAGCGCCGCGCGCCATGGGTGCCGTCGCATCGCGCGCGCGACCGGCTTCCAGGATTTCCGAAGGTGGTCAGTCAACGCCCGCATCTCTTCGGGCCATGCCGGATCATGGCGGATGAACTGTTGGGCCAGACGAGCGCCCCCCAGCGGCAGGCTGCGCGCATAGCGCACACGCGCCGCATCGGCGCAGATGACTTGTGTGCTGCCTCCGCCCACCGCGATGAGGGCTGCTGCCCCTCGAAATCGATGAGCGTGCAAGACGCCGAGATAGATGAGGCGCGCCTCTTCCCGTCCGCTGATGACGCGCAGCGGCAGGCCAAGTTGCCGGCGCACCCGACGGACAAAATCAGCGCCATCGGCGGCATCCCGCACCGCACTGGTCGCGACGGCCTCCACGCGCTCAACATCGCACCGCTTCATCATCGCCGCATAACGCCGCAGCACGTCGAGCGCCCGACGCTGAGCGGCGCTCGTCAGCCGACCTCGTCTGAACCCGTCTTCGCCGAGGCGCGTCGCGTCGCGTTCCGTGAGCATCACGCGGAACTTCCCGCCCGCGCCGAGCGCCCCGATCAGCAGATGGATTGAATTGGTGCCCACATCGATGATGCCGAATCGCATCGAGGACCGCCGCCTTACTCCCCGGCGAGGCGGTGCTTGATCGTGGTGCCGTGCACGAGATAGAAGACGTCTTCGGCGATGTTCGTCGCGTGGTCCGCCACCCGCTCAAGATGCCGGCCGATCAGGATCAGATCCACCGCCCGCGTAATCGTGTTCGCATCCCGGGTCATGTAGACGAGCAAGTCCTGATACACCTGGTCATTGAGATGATCGACTTCGTCATCTCGTCGACAGACCGCCCGGGCCAGTTCGGCGTCCTGGCGCACGAACGCATCCAACGCGTCTTTGAGCATCTGCTGCGCCAGTTGAGCCATGGTCGGCAGGTCGATGAGCGGCTTCAGCAGCGGCTCCTTCAGCAAATCAAGCGTCCGCTCGCTGATGTTCACCGCCTGGTCGCCGACGCGTTCCAGATCGTTGACGATCTTGAAAACCATGGCGACGAAGCGCAGGTCTTTGGCCTCCGGCTGGTAGCGGGCCAAGAACGTCAGGCACGCATCCTCGATCTGGACTTCCAATTGATTGATGCCGACGTCTTCTCGAATGACGGTCTCCGCGAGGGCGGGGTTCCGATCCACCAAGGCCTTGACCGCTGTTCCCACCGCCTGCTCGGCCTTCCCGGCCATCGTGAGCAGGCGGTCCTTCAGTTGCTTCATTTCCTCGTCGACGCGACGCTCCATGCACGACTCCTTATCCAAACCTGCCGGTGATGTACGCCTCCGTGCGCGAATCCGAGGGGTTCGTGAAGATCCGACTTGTCGGCCCGAACTCCACCAGTTCGCCCAAGAGGAGAAACCCCGTGTAATCCGACACCCGGGCGGCTTGCTGCATATTATGCGTCACAATGACGATCGTGTAACGCTCTTTCAGGGCGTAGAGCAGCTCTTCGATCTTGCCCGTGGCGATGGGATCCAGGGCGGAGCAGGGCTCATCGAGCAGGATGACCTCGGGTTTGATGGCGATCGCGCGGGCGATGCACAGCCGCTGCTGCTGCCCCCCGGAGAGCTGCAAGGCGTTGGTGTGGAGGCGGTCTTTCACTTCGTCCCACAACGCCGCCTGCTTGAGGCTTTCCTCGACGGCTTGATCCAGCGCCGCGCGGCGGTGCTGACCGTCCATTCGCAGCCCATACGCCACATTCTCATAGATCGACTTGGGAAATGGGTTGGATTTCTGGAAGACCATGCCCACGCGCTTGCGCAGCTCGATGACATCCAGCACCGGATCAAAGATGTCTTGGCCATAGAGGAGAATCCGCCCCTCGATCCGCAGACCCTCGATGAGTTCATTGAGCCGGTTGAGGCAGCGAATCAGCGTCGATTTCCCGCATCCGGAAGGCCCGATCAGCGCGGTGATGTACCGCTCAGGAATTTGCATCGTGATGCCCTTGATGGCTTGCGATTTCCCATACCAGACCTTGACGTCTTCCAGGGCCACCGCCGTCTTCAGCTGCGGCGGGGTGACGCGGTGAGACGTCGACGGGGTCTGGCCCGTCGTTTGGGCCAGCCGACCGGTAGACAGCCACGCGCGATCGCCACGCGCCATCGTTATACCACGGCTCCTCGGAATCGACTTCGCAGCCGCCCCCGAATCCGCATCGCGGCGAGATTCAGGCACACGACAATGCCTAAGAGGAGCAGCGTCGTCATATACACCATCGCTTTCGACGCTTCGACGTTTGGTGATTGAAAGCCCACGTCATAGATATGAAACCCTAAGTGCATGAATTTCCGCTCCAGATGGATGAACGGCGCGAGATGATCGATCGGCAGCGTCGGAGCGAGCTTCACGACCCCGGTGATCATCAGCGGAGCGACTTCGCCGGCGCCGCGCGCCATGGCGAGGATCGTGCCCGTGAGAATCCCCGGTACCGCGACCGGCAATACGACATGCCAAATCGTCTGAACTTTCGTGGCGCCGCAGGCAAACGAAGCCTCGCGCAGCCCGTTCGGCACGGCGGCAAGGGCTTCCTCCGTCGCGACGATCACGACCGGCACCGTCAGCAGCGCCAGCGTGAGCGACGCCCAGAGAATCGCCCCGCCACCAAATGTCGGCGTTGGCAGGCGTTCCGGAAACCAGAGTTGATCAATCGTGCCGCCGATCAGATAGCAGAAAAATCCCAGCCCAAAGACGCCGAAAACGATGGACGGCACGCCGGCCAAGTTATTCACGGCAATGCGCACGGTGGAGACGAGCCACCCTTGCTTGGCATACTCATGCAAGTGCAGCGCAGCCAGCACGCCAAGCGGAACGACGGCGAGACTCATGAGCAAGGTCATCATCACCGTGCCGAAGATGGCGGGGGCGACGCCGCCTTCCGCGTTCGCTTCCCGAGGCTGCTCGAAGAGAAATTCGCGCAGCCGGTCGGCGTAGATCGCCACGCGTCCGAACCACGAGAGTTGATTCGGCCGATGGATCCGCACGAGCGATGAGAGCGGCAGCTCCCTGACGCGCCCATCAATCGCTTGGAGCACGACGCGGTATTGCTGATCGTCCGCCTGCCGGTTCCTCAGATCCTCGGCGAGGCGCGCGTAGCGAGCTTCCAAATCCGCCAAGGCCCGCTCATGCTGCGCGAACTGTGCGAGCGCCTGCGGCGTCTCCGCCTGTTCGCTGAGCTCCACGCGCCTCATCGCGAGGCGATGCCGCTCCATGGCCGCGTTGATGTCGCCGATGGCGCCGCGTTCAACGCGACGGATCGCCCGATACCGTCTGTGCGCATCCGGCAACTGGCGCTTCAGCGCGTTCCACGCCGTCACCGGATCGCCAGCCATCGTGCTCGTCGGAGTCTTCACTTCGCTGACCGCCCCATAAAAGGGGCCCCATTCCAACCGTTCGATGACCGCGGCCTCACGAGGACGCATCCGCTTCGCAATCCGCTGATCGTTGACCCACACGAAATCCTGGCCATAGAGATCGCGATTGCCGATGCGAAACAGCGTGCGTAGGCGAGGCGTCCCTTGCGCATCGACGTCTTGCGGAATAGGTTCACGGGTGTGGACGAGTCCCAGGTAGCGCGATCCATCGTCCAGCGTGATGTCCCACAGCGGGGGCGGCCAGAAGGCGCCGAGGCCGCGCGCCATCACAAGGCCAATGAGTCCGACGATCATCAGCAGCGCGATACCCAGCGCGCATCCGGTCAGTCCGATGGAGCACTGACCGAGCACGTGGTGGAGGCGCAGTCGGGAGCGCATCACAGTCCCTGCAGCTGCTTGCGCAATCGCAGCCGCACGACTTCCGCGGTCGTATTCACGAGCGACGTGATCGCGAACAACAGCAGCGCGGCCACGAACAACACGCGGTAGAGCGTGCCGCCGTGCGGCGCTTCGGGAATCTCCACGGCAATGTTCGCGGAGAGCGCCCGGAAACCATTGAAGAGGGTCCAGTCGAGCACGGGCGTGTTGCCGGTCGCCATCAGCACGATCATCGTTTCCCCCACCGCCCGCCCGAATCCCACCATGATGGCGGAAAAGACTCCGGAGCCGGCCGCCGGCATGACGATATACCACGCCGTCTGCCACAGCGAGGCGCCGCAGGCGAGCGACGCCCCGATCAACTGCCGCGGGACCGCGGAGAACGCGTCTTCGCAGATGGTGAAGATGAGCGGAATCACCGCGAAGCCCATGGCCCATCCCACGACGAGAGCATTGCGTTGATCATAACGGGTGCCGGTTGTGTGCAACAGCCAATGTTCAAAATCTCCGCGGAACAAGAACCGCTCAATCCACGGCCCGGCCATCCACGCGACCCATCCCCCCAGCACCGTGCACGCGACCAGCAGCCAAAACTCATGACGCCGCAGCGCGCTCTGGAGCGCACGTCCCGGCAACCGCAGGAGCAGTTGCGATCCGCCCACGGACACGAGCGGGACAATGAGCGGCAAGACGAGCACGGAGACGATCCGATCCTGGACGATGGGGGCGAGCACGACTCCCGTGACAAATCCCAGCACGACGCTCGGCAGCGCCGCCATCAATTCGATGCTCGATTTGATCGCGTTGCGCAGGCGTTTCTCGAGAAACTGGGAGCAATAGAGCGCCCCAAACATGGCGATCGGAATGGCGAAGAACAGCGCATAGACCGTGCCCTTGAGGGTTCCGAAGATGAGCGGCGCGAGGCTGAATTTCGATTCGACATCGTCCGTGCCGCCCGTGGATTGCCATACGTAAGCGGGTCCGGGGTAGCCTTCGTACCAGATTTTTCCAAACAGGGCGCGCCAACTGATCTCCGGATGAGGGTTATCGATGAACCAATGGTGCAAGCGTCCGGTGTGATCCGCGAAGACCGCGCCATTCGCCTTGGGAGCGAAGTCGCCTGCGACCGGGGTGTCGCCGAGTGTCCATTGCGCCAGCGTGCGTTCCGAGGTCATGAAGTGAAGACGCGCGAGGCCGTCGCGCGAGGCCGTGATGAACCCTTTATCCCGCCGCGACGCGTTGATCAGCACGACCGCCGCGGCATGAGAGGGAAATCGATGGATGGGCGTCAATCGCCAGCCGTCCGATCCTTCGTCCGCTGCGGGCGGCGCCTGCGCTTCGTCACGCACGAGTGACCACGTCGCGACGCTGCCATCCTCACCTCCGACGGCCACCGAGCGATGGCCCAACAGATACTCCATGGCGCTCACCGATCCGTCCGGGATCGCTTGCACGCGCTCCAAGAGCTCCGCCGGCCCGTCGGTGCGCACGCGCCATCGCGTCAGGAGCCCGCGGCTTGTGCCGACCACAAGCTGCGTGCCGGCTTCGTTGATGAGGACTGCGGTCGCAGAGCCCAGCTCCGTCATGGGAACGGCGAGGCTCTCCTGAATCTGGCGGGGTGGACCGATGAGAGGCCGCTGCATCGTGATGCGCGTGACGATCAGATGCCCATCCGCCACACACGCGACGAGGCCTCGCCCCCCAACGTTACGATAGGCCAGTTGGCTGATGGCATGCCCCGGCGTGGCATGCAGGATGGACTGGGGCTCGACGACGACGCGCGTGGTGCGCTGCGTCCCCTCAAACGATATCTGCAGCTCAAGCGTGCCGATCCAGACGGCCCCCTGATCTGTCCCCAGCGCGATGGTCGGTTCGGGCGGGGCGCGCGATGCGGCCGTGATCTGCTGGCCGTCCAATCCTTCGAGAGGAATGCTGTCAGGAGGAGGCTCCCCAGTCAGTGGCACGATGCGCACGGCCGGTTCGGAGCTTAGCACGACAGCCTGTTCCTGATGTTCATCGACCAACGCAAGGACCGCTCGCCGGCCTCCATCAAGAACAGGTTGGATCGATCCGGGACGAACCTGCGCGCCATGGAAGAGCGGCAAGACTTCCAGGACTAGAAACAGACCGATGCCCAACACGGCACAGATGATCACGACACCGCTGATTGAGATCACGACCCGAACCATCCGGTCGATGATCTGCGCGCGGCGGTGAGCGCCTGAGGGGTTGGGCATCGGTTGGGAACGTGTTCTCATTTCACTCCAGCTTCTTCAGCTCGACGTTGACGATTTCCTGCATCAGAGGAATGAACCCATCCTTGATCACGACTGCTTGCCCTTCTTGGCTCAGCACGTAGAGGAGAAACTGTTTCACGAGCGGATCGAGCGGACGCCCCGGCGCTTCATTTACGTAGATATAGAGGTACCGACTCAGCGGATAGGTGCCGGCGTAGACGTTTTCCGCCGTCGCCTCAATCGGCGTCGTGCTGCCGAAGGCCGCCAATGGAAGAACGCGCACCCCAGCCGTTCGGTAGCCCATGCCGCTGTAGCCGATGCCCGAGCGATCGTTGGAAATTCCTTCGATCACCGTCGCCGATCCGGGTTGTTCCTTCACGGCGTCTTTGAAGTCGCCTTTGCACAACGCGTGCTCTTTAAAATAGCCGTAGGTTCCCGAGGCGGAGTTGCGACCATACAGGCTCATGGGCGTCTGCCACTGATCCCCCAGTCCCAGTTGGGACCAATTCGAGATGTTCGACGGCCCGCCGCACGCGCGCGTGCTGGAAAAGATCGCATCGACTTGCTCGATGCTCAGGCTCTGGAGGGGGTTGTCTTTATTGACGTAGACCGCCAAGGCATCCAAGGCGACGGCGATCGCCGTCGGCTTGTAGCCGTACTTCTTTTCAAACGCATCGATCTCCGACGCTTTCATCGGCCGCGACATCGGTCCAAGCTGCGCGGTGCCCGAGATGAGCGCCGGAGGCGCCGTCGTCGACCCCTTGCCTTCAAACTGGACCTTCACGTTGGGATACTGCTTTGCGAACCCCTCCGCCCAGAAGGTCATTAAGTTATTGAGGGTGTCGGACCCGATGCTGCTCAAGTTTCCCGCAATACCCCCGACCCGCTGGTAGAGCGGGAGCCGTGCGTCCACCACCATGGTTTCGGCTGTGACCAGCGCGGCGGTTCCGATCGTCAGCGTCGCGGCCCAGAGCATCCATCGCGTCTTCATGCGCATCCTCCTCGTGTTCATGGCAAGTGTAGCTGGCGCGTGTGAGGCGCTTGTACCTTCTAGGTAAGGTCTGTGTAAAGTTTCTGAAACCATCTTAGAATTTGGTCACCCAATCCATCTGGAACCGATCTTCCCGGAACTCCTGGGTCAGCGAGGCGCCTGAGCCGAAATTGTTGAGCGCATCCTGCCTGAAGAAACCTTTGACGCCGAAGGTCGAGTTTTTCAAGACCGCCAAGGTGATCCACGCCACATTGCCTCGACGGTTGGTGCCGCCACCGCCGAAGTCCGAGTCCACGAACTCATCAAACGCGGCATCGCGCTCGAGGCGCTCGAACATGTACCCAGCCTCCCACCCCTTGGTTAGGCTCCAGGGAATCGCGGCTTTTCCCAGTTTGACCCCGACGGCATAGCCGTCGTTGCCGGTGCTGGAGGCAGACGCGTTATGCACCCAGTCGCCGAATAAGGAGAAGGGGAGCTCGGCGACTTGCGAGGCCAGTTCTATGGACGGATTCAGTTGGTTGAAGTTCTTCGCCCCGGAGGTGTTGTCGGACTCTCGCGTGATCGGATCGGTGCCCGCCTTCGCCGAGTTCGCCACATTCCGGTAATCGTGGTAGGCCAGGGCTCCTGTGAGTTTCAGATTCTTCATCAATTCCTCTTCGGCGTCAGCGAAGGGTTTGAACGAGGCGCCGACCTGCGTGACCCACAGGGCCGCCGTTTCGGTCTCGTCCGTGTCGAGCGAAAAGACGCCGCTATTGGAAAACAGCGTCGTCGGGCCCAGCTCTTGGCTGACCTTCAGCGCGACGCCATCCCAGCTTAAGTCGCCGTCCCACACCATCGGCGTGACCGTCCACATCGGGTTTTCCATGATGCCGCCAACCACGGATGCCTTGCTGATCCCCGGCACACTCGGCGTGTATTCGAGGTTCGCGAGGTCCAAGATGATGGTTTTCTTATTGAGGAACGTATCGAAGTTTTGATTCGTGGAGATCGGGTCAGTCGTGCTGCCGGTGGCGATGCGGGCCGTCGCCTTCAACTCATCCGACACCGTGCCTTCAAAGCCATACCGAAAGCGGATCCGAGAGCGATGCGTATCGTTGCCGGTGCCCTGGCGATTTCGAGCCTCGTCGCGCAGCCGCAGATCCCCGTTCCATTTCCAATTCCTCGCGGAATCCGGCACGAGTTCTTTCGCCAACAGCGCATTTCTCTTTTCCTTCGTCTCGTTGATTTCCCGACGCACGTGACCCGCCTGGACGGCGGTGAGCGTTCCGTTCTCCACCAGCATATTCAAGAGAATATCCACCTCGCTCTCGGCCTGAGCCGCCTGTGGAAGGCAGCTGAGGGCTACGGCTCCCGCCAGCATCCATCGCTTCAGCGCTCGCATCACGATCCTCCCTTCATCTCCTGAGACGTCCGCACGGGTCAGTTCAACCACACAGCCCTGAGGCAGGGCATGGACTGGCGTTGCGAGGAGTAGCGTTGCGTTTCCTTCAGTTGCTTGATCACGTCGCGCCGCTTCGCGTGGAGCAGCGAGCAGTCCTCGCTGTGGATCTGCTCGCGGCTCTCCAAGTAGTGCAGAAGCTGCTGCAGGTCCCGCACCTGGTTGCGCAATCGGCAGATGATGTACTCGGCTTCTACCATGTCCGCTCACCTCCTTTGCTGGGGGCGAGTGTACGGACAGCACGTCAGGGGGATTTGAGGGGCAAGTAAACTCTTCGTAAGTTTACGGCTAGGAGGCGAGGGGGAGGGTGAACGAGAACGCAGACCCGTGGTGAAGCCGGCTTGAAACGGTGACCTGCCCGCCGTGCGCTTCGATGATGTGCTTGACGATGGAAAGCCCAAGGCCGGTGCCGCCGAGCGTCCTTGAGCGCGCTTTATCCGCGCGGTAGAACCGCTCGAACAGCCTCGGCAGGTCCGATTCCGGGATGCCCATGCCGGTATCGGCGACGGTGATCGTGGCCCATGATCCGTCGCGCGTGGCGGAGAGCGTGATGCGTCCGCCGTCTTGGTTGTATTTGATCGCGTTCTCGATCAGGTTGGAGCAGACTTGCCGCACGCGGTCCGCGTCGGCGCGGACGGCGAGGTCGCTCGGCAGCGCATTGGCGACGTGGAGGCGTTTGTGGGCGATGCTCGGCTGGAAGGATCGAAGGAGGGACTCGACCAAAGGATGGAGCGCGACCGTGGAGGCGTTCAGGGGAACCGCCCGCGACTCAATCTGCGACAGCGTCAGCAGATCATCGATGAGGCGTGAGAGCCGCGCCGCGTCCTCATCGATGAGTTGCACAAACCGCCGGTTATGCGCCGGGTCATTGAGCGCGCCCGAGAGCAGCGTCTCCGTCAGCCCCCGAATCGCGGTGAGCGGACTTTTCAATTCATGCGACACATTCGCCACGAATTCCTTGCGCAGCTGCTCAAAGCGATGATGTTCCGTG
>Ga0114945_10001395_pt1 | contig 15092 bp, 15 predicted proteins | sample OV2TP3_FD_87194 | JGI IMG/M metagenome (GOLD analysis project Ga0114945, IMG submission 87194) | Hot spring microbial communities from Beatty, Nevada to study Microbial Dark Matter (Phase II) - OV2 TP3 | ecosystem: Environmental > Aquatic > Thermal springs > Hot (42-90C) | place: USA: Beatty... | reverse complement strand
TCGTGGTAGCTGAACGAATCGACCATGCGAATCGGATTAACCTACGATCTCCAAACGCGGCCAGCAGATATTCGACAAGCGGAATTTGACTCTCCAACGACCGTGCAAGCGCTCCGCCACGCCTTGGAGGAACTGGGCCACGACGTGGTGCTACTGGGCAATGCGCGCGAGCTGTTGGCGTATCCGCCAGGGTCGATTCCCGTGGAATGCGTCTTGAATCTCGCCGAAGGCACCCATGGGAGATGCCGCGAAGCGTGGGTGCCAGCCCTGCTTGAGGTGCACGGGGTCCCGTACGTGGGATCGGGCCCGCGGGCGTTGTCCTTGGGACTCGACAAAGTCATGAGCAAACGACTGGCTGTTGCCTGTGGAGTTCCCACACCACGCTGGATCGTGGCGGATCATCCGGATCGCTGGGAGGGGGACCTGGCGCTGTCATTTCCGCTCATCGTCAAACCTCGGTATCAAGGGTCAGGGATGGGCATCGACGAAGGCGCGATCGTGCATGATCGAAAGGCGTTGATCCACCGGATGCGATGGCTGTTTGCGCAATGGCCTGAGGCGCTGCTCGTTGAGGAGTTCATCCCGACGGGTGAGCTGACGGTCTGTGTGCTCGGCAACAGTCCGCCGGTCGCGTATCCGGCCGTTCAGCGACCCCTCGATCCCATCAGTCGATTGTCGTATCACGTGGCACCCGCTGCTCGGGGCGATGGGGAAGCTCCACTTCAGCTGACCGATCGCCTCGAGGCAGAAGCCAGGCGGCTCGCTTGCGTGATGTTCACGACGCTGGGGTGTCACGATCTGGCGCGGATCGATTTCCGTGTGGATCAAGACGGAAGACTCTGGTTCCTCGAGATCAACCCCCTCCCCTCCTTTGATCCAGAGGGCACCTTCGGGCTGCTCGCCGAGTATCTCGGCATCACCTACACCCAGCTCATTGGACGCATCCTGGACGTCGCCTGTCAACGGTTCTCTCAAGCCCTCGACCGGCCGAGCGCCGTCCGATGACTGAGCCGGATCGCTCTCCTTCCAGTGTCTATTGTTATCCGCGTTATTACGCCATCGGTTATCAATGGAACACCCAGGCTGAGTCTGACTTCCTTGAGGCCTGCCTCACGCGCTACCGATCGTCCAAGGCCGCCTCGATTCTGGATATCGGCTGTGGAGCGGGACGGCATCTGTTGGAGTTGGCCAAGCGGGGCTATCAGGCGAGCGGATTTGATCTGCGGCCGGAGATGGTGACCTATGTCCAGCAAGAGGCCGAGAGGGCCCGTCTGCCCGTGACGGTCTGGCAGGCCGACTTACGCGAGATGACGCTGACGGGGACGTTCGACCTGGCGACCTGTCTGATGGATACGTTTCGGTTCCTGCTCACCAACGACGAGATTCTCCGGCACCTTCGGGTGGTGAGCCGGCACCTCTCACCGGGCGGGTTGTATGTGACCGATTTTTGGATTCCGACCCGTTGGGATCAAATCGCCAATGAGGTCTACCAATGGGAACAGAGCCAGGATGGGACCACCGTGCGGGTCTTCTACCTCCAACACCCTGAATCCATCGATCTCGTCAACCAGACGTTCGAGGATCAACTCGTCTTCACGATTGAGGAAGACGGGACCTCACGAGAGATTCGTGGCGAGCGCGCGCGGACCCGTTTGATCATGCCGCAGGAATTCCGAGCCCTCGTGGAAGCTTCTGCGGCCTTTGACGTGGTGGGAACCTTTGCCGATTTCGATTTCGAGAGACCGCTTGAATCTTCCCCGATCTCATGGCGCATGGTCAGCGTGCTCAAGAAGCGCGGATAGGTCGCTCTTGCCGCGTCCTCACGTTGTGCCGTTCCTCCGCCTCGTACCACCTCGCTGTGCTCCACGACCAGGAAGAGTAGGAATGAGACAGAGCGGTGGGCGCTTGGCGATCGCTGGTTGTCTGCTGACCGCGGCCATGATGGCCGGCGGTCCGGTTGGCGGGGCTGAGTCCCCCGACGCGGCTCGAGACCAAGCCTTGTCTCGCACCGAGGGCGATGCTCCTTCGGGACGAGGTCGGCACGAGGTGAGCGCAGCCGAACGGGCTGCGGAAGACCGTTACACGGCGCAGCGCATCCGGATGGTCGAGGAGCAGTTGATGGGCAGTCGCGATGGGCGTCTGCCCGTGACGGATCCGCGAGTCCTCGACGTCATGCGCCAGGTGCCACGCCATAAGTTCATGCCCGCCGCTGTGCGTGACAAGGCGTACGACGATCACCCGTTGCCCATCGGCGAGGACCAGACGATTTCCCAGCCGTATATCGTCGCGCTGATGACCCAATTGGCCGCCGTCGATGCCGCGGACACCGTCCTGGAAATCGGAACAGGCTCTGGCTATCAGGCGGCGGTTCTCGCCCAGTTGGCTCGTGTGGTCTATACCATTGAAATCATCGAGCCGCTGGCCAGGCAGGCTCAGCGGACGCTGAAGACGTTGGGCGTGAAGAACGTCTTCGTTCGTGTCGGCGATGGCTACCGCGGATGGCCCGAGGCAGCGCCCTTTGATGCCATTGTGGTCACGGCCGCTGCCCCACGGATCCCCGAACCACTCATTGAGCAGCTGGCCACGGGTGGCCGGTTGGTGCTTCCAGTGGGCGAGGCATTTCAGCAGCTGATCGTGGTGACGAAGACGCCCACAGGGCTGAGCCACGAGACGGTGATTCCCGTGCGGTTCGTTCCGATGGTGGGAGAAATCCAACGACCATCTGCTCCCGCCACTCGTCCATGAAGAAATCCCCAGGCGTTCTGGCAACGAACCGCAAGGTTCTGCGCGACTACCGCATTCTGGAGTCGGTCGAAGCCGGGATCATGCTGGTGGGGACGGAAATCAAATCCATCCGAAACCGCCGCGTGAGCCTCGACGACAGCTTTGCCCGCATTGAAGACGGTGAGGTGTTCCTGTATAATATGCACGTCAGCCCGTATGACCAGGGCGGGCGGTACAATGTGGAGCCGACGCGCCTGCGCAAGCTGCTGTTGCATCGCCAGCAGATCGATCGGCTGGAGGGTTTCCTGACGCAAAAAGGCTGCGCGCTGGTGCCGCTGCGCATGTATCTGAAGCATGGACTGGCCAAGATCGAACTGGCCGTCGGCAGGGGCAAAAAGCAGTACGAGAAGCGCGAGACGGTCCGTACCCGTGAAATCGAACGCGACCTGCGTCGGACGTTCAAGGCGTTTCGTCGAAAGGCGAAGCCCTAACTGGCAGAGAGGACCGAAACGGCAGCGTGTTCGAAACAAAGGGGGGCGATGAGAATCGATTCAGATGCGGGTGATGTGAGGGCATGCCGAGGTGGTCAGGAGGCCTCGTCCCGCAAGGGATCCCGAGCGCAAGCGAGGGAGAAAACACCTGACACCAACAATAAGTGCCGACGACAACGTCGTGCCTGACACCGTCGAAGGTCTTCTCGCGAAGATCGACGGCGGCGTCGCAGTCGCTGCCTAACGAGGCGGCGCCGCGTACCTGACCAGCCTGCGGGTAAGGATTACGCGTTGCAAGCAGGATAGGTGAGCCGGACGCGCCTCTGGGCGGCTTGCTGAATGCACCAAGAGGCTGGCCACGACAGATCCTGCTCCGTCGGAGCTGTGGTGGCGAGACGAAATGATGGAGCTACGCATGTAGAGGGCTCACGGGCTCGCTCCGAAGACGCGGGTGCAATTCCCGCCGCCTCCACCAGTTTCTTTGACGGAAGACGATCAGAACCTGTTGAACAAGCCACGCGGAACAGCCGATTAGGAAACTTCATTGAAGCACACCGCGCTGTTCCGCGTACTCTCGTTGTGATCCGGTGAAGGGACTCAGGGTTCATTGGCTGCCATGGTGGGTCGTGTTGTGCCTCGCCGGATGCGCCTCGCCTGCTCCTTCCGACCTTCGTCCCAGCATTCCCCCTCCTTCCAGTCTCGGGCTGGTGCCACTGCGAACCGTCGTGGTGGATGCAGGGCACGGGGGGCATGATCCAGGGGCAAGCCACTACGGGTTGCGGGAAAAGGATCTCACCCTCGACATCGCCCGTCGGCTCCGAGCGGCCCTGCAGACGTATGGACTGTCCGTTATGATGACACGGGATCGTGACGAATTTGTGACCTTGAAGCGCCGCCCTGCGTTTGCCAATCGGATCCAAGCCAATCTGTTTGTCAGCGTCCACGTCAACGCGAATCGCAAGCGCAGCGTGTCAGGCATCGAGGTCTACTATCCTCGAGAGTCATTGATTGATCCGTCCGCGCCCTTGCCGCCAGTGGTCTTGCCCACCGAAGTGGCCCTCCCGACGACCGCCATCAGGCACATCCTGTGGGATCTGGTCCTCACCAGGACCCGTCGCCAATCGGTCCAGGCGGCCAGGCATGTGTGTCGAGCCATGCGGGAACGGCTCCAAGTGCCCTGCCGTGGCGTCAAAGGAGCTCGGTTCGTCGTCTTGCGGGAGGCGTGGATGCCTGCAGTGCTCGTCGAAGTTGGCTATATGAGTAATCGGCAGGAGGCCGGTCGGTTGGGAACGAGCGCCTATCGCCAGGCCGTCGCGCAGGCCATCGCTGAGGGTGTGGTCAACTACGCTAGGACGGTAGGGCTTCAGCAGAGCTAACGCATGTCAAGGAACGGCTCGCACAAACCCATCGGAATCTTCGACTCGGGGATCGGCGGTCTGACCGTCGTGAAAGCCATCATGCAGGAACTGCCCGCCGAGTCCATTATCTACTTTGGCGACACAGCCCGGGTTCCCTACGGCTCGAAATCGAAATCAACGATTGTCCGCTTCTCGCTGGAAAATGTGGAGTTCCTCCTGCGGTTTGGGGTCAAGTGCATCATCATCGCCTGCAACACCTCTTCCTCGTGGGCCTTGCCCACCCTGCGCCGCTATTTCAAGGTGCCGATCATCGGGGTCATCCGTCCGGGCGCCCGAGCCGCCGTGCAACAGTCAGCCAACCAGCGCATCGGCGTGCTCGGCACAGAGGCCACCATCAAGAGTCGCGCCTATGAGATGGAGATCAAACGGCTCAATCCCTCGGTCAAGGTCTTCTCGGCAAGCTGCCCGCTGTTCGTCCCACTCGTGGAATCCGGATGGCTCAATGGGTCCATTTCTGCTCAGGTCGCTTCGGTCTATCTCGAGCCCTTGAAGCATCACCGCGTTGATACCGTGATCCTGGGTTGCACCCATTACCCGCTCTTGGCCCCTGTGATTCGCCGAGCGCTTGGCCCGCGCGTGACCTTGGTCGATTCCGCGACCCAGACGGCGGCCGAAGTCAAAGGGCTGCTGGCGTGGAACGAGTGGCTTGTCGCCTCACGGACCCGTCCGGCCCACCGGTTCTTCGTGACGGACGAATCGGATCGCTTCGTCCAACTGGGGCAGCAGTTCTTGGGGCGCTCCATCCGGTCGGTCGAGCGAGTGAGCTTCCACTGACGCGTGCCATGGCCGCCTCGCTGAAACGCCTCGATGCTCGTCGCACGGATCAGTTGCGTTCCGTGAGATTCACGCGCCATGTCATGAAGTTCGCGGAGGGGTCGTGTCTGGTGGAGTGGGGAGAGACCAAGGTGATCTGCACCGCCTCGCTTGAGGAGAAAGTGCCGCTCTTTCTCAAAGGATCAGGGACCGGCTGGGTGACCGCCGAATACGGGATGTTGCCTCGGGCCAGCCAGAAACGGATTGAGCGGGAGGCGTCACGTGGACGGGTTGGGGGGCGGACCCAGGAGATTCAACGACTCATCGGTCGGAGCCTCCGCACGGTGACCGATCTGTCGCAGCTCGGAGAACGGACGATTTGGATCGATTGCGATGTGCTCCAGGCCGACGGCGGGACGCGTTGTGCGGCCATTACGGGCAGCTTCATCGCCCTGGCGGATTGTTTCCGGACGTTGCGGAAACAAGGCCTGCTGACCGGTCTTCCCCTGCGTGATGTGGTGGCCGCGGTGAGCGTCGGCATGGTGCAGCGCCGCTGCCTGGTGGATTTGACGTACCGCGAGGACTCCCGCGCCGAGGTGGACATGAATCTCGTGATGACTGGTGCTGGGGAATTCGTGGAGATCCAAGGGACGGCCGAACGGGATCCCTTCACGCAGCATCAGCTTCAACGCCTCCTCCGAATCGGCGCGACCGCCATCCGACGTCTCACCACCTTCCAGTGCAAGGCGCTCGGGATCCAGTCGCTGCGTGACCTCTAGAGAGGTGATTGAGTGATTAAGTGATTGAGTCATTACGAAACGGCTCCAAAACACTCGCCTTCTCTTTTTCCCCATTTCCCAATCACCTAATCACCCCATCACCTAATCACCAGATGATATTGCTCCTCTGATGGTTGACATCGTCATTGCCACCCGCAATCCGAAGAAGCTTCGAGAGCTCAAAGCGCTGCTGACGCTCCCCGGCGTTCGCTGGCGTTCGCTGGCGGACTTTCCCCATGGGCGCGACGTGCGGGAGCGCGGGCGAACGTTTGCCCAGAACGCGATCACCAAGGCCCGCGCCGTGGCGAAAGCCACGGGGCGATGGGCGATCGCAGACGATTCAGGCCTTGAGGTGGACGTCTTGGATGGGGCACCCGGTGTCTATTCGGCGCGCTTTGCGGGCCGTCACGGCGACGATGACGCCAATAATGCGAAGCTGCTGAAGTTGCTGGCGCACATCCCTCCTGCTCGCCGGTCGGCGCGCTTTCGGTGCGTCATTGCTCTCGCGAGTCCTCGTCAACTGCTCGCCGTCACTGAGGGGAGGTGGGAGGGCCGGATTGCGTTCGCCCCGAAAGGTCGGGGTGGGTTTGGCTACGATCCTGTGTTCCTTGTGCCGCGGCGCGGTCAGACAGCCGCGCAGCTCCCCCCTGCGCTGAAACATCGTCTCAGCCATCGCGGCAAGGCGGTCAGACGCATGCAGCGGCAGCTTCGACGTCTCGTCCAGGAGACCGGCTGTTAGCGGAGCGCATCAAAGAGCTGCTGCAGGCCGGAGGGGATGGTTTGGTTGAAGAGCTGGTCGAGGCTGAATTCAAACTTGTATTGCGGCTTCTCGATCGTCCCCGTGAGACGATGCCGCCCCACCAATCGCCGCAGCCGCTCAAGCCCGCCGACCGTTTTCAAGAGCGCGCTGGAGAACGCGGAGGTATTCGGGGCGCGCAACACCAATTGCTCAGAGAGGTCAGGCTCCACGGTCAGATCGAGCGTTTTGTCCAGCCCGATCGACCCACGAACATAAATCGCGACGGGCTCAGTGCCTGAGACTCCACGGAGTCGCAGGTCGTCGCTGATGATCCGTTCGTTGGCCAGATGCCACTGGGCCGCCAAGTCGGTGATCTGCGCGGAACGCAGGGTGGCGAGCCCCAGCCGATCCGCGAGGGCGCCGAAGAATCCCCGCAGCAGTCGGTCCAGCAGCGGCAGGTTGCCGAGACGTTCGCCGGTGGCGTGCACCCATCCCTCGCCACGCAGACTCGCCCGGTGTGCCCACACGCCGGTCAGACGAGCATGGGCGGAGACCTCTCCGGCAATCTGACGATCGCGCCACGCAGGAATCGCAGGGGCCAGTTGCGCCAGGTCGGTCTTGGTCACGTCGAATTCCAGCAGATACCGAGGCGGCTGCTCGGTCCGGTTGATCAGGGAGTCACCCACGAGCCTTCCTCCTCCGAGCGTGGCGTCGGTCACGCGGATTGCCACGCGTCCCTGACCCTGTTCGAGTTCGGCGGTCACCTTGTGGATCGGCAGGTCACGAACGGTGATCATCTCGGCACGGACCACGCCAGATGTCTGCGTTGAGGACAGCTGACCGAGGGACGCCGCCACACGGGCCTGGACCGTCGCCTCACCCTGCAGGCGCCACGCCTCCACGCCCTTGAGATTCATCCAAGGAATCTGGGAGAGATCAGCGAGTTGCATCGTGCCGGTCAGTACCATGTCCTTGGGTTGATGGGGCAGACGCCCAATCTCTCCGTGAGCGGTTAGTCGCGATTCGCCCACGGCCAGCTCGAGGGTCTCCACGAGCACGCGATCGGTATGCCACTGAGCCTTGGCGTTCACCGAGGTCTGCGCGATCTGCGCGTGGATGAGGATCGTGGGGATTGCGGTCAGATCCGTCACCTGGCCAGTGAGGACGATGGGTTGCCCGTCAATCGTCGCGGAGAGGCGCGTCGTCGAGACCTGTTGGTTAGTGAACGCAATCGTGCCGTTCAACTTGTCAATAGGTTTGGGAACCCCTCGGAGAGACATCCTCGCGTCCTGGAGGGTTCCGTGGCCCTCCCATTGGACGCGGGTCATGGGACCGCTGACATGAACCGCTCCGGTCATAGGCCCAACCAGTTCCTGGATCGGGTGTCCGTCAGGAATCAAGGGCCGAAGTGCGCCAAGGTCACCTGTGGTTTCAGCCACCAGGTCCAACACCGCGGGCGTGGTGAGACGGACCGATCCACGGAGGGTGATCGTCTGAGCCTCCAGCCGTCCTGTGAGTGCTGGAATCGTCATCTGTCGCGTGAGATGGTCGTAGTTGAAGGTGCCTTCGAGATGCTCGACTCGCGTTGGCCAGGCGGGAGGACTCAGCGATGCGTCGTGGATGGAGGCGTTGGCCATGAGTTCCATCAGCGGCCGTCTTGAAAGCCATCCTCGACACACGGCCTTCAATTCGGCCGTTCCGGTCGGCTGCCACGTCATCGGAATGTCCAGATCGAAGGTCGAGAGTCTCGAGAGATCCACGCGGGTCTGCACCGCCAGCTCGGCGTAGGGACTCACCCATGAGACAATCGTTCCCTCCATCTGCCACGGCGATCCTTGCGAGGTGCCGGAGAGGCGCTTGATCTCCAGCGTGTCATTGACCACATGGAGGACGCCTCTGATGTCGTCTGCGGCCCGCAGAAACGGGAGCCCCTCGATCGTGGCACGGCCCACGTGGACGCTCAGATCGACGGACCAGGGCGTCGCGGCGTTGGGCGTCGGTTCAATCGTCCCGTCTGCGCGCAGATCCCCCGCGATGCGAAGCGCCTCGTGAGACCAAACGAACTGACTGCCGATGAGTTGTCCCGAGAAGATGGGGAGCGTATCCCGTTGCCAGGTGAGCCGGCCCTTGAGCTGAGCCTGTCCCGCCTTGAGGGCTGGGGGAAGCAACCGCGCGGCTTCAGGGATGAGGCGCTCAATCGGAATGGCTGACGTCAGGATGGTGACGACGCCTTGACGAGCGCGCAGGTCATAGCGACCAGAAAGATCCACCGTAGTCTGAGCGGGGGCTGTCAGCGATCCGGTCAGCGAGAAGGCCACCTGCCGTTGAACGAGGAGCCTCAACCATCCCACCTGCGCCTTCAGATCCGACGCGGCAAACCACGTGATGGATGTGGAGGGATCCGTCACGCGGACGTCCTCGAAGTGCAGCTCGCCCCAGAGGGTTGCGCGCAACGCGCCGATCGAGACGTCCTTGGCAAACCGCTGCTCCAACCGCGCTTCCAACCACGCCTTGCCTGTGGTGGGAACCCAGCGCTTCAGCCACACGCCGGCTCCGAGGATCGCCACCGCGCATCCGGCAAACACGATGAACCACGCGGTCAGCCAATGACTCCGTGCGCGCTTCATGCCTCTCATTATAACCGAGGGGGCAGCGTTGCGTGCATCAGGAGACGCTGTTACAATGACGGGCAGCAATTCGTGATCACGTGATTGCGGGCCTCCTCGGGGCGTAGCTCAGCTTGGTTTAAAGCGCCTGCTTTGGGAGCAGGAGATCGCAGGTTCAAATCCTGCCGCCCCGATTCTCTCACATGCGGCATTCGGAGTTCGGAATGCGGAGTGAACGTTCCGCATTCCACATTCGTCATTCCGAATTGTGAACGCGCCCGTAGCTCAATGGGAAGAGCAGCAGCCTTCTAAGCTGTTGGTTGGCCGTTCGAGTCGGCCCGGGCGCGCTTCTTAGAGCCCATTTCATAAATCGTGAGGCTGTGATTACGGTGATTATTATGAAGAGCAGATTTCTAGTGATGGATCATCTCACTCAAGATCGCTGTAATCAGTTTTTGAATCACTGTAATCCCACCTAAGTATTTATGAAACCAGTTCTAGACGATCCCAATCCACGCCGTAGGATGCGACCTGTGTTCAGATGAGACGACGGCATCGGTGGATCCGAACCCTCGTCGGAACGACAGTTTGTCTCGTCGTACTTGGCTACCTGGGACTTGTCATCGCCCTTCCTCCTTGGGTGCGTCAGCGCCTTGCCCAGCGCTTTGGAACGACCGTGCAGATCGGGACCATCCGTGTCGGCGTGCCGTTCCGGCTGATTCTGGCCGATGTGCGCATCGGCGGCGACACTCCAGAAATCGCCTTGCGCATCCACCGCATCATGATGACCCCCACGTGGGTTTCCTGGTCACGCCGGCTGGTGTGGCTGGCGGCCCTGGAGATTGACCAACCGTTTCTTCCGGTGCGCCGGACCCAAGAGGGTACGCTCGTCTGGCCGTCCGTGGAGGCGCTCCTGCATGGTTTGAGCGGGACGTCCACCCCCCCTGCTGACGAACAATCCACGATGTGGAACACGATCATTGGGGGGTGGCAGACGGCGATTCACACGGTGCAGCTCGCTGGAGGGACCATTGAGTTCACCGATGACAAGACCGGCCAGCCGTTTCAGTGGTCCTTGTCCGATCTGTTTTTCATCGGAGGACCGATTGCCGAGCAGGCCGCTTCCCATCGGATTCCCATCGCATGGCAAGGACGCCTCGTCGGAGACCGAGGGTTTGCAGCGTCCAGCTACTGTTCAGGGTGGGTGCATCTTCGTCCGAAAGAATTCGAGCTGACCTGTCAGCTCCAGCCGCTTCGTCTGGCGGCGTTTCAGCCGTACTACCAGGGTCCGACCCAATGGCTGGTGCATCACGCGACCCTGACAGCGAGAAGTCATGCGATCGCCAAGGCCAATCAGCTTGAAGGTCGAGTGCAGTTAGAGATTGAGAACCTGAGCGAAGCCGACGTGTCGGCACTAGGAGACATCAAAACCCCTGCGGATGGATCCGAATCCGTCCTCACGGGAGAAATCCACCTCTCGGGGCCGTTGGATCGGCCTGCGGAGTGGTCGTTTCAGCTGGTGCCGGGCAACGAGATCGTTCAGCGTTTGATGAAACCGTTGTTGAGCCGAGGCGGTGGGATTGTGCGCATCAAAGTGGGCACGCAAACGATCCCCATCAGTTTCGCCCCAGCGACTGAAGAAGCGCTGTCAGACCAAGAGGCGGTGAAGAAGCAGGTGGAAGAACATCTCGCGATCATTGCCCCGGTCGCTCCTGAGGCGCCACCCGTCTCCCCGCCGTTGACTGGCACTGAGGTTCTTTCCACTCAGCCACCGACCGAACAAGTTCCTGAGGCCGCCTCGCAGGTTCCTGCAACTTCCGCCTCCCCAACGCAGCCAGAGCCGCTCGATGCGGCCCCGGCTGTGCAATCTGCGCCGCCTTCTTCAGACGCCTCGCAGCCGTCAGCCCCATCAGTCAATCCGCTCTCGCCAAGCGAGCCGGTGATCCCGGCCCCCGCCGCTGCTCCGCACAACTGAGCCCTCGGTCTCGATGATCATTGTTCTGACGCAACGGTAGAGAACGATGATGCCATTCTGCCAGGCCTTCCGGAGTGACGTCGCGGATTGGGCGCAGGGGCGGTCATGGATCGCGCGCCTGCCGCTGCTCGTGCTGTTCCTCTATATTCTGGTGAAGTCCCTTGACGATCCTGCCTACGCCAGCGTCTTCGCCGGGCTCAACCTCGGCCTGCATGAGTTGGGACACGTGGTCTTCGGCCTGTTCGGGACATCGTGGAATATCGCCGGGGGAACGCTGCTGCAGTGTGCAGCACCGCTCGCCTCCATTCCCATCTTCTACCGGCAGCGAGATTTCTTCGCAATCACCTTTTCGTGTGGCTGGCTGTCCACCAATCTCTTCGGCGTGGCGCGCTACGTGGCCGATGCGCGATCCATGGCGATGGAACTCGTGAGCCCCTTTGGGGGCGACCCCATCCACGACTGGAACTACCTGTTGGCTCGGGCGGGTCTCTTGTCGTATGACGCACTCATTGCTTGGTGGCTGAGAGCGGCCGCCATCTGCTCGATGCTCGTTGGCCTCATCTACGGCGTGTGGGTACTTCGGCAGATGCGCAGAGCGCCCGGCGGTTCCTGAGTCGTTGGTGAGCTTGGAGGAGCACGGCATTTGACCTCCAGCCCCTGCGCCAGTTCCTTGAAGTGGGTGTTGCTCAGTTCTCCCGACTTCGATAAGATAAGTGTGCCACAAGTTTTTTCTTCTTCGGCATCATGGTGGGCGTAGCTCAGTTGGTTAGAGCGCCTGGCTGTGGCCCAGGAGGTCGGGGGTTCAAGTCCCCTCGCTCACCCCTTCTTACACTCAGCGGCGAACCGGTGGCGTCGTGGGCCACAGCGAGGCCGTTGTGACCGTTTGTTGGCTCATTGAGCCCGGCGGATCTGGTGCGGCTCGCGCCAGGCCTCGTGATCGCCCAGCACGCCGGCGGCGGCAAGTCCGATCAGTATTTCCTGCGCGGCTTCGACAACGATCACGGCACCGACATCGCGTTCTTCGTGGACGGCGTGCCGGTCAATATCCGCAGCCATGCGCACGGCCAGGGCTTCGCCGATCTGCACTTCCTGATCCCGGAAACCGTCCAGCGCATGGAGGTGCACAAAGGCCCGTTCCGAGTGGAATACGGCGATTTTGCGACTTCCGGGGCCGTGAACTTCGTGCCGCGGGACTGGGTGGACGAACACTATGCGCAGACCGGCGCAGGCTTCTTCGATACGCAGCGGCAGCTGACCGTCTTCTCGCCCATCACGACCGCGCAGGTCAAGACCCTCTCCGCCTTCGAGCTCTACCACACCGACGGGCCGTTCCTGAACGATGACAAGTACGACCGGTTCAACGCCTACCAGCGGCTGACGTGGCAGCCCGCCGATGAGCTGGATGTTACGCTCAGCGGCTCCTACATGGACGGCCGCTGGCACGCCTCGGGCCAGATCCCGCTGCGGGAGGTGGCGGCGGGTCGATTGGACCGGTTCGGCGCCGTCGACCCCTCTGAAGGCGGCGATAGCCAGCGGATGATCCTCACGGCCAAGGCGGGCTGGCAGCCGTCGGAGACGCAGCGCCTTGAGACGCAGGTGTACGCGCAGCGCTATGCGCTCGATCTGTTCTCCAACTTCACGTTCTTTAAGGACGATCCGGTCGACGGAGATGGCATCGAGCAGGTCGATGAGCGCACCATCTACGGCTCGGACACCAGCTACAGCCACACGTTACCCTGGGAGCAGGAGACGACCACACGCGTGGGGTTCCAAACCCGCTAGGACCGTGGCCGGGTCATCCTGGCCAAGCAGCGGGCTCGGGTGCGGCTGAGCGAGACGCAGGACGTGGATCTGTCCGAAGTCTCCTACGGACCGTACATCAGGCTGGACAGCCAGCTCTTGCCGTGGCTGCGCTTCATCGGCGGCAGCCGGTTCGATTTCTTTCACTACGACGTCAACGACCGCCTCGGATCGGCACTCAATGGTTCGGAGGGTGCCTGGGTTCCAAGCGGCAAAGGCAACCTGATCTTTGGGCCCTGGCGGAATACCGAAGTCTTCGCCAACGTCGGCAGCGGCTTTCACTCCAACGATGCGCGGGATGTCGTACTGAATCCCGACGCGGACACCCTCCCGCAGGCGGTGGGCTACGAGCTGGGGATGCGATCCAGGCAATTCGATCGGCTGGATCTGGTCGCGTCGGTCTATGTGCTCAATCTGGAGAGTGAGCTGGTGTTCGTCGGAGATGCCGGCGAAACCGAACCCAAGGGCCGGACCCGTCGCTACGGGACCGAACTGGGCGCGCGGTATCGAGTGACGGGCTGGCTGAGTCTCAACGGCGACCTGACGCTGGGGAAGGCCTATTTTACCGCCACGGGCGAGGCGGTCCCGCGAGCGCCGAAGCTCACGGCCCGGGCGGATGCGACCATCCGAACGCCGTGGGGGCTGGAGTCGAGCCTTGAGATGCGGCACCTCGGTACCCGCTGGTTGACGGAGAATCGCAGCTGGGAAGCCCGGGGCTACACGATCTTCGATTGGACAAGCCGTTTCCGACCCCGGCGGAAGGCATGGCACAACGTCGAAGTCTTCGTCAGCCTGGAAAACGTTTTTGACACCGACTACCGAGAGGCCCAGTTTCTGACGGAAAGCCAGTTGGCGACGGAATCCAGCCCTGTAGAGGATCTGCACTTCACGTCGGGCAATCCCCGGACTTTGATGGCTGGTGTGACGGTGTATTTCTGATCGGCTCATGGTATGATGCACGCATCTCGTTCAGGAGTCGTGATGCGGATTGTGCGATGTGTTTTTGCAGCATGGTATCTGTTGGCGTCGACGAATCTGCCGGCCTTCGCGCTCGACCAGCTCCTCCCGCAGACCAAGACGCTCGTGGCGGCGGATTTTCCCTGCGCCCACCATGATTGCGGCTGCAAGACGGCGGAGCAGTGCCGCCTGCGCTGCTGTTGCCACCCCAAGCCGACCGTGAAATCCCCCTCAGGCCAATCCTGCCATCTCCCACACCAGGCGCCACGCACCGTGCGGGTGAGCTATCTCTCGACACGTTACTGTGAGACCGACCAGACGCAGCCCGACGCGCTGACTCTCCACAAGTTGGAACCACATCTGCCCGTGAGACCGTATGTGGCGTTGGGGCAGGAATCGCTCTCCCAGCTTCGTCTCACAGGTCCGCTCGTGGTCGCGTCCGTATTTCTCGACCCACCAGACAAAATCCCCATCTGACCCTTCCCTGATTCATTCCTGGGAAGGGCTTTCTATCTTCTGACCAATCTCACAGCGTGGGAAGGAGTGTTGCCATGTTCCATGTACGGAAGGGGTTTATTGTGTTCTCCGCAGTCGTTCTGGTCATCCTGGGCGGGAATCCATCGGCGCGGGCGTGCGATATTTGTGCTTTGCATCCGCCTGGGGAGGATACCGGATCGGTCAGCACCGCTGCGGGCACGACCCTCAAGCGCGGGAGATTCGCGCTCGGCTTCACGGTCAAGTCCTAGTTTTCCTGTAAACACGTCGCGGCGACCGATACCTGACCCGCATGGTGCGTAGGAAACAGACCACATCGAATCGTCTCGAGCTGCCGCAGGATCGCCGGGGTCAT
>Ga0114945_10001393_pt1 | contig 15096 bp, 12 predicted proteins | sample OV2TP3_FD_87194 | JGI IMG/M metagenome (GOLD analysis project Ga0114945, IMG submission 87194) | Hot spring microbial communities from Beatty, Nevada to study Microbial Dark Matter (Phase II) - OV2 TP3 | ecosystem: Environmental > Aquatic > Thermal springs > Hot (42-90C) | place: USA: Beatty... | reverse complement strand
GCCAGCAGGCCGGTGCGCAGATCAAACAAGCGTGCGCCGAGCCAGACGACCAGCCACAGGGTGCCGAGCGAAGCCAGCAGCGGGAACAAGGCGGACGACCAGTCGTGAACCCCGAACAAGATGTACGCCAGCGCGGTCGGCAGCAGCACGGTGAAGCGGAACCCGTAGTACAGAAACTCGGCCGTGGGGTCGTACTGTCCTGTCGCGATGTTGATGGCGTGCTGCGCATAGGCATAGGCGTCCGACCCCCGGATGCCTCCGAAGAACAGGATGAGGCGGATCGCAAGGGCCAGGAGGAGCAGATGCCAGAGATGCAGCGCGCCCGGTCCTACACGATCCATGAGATCGTCTCGTAATCCTTGGATTGGCCGAAGAGGCTTTGGATGCACACGTTGTTCCCATGGCAGGGTGGCTCCCCCGCAATGTGGATGCACGGGGAACAGGGCACTTTTCCGTACCGTATTTCCTCCTCAAGGCCGGGGATCGGACAGAGCCGGGTTACGGGATCCGTGGGACCCCAGTAGCTGACGCACTTGAGCCCGAGCAGCCTCGCGTAGTGCAGCAGCGCCGAGTCGATGCCCCAAAACTCCTGGCACGTGGCCAGTCTCAGGACTGAATCGGCCAGCGGCAACTTCCCGCACAGGTTTTCAAAACGCGCGGAGGGAAACCGACGCGCTAGTGCATCAATGATTGTGTTCGCCAGCGGCCGATCGCCCATGACGCCGAGAAACAGGACCGTTGCCGGCTCGGAGGGGGGCAGGCGCTGCTCGAAGACGGCCAGCCATTGCTGCTCGTTCAGCATCCGCTCACGGCCAAAATCCGAGCAGGCGTGCCCGACAGCTATGCGTCGCGCCTGCGGGGCAGGCTCCGCAGGCCCCCCGAAGCGCTCGCGCATCAGTCGCCGGCACCGCTCGATGGAGGCCGGCTCCGCGCCAAGGACGCGCGCAATGGCCTGGTACCACCGGTACGATCCCGTGTGGCGGTTGAAGAAGACCGTATGGGTGTGCAGGTGTTTTCGCCAGAACACGATGTCCAAGTAGAAGCCCAGCCGGTTCCTCGCACAAGTGAGGCTGGAGAGCACAGTGGTGAGACGGCTGTACACTTCCAGATCCACCGTCGTGTCGGCATGGAAATTCTTCCAGAGGCTCCGGAGACCGGAGCCGAGCAGGCGGACCAGCGAGGAATCATCCACCTCGTCAATCCGGTCGAACACGCCCAGTGTTCGCGCCAACGGCGCTGTTCCTTTGGTGGTGATCAACGAGAAGGTCGCCTGCGGATACCGATCCCTCAGTCCCAGGAGCGCCGGGTAGGCGATCACGAGGCTCCCGCCTCCCAGCATCTTGATGAAGCAGAGCGTGCCACGCACCTCGAGGGCATGTTCGCGCCTCAGGATCTTTCCCAGCAGCCACACCAGGGGCATGAGGCCGCCCATGAGCAGCCCACCAGCAAAGTAATCCAGCCACTTCTTCGTCCGGTACTCCACTGCTCCTCCTTCTTAGTCCGCCTCGCAGCGCTCCCCCGTCACCTCGGCCACCGCAACCAGTGTGTCCAGAGGGAGCCGGAACGGATACCGACACAACCCGCGCCACCACCCCAGCGACGCCCTGGCAACCCGCGTCAGGAGAGGGTTCGTGCTCGGGGTCAGGGACAGCACGTAGTCAAGGGTCAGGACTTTTGGGGCGCTCTCTGCCAAGTGCCGGACAACGTAGCCGGTCTGCTCCAGCAGGAATCGGAGTGTCGGTGGCGTAAAGTACGTCAGGTGCTCGAGAGGACGCACATGCGGGTGACGAGATCCCATGAATCCGGTGACCCACCCCACCATGTTTGGCGTCTCGACCAGCAACACGCCGCCGGGCACCAGCAGTTGGCGCGCCCGAATGAGGAACACCCGGGGACTCAGCACATGTTCCAGGACATCGAGCATCGTCACCGCATCGAACCGGGCGGCCCGGAAGGGAGCTTCTTCGAGCCGGCCGGCCACGATGCGCACGTGTTGCTCCCGCGCGGCCCGCCGCGCCGTCGCCGTCGAGGGTTCGAGTCCCAGAGCCGACCACCCCGTCGCGCCTGCCGCCTGCACCAGAAAGCCGCCGCCGCAGCCCACATCCACCAGCCGACCCTTCGCGCGGAAGTCCTCCAAGAGCCGAAGCCGCAGGCGGGCGGTGGCCAGCTTCATCTCCCGGTGCTGGACATGCTGCGCGCCGGAGGAGTCCGGGGAGCCTGCTGCGAAGTACTCTTCCTGATAGAGCGCCGCAAGCCGCTCGGCCGTCGGTCTCGGGTTGACATAGCGGACCTGGCAATTCCCGCACCCCACGACGGTCAGCCCCTGCTTCTCAAACAAGGTTCGTGCGCGATCGGCGTCGCAAACCGGACAACGAACCCATTCGAGCGTCTGCACCGCTGCCCCTATCATCGCGTGTCGGCTCCCGCTTCCCCGACGGGCCCTGTCACGGCCACCCGCCGCGGCGACGCCGGCTCGGTTTCGTACAGCGTGAACGAATTGTAGGCCGGTTCGGCGCGTTCCTGCACGACCGCGCGCCAGGACGACGGCGGATGCCGCACGAGGTCCGGGACATCAGCTCTCTCTACCGGGCGTCCAGCAGTGTCGTAAAAGAGATACCGATCATGTAACACCACATAAGCCGGCTCGACGGTAGCGGCTCGCTCGAGTTCCCGGATATCCTTCAGCCGCGCCGAGCCTGCAGGCGTCTGCGCGTAGTAGTTGAACCCTGTCCGGTACCGGAGATGGTAGTTCAGGAGCAGTGGCCACCGGTCATGCGGCACGTAGATCGGGCGCTCCGGATGAGCTTGTACCGCCGCAGCCACCGCTTTAAATGGCCTCGCGTCGTCCTTGAAGTTCTCAAGCAGTCTGGAAGACCCGTACAGCGAGGTCAACACAAGCAAGGCGATCGCCGCGACGGTGGCGCTCCGCCAGGCTGTGCGGAATCCCGCTCCGGCATCGTTGGCGAAATCACGTACACGCGAGAGACCGTACGCGCATACCAGGACGACCGGAACCGAGATGATGGTGAGATACGGATAGCTCTTGGAGACCGGCGCGTACTGCGAGACCGAGAGGCTCCCGAACTCCAGGTACAAGAGCGGCGGAAGGATCCACACCAGCAGTGGTCTGAGACGGGGTATCTCCCCGGTCCACGCCGCAATCGCCAGAGCTCCGAGCGCCGCATAGGCAAACAACCCGAACCAAGCCAGGCCTTCCAAATCCATGCCGAACATGGCTCGCGGGTAATACGCCAGAGAAGTGGGCCCCTCCGCGCTGCCGCCTACATAGAGATCGTTCAGCTTCTCCAGGACCGAAATCTTATGAACGGGGTTTCCGATCGTGACCCAGTAATAACCGAGCTCAAGGAGCAATGGCGTGAGGGAACCCGCCAGAATCGCCCCGATGATCCGAGCCCGGCCTCGACGAGACCAGGCCAGCATGACCAACACGGGAAGGAGCAGGAGGCCGGTCTCCCGGGCTTGGGCCGCCAACCCGACGCACAGTCCGCTCACGGCATAGAAGCCTCGTCGCTGCCACGCCGGCCGCGTCTCCTCACCGGCCAGCCAGAAGGCCAGCATGGCGCCGGCAGACAAGACCGGGATATAGCTGTCCGGGCCAAGCAGTGAGGCCCACGGCAGGTCGAGCGGATACACGGCGTATAACAAACCGCCCAGCAAGCCGGTTTGCTTATCGAGCCAGAGCGTGCCCAGCCGGATCACCATCCAGACCGTCGCAAGCGAAGCCAGCAAGGGAAACAGCGCCGACGGCCAGTCTCCGACGCCGAACAGCTTGTAGGCCAGAGCGGTCGGCAGCAGGACGGTGTAGCGGAAGCCATAGGACATGGTATCCGCAGTGACAGTGTACTGTCCCACCGTAATGTTGTAGGCATGATGCGCGTACGCGTACGCATCCGCTCCGCGCACGCCGCCGAAAAACAAGAGCCACCGTACCCCGAGCGCCAAGCCGATGAGGGTGATCTTCGGCAACATTACCCCCTCACCCTCCCCTACCCCCTCACCCTCCCCTCTCCCCCTACAGGCCGATCAGATCCAGGGCGAGGCGCCCCAGAAACAGATACGCTTTCCGGTAGGTCGGCAGCTTGGACACCCCCCACTGCCGACGGGACTCGTGACTGGCCACTTCCGACACCCTGAACCCTTTTCGGAGACATCGGGTCACCATCTGTTGCTCGATATCAAAGTCGTTTGCGGTCAGGTTGAGCTGTGCGGCGACGGACCGCTTGATCGCCCGAAACCCGTTCAAGGCATCGGTGATCCTAACGTTCCACCGGTAGTTGATGGCGAGCGTGATGATGCCCCCACCGATGCTTCGGAGATAGTTGTCCAGATCGCCGCGCCACTCATCGCTGCCTCCCCGGTGCCGCGAGGCCACCACCAGATCCGCCTCGTCCATGACGATCGGCGCCACCAGCGTCGGGATCGCGGCGGGGTCATGCGATCCGTCCGCATCCATGAGCACGACGACCTCGCCCCGCGCCTCCGAAAGACCGAGCTTCACCGCCGCGCCCTTCCCTCGCCCATTGTCCTCCAAGACCTTGACTCCGGCCTCTCTGGCCAGGGAGGCTGTGCCGTCGGTCGAATGGCCATCCACCACCAGGATCTCATCGGCATACGGTTTGACAGACCGCAGGATCTGCCTGATCCCCCCGGCCTCATTTTTGGTGCAGAGCACCACGGTGACGGTCGTCGGCTCTCTCACGGTCGTTCTCCTGCCGGCGCCGGAAAGGACACTTGCCACAGCGACGCTGGCTCGGCTGGGATGGCGCCCCCGCTCGCCGGCTCCAGTCCGAGCCAACGCGGTGAGAGATCAAGGAGCCACTCTCGCAGACTCGCGCGCCGCGGCCTCGTGAAGTCAGCGAGCCGGATCCAGTGCGGTGGCGGACGCAGCAGCCACGCCGGTGCGTCATAGCCGTGTGCCACCGCACTGTCCAGCAACACGGGGTCATGCAGCACGAGGAGACGCCCGGATCCGGGCCGATCCCGAACCGTCGCGTCAGACGCCGTGATCACGTGTTCCCGGTGCTCGGGCAGCAGGATGCGCAACGCCCCCGTATTCAAAGGATCCGCAGCCACGAGAGTCCCGGTGGGTTCATTGGCGATGACCGCAGCGACCTGACGGGCCACCGACGCCCACTGACGGTGATCGAACCGTTGCACCCAGAGAGCCCACAGGACAACTGGCACCAGCCCGACCAGCAGCGCCCTCTGCCACACCCGCCAGCCGCGAAATCCGTGTACCAGCCAGTAAGCAGCCGCCAGAATTCCCGGCAGGAAGACCGGATGCAGTGTCCTCGCAAAATGGATATACAGCGGGCGCTCAAAGCCCGCGTCGAGCGGCGCAAAATTGAGGAGCGTCAAGATCGTCCCCCACCACAGCGCCAGTTCCCCCACGGATCGGTCCCGCCTTGAGAGCCCCCAAATGGTTGCGGCCACGACCAGGTAGAAGTAGCCGGCAAAATGTCCGAACCGCACGTGCAGCGGGTTGAGGAGCATATCGGGATAGACCAGCATCCAGCCATAGGAAGGAGAAACCCGCTGCATGTGTCGCGTGTGGAGCGCCACCGCCTCGGCGGAGAAGGGGAACAGCGGCTGACCGGTCAGCGCGGTGTACCACGCCAGTTCGCCCAGCAGCACCACGGCGAACCCAACCCCCAGCCACCCGTAAGCAGGTCGCCAGCATCGTAACCATGCGAGCCGCGCGAGCAGGACCGCTCCCACGACAAGCCCGACCTCCTTGCTCATCTGGGTCAATCCCATCGCCAACCCGGCCAATAGAAACCATCGCCAAGCGCCCTCTCCAGCCGTCTCGCCCCGCTTGACGCAGTAGACCGTGGCGGCCATGAAGACGCTCATGGGCAGATCGGCGTGCAGGGCGGTGGCCAGCAACACATCCAGCGGGAAAAGGGCCAGCAACCCCGCCGCGAGCAGCCCCACCCGCCGGCCCCCGTACAGCACGCCCAGCGCATAGATCACCGCATGCCCGGCCAGGGAATAGACCAACGGGGTCAGAAAGAGCGCCGCTTCGTTGATCCCGAACAGCGCCTGGCAGGCCGCCAGCGGAAGGATGATGGGATAGCGCAGCCCGAACTGTGTCGCCTGGACGTATTCGCCGGCGGCGAACCGCCGGGCCGCCTCGCTGTACTGGACATCGTCCCATCCCAACAGGCCGCCGAAGAAGCTGAGCCGGACGGCCAGCGACGAGACCAGCACCAACGCAAGCCAGACCCATGTCGGTTTCCCCCGCGCTGCTTCCCCCGCCTTCAAGCTGGAACCCCGGCGACCGCACCCTGCTTCTTGCACCGGAGGATCAATTCCGCGCCGCAGATGTAACGGCATTCCAGGATCACGAACCCGTGCTCGGACAGCCGAGCGGCCAGACTCCCTGCAGTGTACCGCTCCACATGGAGACGTCCGTGCGCATCCGGCAGCAGCCGTGTGTACCACCACTCGATCCACCGCCACTGCCAGCAGCCGTAATCCGGCGTGCCGAGGATCAACACGCCACCCTTTGCGAGCACCCGTCCCAATTCGCGAAAAACCCTGGGGTCATCGCGGATCTGTTGCAGCACCTCGGAGCAGATGATCGCATCGAACGCCTCTTCTCTGAAGGGAAGCGCCCGTACGTCGCCGTTCACCAAGGCGCTGTTCGTGCGTTTGCGGAACCGGAGAGCGGCAAAGTTCAGGTCCAGCCCCACGGCGTGGGGCAATGCCTCGAGGATTTTCGAGGAGCCGCACCCCGCATCCAGCACCCGCTGGACCCGGCCCAAGAGGTCAAGCACGATGGTGTACCGTCGGCGCTGCCAGTAGCGTTGGATGAGGATGCGGGAAGAGAACGCCCGGTCGTCGTAGTCGGCGGATTTGAGGGAATTCCGCAAGGTCCACAGCTTGACCAGCGTGCGCGCATAGGCTTTGGCGAACCGCCACAGCCGGACATGAGACCGCCCGCCGAAACGCGGCCGGTAATGAAACGGAACCTCGGCGACCCCCCAGCCCCGGCTGAAGATGAGCACCAGCAACTCGATCAGGACATCGAATTGGGACGCTTCGGTTCGGATTCCTTTGAGCACCGCCCTGTCGTAGAGGCGGAACCCGCTGGAGAGGTCCCGGACCGGGACGCTCAAGAGCGAGCGACTGACGCCGTTGAGGATGACGCTCAAGAGACGCCTGGTCAGGGGCATCGCGGCGTAACCGCCCGGGACATACCGTGAGGCGATCACCACCGGCGCCTGGTGCCTGGCCCGCCAGAGGGTGCCCAAGAAGTCCGGATCGTGGGAGTAGTCGGCGTCCATCGTGACGAGAAAGCGGCCGCGCGCCGACTGGAACCCGGTGCGCAGGGCATCGGCGTAGCCCTTTCCTCCCTGACTGACCACCCGGGCGCCCGCATCGCTCGCCGACCGTACCGTCTCATCCGTCGAGCCTCCGTCCACCACCAACACTTCGAGGGGAACGCCCAGCCCCACGAGCTGCGCGCGCACGCGCGCGACCAGCTCCCCGATGCTCGCTCCCTCGTTCAACGCCGGGATGATCACCGATACCTCCGGCACGCCGTCGCGGCTCATGCCCGCGCACCCGCGACCGCTCCGGCAGGTCCTCTCGGTGACCGACTGACCGCAGCGCGCAGCATTCCGGCCAGTCGAGGAACCAGGACCGTTTCCGCAAATTCCTGCTGGATGCGGGCGCGCCCCGCCCGGCCCATGGCCTCCGCGCGGTCGGGGTCACGGAGAATCCTCTCCAACGCACGCTCCAGGGCGCCGGGGTCACCTGGTGGGATCAAGTAGCCGGTCTGGCCGTCAGCGACCAGATCGCAGATGCCGCCCACCGCACTGGCAACCAGAGGACGTCCGGCAGTCATCGCTTCAGCAACAGTGTACGGGAACGCATCTTCGTGGGACGGGCAAGCCACCACTTCTGAAGCTCCCAGAAGTTCCTGGACTCGCTGGCGAGAGGACACCCATCCCAAGAAATGAACACGTGGAACGCTGCGGGCCTGCTCGTGCAGGAGCTTCTCATCCGGACCGCTGCCCACGATGAGCAAGTGGAGGTCCGGAAATCGGGCCGCCAGCGCGCGAAAGGCCGACACGAGCAGATCCACCCCCTTATGATGGTTGACGAGCCGCCCAAGGAACATGACGTAGCGGTGGGTCTGTGGGATTCCCAGGCTCTCCCGCACCGCCGCACTTTGCCCTGCTGGCATTGGAAAGACCGGCACCGGGTTCGGGAACCAAAGAGCCCGCTCCTCGGAAAGGCCATGGACGCTTTTCAGACGAGCATGTTCCTCTGTGTTCGGCGAGAGAAGATACGCGGCACGGCGGAGCGTCCGGTGGCGGAGCCAGCGGAGGGGCCAGTGCGCCGGAGAGTGCCCTCCATGGTACTGCCCGACCACCGGAATGCCCAACGCGGCCCCCATGAGACTCACCATGTCGAAGCGCCCCGACTCGTAGTCCTGCACGTAGAGCAGGTCGGGGCGCTGCTCGCGCAGGTCGCGGAACAGCGCTAGGGAGCAGGTCGCCAGATGCAGAGCGAAGCACCGGATGAACGGCAGTCGGACTGTCCACCAGTTGTACAGGCGCGGGGCGGGCAGAAAGCGCACCTCGGAGCCGGTGGGGCGATGGACCTCGACTTCAAGACGCTTCACGTCGCGGGAGAACAGATACCAGACGAGATGGATGCCCTCCCGCTTGAGCAGGTGCGAGTAGTAGCAGATCCAGTCGTTGTCGTAGCTGGCCAGGTACGTGGAGCGGGTCACGCCGACGCGGTGAAAGAATTCCTCGAACACAGGAGCACTGATGATCAAGGCCACCCGCAGGATGCTCGATGCCTCATCCACGTGCTTACCTTTGAATAGCGCCTCCCCTCTCCCCCTCGTAGGGGGAGAGGAGAAAGGTGAGGGGCCGCTCGGCTTCTGCAAGGAGTGAGTCACACAGCAGCGTGCAGGACACCCGACCGAGCCAGTCGAACCGTCGCCGCAGTCCGGTGATCCTCAGCACCCGGAATCCTTCGGATTCGAGCAACCGCCTGAGGGACGCGGCATTATATGAATGCAGGTGGCGCTCATCGGCGGTGACGGATGGCACGTCACCGCGAAGAGCCTGCCAGCGAAATCGCCAGAAGGCGACATTGGGCACCGTGACGAGCAGCCGGCCGCCCGGCCTCAGCACCCGCTTCGCTTCGGCCAGTGCATGCCTGGGACCGCTCAGGTGCTCGAGGACCTCGCTGGCCGTCACGACATCGAAGCTCTCGTCCGCCTCCGGCAACAGGTCCCCATCGAGGTCCAGCGCGTATGCCCGGTCCAGCCCTTCAGTCCGAGAGAGCGCCGCCCCCGAAACGTCGCACCCATGGATCGCCACACCTGGACAGGCCGCCTTCACCAGACGTGCGAACGTTCCATCGCCGCAGCCGAGATCCAAGAGCCTCCTTGGCCGCAGCCGCCGCACATGCCCGCAGACCTGCTCGAGGCGACGCTCGCCGGAGAGCATCAGGGGACCGGCCTTCCACCCGGTCCATTCCGCGTCGTACCGCTGCTGCTTGTTCATCGGTTCATCCAGCCAGGCACCGCTGATAGACCGCCATGGTCTCTTCCGCAGCCCGCTCCCAACTGAACTCGTCCCTCCGCCGATACCCCCGTGCGATGAGGCCCTGCCGAAGGCCGTCATCCTCCAAAGCCTTCAGCATGGCCTCAGCCAGCGCATCCACCGGATACGGTGCATCGATCAGAACCGCCGCATCGCCCACCACTTCGGGCAGGGAGGAGTTGCGATACGTGATCACCGGGACGCCCTGGGCCATGGCTTCGAGCGGCGGAAGACCAAACCCCTCGAGCCAGGAGGGGTACACGAACAGACTGGCGCCTGCATACAGGAGCGGCAGCTCCGAATCCGGCACATACCCCGGGAGCACCACCTGATCGCCCAACCCCAAGGCCTCGATCTCTTCCGACAGCGTCGATCGGCCTTTGATCAGATGGCCCGCAATCACCAACCGATGATCCTTGACCCGCGAGCGCAACTGTCCGTATGCCCGCACCAGACCACTGAGGTCCTTCCGCCGGTCGATGACCCCGACATAGAGGATGTAGGGTCTGTCGAGCCCGTGCCGCACCCTGTAGGCGTCGACATCCGCTTTGGCCGGGACTTTCAGGAAATGGGGATCGACCGCTTCGTACACCACCGTGACCCGATCAGGAGTCACACCGCCCAACTCCACAAGGTCCTGCTTCGTTGCCTCGGACGGCACGATCACGGCGGTCGCGTGCCTGGCGGTCAAGGCGATCCAGTTCCCCCAGTACCAGCCGGCACGTCCTGTCGGCAGCCACTCCGGATGACGGATGTACAGCAGGTCGTGCACGGTCAGCACCAGCGGACAGGGCCGCAGCAAGGCGCCGGAGAAGGCCGGGACATGCAGGAGATCCACATGCTCGCGCCACGCCCGCCATGGCACCCGCGCCTGATCCCACCAGAGCTGGTTCGGGATGCGCCAGCCGGGTCCATGGTGGCAGGACCACTCCACGAATTCGTGCTCCTGAAAGTGCGCCCGCAGGGCCCGCAGGAGGTTTCCCAGGTACGTCGAAAACCCGTGCCGCACGCCGGCGCCCAGCGCTTGGCAGTCGAGGCCAATCCGCAATCGCCTATCCGCGCTCCGGCGTGACCTCGGCATCAGGCCGACCCGCAAGGAACCGGCCCTTCCAGGAGCTTCGCCTCCTGGATGAATGCGGCAAGGTGGCGGGCCGCCAACGCGTGGCCTTCACGCGTCCAGTGTGCCCCGTCCAAGCGGTAGAAGAGCCGCCGTCTTTGCTCCAGCGGGACTTCCCAAAAGCGCGGCGCCAGATCCAGCGTGACCTCGATCCCCGCAGCAGTGGCAACTCGGCGCAATGCCCCTCCATCCCCTTGCTCCAGGACCCGATGATCCGGCAGCAGCACGACCGCGAAGCGACTGCCCGCCTCGGTCACCTCCTGCTGAAACTGGCGAAGCAGACGAGCGGTGACCAACATGCCCGGCTCATCCGCCGTGGGCACCGACGGAGACGGAGCCAGCAGGCTTCTGAGCGTCTCGCGGGCCCAAGCAGCGAGCGCGTAGAGTCGCACGTACTCGCGGAGCCAGCGTTTCAGCTCGGTCCGCTGATCCTCTTGTAGTCTTGCCCAGTCCGCCTGCGGCACCGGCACATTGGTCAACTCCAAGCGATCCCGGACCACCTGAAAATACGGTTTTGCGTAAGGCCCCTGCCAAGCCGAGACGCTCTCGCGCAGATCGTTCTCGTAGAGTCCGACGATCACCAGGTCGGCGCAGCTGCGCATGCCGATCCGGCGGTAGAGGAGCAGCTCCTGACCGGTATCGTAGCCGTTCACAGCGACGTTCAGCACCTCGACCTGGACCCCGCGGCTGGACAGCAACCCTGAAAGCAGATCGCTGAACCGCTCCCCTTCCTCGACCCCGTAGCCCCACGTGATCGAATCCCCGAACACGAGGATCCGCCGGTGCGCCGGCGATCTCTGTTCGGGAACCGGCTGTCCGCGGAAGCCCTCGGCATTGAGATGGACCCGCGTGGTGAATTCCCATCCGGAGAAATCGCCCTCCGCTTGGGGCCGACCCCGCCAGCCAAGTTCGGGATCGTACAGGAAGAACCGCTGCTGGTCCTGATACCGGACCGGCCCACGCCGGTGGAGTTCGACAGCCGGAATCGGAAACCACCGCAGGGCCGCCTCCAGCACGGTGCCGGCTAGCAACACCCCGACCGCGGTAGCGACCACCCTGCCGCCGAACCGACGCCCTGCTTTAAGATCCTGTTCCATGCCGGTGTGTCGGGCGCCGCATCCCCCATCCTGCTGAGACTCCTTGCCACATGCCGACCGCGAAGGCCCGGTTACGTCGGGCGATGAATCCCGGCCCGACCTGCAGAAATGGCCGGTTGAAGGCGTGCCCGCGCCAAAGACGCCACAAGACTCGCGGCCAAGTCCCGGCCGGCATGTGCTTCAGCGAGAAGTAGACCATGTTCCGGAAGTACGACGCGTACCACTGATGAGACGCCTGTTCTCGTCCAAGGAGATGCCGGTTCTCGCAGCCGCCTGCACTCCCCGATGGCTGATGGATGACCCGAGCTTCCGGCTCGAACACAACGCGGTACCCGGCGCGTCGTACCCGCAGACAGACATCGTTTTCCCATCGAACCGCATTGCCGGTGAATCGCTCGTCGAACCCGTCGACCTCAACCAGCACGGCCCGTTTGAACGACACGTTCGCGCCGGGCGCACTGACGACTTCAGCGCGGACTGGATGGTCCCACTTCGAGTGATACCATCCCCAGATCTCATCGCTCGAGCGAGGATCATACTGGCTGCCGCTCGGGTGTCTGGGGTCATGTTCATATCCGGCCACGCCGCCCACTGAGGGATCGCGATGCACCTCCGCATGTCGCGCCAACAGATCTGCCTGTTCGATACGGACATCATCGTCCGTGAACCAGATGATCTCACCCCGAGCCAGGCTCAGCCCTTTATTCAATGCCCCCATCAAGCTGGGCCGTTCCAATCGCACGTGACGGACACGATCCTTGACCGTGAGCAGGAACGCCTCGGTCTCCGGCAGGTGTCGAGGCGTCTGGTCCACCACGATCGTTTCGAAGGAGGGATGCTCCTGTCTGAGAACGTCCTCGATACACCGGCACAAGAGTTCCTCGCGTCCGAAGGTCGGGATGATGACCGAAAGGTGGGGCTTGGCCTCTATCATCGATACACCTGTCGTTCCTCGACGCGCTCATTGAATCGGACAGATCGGTGGGCATCAGACCAGCGCGGCGTAGCTACTCCCCGCGCCATAGGCCCACCAGTCTTGGATATTCGATTCGCCACAGATACAGCACGTAGGCCGTCCCGGCGGCGAGCCCGGCGAGCACCGGCCATGCGCCGGAGGGCTCAGCAGGCAACTTGGCCAATACGGTAAGGCCGACACCGATCGCGATCACCGGCAAGGTGGTGCGCCCCAGCGCCGCAAAGGCCACTCGTGCCTCGCTCCCCAAGAGCTGCAGCGTATAGAACGCCTGGAGCAGGAAACCGAGACCGAATGAGAGGGTCAGTGCGGCAGCCGCGCCGACCACGCCGTACCAGGCCGTCAGCGGCACGATCCCGCCTGCGTATACCACAAACTGGACGGCCCAGATCCGTGTCTGGATCTCGGGGCGATTCATGCCGTAGTGCAGGGATCCCATCACTCCGGACAGGCCGGCGCAGACCGCATAGAGACTCAGCACCCGGAGCGGCTGCGCCGCTTCGAGCCACTTGGCTCCGAAGAGGAGACGCACGACGTCAGGAGCCAGCAGAGCAAGACCTGTTGCCACCGGAACCAGAATCAACCCCATCAAGGCGAACTGGAGCGCGAACGCCCTGCCCGTTCCTCCCTGGCCGCGTTGCAAGATCGCATAGGCGGGAAAGCTCACTTGGCTGATCACGACCACGGGGCGGGTGCTGATCAATACCGGAATCGTGAGCGCGATCTGATAGATTCCCAGCGCGCTGGCGCCCAGCATCCGTCCGACGACGAACTCGCCGGCGCCCGTCACGCAGAAGATCATGATCGTCGTCACGTTCAGATGCTTGCCGTACCGCGCAAAGTAGCCGAGCGACTCCCGATCCAGGGACAGACGCGGCATGAAGGGCGCCATGTGAAACGAGAGCACGGAGCTCACGGCAAAACCGATAAGCTGTCCCCCGAGGAGTGCCCAGGCGCTCCGGAGCCACCACGCCAAGGCGATCGTGGCCGCTGCCTCGACGAGGCGGCGGACGAGGTCCAACCGGACCCTCCGCCCCATGTCGAGGTTGCGCAGCAACAGCGCGACGGCCGGACTCTGCGCGCCCTGAATGAGCAAGGCCAGCGTGTGAACGCGCAGCAGCATCACCAGTTCGGGAAATCGGAAGAAGGCCGCGATTGGTTCGGCTAGAACCCATAACACAGCGGCCAACACGACCGAACGGCCGAGCGCAAGGGTCCAGGCCACTCGCAGGTCCCCTGGCCGAATCTCACGCCGAGCGACAAGCGCTGGCTCGATCCCGAGTTCGGCCAGGGTGGTTGCTGCGAGGAGCACGGCCGCCGAGGCGGCCATCAGGCCGAAGTCTGCCGGGGTGAGGAGCCGAGCCACGATCATCATTTGACCGGCAGCGATCAGCTTGTCGAGCAGGAAGCCGGCCGTCACCCAGCCCCCTGCCTGCAGGACACGTTGCCGCAAGCCGACCGAGCCGCTCGCTCCGGCCTGAATCGGTTCCTGCATTGTCATCCGTGCGCCTCGTTCCGAGTCATCCGCTCGAAAAGAGACTCGAGTTCAGCCGCGCGCGCATCCCAGGTATGGGCCTGCTGCACCGCTGCACGGCCGCGCTCACCCATTCTTGTTCGCTCTTCAGCATCCAGCAGCAGGCGGACCAGCGCCTGCGTCAGCCCTTCCGCATCATTGACCTTGACTGCCAGTCCGCTGCCCAACGCTTCCACGGCGTTGCCGAACCCCGGACCGGCTGTCGCCACGACCGGCCGCGCGCAGGCGAGATACTCCCAGAGCTTCATCGAGTCGCCGGCATACAAGCGAGTCGGGTTGTTCAGCACTACGCAGGCGTCGGAGGCCCCGATCCACAGGGGCACCTCGTCGAACGGAACACGCCCCGGGAACAGACAGGCATCACGGACCCCGAGTCGGCCCGCCAACTCCTCCACCGCGTGACGCTCGGAACCGTCGCCCGCGAGCAGGAAGCAGACGTTCGGGACGGCCTGGCGTACCGCGGGAACGGCCTGAATCAGCGTGTCGAGACCGTGCCAAGGGAAAAATCCTCCGACGAACCCGACGCAGGGCCGCTCCGGGTCCAGGTCCAGGGTCCTCCTGGCCTCTCCGGCCGGGATCGGTCGAAACCGTTCGGGGTCCACCCCGTTTTTGACGACATGGCAGCGGTTCGTCTCGATCTTCCATGCGCGCTGCATCCAGCCCAGAACCTCGCTGCACACGCTGACCACTGCAGCCGCCTCGGCTGCCGCGCGCCGGAGACCCCATGCCACGAACATCATCACGGGAGGCCACCGCCAGAACCCGCGCAGCTCTTCCTGCGG
>Ga0114945_10001392_pt1 | contig 15097 bp, 15 predicted proteins | sample OV2TP3_FD_87194 | JGI IMG/M metagenome (GOLD analysis project Ga0114945, IMG submission 87194) | Hot spring microbial communities from Beatty, Nevada to study Microbial Dark Matter (Phase II) - OV2 TP3 | ecosystem: Environmental > Aquatic > Thermal springs > Hot (42-90C) | place: USA: Beatty... | reverse complement strand
GGCTTGGAGATCTTCTTCAGCTCCTCGACCACCGCGATCACCGCCTTGTCGATGCCGCGCTTCAGGTCCATCGGGTTCATGCCGGAGGCGACGTACTTCATGCCCTCGCGCACGATCGCCTGGGCGAGCACGGTGGCGGTAGTGGTGCCGTCGCCGGCGACATCCGAGGTCTTCGAGGCGACCTCCTTCACCATCTGCGCGCCCATGTTCTCGAACTTGTCCTTGAGCTCGATCTCCTTGGCCACCGAGACGCCGTCCTTGGTGACGGTGGGCGCGCCGAACGAGCGCTCCAGGACGACGTTGCGGCCCTTGGGCCCGAGGGTGACCTTGACGGCGTCGGCGAGGATGTTCAGCCCGTGCACCATCCTCGAGCGCGCGCCCTCGTGAAAGCGTACTTCCTTGGCAGGCATTGCGAATGTCTCCTTTGTGTTCTGGCTTGAATGTCGGGTAAGGGGATCAGGCGCCTTCGATCACGCCCATGATGTCTTCCTCGCGCATCACGAGGAGCTCCTCGCCCTTCACCTTCACGGTCTGGCCGGAGTACTTGCCGAACAGCACCTTGTCTCCGGGCTTGACGTCGAGCGTGATGAGCTTGCCGTCGTCGGCCTTCTTGCCTTTGCCGACCGCGACCACCTCGCCCTGGTCGGGCTTCTCCGCCGCGGTGTCGGGAATCACGATGCCGCCCGCCGACTTGCGCTCTTCCTCGATGCGCTTGACGATCACGCGGTCGTGCAGTGGACGAATTTTCATGCCGGTCTCCAATATAATCGTTTCAAATCAGAATGTTGCATAAACCTCGGACGCGGGCGCGCCGAGGCTTGCTAGCACTCTCCCCAGACGAGTGCCAATCATAACGGCACGCCGCCGGCATTTCAAGAGGCCTGTTCGCGATCAGCCCATTTGGGAATCGCGATCAAGATAGTCGGAAATGCTGCACCGCCGCGCAAACAGGCGATAAGCGGGCCGTAAAGGCCCTCTCAGGGGGGGCTCTGCGGGCGGGCCGTCGCGCGGCTCAGGTTCGGGGCGTGGCGGGATTCGCCCCGGCTACAGGTCGCACACCGGCTCGATCCGCATGCCCCACCTATCCAGGTGGGCGGCGATCAAGCGCCCGCCCGCTCTCAGCGACGGCGCGCGCTCTTCGTAGAGCTTGATCTGGTCGCGCGCCAGCGCCGCCATTGCGGGGGCGCTGCTCGGGGCCGGGTGCTGGTACTCGAAACGCTTGCACCAGGGAGCGATATACGGGCGCTCGATCCGGCTGGCGGTGAATCCCGCCCCGTCCTCGCCCCGCCTGAACTCCCACGCGAGCATTCGACCAGCGGACGCCGACCAGCCCGCCGCCACAACGTATTGTTCGTCGAAGCCGCCCGCACCGGGCATCGGCTTCGTAGCCACCGCCGCCCGGAACATCTTCACAACGTCCTCGAGCGCCGCGGGCATCGCTGCAATCAGGCCGTCAAAATCAGCCGCTGCAAGCCGGCACTGGCCGCCCATGATCGAGAGGAACGCGAAGTGGCCTCTGCTCGCGACAACAGCGTTGAGGTGCACGAGCGGCATCATCTTGCTCACGTGGTGCAGCGCCCCGTGCCCATCGTGGGCGGCTGTGTCAACGGCAAGAAGCACGCGGCGCTGCTCTACCCAAGCGTTGAGGATCGTCATTGGACCAACGGCGGCGGGGCGAACGGGTTCACCACCAAGCCGCCAAGCGTGGTGATGATCGCGCTGCCGATCATCTGCTGGGTGATCGTCGCGCCCAGGATCTGGATGCCGCCCGCCGGCACGCCGAGAGATGCGGCAAGCGTGGCCCCCCATGCTTGACCGGCCACCATCAGCGCGATCATCGCGATGGTGGCAAGCGGGCTCTTCTTGCCGCCGCCGATGTCGCGCACCACGGCGTAGAGGTTGATGAGCGTCCCGGGCTTGGGCCGGCAGCGCGCCCAGAGCTCGCGCGGCACGCGCCGGCCGTTGACGGTCAGGATCACCGGCTGCCGGCCGATCCGCGCCGCGATGCCGACGCGCTCGAGGTACTCCGCGATCGTCTCCTGGGGGAGGAAATGAGCGTAGACCAGCTCGCGATCCCGCTCGAGCTGAATCGGATGCGGCGAAAAGACCAGCGCGGCGCTTCCCGCCGCCGGCGCCGCGGGCCGCGCGGCCACATGCTCGCTCAGATCCATCAGCGCCCCCGCGCGCGAGGGCCCCCGCGAATCAGTTGGAATTCAAGCCCCAGCCTCTCACTGAGCACCGCAAGAACGAAGGCGGTGATCACGCTCCGCGTGATCGGCCCCCACGATTCTCCAGTCCATTGCTCGACGGGCTCCGTCCCGAGCACGACCACTTTGTCGCTTCCCGGCAATCGCGCGCCCCCCTATGTTGTCCTATCGCGGCGGGAGGAGCGCGCTTCTCAGCTGATCGCGGAAGCCAGCGTCCCTCGCGAGCGTAGAGGTCACGATCGATATCACCGCACCGCGCACGTCGACCAGAGGCATCACGCTCTCCACCTGCATCGGAGCGCCCTTGTTCACGATCTCGACTCTCACGTTCTGAAGGCCGCCGGCCACCGGCGCGAGCTGGCGCATCTGCTGCGGGGTGAAGACGCCCTCGCCCTTGCGCGCGATGATCGCCTCCTCGTCTCCGGCGATGCCGCCCGAGTGCATGCGGCGCGCGCCCGCGAGCGCCGCCGCTGACACGTAGCGCCGCAACGGCGGCTCGCCGCCGACGATCCCGCCGGCGTGGAACACGCCGAACGAGCCGCCCACGTCGTGAACCCCGCCGCTGCTACCGCCGCTGGAGAGGTTGTCGAGCCACCGCGTGCCCGCCTTGAGCCACGGGTCCATGAAGCGGCGCTGGATCTGGATTGCGATGAGGTCCTCGGCAAAGCGCCGCGCCGCGTCACCCAGCGACTCGAAGCTCAGGCGCCCCTGCACCGCGGCCTGGGCGAGCGCGCGGCTCGTGTCGCGCCCCCAGCCCTCGACCGCGCGCTTGAGGTCCTCGTAGGTCTCGGTCCCCTTGTCCCTCAGCCGTTCGAGCGAGGCGACCATGCGGTCCTGCGCCTCGGCGACCGCCTGGCCGTAGAAGGCGTGGTCGATCACGCCCTGCTCGAGCCAGTGGTTCAGCTGCCGCAGCTGCGCGTTGTAGGCCGAGAGCGGGTCGATGCTCTCGCGCAGCGCCTGGGAGTTGCGCTCCATTTCCTCGCGGGTCTGGACCCTGGCCGCGTTGATCTCGTTGAGCGTGCGCAGCTCGTGCTCGCGCTCCTCGCGCTCCCAATCGGCGTCCTCCTTGAAGCCGCGCAGCTCGTCGCCGGCCTGGCCCCTCATGAGGTGCAGCTGCTCGGCGATGACCTGCTGGCGCCGTTCCTCGACCCACTGCTTGTAGCTTTGCTTGGCGGCATCGTCGAGCTTCTTGAGGTGCTCGCGCATCCCGCGTTGCTGCGCGTCGAAATCACGCTGCCAGAGCGCTTGCTGCCCGGCCCAGCGGGCGGCAACTGCCTCCCGCGAATTCGGGTCGGCGCCCGGCTTTTCTTGCGGTGCCTCCGTGGCAAGCTTCCACCACCCGGCCACAGTCCCGGCGGGGCCGAGCACCCCCAGAAGGCGCAGCCGCTCAAACCACGTTCCTTCCTCTATGACGCGCCTCAGGTTGCCCGCCGCGTAAGCGAGCGACCCGAAGAAGCCGATCGCCGGCGCCTGCACCGCGCGCGTCTGCCCGATCGCATCGAGCAGGTCGTTCCAGTTCTTCCCGGCGTCCGCGAGCGCCCGGTTGAGCCCCTGATTCATCGACTCGGCGACCTGGTCGAAGCCCTGCGTCTTCAGCGCCTGGAGGATCACGCGGGCCGCGTCCGCGCGCCGGCCGTGCTCGACGAGCTGCTGGATCATCTCGCGCTCGGTCTCGGTGAACGACACCCCGCTGCGGCGCAGGGCGGTCAGGCCCTCGACCGGGTCCTCGAGCGCGCGGCCGAGCTGGAGCACGGCGCCGCGCAGATCGTTCCCGGTGACCTCCGCCAGGCTCGCCGCGATCCGCATGGTTTCGGTGAACGTGTCGTGCGACACCGTGCGGAACGTCATCAGCAGCGCCATCGCGTCGCGGATCGTCTCGTCGTCGAAGCGCGTCTCGATCGCCATGCCCTCGGCGAGATCCCCGAGCTGCGCCCGCGAGAGCCCGGCGGTGCCGCCGGTCGCGAGCCACACCGCGTTGAGCCGCGCGACCGAGCGCTCGGCCTCGGCCGCGGCGCTTACCGAGCCCTTGAGCGCGGCGACGACGCCCGCGGTGATCGCGGCGCCGGCGGCCGCGGCGGCGAGCTTGAGGCGCGCGAGCACCTTCTCCTTGCGGTCGTAGGCGTCGATCGCCTCGCCGGCCGAGCGCACGGCCGCGCGCTGGGTCTCGTTCAGCCCCTTCTGCGCGGCGTCGTACTGCAGGACCTGGCCGCGCGTCATGCCGAGGGTCTCGGCCTGGCGGCGCGCGGCGCCGACGAACTGGTCGAGCTCGCGCCTGCCCTCGCCCTGCTGGCGCGTGAGCTGGGCGGTGGAGGTCCGCAGCCGCTCCTCGGCCTGGGCGGTCTCCTCGAACGCGCGCTTCGCGCTCGAGGCGTCGCCCGCGAGCCTGATGCCGTAGACGATGTCTGTCACCGCGGGTCGCCGAAGTTAAGTGAGCGCGCGGAAGAGGACTCGCCGCGCGGCCGGGACCAAGGAGGGCCGGCCGCCATCAGGAAACTTCCCAGGGTCACCTGGGCGAGCCCTCTTCGGCGCGCTCGAAAAGATCAGCCAAGCGTGATGCCTAATGAAGTGAGGCGCTCGCGCTCCTGCTGGTCGGCATCGCTGAGCCGATGCTCTTGCGCCCACCCCGGATCGCCAACCGTCACGAGCTCGTCCTCCCGGAAATATTCGAGTCCGGTGCGGCGCTCGTAGAACAGTCCGTCGCACGCACGCAAATCGAAGGCTGGAAGGTAGAACTGCCACGTTCGCCTGAACTGCTTCGTGCCGCCAGTCGCGCTGCGCAAGAGGTCCGACAGCGCCATCAGGCGGAGGTAGGCAGGATAGAGCGTACGGGCCGCGTCGACGTACTCCTTCCCGACGCGCTCCGCTTCGGCCTCGAGAAACGCCGCAAGGGCCGCGCGCTTGGTCTCGATCGCCTCCTGCAGCGCCGCCTCGTCGCGCTCGCGCTGGCCGCGCAATCCCCTGAGCGTCGCCTCGATCCGCGCGGCGATCTTGCCCTTCTCCAGGGCGCCCGCCCGTGCCTTCCCTGCGGTCGCGTCCAGTTCGCGCTCGCGCCCTTCGCGTTCGGCCGCGGAGACCTGCCCGGATGCTTCCGCGGCGAGCAGCGACTCGCGCTGCTGTTCGATCGTCTCCACGTCCGGGACCGCCTCGAGCGCCTTCGCGAGCCGCGCCTCGTTCGGCGCGATCGCCGCCTCGGTCGCCGAGATTCGCGCGTGGATTGACTCGATCAGCGTTTGCTTTTCGAGGACCGCCGCGAGCTCGGCGGACGCCGCGTCTTGCTTAGTGGTTTTCATCGTCTTGGGCTCCTGTTCCCGGTTCTGGCCTGTCGGCGCCCGGCGGCTACGGCACGCCGCACCGTCGCCTCCGACACATCGAAGTCCCGCATCAGCTCGTGGGCGTTGTCCTCAGTCCAGCGCCCAGCGATCGCTCGATTCCGGGCAGCGCGCTCCGCGCTGAAGACGCGAGGGATGTAGACGTTGGTCCCACCCCACTCGCGCCGGAACTTCTCAACAACATCCTGGGCCGCCCATCGGATCTGCGTCGGCCTGATGTGCTGCTCCCTCAGCGTTTGCTCGAGCGCCAAGGACAACCACTCGAGAACCTGGGGGCCGTTCCCCCCGGCCGGACGGGGGCCCGGCAAGGGCGATGGCGATGCGGAGCGCATGATTCTTTGACATTGTCAGGAAATCCGCCGCCATTTCCTCTGACGCGCGACAGAAAAGCATGTGCGCGGGCCGGGGCGCGAATCGTCAGGCGGTTGCGGCGGGCGGCGGAACGGGGCCCGCGGGCGGCCGAGCACATGCGCGACCCAAAAGACCGGCCCCTCGGGCGCCGGTTCGATGGCCCAAGGATTGAATTTAAGGGGGTCTTAACAGGGGTCAGCGCCCGGGGGTATGGGGTGTTGTGTACCCTCGGGCGCTTTGCGTGCGTCCTGGGGCGTTGTGACGCACCAGGGTCTAGCGGGGGGCGGGCCGGGTCGGAGCCGTTTTTAAGCCCCCTCTGAGGTCGGACCTCACCGCGCACCACGCGCCCGAGCGGCAGCCTTGAGCGTGGCGCGCGCCGCCTCTTCGCGCGATCGCTCATCGAGCGCCTCGCCCCGGCCGTCCGCGAGGCCCTCTTGGTAGCCGAGGGTATAGCCGTCCTGGCGCCCGACTTCCTGCCCACGCCTGAAGCCGGCGGCGTACTTTGCCTCGAGTGCGGCTTGCGCGCGCAAGATCATCGGCCCGTCGGCGCCGGGGAGCTTCGCGAGCGAAAGGGTCACCGCCGCGAGCACATCGTGCAACGTGGGTTCCGGCGGCAGAATCGCGTCGGTCGGTGCTGCTTGCAGTTCAGGCATGGAAGCTCCTTCCTGTCGGTTATGTCCAACGAGAACAATCCGGCGCCCGCACGGGTAGCGGCCCTATGAATCCTGCCCGCCGCGCTTCCCCTGAGCCTTCGCCAGGATGCGTCTCACGGCGGTTTCAGTAATGCGGTGCTCGCGGCCTAGCTCGTGCATGTTGCGGCCGTTGAAGCGAGCCACGATCTGGCGGTTGCGCTCCGCGCGATCGACGCTCGAGACGAGCGGGACGTAGATCGTGGTGCCGCCATATTCACGCTGGAAAGAGCGCGTGTAGGTGCGGGCGATGGTGTTCGCCTCGGCGCCGCCCAAGCCGTGCGCGATCAGGTGGCGCTCGAGGGAGGCGCGCACGTCCTCTACCAGCGAGGGCGCTGGTCTAGCGTTTGCTTCGCTCGCCGCCAAAGAAGGTTCTCCAGTACCGATGGATCGCCGACTTGCTGGGCATGCGCGCGCCGAAGCGCTCGCGGCCCTCCTTCGCGATCTGACAGAAGCCCTTGGCCTGGAGCGCTGTGTCGACGAAGGTGGTGATCTCTTCGTCCCATAGCGCCTTGTGAGGCGACCCAGGACGATGTTCGCGCCGCCAGTCGTAAAGGCGCATCGGCTTGCGGTCCGACTCGCTCATCCTCGCGCCCCGCTCTCGCGCGCCCGTTTGTCTCGTGCCCAGGCCGCCATCTTCTCTAGGACGGCAATGGCGCGACCGGCGCGCCAACTCTCTAGGAAACGAACGTTCGAGGTGTGAAAGTGCTTCTCGAGCCAGCGGCCGAGCTTCAGGTCGTCGTCGCCGCCGGTGTACGCCTTCCACAGCGCCCGGATCTTGCCGACCTGGGGCGGCGTGGCCATCCCTTCCCGGCGCCCAGCCTGCGCCGCGCTGCGCAGCGACCGGAACCCCAGCCGCTCGAACTCCGCCATCACACGCTCGAAGCCCCCGTCGTCCAGCTCGATCGAGGATTCGACGGCCGCAACGCGCCGGAGCATCGTCCGATAGTCCTCGTCGACCATGCCCAGCTGGGCCTTGGCGACATGGATCACGGCGAGGCGTTGTTTCGAGATCGGCATCGCCGCCTGGCCTACTGCAGCCCGCCCCGAGCCTCAAGCGCCCCGCGCATGAGGGCGGCATCGAGCGGACGCTTCATCACACGGGCCGCGAGCCGTGCCTGTCGCAGCACGTGTGCGAGCACCCGCAGGGCTCCCGGTGCGTCGGCAATCTCCTGGGCGAAAGCGCGCTCCTCCCTGCCGGTCACGCCCCACGCGGCCAATACCGCGTCGAGATCGCCGGGCTCGGGCCTTGTGATCGGCAGGTACATTCCGACGCGGGACTCGAGCTGCGCGAACATCGCGCGCCCGCCCCGCGCGATCCGCGTGTACACGAGCTCGTTGCCGATCAGGGCGAGCCCGACTTCTCCCTCGTCGAAGAACCAGCGGATTCCATCCAGCGCGGCCATCGACAGGTGCTGGGCTTCGTCGAGGATGACGAGGCTCGACCTGGGCAGACGTTCGATGATGAACCGCGCCAGCTCCTCGGAGCGGTACGCGCGCCCGACGTGGCCAGCCTTCTCCGCGAGAAGCTGCACTATCGCCGTCGGCGTCTTCGAGAACTCGCCAGCCTTCACGTGCAAGACCGCCCTGCCGATGTCCTCGGCGTAGCGGGCGCAGCTGATGGTCTTGCCTAGCCCCGCGGGGCCGTAAACTACGCAGATCGACGGCGTCGAGCGCGCGAATTCGAGCGCGTCCTTGATGCGCTCGCTGGTGGGGGTTTCGACCCATCCGGGTTCAGCCGCGCCGCCCTCTGGCCGCTCCAGCTCGTCGAGCCAGGCGCCAAGCCTTTGCTCGAGCAGCTCGGCGGGGGGGCCGCCATCGAGCCACGCCTCGAGATCCTTGCGGCGCACGCCCGCCTCGATCGCGATCCTGCTTTGCAGGACGCCGGAGTCGACCATCGTGGCGATCTTCTTTCGGAGCGCCGCGGTGGCGAGGTTATGGACGTTCATCGAACGCCTCCTCGATTGCCTAGCCGCATCACCCGGTCCCGGTCCTGCGCGCCTGTGCCGCTGCCCGCCTCACTTGTTCAGCGGAAACGCTCTTTGCCTTCTCGGGCTTTGGATACACCGCTGCCGGCCGCACGGGCTCCGAGACCCTTGGCATCGGCAGCGCGCCGGCACCGGCTACGGGTGCGTTCCCCGGCTCGATGGTGGCCGGAGGCATCCAGCCGCTGCGCGCTTTGCGCATCTGCGCGAGCGCCGCGATCTGATCGGCGTACGACCTCTGCCAACGCAGCTTGGCACGCTTGTGGTCTTTTGCGCTCTGCTGATCCCTGAATCCCCCGCTGGCCAGCCGGGGCGCGTCGCAAATCAGCTCGCCGCGGAAATACACCGACACTGGAGCCCCGAGATCCTCGGGGTCGAAGCGGACATCTACAGTGCATCCCTTCGGCAGCTTCACGAGCTCCGCATGCCAGTAACGACTCTGCAGCAAGCGCACGGAGCCGTCCTGGTCCAGGCGGATGCCCTCGGCGGCGAGATTACAGAGCCGAATCTGGTCGCGCGTCGGCTGGCGCACCACCGTCACGGGCAGGAGCGCCTCATACACGGCGCGCGGGCTGCGGCCATCCATTGCGTCGCCCCGGTGCGGCTTCTCGCTATAGTCGCGCAGTGCTTGCTCGATCGCCGCCCTGTACTCCGCGATCGGGATCGCTTTGCTCGGATCGCTGTCTGCCGGGCGCTCGCCCGGCCGCCCTCCGCAGTAGGCGCCCGGGAACTGCTTGTCGACATGCCCGAGAGTCCGCCAGAAGCTCTCGATCGGCTTCACTCGGCCAAGCCTGGGCGGAGCCCAATCGATCTCCGTACCCACCATCGTCAACACGCCGAGCACCTCCTCCGCCTTGACCTTGAATCGGTACCGGCTGGGAGATCCGCCGGAGATCATCTTGCTCGCAAAGCCCCTGCCGTTATCCAGGAGCGCGCGCCTAGGGACGGCATTGGCAAGCTCGAGCGACCTCTTCCAAGCGATTCGGATCGCGTCGGCGCTCTCGACGCGCCAGATCACGTAGCCGAGAAACAGGCGGCTGCGCAGGTCGATCCAGCCGACGATGATGGGCCGCCCGACCTCGCCGTCTTCCCAGCGCACGAACAGGTCGCCCTTTCGGCCGTCGGCGCACCACACCTCATGCAGCGCCAACCCGCCATACGTGCGCTTCATCGGCGGAAACAGCCGCTCGTAGGCTTCCTCGCCCTCGCGCATCTTCACGCGCACCGGTCGCGGGAGCTCCGCTTCGATCCGGCGCTTCACCGTCGCGTAGCTGGGGAGCGTCAGACCGCGCGCCGCCGCGTTCTTCGCCGCGCGCCTGTAGATCGGCGCGAGCGCCGGCTTTGTGAGCTGCAGGTACTCGGACGTGATCCAGTCGAATGCATCGCGGGGGATGGGCGCGCCATCTCTCGGACCCGGGTGGGCAGGGGCGAGAGCGACGAGCCAGTCTCCTGGCTCGCGGCCCTTGCAGCGCCGGGCCCACTCGTACACCGTGGACGTGGCGACTTTGGCATCGCGCGCCGCACGCCGATAGGATTCCACCGCCGAAGAACCCGCCTCCTTGTACATCCGCACGGCGTGCAGCGCCCGGAGCCTGTTCCGCGCGGCGGCTTGGATCGACTCCGGCTGCTTGGCGAACGCGAGGTGCCGCGCCTCGCGCTCTTCCTGGGTCCAGGGCAGGGGCGCGCCGCCCGGCTCGATCTCTATCGCGCCCACGGCGTCGGCCGCAAGGGCAGGCGTGGTACGTGCGTGCCAGCGCGCCTGGAGATCGGCGGGGAGAGAATCGACGCGCACCTGGTAGCCGACGCCGGCGACACCGCCGCGACCACGTGTCCAACGAACTTCGAGGTTGGCGCCACGCCAACGTGCGCCGGCCCTTGCCATACGCGCTGCCGCTGCCGCCTTGCGATGTCGGATACCGGCGAGGTCGGCTAGCTGTTTGAGGGAGATCCACATTGCCGCCTGTCTCCTCTTCTTGTTGTTGTGGTCCGATCTACCGGCGGCTCGCGTGCGCGGTGGCGCTGCGCCCGAGTCGCGGGACTCCGTTCTTGATTTTTAAAGCGACAGCGATATGGTGCGACTCGCCCCGCAGCGCCCTGCCCCCGCGCAGCACGAAGTACACGAGATGCCGCTTGAAGCCGTTCTCGCGAGCCCAACCGGCGATCGACCGCCCCGACATCACGAACTCGGCGAGAACCTGCTCGCGCGTCTTCATCGTGGCATCCTTGGGGATGGTCATTTTCACGATCAGTAGAGTTTACAACTTATTGTGACATTGCTCAACAACCCTGGTTCTGGCCGTTCCGCGGTGGACGTAGCCGCAGTCCTCTGGCGCCTGGGCGAGATCGCGTCCGCCCCCAGCGATACGAGCTTGGCCGGGGTGCTGGGTGTGTCGCCACAGGCGGTGTCCAACTGGCGCGTCAGGGGGGCGCTCCCGTTTCAACGCATTTGCGACTACTGCGTGCGGACCGGAGCGTCGCTCGATTTCGTGATCTTCGGCCGCGGCCCGCAAATGCTGGCGGCGTCTGGAGGCGTCGACCCGAGAACGCTTGCAAGCATCGGCGCCGCTCTCGAGGCGCGGCTCGTCGCGGAGGGCAGAGCGCGCTCGACAATTCTGGCGGAGCGATTCTTCTACTCCGCCCTCGTCTACAACAGGGTTGTCGCTCGCGACAAGAAGACGACGACTTACGATCACGCCGCCGTGGCCAGCGAACTCGATCACCTTTTCTCGATCATCGGCGGCGTGTCGCTCGAAGATCCCGTGGCAGTTGAAAGCAAGCTCAACATGCCGTCGGGGGCCGCCGCGCGCCGAGGACTGAATGCTCTGCTGGGGCCGAAGCTGAAGTCAAAGGATGCGCCATCGCCCCCAGGAGCAGCGCCGCATCGTCCACCGGAGCGCAAGAAGAAGGCGCGACGCTAGCGAACCGCTCCCCGCCGACATCGGAGAAGCGCCAATTGCCGAAGTGGCGCGAGGCGCTGCGCCGCAGCGCGCAATAGTCGCGCCGATTGGTGACCCTCCAACCGAGCGTTCTCCCAGGATTGATCTTGGGCGGCTGCCTGTTTATCCCGCCAAGTCAGTCGGTTATTGTGATTGGTGGCCCTACCAGAGAGGGTCACCAATCGAGGGTCACCAATATCTGCGGTCGATTGGTGACCCTATTGGTGAACCTCGCCGCTATTTAAGTCGGTGTTTCATGGTCTTAAGACCGCTTTCGTTTCCGATTATCATGATCACGATTCCGAAATGGGCTGCTCAGCCCCCTGAAAATGGCCGGTTTCCTGATCACCATCGGAAATGCCCCCCGAAGCCCGCCGTGCCTGGCTCCCTCCCCGCCTCAACCCCCTCAATCGAGCCGCTGTTTCCATCCCGCCTGGTCCCGGCCTATTCGGCCTCTTCCCGTTTGGGCTATGTTCCGGAATCGTCTGCTCCCCTTCAAGGCCCCTAGAATTCCCGCGTGCCGGTCTCACGCCTCGCCGCGGCTGCCGCCCTGCTCGCCTGGCCTGCGCTCGCGCTCGGGCAGGAGGTGCTTCCGGCCCGGGTCGCGCAGGCGCTCGCCGCGGCGCGCGTCCCGGCCTCGGGCGTGGCGGTGCTGGTGCAGGAGGCGGGCGCCTCGCGCCCCCTGCTGCGCGTGAACGACGGCGCGCCGATGAACCCGGCCTCGGCGATGAAGCTGGTCACCACCTACGCGGCGCTCGAGCTGCTCGGGCCCGCCCACCGCTGGAAGACCGAGGCCTACCTCGGGGGGCCGCTGCGCGAGGGCGTGCTCGAGGGGCCGCTGGTGCTTCGCGGCGGCGGCGATCCGAGGCTCGACATGGAGTCGTTCTGGATGCTGCTGCGCGCGCTGCGCGCCAAGGGCCTGCGCGAGGTGCGCGGCGACCTGGTGCTCGATCGCGGCCGCTTCGAGCCGAACGGCGCGCGCCCGGGCGACTTCGACGGCGAGGCCTTCCGTCCCTACAACGTCCTGCCCGATGCCCTGCTCGTCAACTACCGGTCGCTGCGCTTTACCTTCCTGCCCTCCCCGGAGACGGGCGCGGTGCGCGTCGCGGTGGAGCCGCGGCCGCCCGCCCTGGAGGTGGTGAACGTCCTGCGGCTCTCGAACGGCGTCTGCCCAGAGGGGCGGGCGTTCCGCGACCTGCTGCAGGCCACGTTCGAGCCGGAGCGCCCGCGCGCAATCTTCGCGGGGCGCTATCCGGCGAGCTGCGGAGAAAAGCACATTCACGTGGCGCTGCTGGCGCCGAACGACCACGTCGCCGGCGTGTTCGGGCAGCTCTGGGCCGAGACCGGCGGCGCCTGGAGCGGCACGGCGCGCGAGGGCGCGGCACCGCCGGGCGCGACGCCGTTCCACGTGCACGAATCCGCGCCGCTCGCGGAGCTGGTGCGCGACGTCAACAAGCACTCGAACAACGTCATGGCGCGGCAGATGTTCCTCGCGCTCGGCGCCGGCAACGGCCCGGCGAGCGCGCCGCGCGCGGCGGCCGCGGTGCGCGCCTGGCTGGCGCAGAAGGCCATCGCCGCCCCCGAGCTCGTCATCGAGAACGGCGCCGGGCTCTCGCGCGCCGAGCGCATCAGCGCCGCGAGCCTCGCGGCGCTGCTGCAGGCGGCCTGGCGCAGCGCGGTGATGCCCGAGTTCGTCGCCTCGCTGCCCATCGTCGCCACCGACGGCACCATGCGGCGGCGCCTGAAGAGCGGCGGCCTCGCCGGCCGCGCGCACATCAAGACGGGGCTGCTCGCCGACGTGCGCGCGATGGCGGGCTACGTGCTCGGGCGCGAAGGCCGCCGGCTGGTCGTGGTGATGCTCGCCAACCACCCCAACGCGCACCAGGCGCAGGAGGCGATGGATGCGCTCCTCACCTGGGCCTACGAGCAGTAGCGCCCGACCGCGGGGTCGCGCGTCACAGCCCCAGCTCGCGCCACATCGCGTCGACGCGCTGCTTCACCTCCGGGTCCATCGCGATCGGCCGGCCCCAGGTGCGCGCGGTCTCGCCCGGCCACTTGCTGGTGGCGTCGATCCCCAGCTTGGAGCCCAGCCCCGCCACCGGGCTCGCAAAATCGAGATAGTCGATCGGCGTGTTCTCCGCGATCAGCGTGTCGCGCGCCGGATCGACCCGGGTGCTGATCGCCCAGACGACCTCCTTCCAGTCGCGCGCGTCCACGTCCTGGTCCACCACGATGATGAACTTCGTATACATGAACTGGCGCAGGTAGCTCCAGACCCCGAACATGACGCGCCTGGCGTGGCCCGCGTACTGCTTTCGCATGCGCACCACCGCGAGGCGATACGAGCAGCCCTCGGGCGGCAGGTAGAAATCCAGGATCTCCGGAAACTGCTTCGCGATGAGCGGCACGAACACCTCGTTCAGCGCCACCCCGAGCATCGCGGGCTCGTCGGGCGGCTTGCCGGTGTAGGTGGAGTGATAGATCGGCGAGCGGCGCAGCGTGATGCGCTCCACGGTGAGCACGGGGAAGCGCTCGGCCTCGTTGTAGTACCCGGTGTGGTCGCCGTGCGGGCCTTCGAGCGCGCTGTCCCCGGGATGGATCGCGCCCTCGAGCACGATCTCGGCCGCGGCCGGCACCTGCAGGCTGCTCCCCAGGCATTTCACCACCTCGCTGCGCGCGCCGCGCAGCAGCCCCGCGAACTGGTATTCGCCGAGCGTGTCGGGCACCGGCGTGACCGCCGCGAGGATCGTCGCCGGGTCGGCGCCGAGCGCGACCGCGACCGGAAACGGCTCGCCGGGATGCGCGATCGCGTGGTCGCGATAGTCGAGCGCGCCGCCGCGGTGCGCGAACCAGCGCAGGGTCACGCGGTTGCGCGCGAGCACCTGCTGGCGGTAGATGCCGAGGTTCTGGCGCCGCTTGAGCGGCCCGCGCGTCACGGTCAGCCCCCAGGTGATGAGCGGCGCCGCGTCTCCCGGCCAGCAGGTCTGCACCGGCAGCCGCGCGAGATCCACCTCGCTCCCCTCCCAGAGCACCTCCTGGCAGGGCGCGGAGGAGACCTCCTTCGGCTGCATGTCCATGAGCTTGCGCAGCAGGGGGAGCTTCTCCCAGGCGTCGCGCAGCCCCTGCGGCGGCTCGGGCTCGCGCAGCTCGGCGAGCAGCACGCCGATATCGCGCAGCGCCCCCGCGTCCTCCGCGCCCATGGCGAGCGCGACGCGGCGCACCGTGCCGAACAGATTGGCGAGCACCGGCATCGAGTACCCAGCGGGCCGCTCGAAGAGCAGCGCCGGGCCTCCTGCGCGCAGGACGCGATCGCAGACCTCCGTCATCTCGAGCCGGGGCGACACCGGCGCGGCCACGCGCTTGAGCTCGCCCAGCCGCTCGAGCTGGCCGATGAAGTCGCGCAGGTCGGCGTAGCGCACGCGCCTACCCGACGGGTGTGCCGAGGCGCTCGCTCAGGCCCTCGGCGAACTCGAACAGCAGGCGGCTGCGTCCGCGCACGGCGAAATTCCGCTCGGTGGCGGCGAAGCACAGGGTGAGCGTGGTGAGCCCCCACCAGTACAGCGCGGCGAGCAGCGCCGCGGTCGCTGCGAGCAGCGCCGC
>Ga0114945_10001391_pt1 | contig 15101 bp, 15 predicted proteins | sample OV2TP3_FD_87194 | JGI IMG/M metagenome (GOLD analysis project Ga0114945, IMG submission 87194) | Hot spring microbial communities from Beatty, Nevada to study Microbial Dark Matter (Phase II) - OV2 TP3 | ecosystem: Environmental > Aquatic > Thermal springs > Hot (42-90C) | place: USA: Beatty... | reverse complement strand
TGCCGTAGCTTTTTCAGCGCTTTCACCTCAATCTGCCGGATGCGCTCTCGACTGAGGTGGAAGCCCTGCCCGATCTCCTCCAGCGTGTGTACCACCTCCCCCCCGATGCCGAACCGCATCCGCAATACCTGCTCCTCCCGTGGGGTCAGGGTGCTGAGCATGCGGGCGATGTTACGCGCCAGATCTTGATCCAACATGGCGTTCACCGGCGAGGCAAAGCTGGTATCTTCGATAAAGTCTCCCAGTTGGCTGTCGCTCTCCCCAACGGGAGTTTCTAGAGAGATCGGCTTGTTGACAATTCTGAGGATCTCACGAACTTTTTCCTCGGAGAGCTCCAGGCGTTTCGCGAGCTCTTCGGCGGTGGGCCTGCGCTCGGCCAGTTGGATGCCCTCGTGGGTCATCCGGTTCAGACGGCTGAGGGTTTCCGTCATATGCACCGGAATCCGGACCGTGCGCACCTGCTCGGCGATGGCGCGGGCGATGGCCTGCCGAATCCACCAGCTCGCATAGGTGCTGAACTTATAACCCCGGCGATAGTCAAACTTCTCCACCGCCTTCATGAGCCCGATATTGCCCTCTTGGATCAGGTCCAACAAGGGAAGCCCCCGGTTTACGTACTTCTTGGCAATGCTGACGACCAGGCGCAAATTCGCCTGGACCATCTCTCCCTTCAATGCATCTAATTTGGCTTGTGCTTGCTTCAGTTGCCGGGCCAGGGGTGCAATCTGACCCCAGGCTCTGCCCACGAACGCCTCGACATCCGCCTGTTGCCCGGCCTTCAGCCTTTCATCCCACTGGAGCACGCGACGGACAGCCTGCTCCACTTCATCGATGGTCAGTTGCAGTTTGGCCAGCAGCTCAGGGAATTTGGCCGGGGCATTGGGGCTGGAGCGCTTTCCGCTCACCCTCCCAGTCTTGCTTTGGCCAGCCCGCGTCTGCCATTCCCGGATCAGGTCAGCCCGTTGCTGGGGAGTCACCTCACTGAGTGGGCCCTGGCCGTCGGGGGAAGTTCCCGCCCTTGGGAGAGACGCCGGCACACCGTTCGGTTCCGCCTTCGCGCGGATCCCCACCCATAAGGCTGGGCGGGCTGCCAATGAGCTTTTCAGGAGCAGGCGCTGCACGTCCTCCGCCGCCTGCTCGGTCCGCTGCGCCACCGAGACTTCCTCCTCGGGTCGCAAGAGCCGCACCGCTCCCATCTCCCGCAGGTAGAGGAGCACAGGGTCATCCCCTCCGTCCCCCTCCTGGTCGGTCTCTCGATCATCTCCATCCTCAGCACTGCCGCCATCCAGGAGCTCGATCGCCGCTTCAGCCCCCTCGACCACCCCTTCCGAGAGGTCCACGATTTCGACCTCCATCCCCTCAAAGGTGGTCACCATTTCATCCAGCTCTTCGGCAACAGCCATCTCCTGGGGTAGAGCCTCACTCATCTCGTGGTCGGCTAACAGTCCCTTGTCGTTCCCTAACCCAACGAGCTGTTGTAGCCCTTCTATACCCGACTTTTCACCCATGCATGCCTCTCCCTGAAAATGGGAAGTAAGCTCGCTCTTGTTCACTCATCGGACAACATCCGCCCTCTACAGCGAAGTTTGCCTCAATGCTCCTGCGAAAAAGGCCCTTCCTGAAGACCGCAAAGGCTCATGGCGGGGAGAGAACGGGATGCCAAACAGGACGCACTGGCGGACCTGGCCCACCAAGAGGGGACCTGAGGATGCGGCCGTCATCCCCTGGGGCGATTGGTGGCAGGATGCGTTGTGCGAGCCACACTGCTCGATGCGCGCTGCTGCTCCGCATGTCGACCTGGATACTCTTCCGACACGATATTTCAGACGTGCTTCACGCATGATTCACAGCTCATGGCCACAGAGACGACCACGAGCGAAATATATTCCCCACGTGGGGGACCTGTCAAGGGAGGCGCGTCACGCCGCAAATGCCTGTCAGATGGGGGTATGGGGTTCGGCCCTTCGGTCAGAGCCGCTCCCAGAGCCAGTTTGGGGTAATTGCGATAGCCCATGTATTGAGGACCGTCAAATAGCCCGTGAAAATCAAGATGCCTACGGCGATTAACAGCAGCCCACCGCCCACATGGACGATCTCAATGTATCGCTTGAAGCGCGCAAAAAACTGCAGGAAGGCATTGACCGCCAGTGCGCTCAACAGAAACGGGATACCGAGCCCGGCGGAGTACGCCGCCAGCAGCAGCAGCCCTGAGGTCGCCTGCGCGGTTGAGCTCGCCAGCGCCAAAATCGCTCCCAGAATCGGGCCGATGCAAGGGGTCCATCCCACAGCAAAGGAAAAACCGACGAGTGCGGATCCCACGTAGCCGGCGGGCCGATTCTTCACCTGCATCTGGAAGGTGCGCATCAGGTACCGTCCCACCCGCAGCGGACGGCAGAGCAAGGGGAGGATCCATAACACTCGATGCTCACCCCAGCGCCTGTCGATGAGATCGGCAGCCTTCGCCAGATACTCCAGGCCTCCCGAAATATACAGGCCGAAAAACCCGATCAAGACGCCAGCCGCCATGCGAATGGTCTCTTGGTGTTGAATGAGGGCTTGCCCGAGGAGACTAAACGAGAACCCCAGCGTCATAAACACCGCGGAAAACCCCGCGATGAAGAGGAGCGCATTGAGCAGAATTTTGCGGAAGAGCTGAGGGTTCGTGGAGGCGCGTCGCAGGTCGTCGTACGCGATGCCCGCGATATAGGATAAATAGGAGGGGACGAGCGGTAACACACAGGGGGATAGAAACGAGAGGATCCCTGCCCCCAAGGCGACGAAAACCGACAGCTCAACCCCTGTCATGGGGTCACTCCCGTGACGAAACAGACCACAGTCAGCCCTCTTTTCCACCCGTGAGGCATGGGCATCCGCAGAGACTTTCGCCGGCTGTAAGCGATCAGCGAGTGGGGGCGGGTCGCGACCCGCCCCTACGATCACCGGCTCAGTGTTCGACTGGATGCAGCGTGCGTTTAATCCAGTCCAGCACCCCGTTGATGAAGAGAGCAGCACCGGGGGTGCTGTATTTTTTGGCGATTTCGATCGCCTCGTTGATACTGACACTGGAGGGGATATCAGCCCGGTCGAGCATTTCATGGGTCGCGAGCCGCAGGATATTTCGATCCACCGCGCTCATACGGCCCAACGCCCAATGCTCGCTGGCTTCGGCCAGGAGCTCGTCGATCACCGCCAGGTGGTCGAGCGATCCCAGGACCAGTTGCCGACAGAACTCCCGCGTCTCGGAGTCCACTGGGAAATGCTCCCAGAAGGTCGCCATCGCCTCGTCGATGTCCGTTTGTGCGAGATCGTGCTGGTAAAGAAGCTGCATCGCCAGCTCTCGCGCTTTGCGTCGTGTCCCCATCTCATAACTTCCCCGGCAGTTGGGCAAACACCGTTGCCATTTCCACTGCCGATAACGCCGCTTCCCATCCCTTATTGCCCATTTTCGTGCCGGCACGCTCGACGGCCTGCTCGATGGTGTCCGTGGTGAGCACGCCAAACAGACAGGGCACCCCCGTCTCAAAGGCGACATTGGCGATCCCCTTGGAAACCTCCCCCGCCACATAGTCGAAGTGCGCGGTGGCGCCACGGATCACCGCACCCAGGCAGATGATCGCGTGGTAGCGGTTGAGCTTCGCCAATTGTTTCGCGGTGACCGGGATTTCAAACGAGCCCGGGACTCTCAAGATATCGATGTCATCCTCGTGCACGCCATGGCGTAGCAGGCCGTCGAGGGCCCCTTCTAACAGGCGTTCGGTAATGAAGCCATTGAAGCGGCTGAGCACTATGCCAAACCGATATCCTTCACCCCATAATTTCCCTTCGATCACCCGCGGCATGGGTCCCTCTCCCGACAGCAGGATCAGTCGCTCTCGCCTTCCCAGCTGGCTGAGGTGAGATGAGTCATGATATGGCCGAGCTTTTCTTGTTTGGTCCGGAGGTAACGGATATTATGCTTACGGGGCGGGATTTCGATGGGCACTCGATCCACCACCTGCAAGCCGTATCCCTCCAGCCCCACGATTTTCCGCGGATTATTCGTCATGAGACGCATCCGCCCCATCCCAAGGGAGCGCAGGATCTGGGCCCCGATGCCGTAATCGCGCAGGTCCGCCTTGAACCCCAACGCCACGTTGGCCTCGACCGTATCATGCCCGTTATCCTGCAGGGCATAGGCCTTGATCTTGTTCGCCAGGCCGATCCCGCGCCCTTCCTGTTGCAGGTAGAGGAGCACGCCAGTCCCCTCTTTGGCGATCATTTCCAGGGCGGCATGCAGCTGCTCCCCGCAGTCACAGCGATAGGAGCCAAAGACATCTCCCGTCAGACATTGGGAGTGGATGCGCACCAGCACATCTCGTTCCGGTCGCACGTCACCCATGACCAACGCCATATGGGCCTGCCCGTCGAGATGGTTTTCAAAGCCAATCGCCTGGAAGGTGCCCACGGGCGTGGGGAGCTGCGTACGAGCGACCTCCGCCACGAATGACTCCCGCTCCAGGCGATAGTGAATCAAATCCTTGATGGTCGTAATTTTCAGGCCGTGTTTCCGGCAGAACTCCTGGAGCTGCGGGCCGCGGGCCATGGTGCCGTCTTCGTGCATGATCTCACAAATGACCCCTGCGGGCTTCAGCCCCGCCAGACGCGCCAGGTCCACCGATCCTTCGGTCTGCCCGGCCCGCACCAGCACCCCTCCTGTTTTGGCTCGTAACGGCATGACATGGCCCGGGCGCAGCAGGTCCTCCGGCCTGGTGGCCGGGTCGAGAGCGGTGAGAATGGTGGTCGCACGGTCGGCCGCAGATATGCCTGTCGTGACCCCCTTCCGCGCCTCAATCGTGACCGTAAACGCCGTGCCAAAGCTGGAACGGTTCTGGCTCACCATGAGCGGCAAGCGCAGTTCGTCCGCGCGCTCTTCTGTGAGGGAAAGGCAGATCAGTCCACGCCCATACCTCGCCATAAAGTTAATGGCCTCGGGGGTCACTTTCTCCGCGGCGATGGTCAGGTCCCCTTCGTTTTCACGGTCCTCATCATCACAGAGCACGATCATCTTCCCCTGCCGGATGTCCTCGATCGCCTCTTCCACTGTGTTGAATGCCATGGCCAGCCCCCACCCTCTTCGTTCACTCGGCCAGTCCGTGCCGGCGCAGCAGCGCAAGCGTGAGCCCACCCTCTGGCTCGTGTTCCCCTTCCAGTCGGGCTTGCAGGACGCGCTCGACATATTTACCAATCATATCACACTCAAGGTTCACTGTCGCCCCATTCCCCTTGCGGCCGATCGTCGTCACGGCGGCGGTATGCGGGATGATGGTGACCTGAAAGGCCTCCGACTGACAGGCCACCACGGTCAGGCTGATCCCATCGACGGCCACAGACCCTTTTGGCACGAGATACCGCAGGAGGGCTTGTGGTGCGCGGATGAGATAATGCACGGCGTTGGCTTCAGCCTGTTTCTCGAGAATCGTTCCTACCCCGTCCACATGCCCGCTCACCAGATGGCCGCCGATGCGATCGCTCAAACGCAGCGAACGTTCCAAATTCACGCCATCGCCGACGCATAGCTCCCCCAGGGCCGTGGCGCGCAATGTCTCCGGCGAGACGTCCACGTGGAAGGTACTTCCCTCCCGCTGCACAGCGGTCAGGCAGACGCCGTTGACCGCGATGCTCTCGCCGATCGTGACATCGCGAAATGCTGCCGAGGCCTCAATGGTGAGCGAGGCGGCCTCAGGCCCCAGCACGAGATCTCTCACAGTCCCCACCTCGGCCACGATTCCGGAGAACATCGCTCACCTCCGCCGTACATAGCCTTCCACGAGCAGATCATCGTCGAGCATCTGCACCCGTACCCGTTCCAGCGTCACCGCCTGCGCGAGCTGCGCCACCCCCTGCCCACCGATCGCTGGGGGTGCATCCCGCCCTCCGAGCAATTTGGGCGCCAGAAAAAACATCACTTTGTCCACGATATCTGCCCGCAAGGCGGCCTCATGCAGTTCGCCTCCCCCCTCCAGTAACAGGGAGGTGATCTGCAGGGATCCAAGCTGATCCATGAGCGCGCTTAACGGCACCCGCGGCCCAGCCCCCTCGACGACGAGCACACGCGCACCCCGGGCTTCCAGCTGGGCCCGTCTCTCATCTGGCGCTTGCGAGGTGGTGGCGATGATCGTACAGGCGGAGGATGAGGACATGAACATTTGGGCGGTGGGAGGTGTGCGCAGGTGGCTGTCTACGACGATGCGGATGGGATCTCGTCCAGCGCCTCCCGGCAGACGAGTCGTCAGCAGAGGGTCATCCCGGAGCACGGTATTGATGCCGACCATCACCGCGTCTACCTCGTCTCGCAGCTGATGCACCAGCTCCCGGGAGCGTTCGTTGGTGATCCAACGCGACTCGCCTGTGACCGTGGCGATCTTTCCGTCCAGGCTTGCGGCCACCTTGAGCAAGACAAATGGTCGTTTGGTGGTGATGTATTTAAAATACATCTCATTCAGGTGGGCCGCTTCTTCCTCTAGCACACCCACCTTGACCTCAACCCCCGCACGCCGCAGCTCCTCCATGCCTTTCCCGCTGACGAGGGGATTCGGGTCACACACCGCCGCCACAACCCGGCGGATGCCCTGGGCGATGACCGTTTTGGTGCAGGGCGGCGTGCGCCCATAATGGCAGCAGGGCTCGAGATTCACGTACAGGGTTGCTCCCTGGGCGTGGGGTCCCGCGTCTTCCAAAGCGGCCACTTCGCCATGGCGCAGCCCGGCTTTGACGTGATACCCACGCCCGACGACCTGTCCGTCCTTGACTACCACGCTCCCGACCATGGGATTGGGGCTGGTACGCCCACGAGCCTGAGCCGCTAGCGTGAGCGCCTCCCGCATATATTGTTCATCCACGGCCTGCTGCGCATCCACGAGCGATCCCTTTCCCCCATAAAAAAACCCGAAGGCAAAGACCCTCGGGTCGGCACATCATCCCCTCCTAAAGAATCCGCTGTGGAGGCCCCTCGCTTCAGCGGGGGGAGGAAACAGCGGTGCCTGCGCTAGCAGGCAGGGTGTACGTATAGCCATCTGCAGACCACAGACGTGTGCAATGTTTGTGATGCACGCTGGCCTTTTTGCCACGGATGACCAGATCAAACCAACCGCTGGCCTTCACAACCACGCGACTGATCCAGGTCCCGAGGTACTTGCCCTTCGGTACAACCGCTTTGACCACATCGCCCGTTTGCATACCGAAGTAGCGCTTCTGGCGTGTGCGGTGAGCCATCATCCATACAACACCTCTCCAAATAATCTCTCCATCTGCGGTGTGATAACCCGTTGTTTAAAGCCAAAACGTCGAGGTCGCCAACGGATGCATTCCATCGCTAGAAGATATTTGCGTTGGAGGGACAAAAGGCTATCAGTATATAGCCAAGCAGCCATACATTTTGCCTTCAGTCCCTTATAGCGAATAAGAGGACACTTCGTTTTACACTGATAGACCTTTGATGAAGCAATGCCCGTGGCGTCATATACTTGGCGAGAAAGACCTCCGAGAAAGGCTGATGTTCCTGCAATTTGAAGGCATGGGACACGAGAGAGCCCGTCAAAACTGAGACTGCCATCACCATCTATGTAGCCACGAACAAAATCCCTGAGATACACATCAAGAGGGTCATGCCAGATTGCGGATAGAGACTTAGCAGGTGTGCCACCCAAGTCTTGGATTTTCTCCCAGAGGGATTTCCGTCCGAAGGTGAGACGATAGCACCCGCTCGAAAAACGCAGTGGCGTCGTGACGTCTAACTTTTCGGCAATGTGCTCTAAATGCTCTCTGTCAATTGAGCTAAACTCAATCCAGTAGTTCAACTTCCCCGGAAGATTCGCTGCTATGCAGCCATCCGCCCACCAGAACCCCAAGATGTACGCCATATCAGGCGACCATGAGTCGAATAAAGGTGTGAGTTTGGCTTTCATACGTCTCCATGTGTTGGCCTCGCCAATGATGTCGAGGGTTGCGCGTCTGCCACACGGCGTGGTGCTCGCCACCGCTGTTTAATGGCAGACCACAGAGCCGGGAGCTGGCCGCGTACTCCAGGGTGTGATCGCCTCGACATCGTAGCCCCATCAATCTCGCGACTGGTGGCTGAGGCTGCTTGACACCGATTCCGAAGAATCCCCCGACTTTAGTCAGGGGAGCACGTCAACTGTTTCCGTCCCTTCTCGGGGACATCCGTTCTGCAGGGCTGCCGATAGGGGGGGCGTTCCGGCCCGCTCTGAGGCCAATCCCTGACCGGGAGAATCCCTCCCTGGCAGAAACTGCAGGTCATTTGCCGTCACGCTAGCACATCCCCTCGACAGGTGTCAAGCAACGGCTGCAGAGGGGCACCACGCTCCTCTTGACGGCGCTTCGCTCAGAAGTATATCCTTATGACCGGCCACCGCTCAACACGATCGCGCATTAGGATACCCCTCCTCTCATCACATTCTCCTCACATACAAAGGGGCACACCATGGATCTAGGTCTACGTGGCAGAGTGGCACTGGTCACCGGTGGAAGCATGGGTATCGGCAAGGCGACGGCGTTTGCGCTGGCGCGAGAGGGAGCCGATGTGGCGATCTGTGCCCGAGGCAAGGAGCTCTTGGAGCAGGTCGCCGGAGAGATCGCCCGGCAGACCGGCCAGACGGCGCTACCGATAGTCGCCGATCTCACGCGGGAAGAGGATGCTCAGCGCTTTGTGCACACCGCCGAGCGCCACTTTGGCCGTCTTGACATTCTGGTGAACTGCGCCGGTAGCTCCCCAGGGGGCAGCCTGCAGCATCTCACCGAGCGCGACTGGATGGAGAGCCTCAGTCTCAAATTTTTGGGCTACGTGCGCACCACCAAAGCCGTCATCCCGTCGATGCAAGCACGGCGCTGGGGGCGGATCATCCAGGTGATAGGCAACGATGGAATCAAACCCATCTACTTTGAGCTCACCCCGGGAGCCGCCAACGCCGCCGGCATCAATTTCACCCTAGCCATCGCGGAGGAGCTTGCCCCCTATGGCATTCTGGTCAACGCGATTAACCCCGGTCCCGTCGATACCGACCGCTGGTGGGGACTGGTGCGCACCATGGCTCGGGAGAAAGGAATCAGCGAAGCGGAGGCCAGTGCCCGCGCGATCAGGAGCATTCCCATGGGGCGCCTGTGTACCGCCGAAGAAGTGGCAGATATGGTCGTCTTCCTGGCCTCGGAACGGGCTAGCTTTGTCACGGGGGCATTGATCACCATGGATGGCGGCCAACGCAAGGCGATCATGGATATATAGAGCATAGACTCACCAGCCCATCCCAAGGAAGTCGATCTGAACGACTGAGGGAGCCTCGGCAGGAAGGAACGCCGTGCGCGTTGACGAGGTCGAACCGAGAAATACTTGCCAGCCAGTATCCATGTTGCGTAATATCGTGGTCCATGAACGCCAACATTCCCTTTAGGTGAACGCTTAAGGAGCGGAAGGCATGGCGGATATCGGATTTGGGGTGTCCATCCGAGCCAATGACCTGGAACATGTCAGCATCATCGAACAGTTGGGATTCGACTCGGTGTGGACGGGTGAGCATATGCTCTTTCACGGGCCAGTCACGGATGGCCTGATCGCCCTCGCTGCCTTCGCCGGCAAGACCTCCCGCATCAAACTCGGGAGCGCGATCAATCTCCTGCCGCTCCGTCCTCCCGTGGTTGTGGCCAAGGCTGTTTCAACGCTGGATATCGTCTCACACGGCCGTTTCATTTTTGGGGTCGGAGTCGGGGGCGAGTTTCCCAAGGAATTCGAAGCCTGCGGGGTCCCTGTGCAAGAACGCGGACGCCGCGCCAATGAAGCGATCGAGATCTGTCGGAGACTGTGGACAGAGGACCATGTGCACTATGAGGGGAAGATCTTTCAGCTCCATGATGTGACGATGCAGCCCAAGCCTGTCCAACCGGGAGGGCCACCCATTGTGGTCTCGGGTCGTTCAGACGCTGCCGTCCGCCGGGCGGCCCGTCTGGGGGACGGGTATATTCCGTACCTGTTTACCCCAGAACGCTATGCTGAGAACCTCTCCCACATCCATACGCTCGCCCGCGAGCTGTGTCGGGATATGAGTCGGTTTACCCCCTACCATTTCCTCTTTACCTCCGTCGCCGACACCCACGCCCAGGCGTACAGGGTGGCGGTGGATAAGCTATCCCAACGGTATCGGCAGCCGTTCGAAACCCTGGTGGAGCGCTACTGCGCCTTAGGGACTCCCAGAGAATGTGTCGAGCGGATCCAGCGCTTCGTCGATGCGGGCGCGCGCCACTTCATCCTCTCGCCCCTGTGTGAGCCCGAGATGTTGAGCACACATCTTGACATCTACGCGCGTGAGATCCTCCCACAGTTTCGGTAAGCGCTGCGTTCCGCCCGGGCGAGGATGTTCGCCAGGCGGTTCAGTGAGTTTGGTGAGATAAACCATTAGCCCAGGAGCCAATGATGCTGCGGAACATCGTTCATATCTGGCGCTATTTGTGGCTCGCCGCCGCGGTGGTCCTCTTGCTCCGAGGATGGGGCATCGGAGTGACGCTGGGCAGCGTGAGTATCGATCCCCATGAGGTGACGAACGCCCAATACGCCCGTTTTGTCCAGGCGACCGGCCACACAGCTCCTCCATACTGGACGCACGGCACCACCCCAGCTGAGCGAGCGGGTGAGCCGGTGGTCATGATCACCTGGCATGACGCCGTCGCCTATTGCAGCTGGGACGGCAACAAAAAGCTCCCAACGGTCAAGGAGTGGCAGACCCTTTGCCACGCGGGGGAACTCCAAAAGCTGGGCGACGTGTGGGAGTGGACTGCCACCAATGCGGAGGGGGAGGGGGACGGGAAGATCCTGTGTGGGCCCCGCGGGACTTGCGCGTGCAGTCACGTCTATGATCCCAGCTGGCGAAATATGGTCAAGGGATTTCGGTGTGCAGGTTCACAGCCCCTGGCCTTACACACGCCCCAGCTCTCGCCTTTTCCCTGAGCCTCGCCGCTCTGGAGGGGGAAGCCCCTGCTTATCCCTTCCCCCCTGGAGGGGGAAGGTGAGGATGGGGGGGAAAGAAGGCACCCGTTGCCGGGCGGCCGATTTTAGAGTATGGTATGAAGGCGCAGGCTGGAGACGGACCTTGAGCATCATGGTGTCCGGCTGAGGGGTTACGCGAGGATCGCGAGCGTATGGCAACGCCACCGAAGGGGCAACATTGGGCGGATCTGCTGGCCGAGGAGATCATACGGGAGCGTGGTAGCTCCCATGTGGTCAACACAGGTATCACGCCCTCGGGAGAGATCCACATCGGGAATATGCGCGAGGTGGTCACGGCCGATGCCATCCATCGCGTCCTACAGGAACAGGGAGGGGAGAGTCGTCTGCTCTACATCGCGGATACCTATGACCCCTTGCGCCACGTATACCCGTTCCTTGACCCGAGAGAGTATAAGGACAAGGTGGGCAAGCCCCTGAGCGAGATTCCCTGCCCCTGCCATGGCCATGCCAGTTATTCCGAGCATTTTCTGAGCCCGTTTTTGAGCTCTCTGGAACGGCTCGGCATCGTACTCACCGTGTATCGCGCGGACCAGCTGTATAAGTCGGGGGCGTATACCGAGACCATCATGCGGGCGCTTGAAGAACGGGAGCTCATCCGCCGCATTCTCAAAGAGGAGACGGGCCGCGAGACGCCAGCCGATTGGAGCCCGTTTAACCCCCTCTGTCAGGCGTGCGAACGTCTCACCCATACCCAGGTGCTCGGCTTCTCCGCACGTGAGCGCACAGTCGAGTATGCCTGCGGCTGCGGCCAGCGAGGGGCCGTCTCCATGGCGGGAGGGGGCAAGCTGACATGGCGGGTGGATTGGCCAGCCCGCTGGAAGATCTTCGGCGTGACCGTTGAGCCCTTCGGGAAAGACCACGCCTCGAAAGGGGGGTCGTATGATACCGGGGCCCGCATCGCGCGCGAGGTGTACGGCATCGAGCCGCCATACCCCATCCCCTACGAGTGGCTCAGCCTCGCGGGCAAGGGAGATATGTCTTCCAGCAAGGGAAATGTGGTCTCCATTCACGCCATGCTCGAGGTGGCGCCCCCTGAAGTGCTGCGGTACTTGATTTTGCGGAGCCCGCCGCAACGGAGCATCAAGATCGACCCCGGCCTTCCCCTGCTGCAATTGATCGATGAATACGATGACGTAGAGGCTCAGAATCGGGACTCACGCGCGTTGGAATTATCCGCCATCTCCGGCATCAGGCCGGTCGGAGTCCCATTCCGGCATATGGTCACAGTTGTGCAGGTGGCCCAGGGGGACCTTGATACCTGCGTCGAGGTTTTGCAACGCACGGGTTACCGCGTGGAGAACCTTGAAGCCCTGCGCCAACGCGCTGCCTATGCCCAGCGCTGGCTGGAAACCTTTGCCCCGGAGGAGGCGAGGTTTCAGGTGCAACAGCAGCTTCCCCCGAGCGCTGCCGAATTGACGCCACTGCAAAAACAAGCTCTACAGCGGCTGGGCGAGGGGCTGCGGCCGGGGATGACGGGGGAGCATATCCACCAGCTGATCTATGCCATCAAGGATGAACTGGGCATGAGGCCGGACCTCCTCTTTAAAGCCATTTACCTGGGGCTCCTGGGGAAACCGCAGGGACCGCGCGCGGGCTGGTTTCTGTCAACCCTGGATACCACCTTCGTCAAGCAACGGTTCGCGGAAGCAGCGGCAGAGACCAGCGCGAGGTGAGATGTGTCCCTGACATTTGCGGATGCCACCCGCTACCTCTCCCGCTTCATCAATTACGAACGGCAGCCCCAGGTCCCGTATACCCGGGAGGCGTTCAACCTGGACGATTTCGAGCGCTTTCTCACGCAGCTGGAAAGTCCCCATCGGCGGCTCAACAGCGTCGTGGTGGCGGGCACCAAAGGGAAAGGGTCCACGGCGGCGATGATCGCGGCGATCGCCCAGGCATCCGGGCTGACTGTGGGCCTTTACACTTCCCCGCACCTCTGCTCGATCCGAGAACGTATCCGGGTCAATGGAGAAATGATCTCTGAGGGAGACTTCGCTGCGCTAATCACAGAACTGCGTCCCCATCTGGATAGGACAGGGTCAGGCGCGACGCGTCGCTTTCGCACCTTCTTCGAAATCTTAACCGCGATGGCCCTGATGCACTTTCGGGCTGTAGGCGTGGATGTCGCGGTGCTTGAGGTGGGTCTGGGGGGTCGTCTCGATGCGACCAACGTCGTGACCCCCCTGGTGTCTGTCATCACCCCGATCAGCCTCGACCACACGGACATACTGGGAGAAACCATCCCGTTGATCGCGCGGGAGAAAGCGGGAATCATCAAGCCGCGGGGACTGGCCGTGGTCTCTCCACAGCCGCAGGAGGCTATGGCTGTGATCCGGGCGGTATGCGCGGCGCAGGGAGCCCGACTGGTGGATGTCGCGCGTGAGGTGCATTGCAGGACGCTGCATGCGAGCTGGCAGGGAAGTGCTTTCACGCTGGAGAGCCCGATCCGTTCGTACCCGCCCCTGAAGATCCCCCTGGCGGGACCACATCAGATCCTCAACGCGGCCACCGCCATCGCGACAGTCGAGCAGCTCGCAGCCCAGGGATTCCCGATCGGTCCGGCGGGGATCGGTCAGGGGTTGCGGCAGGTACAGTGGGAAGGTCGCCTGGAGACGGTCAGTCGCCAGCCCTGGGTCGTCCTGGATGGTGCTCACAATCGGGACTCCGCACGACGGGTGCGCGAATCCCTGGCCACCTGCTTCCCCTCTCGACGGCTGATTCTGGTCCTGGGCGTGGCCGCCAATAAGGATCTGGAAGGGATTATCGAAGAATTGGTGCCCCTGGCGAGTCAGGTGATTGCGACCCAGGCCGAGCCCTCCCGCGCAGCGCCACCGCAACGACTGGCGGAACTGGCCTCCAAATGGACCGCACACGTCCTGGTGCGGGAAGACGTGCGTGAGGCGCTGGCGCAGGCCCTTATCTTAGTTGACGAGGGGGATCTGATCCTGGTCACCGGATCGCTCTATCTCGTGGGGGATGCCAGGCGTTGCCTCCCCGCTCTCCTGGGGCCTGCCTTTATGGGGATTCCGCAGCAGGAGCGCGCATGACACGCTCCCCCTCCGTAGAGGTCCACTTGATGGCCGGCGAAGTGGGATGTCGCTGGGCCCGTGACCACCACGCCGTGGCGATCGTCGTGGATGCCCTGCGTGCGAGCGCGACCATCACCCTGCTGTTGCATCGGGGGGCGCAGGACGTCATCGTGGTCAAGGAAGTGGACGAGGCGCATAGCTATCGCCGCGCCCATCCAGGCACCCTCCTGGTGGGGGAGCGAGGCGGGCTGAAGGTGGACGGCTTCGATTTGGGCAACAGCCCCGTGGAGATTCAGCAGGCGGAGGTGCGCGGGCGACAGGTCGCTTTTACCTCGACCACCGGCGCCCAGCGCATGGTCGATTGTCTTGGCGCAGCGGCCATCATGGCGGGGACGACGATCAACGCCACGGCGGTGGCGCAGCAGGCAACCCGCCTGGCCCATGCAGCCGAGATCCCCATCGTCATCATTCCCGCGGGCCTGGCCACGGACCCGGCTGTGGTCGCCGAAGAGGATTGGCTGGGAGCGGTGGTGCTCGCGGCCCACATGGACCTTCCCCTGAGCCCCGAGTCTCAACCACCCTTCCAGGACTATCAGCAACGCATTCGATCGACCGGCCTGTTGCAGGGATTCTTACACGCAGAGCATGGGCAAAAGCTGGTCCACCTCGGCTTTATGGAAGACATCCGCCTGTGCGCCCAGGTGGACCTCATCACGGATACTGTTCCCATCCTGGAGGAGGTGGTCCCGCTCCCGTGTGGGGGCCGGGGGCTTCTATTACGACGGGGGAATTCGACGTATGCTACGCCTCTTTAACACCTTAACGCGCATGAAGGAGGAATTCGAACCGATTCACCCCGGTGAGGTCCGCATGTATACCTGCGGGCCTACTGTGTATGACTATGCCCACGTCGGAAACTTCCGCGCCTTCGTGTTTGAAGATATTCTGCGGCGGTATCTTCTGTACACAGGCTATCGCGTGATCCAGGTGATGAACCTCACCGATGTGGAAGATAAAACCAT
>Ga0114945_10001390_pt1 | contig 15111 bp, 16 predicted proteins | sample OV2TP3_FD_87194 | JGI IMG/M metagenome (GOLD analysis project Ga0114945, IMG submission 87194) | Hot spring microbial communities from Beatty, Nevada to study Microbial Dark Matter (Phase II) - OV2 TP3 | ecosystem: Environmental > Aquatic > Thermal springs > Hot (42-90C) | place: USA: Beatty... | reverse complement strand
TCCTCCCAGCTCACCTGCTCCACCGGAAGGTCGCGGCCCTTGGAATACGACGGATTCTTCCCCATCACCGCTTCCCACTGAGCTTGCGTCGTCTCCGTGGCCTGCATCCAGAAACCCTTGGAAATCGTCACTTCGTGCGCTGGCCGCTCGTTGCACTCGAAGCACAGGGTGCACTCGGAAGTTCCCATCATGAACCTGCCCGCCGGGACCCGCACGAAGTCCATCTTCACCCCGCCGCCGAGGTCGAGCGCCACTCGTTCCGGCGGATCCTGGGTCGCGGCATCCGCCTTCGGGGGAGTCTCCCCGGCGGGCGGGACCGTCGGCGTTTCATCCTGCGCGCCGGGGAACAGGGGGGCGTCCCCGCAGCCCCACCCCACCCCCGAGAACGTCAGCACCGCCAGACAGAGGAGACGAATCATGGGGTTCCCTTCCGCAGGTATCTTGAGTCTACGACACGATGAACGAATAACGATACTCGTCGCTGGATGATCCTTTGAAGATATCGGCTCCGACGGTCGTCTTCTCGCGGCGAAAGCCCAGAGATTCCAGGAGCCCGATCGACGCGACATTCCGGGTGTCGACATCGGCGCAGATGCGGCGAACTCCATACTCTTCGCCAAGGTGAGCGACGAGCGCCCTGCATGCCTCCTTCGCGTATCCGCGCCGCTGGTGCGATCGGAAGATGAAGTAGGCAATCTGAGCTGCGGAGTCCGAGAAGACCGTGGCCAGCAACGGAGAATCACTCCTCTTTCGCGCGTTCCAGTTCCTGCTCCCACATCGTCAGCGCGTGGAGAAGTCTCGGTTCCCGCTCCCCCTCGGGGATCGCCGCGATCGCCTCGCGCCGGAACGCCACGGCCTGCTCCAGATGGGCAACGTCCTTGGAATGGACCCAGAGGTTGTGGAGCGCGTTCCCGTATCCGAACACGAACCGACCGCGCATCGGACCGTCCCCGTAGCGGCCCAGCAGCACGGCGAAATCGTCCACGGCCCGCCGGGCGCTATCGGCACTGTTCAGCGCCCCCTCGATCCAGCCGCGGTTGCGCGCGATGGCCCGAAAGAAGCGGCCCTCGACGCGGTCCGGATCGAGTTCGAGAGCCCGATCCGCGGAAAACACGGCCTCCTCAAACTGCTTCGCCTCGATCCGGAGGACCGCCAGGCGCAGATGATGCCGAGCGGCATTGGGGCGCCGGTGGACGATTTTGAGGAATTCGTCGATCGCTTCCCTCGGCCTGCCCTCCCGGCGGTGGACTTCCGCAAGCAGGCGGACCACGGTCGGGTCTCCTCCCGAATCCGCGGCGATGCGCTTCAGCTCCTCCGCATCGTCATCGAGGAAGGCCTGCACGGCGCGCACCGAGACACCTTCCGTTGGGGTCCAGCCCAGCTGTCTCATCCGTTCGAGCGCTTCGCGCGCGCCGCGCGCCCACGCGCGGCGCTCCTCGTCCGTGGCCTCGGTGCCCAGCGGGTTGGGCCTCTCCTCCGCCGAGTCGGGAAGGCCCGGTCGGCCGAAGTAGACGAACTCGTCCTCGAGGCCGCAGCAGAGCTCCAGCCACGCCCGGGCTTGGCCGGCCAACGCCTGCGGCGCGTCGCCCCCGCGCCGGAACGCGTCGACGGCCCGCTTCCATTCCTCGCGAAGCATCCGAAGGCGTCCCGTGAGGAGGAACGCGCGCGGCGCCGCGTTGTCCCGGCGGGCGCGGTCGATGTGTCGTTCCGCGGAGTCCAGAGAACGCGTCCAGTCCTCCCGACTCCAGGTTCCTCCCTGCTCCATCCGGTCCGCCTGATCGAGGAACGCCTCCGCGCGGTCGAGTTCCCGGGTGGCGCGGGCCTCGCGCGCCCGCTGATCGAGCGCGCGGTACCCCCACCAAGCGAGCAGGGGGACCAGGACCGCGACCGCGACGGGCCCAGGGTGCCGACGCGCCCACCGCCACGCCTTTTGCGGGAAGCGGAGCGGGCGGGCCGATATGGGTTCGCCGTCCAGCGCCCGCCGCAGGTCCTCGGCGAACGCGAGCGCGGAAGGGTAGCGGTCGCGGACATCCTTCTGCATCGCCTTCCGGCAAATGGTCTCCAGATTCCGGTCGACGTCGGCGCGCGTCTCCGACGGCGGCGCGGGATCTTCATGCGCGATCCGGTGAAAGACCTCCGGGCCGGCGTCCTTCCCGAACGGGAGCCGCCCGCACAGGATCTCGTAGAGGATCACGCCGAGGCTGTAGACGTCGCTCCGTGCGTCGACCTCTGCGGCCTTCCCGCGGGCCTGCTCGGGCGACATGTACTGCGGGGTCCCGAACACCGAGCCGTCGAGCGTCTCCAGCGAGCTGCCGTCGAGGAGCTTGGCCATGCCGAAGTCCGTGACGACCGGGCGGGCGGCTTCATCGAGCAGGATGTTGGCGGGCTTGAGGTCCCGATGGACGACGCCGCGCTCGTGAGCGAAATGGACCGCGCGGGCGACCTTTTCCAGAATCTCCAGTCTCAGCCGGAGCGGGAGGTCGGTGTCGCGGAGCGTCCCTCCCGGCACGTACTCCATCGCAATGAAATGAGTGAGCGCGCCGTTCTCCCCGGCAACGGAGCCGGTCTCGTGTACGACGGTGATGTTGTCGTGACGGAGTCTTGCCGCCGTCATGGCTTCGCGGTGGAAGCGGCGGACCGTGCGGTCGTCCATCCGGTCGTCCTTGAGGACCTTGAGGGCGACGCGGCGCTTGAGGTCGGGGTCCTCGGCGAGGTAGACGACGGCCAGCCCGCCCCGGCCGATGGTGCCGAGGAGGCGATAGCGCCCGAGGTAGAGGCGGGGCGTGCCCACCGGGGGGGGGCGTGACGGCCGGTGCGCCGGTCTCTTCGCGGCGGAGGTCTTCCCGCAGACGATTCAGGTCCTCGGGGTTCATGGTCTCAGGAGGAAATCGAGTTCGTATTCCTCGTCCTCGACGGAGGACACGTAATGTCGCACCTGGTCCCGCAGGACGGCGCGCAGCGCGATCCGCGCCTCACGGAGGTAGTTGCCGACATCGTCGACCTTCAGGCCCATGACTCGGGCGACGTCGGCATACGTCCGCGGCTCGCCACCTGCGGCATCGAGGTAGTAGACGCGGAACACCTCGAAATGGCGCGACTTCCCCCGGGCACGGAGTTGAGATTGAAGTTCGGCGATGCCCCGTTCGAGCGCGGTGGACAACCATTCCCGGTCAAACGCGTCACCGGGCTCGTCCGTCTCCCGGGCGGGGAGGATTTGGGAGAGTTCCCCGGCGTCGAGCACGGAGCGTCGCCCTCCGCCGCCGCGCTTTCTCGCCTCCTCCCGACGATGCTCGTCGATCAGGTAGTTCTCAAGCGCCGTCTTGAGGTAGCCGCGGAACGATCCTCGGTCGCGTCGCGCCCGATCGAGCATGTGGCCATCGAGGACCGCTTCCATGAATCCCTGCGTCAGGTCCTTCGTGTCCTCGATGGACTTTCCCCAGCGCCGGCGGATCCAAGCGTAGATCGGCCGCCAGTAGAGCGAGAGGAGTCGGCCGAGGGGCTCGCGGGCGTCGGCGGCTTCGAGAACGAGCGTCCACATGGTTTCCGGGAACGATTCGTTGGCGCCGCCGATGCGCGTTTCCGGGCCGGCCATCCCGCTCATTCTACGGGATGTGCGGGACTGTCTCTAGATGCAAGGAAGGCGTCCGCCGCGAAGGACGACCTCAACCTCGCGCGCAAAGTCGCCCGCCTCCCGCCGGGCAGGATCACTTCCGCTCCGGGGACCTCTCTGCGGAAAAGAACTGGACGGCGGGACGGCCCGTCCCGTAGCCGGCCACGATCCTGCTCCCGTCCTCCGAAACGGCGACCGTCATCGCCGACGATTGGTAGGGGTGATACGGATCGGGCATCGGCCCCGGTTCGCTGTGCTTCCACAGCAGATTGCCGTCGGCGTCGAACACGAAGACCGCGTACGGCTCCTCGCGCGTCCCTCCCCCCACGACGATCCGCCGGCCGTCCCCCGTCATGTCCAAGGCGTTGTGGCCCGCGAACCCGACCGCCCGCCTCCAGAGGAGCTCCCCGTCGCGGTCGAACACCCGGATCGTGCCGTCGTGGCTGAGTACGGCCGTGCGCGACCCGTCGTCGGTCATGTCCATGTCGGTCAGCACGGCGATCCCCCCCCGGTGCCACACCGGTTCGCCCCGTGTCGTGACGCACCACACGTTGCCGCCCTTGTCGGCCACGACCAGCCTCGAGAAGTCCGCGGTGATCCGCACGTCGTAGGGCACCTGCGCCACGTACCCGTGCCACAACGGCCGCTTCGCCGCCACGTCCACCATGACTAACGCCCCCGCCCCCGCGAAGACGGCGCGCCGATCGTCGGCTCCGAAAGCGACCCCTCTCCAATGCGTGTCGATTCCCGCGTCGCAGTCGGCCACGACGGCGCCGGTTCGGGCGTCGAGCACCTCCAACCTCGACGACGTCTCGCCGGCGACCCGCGTGCCGTCGTTCGAGAACCTTATCTCGCGGAGGTTCGACCTCGTCCGCTTGCTCCATAGAAGCTTGCCCTCGCGGTCGATCATGACCAGCTGCCCGCCGTGCGTCCCCGCGACGACGCGGGAGCCGTCCGGCGCGATGTCCATCCCCCACACGGCATCATCCACCGCGTACTTCCACAGACACTCGCCTCCGGCGGTGAACAGGACCACGACTGTCGGGACGGGACCCTTGCGGTCCCACGGATCGGGATGCTTGCCCAGCGCGACGGCGACGAACCGCCAGTCTTTCGACGGGCGGACCCGCCACACGCCGGGAAACTTCAGCTCTGCGAGCCAGTCCGCCCTAAACCGAGCGGGTTCCGGGAGCGGATCGAGATAAACGTCCTGCGACGCCGCGCCCGCCGGCTTCAGGCGGGTCAACACGCGCGTGGCGTATCCCTCGGCCTGCACCTCGACCGTGCAACCGGACCATTCGATCCCGTGGGTGGCCGCAATGTGCCCCAGGGCTTCGGCCTTCGGCAGGGCAAGTACCAGCCGCCCGTCCGCCTCCACCCGCGACTTTTCGGTCCGCGAGTCCGGGCCGACGTACCCGAAGGCGACCGCGCGGCGGATCGCCCCCTTCGTTTCCGCGTCGAACACCCGCAGCGTCATCGGTACGGCGTGGAGCATCCCGGCCGCGCTCCGGGCAAACCGGACGGTGATCCGCTTCTGGAAGACGGACGCCGACCGGCGAGAAGACTCCATCCGCACGTCCAAGGTCACGGCGTCGCCCGGCTCGGCCATCCGCTGCTCGATATGGGCCACCTGGTGTCGCACGGTCTCTCCGGCGTCGAGGTGCACGAGCCCGCCCCGCGACGCCTGACTCGACGGTCCGACGATCGAAACGCGGATCACGTCCTCCCCGCGGGTCGTGTTGCGAATCGTCGCCCAGACGGACACTTCCCGCTGGAAGGGCTCCACGATCTCGAGCGTGTCCTTATCGAACTCGACTGTGAATCCGGAGTCCTGCGCCGACGTCGTGCTTGAGAACATCGCCACGGCCAGGAGCGTTCGAAGAGCGTCGCGCATCGGCTACTCCAATCCAAAGAGCTTCCGGGCGTTCCCGCCGCCGATCAGGGCTCCGGTCTCGGGGGTGAGCCGGCCGAGGACGTTACGGTAGTATGCCACGACGGTGTCGATGATCTGGGCGCGCCCCGGCGGGCCGATGTCCGTCCCGAACATGAAGCGGTTCGGGTACGCCTCGAAGAGGTCGTGCCACGACGGCTTGAGCGTCCCGTCGCCGAGCGTCAGCGACTGGAGATCGATCGGGTGCCCGCGGTCGTAGAACGGATTGCGGCACGAGATGTCGCACATGAGGTTCGGGTAGGCCGCCAGCAGAGGCGCGACCGTCTCCGGCGGCGCGTCGCCGACGTGCGCCCACACGAACGTCGTGTTCGGCGCCGCTTCGAGCGCCACGACCAGCTCCTCGACGCTCGTGTGCTCGATGTGAACGTTGACCGGGACGCCGTAGGCCGCCGCCAGTGCGTAGATCTGGAGCAGCACGGGGTGGTCGCCGGGGTTCTGGTCGCCTCCCGACGGCCCGCTCGGCGTCGGCGCGTGGACGATCGGGATCTCGCCGATTCCGCGGATCTGTCCGGCCGCAAGCTTCGCTTCCAGCTGCGTCACCGTCTGCGGGACGAGCAGCAGCTCCTTGGTCGCGGGGTCCCGGTCGATGTGGCCGAACGGGACGACGCTGTCGGGATGCGCGGAGTACAGTGCGGAAGCATCCTGGATGCCGAGGGGGGCGATCCCCTCGATGCCCGCGCCCACGACCAGGGCATAGACGGCTTCGGCGTCGTGGGTCGGCATCAGATGCATGTGCGCGTCGAAAAGCGCGATGGGCGGGGAAGAAGAGGAACCTCTCTCTCGGCCGCTCCCGTCACCGCCGCATCCGCCGAGCAGGGCCGCAAGGATCATGAGTCTTTTCATGCCCCTGCGTACGCGAACCGTGGCGGGCCCTGTAGGAATTTACTTTATCAAGGAGCGGGCGAAGACGCCGTCGCGACGCCAAGGGCGAGCCGGTGTATCCGGGGCAGAGGGGGGACGCATGCTCCGCGTCCCCAAGGCTCGGTCGGCGTATGGAAGGGCCTGCAGGCTGCGTCCCGTCCAGCCTTGCGCAACCGACCCGCAGGCAGCATCGGGTCGAGGCAGCCCTGCGGCTTTTCCAGCAAGAACGCGACCCCGCGTGGGGAACAACGACCGGCCGTTCTGATGTCTCGCGCTAGTCCGGGCGCGACCCCGCGCGACCCAGGGGCGTCGGGGCCAGCGCCTCGACCATCCTTCGAGTGCCGGCACCGTCAAGCGATGTGGGGAGTTCGATTCGGCCCTCGGATAGGCTGTCTGAGTTCGAATCGCTACCGCGGACGCGCATGCGGATTCCAGCTCCTCTGAACGCGGGTCCGGGCCATACGAGATGAGGAAGCTTCCCACCACCAGCGCAGCGTGCACAGGGTACCGGACGTGGCCGTGGCGCTGAGCGCCGACTATTCGGCAATTCGGAGCGTCGTACGATGGTTCGGGCGACTCGGTTGGATCCTGAACCGATCCCGGATGACCGGTGCACCTATCGTCACGGACGGCCCACCATTCGTGCTGTTTCGGTGAACCGTCGGCGTTAAAGAAGTGCCCTCCCCGCCCGATTTCGGTCCCCATCCGTAGTACCCGATCTTGAGCCGGTCGGGCTGGTAGATCACCATCGAGACTTGGGTTCGCAGTAACTCCGCACGGTCCTCTTCGGATGCGCGCTCCCAGGAGCGATCGAGAACGGCCAGGCTCTCCCGGAGGACGCTCTCATCGACCTGACGTGCGTCGTCCGCCTAGGCGCGAGACGCCAGCTCTCCCTGCCGCTCCTTGAGATGGCGCTTGCGGTCCTCGAGGGACATGAGCTCTTCCCGCACCGTCTCCGTCGCCCGCCCCTCGCCAATGAAATCGAGAAGTCGTCGAAGGCGATCGTCCACCAACGAAAGCTGCTGCAGCGTCTCCTCCCGGTCGTGTTCCAAGCGCCTCCGCGCTTCCGAGGCATCGGTATTCGAGGCCGCGAGAATCTCCCGAACCAAATCCGGCGTCCGGGTCAACTCCTTGATCCGATCCAGCACAACATCCTCGATCGCCTTGGCTGGGAGCATGCGTGTCGCGCAGCGATCGGAACCGTCCCAGCGGCGGGTGCACTTGTAGTAGCGATGAATGCCGTTTCTCCCGGTCCCTGCCCCGGTCGTCATGAAACCCCCGCAATGGCCGCACCGCAGGAGCCCCTTGAGCTTGTATACGAAGGTGCGCTTCCGGCCGTGCTTCCGCTGACCGACGCGGCCCTTCGGAAGTCGCCCTTGCACCGTGTTCCAGAGTTCCATCGGAACAATCGCTTCATGCCGTCCGGGGAAGAGCCGTCCTTTCTGGCGGATCTTTCCGATGTATACAGGATTCCGCAGCACGCGGTTGACATCGGTCTTCGTGAAGGGCTTGCCTTCGTGCAGGATCCCTCGCCTCGACTGGAACGATTTGCCGCGGTACCCCTCCGCGTTCGCCAGCCTTGCCGTCTCGTACATCGATTGCGTTTCCAGATACCGCGTGAATAGAAAGCGGACGATCTCCCCTTCCGCCTCGTTCGGCCGCAGGACTCCCTTTTCGTTTGGGTCCAGATCGTAGCCCAGGACACGTCCTCCGTTCCATAACCCCTCCCTTGCCCGCCAGGCCATCTTCTCCCGCAGCCGTTCCGCCGTTTGCTCCCGCTCCAACTCCGCCACGGCCAGCGTCAATTTCAGGCCGAAGCGACCCATGGGCGACGAGGTGTCCCAATTTTCGTGGAGCGAGATGAACGTGACGTCGTGGCGCTCGAGGAGCTCGTGGAGATGGTAGAAATCCATGAGCGACCGGCTGACCCGGTCGATCTTGACGCAGAGGAGCGCCGTGATGTGGCCGGAACGGATGTCCGCGAGCATTCGCTGGTACTCCGGGCGGTCCGTGTTCTTGCCGCTCTTCCCCTCCTCGCGATAGATTTCGGCGACCTCCCAGGGTTCCCCGCTCGTCGCCTTCTTGAATTCGACAAACTTCTTCAGGGTGTCGACCTGCGTGTCGAGAGAACCGTCCTTCACCATGGCCTGGAGATTCGTCGAGACCCGCACGTAGAGGCCGCATTGCTTCATGGAGTCGTCTTCCGGTTCATTCGTATTCTACCGCAGCCGTGTGCCAGAATCGGACTCACGCGGCGCGGGAAGATGGTTCCTTCGCTGCAAGTTCTTCCCGGTAGAGACGCAGCAGGACCGCGACGAATCGGGCGCGCCGCTCCTCAAGAGTCATACGGTCGTACGGGTTCTCTGTATTGGGGCCGAGTTCCCCGGCCGGAAGGACGAGCACCTCGATCTTCGTGGAGATTCGCCTCACACAGCGGCCCTTTTCTGCCGGATGCGGCGTCGGGCGAGTACGGTGAGGTCAGCCCGCCGGAGGATCCGCTGGACCCGCGCGGCCCGGCTTCGGTATTCGACCAAGCACGCGATCAGGGGGTCGTCCATTCCAACAGATCGCATCAGTCTCCTTGTGAATTGTTCCGGAACGATGGTGCCTCGGCCCGGAGTGAAGTAGAGCCGCCGATTCCGATCACCTACGCTCCAGAGGACCAGGCGAATTCCGGAGCTGGCATATCGATCCCGAAAGTCGAGGGCCAGCTGCCTCATTTGCTCCTGGAGAACCTCGCCTTCGTGAACAAGATTGAAGAGTCCTTGGGCCATCGGCCAATCGCGCGCCGTCAGCGGCGCAATGTCCCAGAGAATGGTGGAAAGGGGCATGGGCAGCGGCAGTCTGGAGTGGATCGCCAGCACCTTCCGGAGGTCGGTGCGCGCTTTCACCAGGGCGAAGCGATTTCGCGTGAGATCGAGGCGTTGGCGGTCAAACACCCGGAAGATCCGCGCGAGATTGGCGCGAAGGGCGCGAGAACTCGCGCACTCGCGACCTGGCCGACTTGATGCTGCTCACGGCGATCGAGACCTCCTGCAGGAGATCCTCGACGGCATGATGATCTCGCAGGGTGGCCATGAGATAGGCGTAGAGGTCGGTCCGATGCTGCATCAGAGACGCCACCGCCTCGGCCTCATCCCGCATCTCCATGCTCATTGTCACCCTACTCTAGGACACGAGATCGGGAATTTAGGCGGAGAATCGATTCTTGTCGTGGAGTTTTCGCCCCTCGAGGCACAGGAGGGTGTGAGATGCAAGACGGCCGGGTACTGACGCCGATGCCCACGATAAGCCGGTTGTAACCGATAATATGAAGGCGCTGCGCCTCTGCGCACAGTACGCTGTGCGCGAGCATTTAGAAAAGGAGGCGCAGCATGCTTACAGTAGGGGTGGACCTGGCCAAACGCAAGAGCCAGTTCGCGGTGGTGGACGAATCGGGAAAGGTGATCGCGGAGTGCAAGCTTCCCAACCACAAGGAAACCGTCCAGAAATTCCTACGGGCCCTGCCGGGAAAGGTGCAGGTGGGGTGCGAGACGTGCACGAATACGTACTGGCTGGTGGAACTGGTCGAAGAAGTTCAGATGCCGATCTTCGTGGGTCATGCCTTGAATTTGCGATTGATCGCGCAGTCGCGAATCAAGACGGACAAGATCGACGCTCGGGTGATTGTGGAGTTGTTGAGGGTGGGCTTTTTCCCGACGATTGCGATTCCTCCCAAGGAGGTCCGCCAGGTTCGCGAGCGGCTGCGGGGCCGGATCCAAGTGAGCCGAACTCTGGCGCAGGCGAAGAACCGGCTTCATGGGGAGGCGTGCACCACGGGTACGCCGAGGAGCCTCGCGAGCCTCGCCGGAGTCTCCTTCAGGATGCGCCGCGCCGGCTCCTCGAAGGCCCCGAAGAGGAGACGCGTCGGACCCCGCGCAGGACCGCCTGCCCAGCACGCGCCGCCGACCAGGAGATCGATGCGGCCGATCAGCCGGCGCACGGTGCGCCATCGGATCAGCTCCCAGCAGAGCGCGGCCCCCGCTCGAAGGGCGGGGCCGCTACCATGGACGAAGCTGTGTACCTTGCGACGCGGCTAGAAACGAAACAGATCGACGAAAAGCGAGAGCTTCCCGGAGGGGGTTTTCTGATCATACAGCTGCCTCCCCAATCGCCCTGTACCGTCCACGCGTTCCGAACGGGTGCCAGCGGACAACTCTACGTCAAAGCTATGGCTCCTCCGAAATATGAGGATCTTCTCACCCAAATCTGTTCGTCCCTCTCTGCGACTCCCTGAACGATCCTCCGGGAGGAGCTGATACGCGGCCCTGTCACGGGTCCGACTCTCGCCCTGAGGATTTCCTGTAGGCTCCCCCAAGCTCGGAAGCGACCCGCCGCACCGTAGGACTGAGATCTTCCCTCTCTAGTCTCCGCACCGCTTCGTAGCTGCCCTCCAGTCGTAGTCTCTCAACGCTCCGAATCGCCTCGATCCGAATATCGGGATCCGGATCCGCCAGAAGCCGGCCATGCAAAACCGCCTGGCCTTGCTCCGACCAACCCCGGATCCCCGAAAGGGCCGCGACCGCCCGACGGCGCACGAGAGGATCGGTCGAGCGCTCGGCAATATTCACGATGGCCTGGCCTGCGAGATGTTCGAACGAAGGGGCCGTCGCCTCGATGCCCGACAGGATTCGAAGACGAGTCGAGCACGGAGTCTCCGGATTCGTCAAGAGCCCAGTCAACCGGGCCGACACGGCTCCATCCTTGGAACGTGCAAGCCGCAAGGCAACGGCGTCCCGGACCGCCTCGGTCGGCCCTGACTCCAAGAGCTGCATGGCATCCGACATCAACTCCGAATCCGGACGGCCACCGGAGGCGCCATCCGCGATAATCGACGCCAGATCCGACGACACGTCGGGGAAATCGTCCTTCATCGCTCTTACCAGCAACAGCTTTCGCACTTCCGGGTCGCTCCTCACCACGGCGGACAGGGCGTAGGCCAGCCCGCGGGCGAGAAACGCGTTTCGCGTCGAAGAGAAATCGCCCAACAGGAGATCTCGAAGGGGCGACCGGATCGGCTCCACCCCGAGTCGGGGCAGGAGGGAGCCAAGGTCCCGCGCCGAACCGGCCCCTTCCCAATCCAGCGACAGGAGAAATTCCTCCCCATAGGCCTTGGAGAAATACTTGGGATCCTTCCGCTGTGCCGCGGATGCCGCCAGGAACCCCCTCCGTACCGGGTCCAGTTCCTGTTGATAGAGTTCCAAGACCGCCCCCTCCGCGGAGGTAAGCCTACCCAGGGCAACCACGAGGAGCATCCAATCGCGTGCAGAGGTCCCGGCTCGCAGGGACTCGATCGCGGCCTGGAGGAACGAGGGCGATTCTTGGCACGCCATCGCAATGTGTTGTATGGCCCGATCGGCCACGGCGAGGTTGCGGAGAGGAGGCAACGCGGTCAGGAAACCGACCAACTTCCCTCGCGCATCCTCGACCGAGATTCGAGTCGGTTCGGCGATCGGAGAATCCGGTTCTGGGTTTCGATCGCTCGTCCGCGTCGGGGCGCCTTGATCAGCCTCGCTTCTCAACGCAGCGGGCGGATGAGGATACGGCACGTTTCCACGTCGTGACACCGCGACCCAAACGATCCCCGCCATTACGAGAACGATAAGGGCGTGAACGAGGAGCCGGGGTCTTCGAGACCGCATCACGACGAGACTACTTCTTCGACACCGAGGTGGATGTCAACCACGTATCTGCGAGGACATCGACCGTAACCAGATCCACGGTCTTGTCCTTCAACGTTGCCGTCGGAAGCGCGACTGCCTTGGCGCAGAACTGTCCCCCGTGATTCTCCGCGAGGCACAGTTCGAAGGCCTTGCGGGCCGCCTCTTCCTCCGCGCGCGCCTTCTCCAACTCCTCTTGAAGCCGGGGAAGCTCCTTCCGATAGAGGTCGAGGATCTGCTTTTCCGCTCCGAGAGCAATCATCGTCGTAGCCAGCTCCAGCATCTTTTCCGCGTACTTGCTCAGGTACCACTCCAAGAGAGTGTAGGCTCCCGAGTTGGGAGAAGGAAGGCCTGTGATGCCGGCGGCGGCACCTAGACCCTGCGCGAAGCTGGATCGCACCATGGAGATCAGAGACCAGGTCAAAGCGAATTGATCGAAGAAATTCTTCGAAAAGGGGATCAGGAGCATGGCCGGCTGTGCATCTAGTACCATAAAGAGGGTGTCGCGTGTGATCTTGAGTACCATCCACTGCGCCTGGGCGTTCAAGAGAAGGGCGTTTGCGATGGGGTTGCCCCCGAGGGCGGCCCAGAACTGCGCATCGACGATCTTCTCGAGCTCCTTGAGCTTCTCACGAAGGGCCGCCATCTCGTTCTCGAGGGTGTCCACCCTCTTTTCGCTGGACTGGATGGCCTTCCCGAGATCCTGGATTTGTTTCTCCAGATTCTTGACCTTCTCCTTCGCCTTCTGCCAACGCTCGCTCTCCTCCCGACAGCCGCAGTCGCCCGCGGGAATAGCTGAAGTCGTTCCGGAGAGGAAGGGTAGGACCAAGAGCGCGATATGCCTCATGAAGCAAGCTCCATCGGAATCAAGGGCCGGCACTCTATACGGTACCTCCGCGGAAAGCAAGCGGAAACGCGGATTTCCAGAGTGTCCCAGGTCGGCGACATCGCATGGTCAGCGCGCGCGTCTCTCGCCGGACCGTTCCAAGAGGACCGGATTCCGCATGCGAGAGCGAGCCTCCTCGTACTCGATGAGCCCGCGCAAGTAGAGGGAATAGGACATCCAAACGCCCTTTCAGAAATTAACGTCGGCCGATCGGAGCTCCAAGGAAACCCGGCGAAGGGAAGAAAAGCCATCGGGGTGAGACGGGGGCTCAAGAAGGACCGGTTCAAGGGGGAAAAGCGCTGGGCCGGGCCTACGCCCCGCCGAAGCGGCGGGCTTCGGCCGCGCAGGCGGGCAGACTCCGACCTCGCGTCACATACCCTTCGATCTCGGACGTTGCGCGCGGGGGGGGATTATCTATCTTGGAACTGGGCGTGGATTGGGAAGGAGTTGCTGGGGCTTCTTCGTAACCACAGCGCCATCTTCGCCATCACGGCGCAGGAATGGATGCCTTCGCCTCGGGAACTCTGGGACAAGTACGGGGCTGAGATTCTGACCGGACCTGCAGCTTATGTCCGCCTGCTCGGAGAGCGAAAACGCATCGAGTCCATCACGAAGACTTGGGAGAAACTCGTTCTGGACCGAACTGAGGAGACTCGGGGGTTGATTTCGGTGATCCGGAAAATCCTGGAATCAACGGTTGTTAACGTAATGGTGAACAACCACTTCGGTGGGTACGCGGTCGCTTCAATTGAACTACTCGAGAGGCTCTGGGATGAAACTCCCACCTCCTCGTAATGGAGCTTCATGGCTTCTGCATCACAGCCTCGAGGTGGTTGGCTAGTTCCGCATGTCCCCTGACTCTGGCAATGTCTGCTGCGGTCTGACCGTTCTCCATTGTGGCCCGAACGTCTGTGCCGTGCCCGAGAAGATAATCCGTGATCGGGCGGTTGCCTCGCGATCCCGCGAGGTGAAGGGGCGTCACGCCGCGCGCCGCACGACAATTAACATCCGCGCCGTGCGATACGAGGACTTCCACCGATTGGAGATCGCACCGACCTGCGATGGCGGCATGCAAAGGCGTATTCTCTTCCGAATTCCTGGATCGCGAGTCTACGCGGGCACCCCCTTGAAGAAGTAGGGTAGCCACCTCGTGATGGGCCATAAAGGCCGCATAATGGAGCGCGGTGAATCCGTCGCTCGCGCGTTCGTTGAGAATGTCGCGATGCGTGGAAAGCAGCCCCCTGATTCTGTCCACCTTCCCCATGGCCGCTGCCTCGAACAGATTCAGCTCACAGGAGTCGGCCAGGAGCATAGCGATTTCCTTGTGGCCGCGAAAGAGAGCGCCCAAGATCAAGCTCTCGCCCGTCTCTCCCCTGATGCTCACCTTCCCCAACCGGATCGCTTCTCGTACTGCGGCAACGTCGCCCGCTTGTACAGCCTCCGGTAGGCTCTTGATGCTTGCCACACATTCTCCTCCGCGCCTATCTTGGCGCCGTTGATTAATTAGCAATGCTAACTATAGAATGATTGCATGGTGCACAGTCAAGCCCGGCACACGGTACACCGGTCGAAGGCGGTGGCCGATCGCCTTCGTTCCGCCGCGATTCATCTCCTTCGGAGGCTCCGAAAGGAGGACGATGCGAGTGGCTTGAGTGGGCCGCGACTCTCAGCACTCTCCGTCATTGTCTTTCGCGGCCCGATTACCCTGAGCGACTTGTCGGTCACCGAACAGGTCCGACCTCCCACCATGACCAGAATTGTAGCGGCACTACAAAATGCGGGGTTGGTGAAGGTGCGGAGGAATCCAATCGATGCCCGCGCCATTCACATCTCCGCTACCTCCAAAGGCGTTCGGAGGTTTGAACAGGGGCGAGCTGGGCGCCTCACCTCCCTGAGTAGAAAACTATCCAGGCTCAGGGCCGATGAGCGCAGGCTTCTGGGCCGAGCTTCATTGGTGATGGAACGCATCGCGCGAATGCTGGACTGAGAGGCTGTGAAATAATCGGGCCTCCGGCCCGATTTTCACAGCCTCTCAGAGTTTGTGGAACTCCCGCCCCCGCCTCCATACAGCGGGAATCGAAGAATCGTACGGTGGAATGAAAAT